>Ga0182016_10000423_pt1 | contig 53038 bp, 54 predicted proteins | sample 712S2MmetaG_FD_120491 | JGI IMG/M metagenome (GOLD analysis project Ga0182016, IMG submission 120491) | Permafrost microbial communities from Stordalen Mire, Sweden - 712S2M metaG | ecosystem: Environmental > Terrestrial > Soil > Wetlands > Permafrost | place: Sweden: Stordalen | collected...
GTGCCGGTTTTAAGAGGGAAGGAGAATCAGAACTCACGAGGGGTTGCTAGCAGAAGAACTGCTCGACCATCGATCTCGTGCCATTCGTGGCAGAAATCGAAGTGTGCCTGTGCATTATTCAGGCTCCATATTTCTCCGCCGTCTAGGCACAGTCTAGCTCAACCGGAGCGCCGCTCTTGCCGCCCAGTCTTTCTGGGCCGTCCCGCCCGGCCCGGATTCAACCGGCGCTGCAGCACTATCCCTAAGCCAGCAACGAACTCCTTGGATCCGGCGGGCCTCCCGCTCAGTGTATTACGACGAATCGTATCGAGCGCCGCCGCGTCCTCACCGCCTGCCAATTCCTGTTGCCAATCCGCCGGCCGGAACCGGCCTGCCCAGTATCCCAGGTCCAGACTTCCGGTTTCGTCCCGGTCGGCCACATGCGCCGCCGCGCTTGACCAGCGGTAGTTCCATGCCTCTGGCACAATACCGGCCCGCACAGGATTTCGCTCGACGTAGCGCATCGCCGCCACTGTGTGAGCGTCGTCCAGGACGGTCGAAAAGAAGCGATTCTGCCATAGGTGCCCGGTGCAACGCTGCCGGGCGTGCATCCAGTGCGCATAGCGACAGTGGGCCGGCCCTAACGCCCTGGCCAGCGAGTCCGGGCGCTCCGGAATCACGATCAAATGCACGTGATTGGTCATCAGGCAATAACCGATCAACTTCAGGTGAGCGGTTGTCGAGTACTCCACCAGAAGACCGAGATAGGTCGTGCGATCCTCGTCGCTGTAGAAGATGTCCTGCCGGTAATTTCCGCGCTGGGTCACGTGGTGGGGCGCTCCCGGCGCCACCACTCGCGCAAGTCTAGACATGCTTTATATAAAATTAGGAAACACGTAGCCTGTCACCGGTTTTCTGTCACCGGTTTTCATTGTCACCGGTTTTCATGGCACAGGCGCTGGTGGAGCGTAAGGAGATCTCCAGCCGGCGCATCCGGCGGATCCTGCTCCGGGCGCTGCGCAAGGATCTACGCCGCTCGCGCGCCGTCGCCGGGAAGGACCGCCGCAATCAGCAGGCTTGGGCCGCGGAGTTGCTGGGCGCTGAGCGGTTCGCCTGATACCGCAACCAGTCAGGCCCACAGCCATGGAAAACCGGGTGACACTGGCTGGCGCCGAGCGGTCACAGTCGTTGAATGGGAAAAGGTCGCAGACGGCTCTGCCTCCTTTTCGCGGTTGCACCAACGCCACCGGTTAATCCGTTGACCGAGAGGAGGTTGGCGGTGACAGTTCCAGTCGGCTCCGTCCCCTTTTCAACTGATCGAAAAGGTATTAGTTCAGGCTGACCCGTTTTTCCCGACCCGTTTTTCCCCCGTTTTTCCCCCCGTCTGTCCCGCGTTTCCCGTCCCGCGTTTCCCCCGTCAGGCTGGCCCATTCGGCCCGTGCTGCTCTTGGAGACACCGTTCAATGTGTGAACAGAGCTTATCGAGATTTCGCACAAACATTCGGATAACCCTCGTTCTGCCGTCCACAAACCCAATGGCTAAGTTGCCCTTGTGAAACTCAACTTGTGTTATGTCCGTGATAGGACGCTGAACAACTCCGCGCACGGAGACGAGCCGAATCGTCGCGGGGTCTACGCGAACACGCCACCACAGAACGCTCGCGGCCCAATAGAGCGCCATCGGTGCGATGAGTATCAAGGGCACGCCGAAATACCACATGCGTTGGTGCCACAGGTTCAAATAGATGCCGGGGTGCCCGGCAAAAGCGTAGATATCCACAAGAGCAAGGAATTTTGTCAAGATGCCAGCCGTGCCATTTACGACATCCTCCGGCATACCTTTACTTTCATCCACAGGCACCCCCGACCACGCACGGAGTAAATACGCTGTCTACTCCGGATGGGGGCTTGGGCGGTTGAGGAGCTGGGGGTGGCGGAGGGTCGACAAAAAGAAAGCGAAGGAAACTCACCAGGCCCGAACCCAAGCCGACACCTATGCCAACTGATCGCCCGGCTCTCGCGGCACGTTGTACCGCAGATTTGTATTTCTTACTTGCTTCAGCGGCGGCGCGGACCCCCTCCTTCAAGAGCGGGCCGATCCGTGGCCTTGGCGGAGCGGCTATATCGCTGGTCAGCAGGCCTGCCACATTCCCGAGATTGCCGAAGCCAAACCCTACGGTTCCATCGATCGCGACTTCAGTGGGGTCGAACGGTGCAGTTGAGGGATCGGAATCGAAACCCCGCGAAATCGCTCCGCCGACAATATTGCTGCCCGCCGAAACGCCGCCTATCTCAAGCATCGCACCAACCGTGAGCTCAGGAACAAGCGAAGTTCCCAAAGTTAACACTGGTAGCCCGGACGCGACGAATCCGCCCGCAAAGGAGGCCTCCGCATCCCGAAGATTTCCTCCGGTTGCTAAAGTTATGCCAGCGCTGATCGCCCCGCCAATCAGGCCAACGCCCAAGGCCGGAAGGCATTGAGGGCAACGTCCATCTGGATCTGTAAGGCTGAGCGGGCGATTGTAAACATAGGCATACCGGTTCCACGACTGAGGATATGGGAGATACTCGCTTTCAAACGCAGGATCAACACTCGTAAACCTGCCCTGTGCCGAACGGAAGTATCTTGCCCCGAAGAAATCCAATCCCGTTTCGGCATCTCGTTCTTTGCCGGTGAACTTCTGCGTCGACACTGTCGCGGTCGGGTACGCCGTGAGAGGATACCGGTCCCCTTCAGTGCGGCTTGCCGGCAGCGCCAGTCCGGACGGTTGATCGGTTCCGAAGCCATCATAAACGCAGGTTGCAGTCTCTGGTGCTCCGCTCTGTTGAGCGGGATGCCTGTCATAGATGAAACTAGCCGCGATGCCGGCGTCGTAGGCGTAGGCCATCACCCGTACATCTGCCCAACCTCCGGATCGTCCTGCAGGCTCCGGAATCATACTCACAACATTGCCAGCGGGGTATCGTGCGCGGGCGCCGGGAACGCGCGGTCGATCGCCGCTACGTCTTCTCCTGACAGGGTCCATCCGTCACCGCCGGCGTTTTCCCGAGTGTGGTCCGGGTCGCCGGCTTTGGGAATGGTGAACAGGTGCGGCAGGCGGGTGAGAAAATTCAGAGCCACCTGGCGCACGGTGCGGTGGTTGCGTTGGGCCACTTCGAGCAGCGCCTTGCCGCCGGGCGAATTGGGGCGCGGGAAGGCGCCGTGGCCGAATGGGGAGTAGCCCACCACTGCGATCTCCCGCTGCTGGCAGTAGGGGATCAGCTTGCGTTCGATGCCGCGCTCACCCAGGTGGTACAGCACCTGGTTGGCCGCCAGGCGATGGTGCCGCAGCGCGGCCTCGGCGGCCTTTACCTGGTCCACGTCGAAATTGCTGACGCCGGCGAAGCGGATGCGCCCGTCGTCGATCAGCTTTTCCATGGCGCGCATGGTCTCGGCGATAGGGTACCGGCTCTCCCAGTGCAGCAGGTACAGATCGAGATAGTCGGTGCCCAGCCGCTTCAGGCTTCGCTCGCACGCGCGCAAAGTCCCGTCGAAGCTGGCGTTGGAGGGAAGCACCTTGCTCACCAGGAACACCTCGCCGCGCCGCCCGGCGATGGCCTTCGCGGCCAGTTCCTCGGCCCGCCCGCTGCCGTACATCTCGGCGGTATCGACATGGGTGAGCCCCAGGTCGAGGCCGGTGCCGAGCGCCTCGATGGCGAGCAGTTCGCTGTCGCGTGCCCCTTCGATCATCCAGGTCCCCTGGCCGATAACCGGCACTTCCACACCCGTAAATCCGAATGGCCGTCTGGTCACGAAAACCATTATGCCACCTGCCCGTAGCGGCGCCGACACGCGTGAAACCGTTTGCATCCCTGGTTCATCTATCTGGTTGGGAAGCATGCATTATTTTAGAGGTTTCGGTATGAATCGATTGGGGTTAGTTCTGGCCGCCGCTCTGGTTGGGCCGCTCTGCGGCGCGGACCTGGAGGAAGCGCGAAAGCTTTACAGCCAGACGGAGTACCGGCAGTCGCTGGCGGTGTTGCGCGCCGTGGCGGCCCAGGATGGCGCCGTATTCGCCCTTGCCGGCCGCAACGAGTATATGTTGGCCGATTTCAAGCGCTCCTCGGAGTTTCTGGAAAAAGCCGTGGCGCTCGAACCGGCCAACAGCGATGACGTCTGGTGGCTGGGACGGGCCTACGGCCGGCGCGCGGAAACCTCTTCACCGCTGACCGCTCCGGGTTACGCTTCCCGAGCCCGCCAGAATTTCGAACGGGCCGTGGAATTGAATCCCAGGAACCTGGACGCCCTGGGCGACCTGTTCGAATATTATCTGGAAGCCCCCGGCTTTCTGGGCGGCGGGATGGACAAGGCCCGCGCCACGGCCGAGCGGATTGCGGCAATCGACGCGGGCGAGGGTCATCGGGTACAGGCCAATCTGGCCGAGAAACGCAAAGAATACGCCACCGCCGAAATGGAATTGCGCCGGGCGGTGGAAATCGCGCCCCAGACGGTGGGCCGCTTCATCGAACTGGCGCGTTTCCTGGCGCGGCAGGGCCGTTTCCACGAATCCGACCAAAGTCTGGCCCGGGCGGAGAAGCTGGCCCCCGGCAACCCGCGGTTAATTTTCGCCAAGGCCGACATTTACCTCAAGAGCGGGCGCAACCGCGACCAGGCGAAAACGCTGCTGGAGCGCTACATGACTTTGCCGCTGTCGCCCGAGGACCCGCCTCGGCGAGAAGCCGCCAAGCTGTTGCAACAGGCGCAGGGCCTCTGAATCGCTCATCGCGGTTCCGGTTTTCGCGCCCCGTCTTCGGTGAGCAGATCCAGAAACGCCTGGGCGGCGGGGTGTAGTTTCTTGCGGCGGCGATGCAGAATGCCGACGGGGCGTTTCAGCCCTGGCGCTTCCAGCGGCACCGCTACCAGGCGGCCCTGTTCGATCTCCGCCTGCATGGTGCGCGCCGGCAGAATGCTGGCGCCCGAACCGAGCGCCACGGCTTCCTTGATCGTCTGGATATTGTCGAAGTGCATGGTGACGCGCACCTCGGCGCCCTCCGCGCGTAGGAACCGGTCCAGTTCCCTCCGGATGGTCAGATCCTCGTCGAAAGCCACGTATTCGATGCCGTTGAGATCGGCGGGATAGACCTGGTCGCGGTTGGCCAGCGGGTGCGAGGGAGGGACGGCGACTTGCATCTCCTCCTCCCGCCAGGGCAGCGCGGCGATCTCGCGGCTGGACTCGGGATAGCTCACCAGGCCGAGGTCGGCCGATCCATTGCGTACGGCGTGGTAAATCTGATCGGGCCGCATGTAATCGACCTCCACGCGGGCCGCTGGCTGCCGCGCGGCAAAGGCTTCGCGAAGCCGGCTCATTTCCGAAAGCCCGATGGAATAGATCGAGGCCACCCGCACCGTGTCCCCAGCCTGGCGCTTCAACTCGTCCAGAGCCGCCTGGAATTCCTCCTCGCGAAGTACCACCTGGCGGCAGAAATCGGCGTAGAGTTTTCCCGCCGCCGTAAGTACCAGCGGCCTCTTGCCGCGATCCAACAGGGCCACGCCCAGCCGCCTTTCCACTTCCTGGACGTGTTGGCTGGCAGCCGATTGACTGATTCCACACTTGGCCGCAGCCTTACTCATGCTGCCGGAATCCGCTATCTCTTTGAAAATAAGGAAACCAGAGGATGGCACTGGAGTATTATAACATTAGAAACTCTAATTGTAATGTCACAAGTAATTTTTGTTGCCTAATACTTCTGACGTTGATACACTGGCTTTGAAGGCACCCCCACCACTTTAGAAAGATGTTGGCCACCGGACTACCCTCCGATGCCGGCGAGAGAGCCACTTTTTATGCCTGATACGACGTTCAGACCAGGGCTCCCGGACGCACAGGGACTCTATCACCCGCGAAATGAACGCGATGCCTGCGGTATCGGCTTCGTCGCCAATATTAAAGGGCAGAAATCGCACGACATCATCGTCAAGGGCATCCAGGTTTTGCTCAACCTGACGCACCGTGGCGCCTGCGGCTGCGACCCGGAAACCGGCGATGGCGCCGGTGTGGTGATCCAGATCCCCCACAAATATTTTGCGCGGGAGTGCGCCCGGCTGGGCTTCACTCTGCCGGCACCGGGAGAGTACGGCGTGGGCATGACGTTCCTTCCCGTGGAGCCGCCCGCGCGCCGTACGGCGGAAGGGCTGATCGAGCGCCTGCTTGCCGAAGAAGGGCTCAGCCTGCTCGGCTGGCGCGATACGCCCATCGAGGGGTCGGCCATCGGCCGCGTGGCGCGGGCTTCGCAACCCTATATTCAGCAGGTGTTCGTCAGCCGCGGCCGGGGCATGAGCGAAGACCAGCTCGAGCGCAAGCTCTACGTGGTGCGCAAGCGCGCCGAGGCGGAAGTGGCCGCCGGCGACATGCCCGGCAAGAGCTTTTTCTACATCCCCTCGCTTTCGGCGCGCACCATCGTATATAAAGGACTGCTGCTGGCGCCGCAAATCGGTCACTTCTATCCGGAGCTGAGCGACCCGGACGTGCTCAGCGCGCTGTGCCTGGTGCACCAGCGTTTTTCCACCAACACCTTCCCCACCTGGCAACTGGCGCACCCGTTTCGATATATCGCCCATAACGGCGAAATCAACACCCTGCGCGGCAACGTGAACTGGATGCACGCGCGCGAATCGGTGCTGCGCTCGCCGTTATTCGGCGACGATTTGAAGAAGCTCTTCCCGGTGATCGAGCCGGGCGGCAGCGATTCGGCGGCGTTCGACAACGCGCTGGAACTGCTGGTGATGGCGGGCCGCGACATCACCCACGCCATGGCTATGCTGATTCCCGAAGCCTGGGCCAAGGACGAGGGGATGGACCCGCAGAAGCGCGCCTTCTACGAATACCACGCGTCGCTGATGGAGCCCTGGGATGGGCCGGCGGCGATCGCCTTCACCGACGGCCGCTCGATCGGCGCCACGCTCGACCGCAACGGGTTGCGTCCGGCGCGCTACATGGTCACGCACGACGATTTGATCATCATGGCGTCGGAGAGCGGCGTGCTGCCGGTGAAACCGGAGGATGTGAAGTTCAAGGGCCGCCTGCAGCCGGGCAAGATGCTGCTGGTGGATACGGCGCAGGGCCGGATCGTTTCCGACGAAGAGTTGAAGGCGCGGCTTTACGGCCGCAATCCGTATCAGCTTTGGCTGAAGGAACACCAGGTCACGCTGGAATCGCTGGCCGAGCCGCCGCGCGAGCACCCGGCCGATTACGACACCCTGCTCGAACGCCAGCGCGCTTTCGGCTATACCGACGAAGACCTGCGCATGATCCTGGCGCCGATGGCGCAGAAGGGCGAAGAGCCGACGGGCTCGATGGGCGCCGATACGCCGCTGGCCTGCCTGTCGGATAAGCCGCAGCCGCTCTTTCATTATTTCAAACAGCTTTTCGCGCAGGTCACCAATCCGCCCATCGACCCGATTCGCGAAGAGCTGGTCATGTCGCTGACCAGCTATATCGGCACCGAGCGCAACATTCTGGCTGAGACGCCGATGCACTGCCACACCTTGAAGCTGCAGCATCCGATTCTGACCAATCGCGACCTGGAGAAGCTGCGCCGCGTCTCGCAGGGCGATTTTCTGGCGGCCACGCTGCCCATGCTGTTCGCCACCGAGGAGGGCGGCAGAGGCCTGGAGCGGGCGCTCGACCAGCTTTGCCGCCGCGCTTCGCTGGCCATCAAGTCGGGCTACTCGCTGCTGATTCTCTCCGACCGCGGCCTCGATACCGACTACGCTCCCATTCCGAGCCTGCTGGCGCTCACCGCCGTACACAATCACCTGGTGAGGGAAGGTACCCGCACGCAGGTAGCGCTGATCATCGAATCCGGCGAGCCGCGCGAGGTGATGCACTTTGCGCTGCTGATCGGCTACGGCGCCAGCGCCGTGAATCCGTACCTGGCGCTGGAAACGCTGCAGGTGGGCCAGGAGGGCTGGCCGGTGCGGGTCGAGCCGGAAACCGCCGTGGCCAACTTCATCAAGGCCATTAACAAAGGGTTGCTGAAGACGTTTTCCAAGATGGGAATTTCCACCCTGCAGAGCTATCGCGGGGCGCAGGTGTTCGAGGCCATCGGCTTGAGCCGCAAGCTGGTGGACAAGTATTTCACCGGCACGGTGTCGCGCATCGAGGGCGTGGGTCTGGACGTGCTGGCCGAGGAAGTGGTGCGCAAGCACCGTTTCGCCTATCGCGCGCGGGGGGAATCGGAAACCGAGCTCAGCGTGGGCGGCAACTATCACTACCGGGCGGGCGGCGAGTATCACCTGCTCAACCCGCAAACCATTTCGAAACTGCAGCACGCGGTGCGGCAGGAGAGCGCCAAGACCTTTCAGGAGTACACCGACCTGATCGACCTTCAGAACCGCCAGCTCACCACCTTGCGCGGGATGCTCGAGATCAGGCAATCCGACGAGCCGATTCCGCTGGAGGAAGTGGAGCCGGCGGCTTCCATCGTGAAGCGCTTCGCCACCGGCGCCATGTCGTTCGGGTCGATCTCGAAAGAAGCGCACGAAACCCTCGCCATCGCCATGAACCGCATCGGCGGAAAATCCAATACCGGCGAAGGCGGGGAAGACCGCGAGCGCTTCCAGGACAATCGCCGCAGCGCCATCAAGCAGGTGGCCTCCGGCCGTTTCGGAGTGACCGCCGAATACCTGGTGAACGCCGACGAGTTGCAGATCAAGATGGCGCAGGGCGCCAAGCCCGGCGAAGGCGGCCAGCTTCCGGGGCACAAAGTGGACGAAACCATCGCGCGGGTGCGCCATTCGATGCCGGGTGTGACCCTGATTTCGCCGCCGCCGCACCACGATATCTATTCCATCGAAGACCTGGCGCAGCTCATCTACGATTTGAAGAACGTGAACCCGCTGGCGCGCATTTCGGTCAAGCTGGTGGCCGAGGTGGGAGTGGGCACGGTGGCCGCCGGCGTGGCCAAGGCGCACGCCGACGTGGTGCTGATTTCCGGCGATAGCGGCGGCACCGGCGCTTCCCCGCTCAGCTCCATCCGCCACGGCGGCATTCCCTGGGAACTCGGCCTGGCCGAAACCCACCAGGTGCTGGTGTTGAACGACCTGCGCGGGCGCATTCGGGTGCAGACCGACGGCAAGCTGCAGACCGGGCGGGACGTCGTCATCGCCGCGCTGCTGGGCGCCGAGGAGTTCGGCTTCGCCACCATGCCCCTGGTCGCCATGGGCTGCGTCATGATGCGCAAGTGCCATCTGAATACCTGTCCGGTGGGCATCGCCACCCAGGATCCGGTGCTGCGCGCCAGGTTCCAGGGCAAGCCGGAGCACGTCGTCAACTATTTCTTTTTCCTGGCCGAGCAGGTGCGCGGCTACATGGCGCAAATGGGTTTCCGCACTTTCGACGAAATGATCGGCCGGGTGGATATGCTGGAGCCGCGCGACGCGGCGGACCACTGGAAGGCCAAGGGGCTGGATTATTCGGCCATTCTCTTCCGTCCGCAGGTTTCCTCGCGCATCGCCCGCCGCTGCGTCGATGCGCAGGACCACGGCCTCAACCAGGCGCTCGATTACAAACTCATCGACCACGCCGCCGAGGCGCTCGAAAACCGCACTCCGATCCAGATCAAACTGCCTATCCGCAACGTCCATCGGACCGTGGGCGCGATGCTCTCCGGCGAAATTGCGCGGCGCTACGGCGCGGCGGGCCTTCCCGACGATACCATCCGGTTCCAGTTCAACGGCTCGGCCGGCCAGAGCTTCGGCGCGTTTCTGGCCGGGGGCGTGACGCTGGAACTGGAAGGCGACGCCAACGACTACGTCGGCAAAGGGCTTTCCGGAGGCCGGCTGATCGTGTATCCGCCGCGCAACTCCACTTTTCTGCCGGAGGAGAACATCGTCATCGGCAACGTGGCCTTGTACGGCGCCACTTCCGGCGAAGCGTTCTTCAACGGCTGCGCCGGCGAGCGTTTCGCGGTGCGCAATTCCGGCGCCACGGCGGTGGTGGAAGGGCTGGGCGACCACGGTTGCGAGTACATGACCAACGGAACCGTGGTGGTGCTGGGAGCCTGCGGGCGTAATTTCGCCGCCGGCATGAGCGGCGGTATCGCCTACGTGCTCGACGATCGCGGCGCGTTCCGCGCCCACCTTTCGACCGGGGCCGCGGTGGACCTGGAACAAGTGGCCGGCGACGATGCGGCGCTGGTGCGCTCGCTGGTCGAGCGGCACGTGGAGGTGACCGCCAGCCCGCGTGGCAAGTGGGTGCTGGAAAATTGGGAAGAAATGCTGCCGCGCTTCGTCAAGGTGTTCCCGCGCGAATACAGGCGGGTGCTGGAGGCGCGCCAGGCCGCGGCTGCCGCCGCTCGTAGCGCCACGCTTTCACGCCTGGCGGCCGAGCGCGTGCCGGTGGCGCAGGAGGTGGCGTAATGGGCAAACTCACCGGCTTTCTGGAATATCCCCGCGAAGTGGCTTCCCGCCGCCAACCGCAGGAACGCATCCGGGACTGGTTCGAAATCTACCAGCCGTTCCCCGCCGAAAAGGTCAAGACCCAGGGTGCCCGCTGCATGGATTGCGGCGTGCCTTTCTGCCACAACGGCTGCCCGCTCACCAACCTGATTCCGGATTGGAACGATATGGCGTTTCGCGGCCAGTGGCGGGAGGCCGTGCGCCAGTTGCACGCCACCAATAATTTCCCGGAGTTTACCGGCCGGGTGTGTCCGGCGCCGTGCGAGGCGGCCTGCGTGCTGGGCATCAACGAGCCGCCGGTCTCGATCAAGCTGATCGAAAAGAGCATCGTCGATCATGCCTTCGAGGAAGGTTATATCAGGCCCGAGCCGCCGGCCGTGCGCACTGGAAAGCGCGTGGCGGTGATCGGCTCCGGGCCGGCTGGCCTCGCGGCGGCGCAGCAACTGGCGCGCGCCGGGCACGACGTCACCGTCTTCGAGAAGAACGACCGCATCGGCGGCCTGCTGCGCTACGGCATCCCCAGTTTCAAAATGGAGAAACACCTCATCGACCGCCGTCTGGAACAGATGCGCGCCGAGGGGGTCAAGTTCCGCACCGACGCCCACGTGGGGAAGAACGTCGCGGTCGCGGACCTGCGCAAGGAGTTCCATGCCTTGCTGCTGGCCGGCGGCTCCGAGCAGCCGCGCAACCTGAACGTCCCCGGCCGCGAGCTGCGCGGCATTCATTTCGCCATGGAGTTCTTGCCGCAGCAGAATCGGCGCAACGAAGGCGACACGGTTCCGCCCGAAGACGCCATTCTGGCCACCGGCAAGCGGGTCATCATTATCGGCGGCGGCGATACCGGCGCCGATTGCCTGGGCACCAGCCATCGCCAGGGCGCGCTTTCCGTCGACCAGTTCGAGCTGCTGCCGCAGCCGCCCGTCGAGCGTGCCCCCTCCACCCCCTGGCCGCTGTGGCCCATGCAATTGCGGGTCGAAAGCTCGCACGAAGAAGGCGGCCGCCGCAAGTGGGCCGTTTCGACCCTCAAGTTCGGCGGCGACGCTCGCGGCAACGTACGCGAGTTGTACGCCATCGAAGTGGGCCCGCCGCCCAGGTTCGAGCCGCTCGCCGGCACCGAATTCACCCTGGAATGCGACCTGGTGCTGCTGGCCATGGGGTTCACCGGCCCGGTCAAGGGCGGCATGATCGACCATCTCGGCCTGGAGCTCGACCCCCGCGGCAATGTCCAGACCGACGACAACTACATGACTTCGGTCCCCGGCGTATTCGCCGCCGGCGACATGCGCCGCGGCCAATCGCTGGTAGTGTGGGCCATCGCCGAAGGCCGCAAAGCCGCCGCCAGCGTGAGCCAGTACCTGCTCTGCGAACCACGCGTGCCGTAGCCGGGACCATCGCTCTTTGCGGTCTGCCCCGCGCTCAGGACATTTCCGGGCAACCGTCGCGGCTTCGGAAGCGCGCGAAAGCGAGCCGCGACCGTTAGAAGCTGTGAAAGAAACTCTCCGAAACGCGCTGGGCAGGCGGTTCCGCCTGCGATTTGTGATTTTTCCACAGCTACTTAGTTTAGGGAGCGGTTGCTCAATATGTGCCGTAATTCCGAAATCGGGGACTTAGCCACCCCACGCACCGCGTCCCCTAACTGCCTGCCACCTTCAACACTGCCGTGGATGGGGAACTTACTCCGCTTTGAGTCACGATTACCGGGTACGCGCCGGTTACAAGGCTGGAAGGCACGGTGACGTTGATCTGATACAGGCCGGCGCCGATCAGGCCGCTGTACAAAACCGTGGCCGCGATCCCGCCGATGGTCACGGTGGGTGTGCCGGTAGTGGCATAAGCGCCCGAAAAGACCAGCGTGGCCGAGATGGAACTGATGCTATCCGCCATCAGGCTGCCGGTCAAGTTTTCACCGTCGAAGGTAAGAACCGCGAAGCCTCCGTTCGAGCCGCTGGTGCCCCAATTGCCGGCGGCGGCCGAAACCAGAAAAGGGGAGTTGCTCGTAACCGTGACGCCCTTCAGCATTGGTCAGCGAAACCGAGGAGCCGGTACCGGTAGCGATGGCGCCATTGGCGCTCTCGCCGGTGGTGGAAATCGTGCCTCCGGTGACCGTGGCCGAGCCGCCGGCCGCCGCCAGCAAAGCCGCGTTCAGGCCGTAGAAGCTGCTGTTATCGGTCGACGACGTGTTGCCGGAAGTAACGATAGCCGGGTTGGCCAGGTTCAGTACGCCGGAGTTCGTCACCCAGACCGCGGATGTATCCGTGGCGGAAGCGGTGTAAGTTTGATTGGAGAGGGTAGCGGTGCCCCCGTTCAGCTCGTAGGTTGCGTAGTAAGTCACCGACGAAGTGGAGCCGGTATTGGGAGGAGTTCCTTGCGCCCACAGCGGAGGCGCCGCGGCGAGGGCTTGTCCGATGGCCGATGAGTTCATTCTTTGTCTTTCGCTTCCAAACGATTCCGTTTGACGGGGCGGTTGACTTCCGTGGTGGCGCGGACTGTCAAGCGCGCGGAACCGAGAGCAATCCCGGTGTATCTTGCCGCGCTCGACATGGATAAGTTCTCCGCCTGTGCCGGCAGTCTTATGCCTGATAGGCGCGGAGAAGAAAGCCGAAAAGACTCTCGGCCCGGCGGGCTTGGCAGCCCGCGCCACATCTGTCTAGACGAGGGTGGGGCGAATAAGGTTTACGCGGGGCTCAGACGCGCTGGTTCTCTCGCTCCGGCCAGAGCGCCGTGACCAGCAGCGCGGTACCCACCACGACGGCGCAGCCGATCACATTGAACCACAGGTAAGAAATGCCGCCGTGGAAGAAGGTCCAGAAGATGGCTGCCTCACCGGCGATCATGCCGATGAAGGTGGCCGTGCCGCGGACTTTTTTCAAAGCGAACGCGATCACGAAGCAACCGAGCAGCGATCCGTAGAATAGCGATCCGACCACGTTGACGGCCACGATCAACGAGCCGAGGCGCTTGCCCCAGCCGGCGAAGGCCACCGCATAGACGCCCCAAAACAGGGTAGCCCAGCGTGCCGCCAGCAGGTGGTGATGGTCGCTGGCGTTGGGGCGAAAGTGACGGCGGTAGAGGTCCACCACGGTCACCGTGGCCAGCGAATTGATTTCGCCGGAACTGGCCGACATGGTGGCGGCGAAGATGACCGCGATCACCAGTCCCACCAGGCCTTGCGGCAGGTAACGAATCACGAAGGACAGGAAAATGTAGTTGGTATCGCTGAAGCCTTTTTCGCCACCCATGCGCTCCACCAAAGCGGCCGCCCTGGTCCGCGCCAGATCCACTTCGCGCTCGGCCGCGCGGTATTCGGCCGCCAGGGCCGGATCGGCGGCGGATTGGCGATGGGCGCGCGCGAGATCGAGGGCGGCGTCGCGGCGCCGCTCGATGGCCCGCTGGTAGGTCTGTTCCAGGGCCGGGTATTCGGGCGACGTCTGGATGCGCGCCATCTCGGCGCGCTGGAACAACAGGGGCGGCGAGTTGAACAGATAGAAGACGAAGACCATGGTGCCGATGAAGAGAATGAAGAACTGCATCGGAATTTTGGCCACGGCGTTGAACAACAGCCCCAGCCTGCTTTCGGAGACGGATTTACCGGTCAGGTAGCGCTGCACCTGCGATTGGTCGCAGCCGAAGTAGGACAGAAACAGAAAGGTGCTGCCGATCAGGCCGCTCCACAGGTTGAAGCGGTCGTTCCAGTCGAAGTTGGTGGTGACGGCGTTCAGCCGGCCGGCCGCGCCGGCCAGGTATACGGCGTCGCCGATCGAGACCGAATGGGGCATCAAAGTGAAAGCCGTCACCAGGGCGGCGACGAGTCCGAGCATAATCACGCCCATCTGCTGGACATCGCTCCAGGTGACGGCCTTAATACCGCCAAGGACGGTGTAGACGATCACGGTGGCGCCCATCAGGGTGGTGGTGAGGCGTTCGGGCCAGCCCAAAATGACGCTCAGTACGATGGCCGGCGCGTAGATCGTCAGCCCGGCTGAAATGCCGCGCTGCGCCAGGAAGATCAGGCTCGCCAGGGCGCGCGTCTTGGCGTCGAAACGCCGCTCCAGGTATTCATAGGCGGTGTAGACGCCCGCATGACGGAACGCCGGAACCACGGTGGCGCAGACCACCACCATGGCGATCGGCAAGCCGAAGTAAGCCTGCACGAAACGCATGCCGTCGGTGTAAGACTGGCCGGTGGTGGAGATAAAAGTAATCGCCGAAGCTTGCGTGGCCATGATGGACAGGCCCATGGCATACCACGGCATGGTTCTTCCTGCCAGCAGATAACGCTCCACCGTGCCGCTGCCGCGGCTGCGGTACAAGCCGTAGAGGACGATCGAAATCAGCGAGGAGAGCAGGACGATCCAGTCGAGGGTCCTCATCGGTAGGTTTGGGTGAACAGGTAGAGCAGGCCAATCAGGGCGGCCAGGTAGAGGAGCACGGCGCCGTAAACGCGCCGCCAGGAGCCGAGGAACGGGGGAGGATCGTCGGAAAGGGTGCGCGGCGCCGGCATGCTGGGAGTGTAACACGGGCAAACGGGGAGAGGCGACTGGGGGAGGACGCCAGAGGCATGAGGAGGGCAGGCCTCTGGGTCCGAGGCTGGTCGAGGATTCTGGGGAGACCCTGAGCCACCAGGGCCGGGCAACGGTACCTCCGTCCCGTGCCTGTAAGCTATATCGGCCGTTTCGAAGAAATTATTACTGGAATGTTGGTATGACCGGTCTCCGGCCTCCTACTTCGCCGGCGTGATGTCGGTCACCGGAAGGTCCCAGTGGGCCAGGAGGATCTCGAAACGCCGCTGTTCTTCGCGCTGGTACCTCTGCTGGTCGGGCCAGAGCTGCCGCATCAAGCGCTCTTCGTCCGGGTTCCCGCTGGTCGCCAAACCGGAGTTCTTGTACCGGATGGTGACGCGATAGTCCCAGCGCCCGTCTTCGGTGGCGTGATTGGCGGGCGTCTCGATTTTCAGCGAAAGGATGCGGCCGCTCTCCGCGATCTTTTGCAGCAGCGGGTAGTGGTTCTTGAGGAAGAGCTGCAGGAATTCCTGCTGGTGTCCCCACTGCACTTTGTAGTAATACTCCATTGTGTAAGGCTGGTCGGGCGCAGCCTGGGGCGGAGCTCCTTGAGCCAGGAGCGGCCGCGCGCAAACGGCAAGCAAGAGCGTCAACAGGATATTCTTCATCGATCCTCCAAATACGGGGTGACTTTGAATTCTAACAAGCTTCCCGTTCCGGTTGCACCACTTTGGATCGCCCCAATTAATGCGAAGGTGTGTGCTTACCATCCAGCCAGAGGTGGTAAAGGTGCGGATCGCGCGCCTTGTCCGGCGTTTCCGCAGGCGTTTCTGAAACCGGCTCGGCACCAATGGCTGGAGCCGGCGGAAGAGCTTCGGCCTCGGCCTCCTGTTGACGGAGGATAGGCAGCCGGATGGCAACCAGCGCGCGTTTGGCTTCCAGACGCACGGCGGGATCGCTATCCGCGGTAGCCTTCAGCAGGTGGTCCGTGTACTCCGGCTTGCCGATCTGTCCGAGCACTTTGGCCGCGGCGGAACGAAACGGCGGACGAGCGTCGTCGAGCATGCCGGTGGCGAGTTCGTCGACGCCACTCTCCCCTAAAAGGTGCAGTCCCATGAGTGCGTTGCCCACCACCCGGTGGCTCGGATCCTTCACAAACCCCCACATGGTGGAGCGGGCCGCGGGTGTCTTTCGGCCCCACAGGGATTCCACCGCTCCGGCTCGCACGTCGTTGTCGGCGGCCATCAGATACCGTTGGGACCAACTGGTATTGCAAATGCGCCGGCCCATCAGCACCACCGCCCGCTCCGCAACCATCGGATCGGGATGATTGGCCAGGTGGCTGAGGAGGAGAATCAGCCTGGGACCGGTGGAGATTTCGTTCAGGAGGTCGAGGATGCGAGCGATGATCGCGGGAGGCAGATGATATTTGTCTTCGAAGCGATGGGGCAGCAGGTCCGCCAGAAAAATGTCCAGGCGCGTGGCGATCCGGATGAAACTGACGCACAGGGCCAGGAGTTTGGCGTGACTGAAACGCTGCGGGCGCGTGAGTTCGATGAGAAACTCCGGACAAGCCAACAAGCGGGGGTAAACGTTGGTGGCTTCGGGCGAGTTGGCCGTGGCTTCCAGCAACGACATGGCGGCTTGAAAGAAGACTTCAGGAGATTTGGTAGCCAGGTGATAGAGACCGGTCTGCACCACCGAGGAGCCGGCGGGTTGATGCAGAGTCGTGCGGATGGCGAGCCGCATCGACTGAACTTCCTCGCTCACTTCTCTAAACTGCTGAACGAGTTCACTCTCCATCGCCGCACTGTGCCACGGTCCCTACTCGCGTTCGTGACCTCTTCAAATTTCTTATCGGCCGCTTGGCGCCTAATGTGAGCGCCGGCGGCGCGTCTGCCCAAATTACGGTGACGTATTCGGTGGGACAGGCCTCCCGGCCTGTCGCTGTTGCTGCAGCTTGCACGAGACAGGCCAGGAGTCCTGTCCTACTCAAGCAGCCGTACCGGGCCCAACATTCCAGCCGGCAGCGGCTTCACTTCTCTCATGTCCTGGTCCTGGAACCGGTTTCCATATTTAGCGATGAGCGGGCGGTAATCGGGCAGCGGCTGGGCGGCGAGCCGGTTCAGGGCCAGGTTCGCCACCACCACGCGGATGGTATTCTCGCCGGCGTGCAGCAATCCGGTCACCTCCACCCGGTAGGGCGCGCACCAGACCGAGCCGGCGTCATTGCCATTCACCCATACCCGCGCGGCTTCGCGGATGGGGCTTTCGAGCAAGGCGCGCATGCCGCTGCCGGAGCGGCGCTCGTCGGTGGCGACCGGAGTGCCTTCGCCGAAATCGAGATACAGCGCGTGGTGCGCAGCCAGCACGGTCGCCTCCACCGTCACCTTCTTCTCATACGTGGCCTGGCCGGAATAGTTGGCCCGGCCTGCGAGGTCAGTCCAGGAACGCAGCGAGTCAAGGGAAATGGGCGCGGTGCCGGGAAAGGTCAGCCGCCATCCGCCGCTCCAATCGGCAATGGCGGCGGTGGGCGCGGCGGCTGCAGGCGCGGGAATGCCGGCACGAGAGAACACGACGACGCGCGATTCATAGGGCGCCAGATCGAGATCGATGCGGGCACCGCCGGCGCCGGTGGCCTTGCCGGTGAATGGGTCCCACCACGCGCCTTCCCTATCCTTCACGCGAAACACGGCTTCATGATGGGTTGGATGGTTGGTGGAGTTCACCACAAAATAGATATCGGCGGAGGGCAGCTTGCGGTGTACGAAGCCGACCTCCGGCGCGGACGACATGTCGGGCGGCAGGGCGGCGCGAATCGTGGCGCCCAGTTTGGCGCCGTCCGGGAGCAGGCGGCCGGGAGCGCCGGCGGCTTCGAACAGGCGCCGCGAGAGTTCGCGGATGGCGGGCGTATCGGTGTCGGCCTCTTTGAAGCCCGGCGCGAGCGAAGGAGCGCGGCCGATGGCGATGGCGATGCCGCCCTGGCGCACGTATTCCTCAATCTTGCGGAGGCTCGCGAGCGGAATGCGCTCCACCGAGGGCAGAATCAGTACGGGATACGGGATGCCCAGCTTGGCGATGGCGCCGTCGTCGATGCAATCGAAGTTGTAGCCGGCATCGAGAATGCCGGGCACAACGTCGGGGCCGATCAACCGGTCCATGGCCTGATCGACGGAGTCGTGACCCAGAGTGAAGCCGGCGTAGGCGTCGGCGGTGGGCAGGTAGAGGGCCACATCGGCGACCGGAGTACCCTGGCGCAACAGGAAGCTGATGCGCTGCAGGTAGCGGGCAATATCGGGCATCGCCATAAACCACGGATTGTGCGCGTTGAACACCGCGGCGGCGTAGAAATGCCAGCCGGGCTCGCCCGCCTGGGGCGGCGAATAGGGCCAGCCGTGGCCGATCAACTGGTTGATACCCATCAGGAAGTGCCGGTCGGCTTCCGCCTTCATATCGAGCGGGGTGGCGCGAAAAACGGGCGAATGCAGCCAGGTCCAGGTTTCCGAAGAAGTCACCGGATGGCCGTAGAGATGGCTGGCGGAGGATGCCCAGCGGGTCGCGGTGAAATGGCGCCAGGCGGACCCTTCGCCTTCGGGCAGATCCACCAGGGCGTTGCTCGAAAGCGACACGGGCGGAATGCCGTAGGTTTGGGAGCGGAAGCGGGTATGGTGCGCGGCGGCCCACTCGTGGATGGGGGTGAGGTAATTTTCGCTGGCCAGTTCGGTCAGGGTCAGTCCCCAATCGTGGCGAATGGCGCGGCTCTCTTCGCCCCAGTCGGCGGACAGAGCCAGAAGGTGGGTTGTAAGGTCGTAGCCGCGGCGTTTTTGGAATTCGGCCAGAAAATCCCCGGTCCAATCGGCGCCGTAGACTTCCAGGCTGTCGCTGAAGATGGCGTAGGGTGGATGGTCGCCGAAAGCCTGCATGAGGCGGTCGCCGACGAAACGCAGGTGGTTCTCGATGGCGGCATGGTTGTAATGGTCGAGCACCGGGCCTTCGGCACCGACCGCGGCGCGCTTGACGGCCTGGCGGGTGGGGCTCGAGATGAAGAACCAAACGCTCTCGTGGCCCGCCATCTTGTGCGGGTCAAACTGGCGAAATTCGCTTGTCGCGGCGTCGAGGGCCGCGATTATCTTTTCGTCGGCGGCGAGCTTGGGTAACTGCGCATCGCCGCCATCCGACGTGTGGGAGGCGACGACACGCAGATGGCCGGACGCCAAATCGACGGAGGTATGCGGGCCGCCGTAAGGCCAACCGCTGCACAAGGTCAGATCCACCCGCAGACCCAGTTCGCGCGCCTTATCGTTGGCGAACCGCAAGGCGTCGAGGAAGCCGTCGGAAAGGTAAGGAAGGTTGACCAGCCCACGGGCGGGGTCGTCGAGCACCACCGGATAGACGGGCTGAATTTCCACCCCGCCAATGCCCGCTTCCTTCATGGTCCGCAGCTCGCGCTCGAGCTCCGGCTTGACTACGGCGGTGCCGAACCACCACCAGCGCATCATGATGCGGCTGTCGGCAGGCGGGTTTTCGAAGGCGCGATGCAATTCCGCCACGGGCTCGGGCGGGGCGGCGGCCGCGCCGAGAATCCGGAACAAGGCCGGCAGGACGAGCGCGGCAAAAAGCAAGCGGGTTCGCATGCGTTCTATGCTAAGTGCGCGCGGCCTCGGGCGCAACGCGGGGCGGTGGGAAGGCGCGAGGGGTTAGTGGTTGATTCGGAATTATGAAGTATTCGGCAACCGTTCCGTTGATGCCGTGAGGAAATCACAACGCAGGCGGAACCGCCTGGCGAAAACGCCTGCTCCACGAAAGCAGCCAATTGCGGGGCGGGCCGCGAAGGGATTGACTGGTAGTAGTGCAGAAAACGGCCACTTGGCACGAATGCCTGCGCCACGGGGGGGTGTCAGGCGGCGCCGAAGGGGGGCCGGGGAGGGGTTTGGTCCAGGAGTCACCGGTGGGTTTGTGCATTTTTGTGCATTTTTTGGAGGCGCGGCGTTCCTCCTGTTCGCTCGGGGGTGGGGGCGGTGGCTTGCTCATCGACGAACTTGGCGGCCTTGAACTGGACGCTGGGGGAGGCGTTTTCGTCGCGGAGGATGCCGCCGAGGGTTTGGTAGGCGAGGTCGGCCAGGGTGACGGCTCTTTCGCGAAGCATGAGGTCGCGATCGGCGAAGGCTTGCTGGAGGGCGGCGGCAAAATGGGGCAGGTCTCGGCGCCAAGCGAGGACGTCCTTGCGGAGCACGTTGGCGAGGGTGACGGCGCCATGGATGGTGCCGCCGGAGGCGATCACGTCCAGGACCTCCTGCTGTTGGGGTGTGAGGAAAGCGGGGCAGCCGCTCCCTCACGGTCGCGGCTCGGACTGGGGCATTCGACCGTGAGGTTGTGCGCGAATACTTGCGCCGTTATTTGGCCGCCGGATAGGCGTGGAGCTGGGGGCCGACGGCGTTGGAGAAATTGTAGTTCCCACGGCGGTCGGCGTCGATAGTCCAGAACATGGCGCCGATCATGGCGGGGTAGCCGGCGGGCTGCCGCAGCTTGTACCTGGTTCCGGCTGGCGCCTTGCCGGTGACGATGTAGTCCATCGCCTGATTGACGATGGCGGGGGTGGTGTCCCCTGTGAGGAAGCCGACGGCGACTTTATCGGCCGGCATGGGTGGGAAGGGCCGCTTGGGGTCGCCGCCGACGGCGAATCCGTGCAGCAGGAGTTCCGTCATGGCGGCGTGATAATCCACCGAACCGGGCTGATAGATCTCACCATCGAGACCTTCGAGCGGCGGCGTGTTGTAGTCCTGCACATCGATGAAGGAGAGGATGTCGCGGATGGCGTAGGCGATGGGCAGATAGGAGCCGAACTGGCCGCCGTAACTGGGGTAACCGGAAGGGATCTGCGTACCTTCGGGCACCAGGCTGATCATGAAGCCGGCGCCGAAATGGTCGCGCAATTGGCGCAGGGCCGAGATGAGGTTGACGATGGATGGCGTGGTGGGATGGCTGAAGTCCGTGTCGCCCGGATCGATGGAGAGGGACGGGCTTTCGAAGTCGATGTCGATACCGTCGAAGCCGTACTCGGCGACGATACTGGTGACGGAGGCGACGAAGTTCGGAACGCGTTTCGGATCGGCGAGGGTGAAGTGCTGGCCGCCGCCGCCGAGCGAGATCATGACCTTCCTGCCGTGGCTCTTCATGTAGGCGATGTCGGCCTTGAATTCGGCGGTATCGAGGCCGGCGGGCGTGCGGAAGCGCATGGTTCCTTCCGGCGCGGACCGATCCGGCGTGGCGAAGGCGACGATCACGACGTCCCACTGCGGCGAGACCTCACGCAGCGGGAGGGTGGAACCGGCGGCGCCGTAGCCGGCCCAGTAGCCGATCAGCCAATGGCCGTTCGGTGAGCCGGTGGCCGGGACCGCGGCTACGGCAGGGTTGGCGGGTGCGGATGCCCCACGCCCACCGCGCGGCGGGCACGGCTTGGAACCTTCGGTGAGCGCGGCCGCGTCCGGGAAGCTGTAGGTGCCGCCGACATCTTCGGAGGGGCCGGTATACCAGGGCAGCAGGGCCACGTTCTGCAGATGATAGGTGGCGCCATTCAAAGGGGCGGCAAAGGGTCTCGACGCGGGGATATTGTTTTTGGGGTTGGTGTTGGTGGGCTCGAGAAGGAAGTAGGCGGAGGCGACGCCAGTGCCGCCGCAGGCGCCCTGGTCCCCAGGACGCATCGAGGCGGGACGCAGCCAGCTTGGGAAAGTATTGCCCGGAGCTTTGACGTTGCGGCCGTGCAGCAGGGGGTCGTGCAGGGGATCGTTGATGAACTCTCCGAGCTGCTGCGTGAGCGGCTGCACGTCGGCGTCTTCGACAACCGAGGGTGCGTTGTGGAGATAGGAGCCGAGCACGAAGGAGTTACCGGTGGCCGAATCGACGCCGTGCGTTCCCCAGGAGCAGCACAGGGTGGCGTCGCCCTCGGTGTAGTAAGCGGTGTTATGGGTGATGGCGATAACGAGGGTGCCAACCTGGCTGGGAATCCGCTTGAAAAGCTCCCGCTGCAGAAACTCGATGTCGACGACGGCGAACGAGGCACCGGTCGCCTTCGATGTTAGGACGTAGCCGTAGCCGGCTGGGATGGCGACCTTCACGGGCTTCACCTGCGGCTTGCCGAGTAGCGTGTGCCAGCCGTCGAACTTGGGGAAAGTAGTGCGCAGCAGAGCATCGGCGTACTGGGTGGTGCCGCCGGAGGAAAACGCGAACCTGGAAAAGATCGGCGAGCGGAGAACGCCCGCTACGTCCGGCGCCGCGTCCATGAAGAAGGGCTTGCCGGCGGTCTGCCGCGCCTCAAAGGAGAGCGCCACCGGAACCAGCAGGGTGGGGATGGTGGTGACGCCTCCCTGCGCCGGATCGCGTCCGGCGAGCGTGTAAGAACCCTGGCCGGCGGTGTGCTGGAAGGTGGGCACGGCGGTCTGCGCGTGCGCATAGGGCAGCGGCGGGACCAGAAGTAAAGCCAGGCAGAGGGATTCGATTCGCATATTCGGATTCCATAATAGCAACGGGGGCAGGGTTGCCGATCATAAGGCGCGGGCTGCCGGAACGGATCGGTTAAGCACCCTACGCCGCCAGACTTCCTCCGATCCCGCCATATGGCGCTATAATAGACGACAGAATGGCAAACGAACTTCAAGCCGTGATCGCCGAACTGGGAGGCGAAAAGGCTCTGGGCCGCATCCTTCTGACTGACACCGATCTTCGCTCGGCGATCCGCGAGGGCTTCCCCCAGGAGGTCGTGGGAAGCGTGATGAACTCCGCCGGGTTGACGCTGAAAGAGTTGTCGGCAACGCTCGATCTGTCACCGCGAAGCCTGCAACGGCGCCGGCATCAGGGCCGGCTGGCACGGTACGAGTCGGACCGCCTTTACCGGCTGGCCCGGATCGTTGCGTTCGCCAAGCAGTACATCGGGGACGAGGAAACGGCAGGCCGCTGGCTCAGGCGGCCCAACAGGGCGCTGGGTGGAAGTATCCCTCTGGAACTGATCGACACCGAACTGGGGGCGCGCGCGGTGGAGAACGTTCTGGGCAGAATCGCGTTCGGTGGCGTGAGTTGATCCGGGTTTACCGCATCGTTCGGAAACCCAACTCAAAGACGCCGCTTGACGGCGAAGGCTCATATCGGTTTGGAGGTCGCTGGTCGAGTCCGGGCACGCGCATCGCCTACACGGCGGAGCACCTTTCGCTAGCCATGATCGAGTATTTTGTCCAAATTGAAGCCAGCGATCCGCCAAAGGACCTGGTGGTAGTGGCCGCCGACATCCCGGATACGGTGTCGCGGGTGGTGCTGCCCCGCGAAACCCTGCCTTCCAACTGGCGGCAGGTTCCTGCTCCAACTGCTCTTGCCGCCATCGGAAACGCTTTTGCCACCGAGCGCAAGAGCGCCCTTCTGGTGCTCCCCTCGGCGCTGGTTCCGTCGGAGTCGAACTGGCTGGTCAACCCTCTTCACCCGGAATTTGCGGACATCCAGGTGAACCCGGCCGAGCCGTTCCACTACGATGCGCGATTCTTCACCTGAGTTCCGCGCGTAGAATCGATGTTGGGACGGAGCCGAGTGCCCCGGAGTGAGGATTTCCGCTGGCGTCGCGTCAAACTGCCCCGCGAGGCCCACCTTCCGGGAACCTCATCCTCAGCCTTTTTTGGCCCGTGGCGTGCTCATGCTCTGTCATGTCGTCCACGATCACAGAGCAACTTGTGACCACCATGGAAGAGCCTCTCGCGCGGCTGGTGGCTTTCGAGCCCACCACGTTTCCGGTGTTGAGCGTCTACCTGAACACTCAGCCGGATCCGCACGGACGCACGCCCGACGCGGCGCCGTATCTTCATCGCGAATTCAAAGCTCTCGCCAGGACCTGGGCGCCGAGTTCCCCCGAGCGTCACAGTTTTGACCGAGACGTGGAGCGAGTCGTTTCCTACGCCACTGACAAAATCGACCCCGCGGCAAACGGGGTCGCCATATTCGCGTGTTGGGCCGCGGAAGAATTCTTCGAGGCAATCCAGTTAATGACCCCTGTCAGCGATAACCGCGTCTACGCCTGCAGCCAGCCCCATCTGTATCATCTAGCCCATCTCGATGAGCAATTCCCGCGGTACGCCGCGGTGCTTACGGATACGAACACGGCGCGTATCTTCGTCTTCGGGCTTGGCCAGGTCATCGGCGCGGAGGAGGTGAAAGGCAAGAAAGTTCATCGGGTTAAGGTCGGTGGATGGTCGCAGGCCCGCTATCAGCGGCGTGTGGGGAACGCGCACCAGGAACACGCCAAGGAGGTCGTGGAACGCCTGGCTCAGATTGTCCGGGAAGACAAAGTAAGTCACATCATCCTCGCCGGAGATTCGGTTGTGATTCCGCTCCTTCAAGAACAACTGCCTCAGGAAATGGTCCCCATGGTGGAGGTAATGAAACTCGATATTCATGCTTCCGAGCAGGACGTCCTGACCGGCACTCTCGCAAAGCTACAGGAGCAGGAAGCCAGGACTGCCGCGGAAAAGGTGGACCGCCTGATGCGCCAATATCGTGGTCGCGGATTGGCCGTAGTCGGGCTGCAGGAGACGCTCGAAGCCCTGGCCAACGGACAAGTCGAAGAACTGCTCATCAGTGGCGCGCTTGAGGACAGCCATCCCCAGCCGGAGGAGGTGCAAGCCATCCTCGCGCCGGAGATCCCCGATTCAGAAGGGGGAACGAAAAGCGAGGAACCGCGGCAGGCGTCCCTGCCGGATCTGCTGGTGACGAAGGCCAAACAAACCGGCGCAACCGTGACGTTTATTGAAGACGCTGCTTTGCTCGAATCGGCCGGCGGTGTCGCCGCGTTCCTGCGATGGCGCGGGTAAGTTGGCAGTTGGAGTGCTCATCAAGGAGCATGTCCAAGATCAATGAAGCTAGCCGCGATCATATCGCCGATGAAGACTTCGCTTTCCCCAAGGAACGTAAGGAACCCATCCATGACGCTGCTCACGTGCGCAACGCAATCGCCCGCTTCAAACAGGTGGAAGGGGTGAGCGACTCTGAACGCGACGCTGCCTGGAAACGCATCCAATCCGCTGCGAAGAAACACAAAGTGGAGTTGAATGAGCAAGACTGGCGCGAACTAGGCTAGCGGCTCATGTGCGGCCCCGCAAAGTTCCTGCCGGCGGCTTCAGTTGTGCATCGTTGTGCATTCCTGTGCGCCGCCAGGGCGTGAAAAAACAAATAAGCCCTTTAATTTCTTCACTGGCGCTTGCCGAGGGCTTTTTTCGGTTGTGCACGCTTGTGCATTTTTGTGCATGCCGGCCAACCGAGCCGCGACCAACCGCCGGGGATCGTCGGCCAGCTTTTGTGCATTCTTGTGCATGGATTGACACCCACCCGAGGAGCGGGATTATGCCCGGCAGCCCGCACCGATTTTCCGGGCTGTATGGCGGCTGGCAAGACGCTCGACGAAGCGCGCGGGATGGCGGCCGAGGCGCTGAGCCTGCATATCGAGGGATGATGGAGGACGGAGAGGCGATCCTGGAGGCTTCGACCCTCGACGCTCTGGCAGACGATCCCGCCATGGAGGGTGCGGCGGCATTTCTGGTGAGCGCGGATGTCGCGGAGAAGGTGGGGCGGTTCACGGCGCGCAAGAGCGAGATGGCGGAGATCGACTTTGGCAAGAACCGCCCAGACACCGTAATTGTCTGATTTCAAGAGCTTTCTCCCCCGCGCACAGGTTACCACGGGTAGTCAAGCGGCTGGTCTGCCGCAGACTTTGTTATCAACGGGTTGCGCTCTGTGACCGGAATTGGTCGTCCCCCGCGTTTCCCCTGCGGCGTCCGGCGAAGCGTATGGAAACGCGGGATAGGGACGGAGCGCCCTGTCCCCTTGACCAATTTGGGGGTCCGCCGACCAATCGGATGCGCTGAAAACAAAAGAGCGCTCATCCCTTGCGCTTGAGATCGGCTCTGTATCTGCATGATAATACGAGACTCGCGAATTACGAAGTGCTCACTTCAGGCTGTCCCCCACTGTCCCGTCCCCCACTGTCCCGTCCCCCACTGTCCCGGCTGTCCCCCACTGTCCCCCCCCCACTGTCCCCCGTTCCGATAGACCGCCCTCTGCCAGCGCCTGGATCCTCCATGCAATGCGGCGGAACAGGAAGTGCTTGTGGTGCGACCGCGTCTCTTCGCCGAACACCTCGGCGTACCTCTTTCTCAGTTGGCCCACTGGCATGTGGCGCAGCGCTTCAATCTCTTTCCGGACCGTGGTCTCCAAGGCCTTCTCCTTTCTCGGTGCTGTTAACCTCGTGTCCATGAGGGCTTGAAGTGGCCGCGTTATCAAGGGAATCTTCACGCCGGATTCGACGGCAGTATCGCAGGTAGCCGGCGGCCAGGATGCTGGCGATGGACTGCAGTTCTTCGGTCGGAACAGCCAAGACGGATCACCTCGCTGTGGACTTGGCACCCACAGCGTTGTCCGCCTGGCGGTCGTTCCGCTGTCCGGTGGGATGTGGGATCAGCGTGCGCTTCTCCCGCTGTAAACATACGCAGAAATTCCGAAAGTTGTGCACACCCACGAGGGTCGAGACGAACCGGGCTGTTAAATAAGGCGGGCCGCCCTGCGGAGAAGTGGAGAGGTCGGCCGGAAAGTCGCGCCCGTGGACTCACCGGGGCGCAAACGGAGAATCTCCAGGGCCGACTGCGGAGAGGCGGTACTCACCGTAAACGCATGTCTATGTTGAGGAAAACGCAACGTGTCGCATCGGGCGGACCAACTGCCAAGACGTTAACAACAGGGGACTTGCATTCCGTGGTGGGAAGGTTTGGCTCCCCGAGAGCTACACAGATCCGAACACGCGTTTGGAGAATTTTCAGTGGCCTCAATTCTCTAAGCTGTTAACCGACGCGGAAGACATTGAAAGCAAAGACTGTTGGGCTGCTCTCGCAGCCAACAATTGAGGAATGCCTCCGGCGCGCCGGGCTTCTGTTGGCTGGCTCCGGGAATGCGATAGACGCCGTTCGCCGTCAGACTGCGGAGCGCAGCTTGACCCGCTCCAGCACCAGCTTGGCGGCGGTCTGCACCACTCGTTGCATGGACGCTTGGGCAGACTCGCCATCGGAAGCCAACGGGGCTTGCAGGCACCGGCGCGTTGTCGTCGCCGTCGATCCATCCGGGCTGAGTAAGTCAGGTCGATTTTCGTTTCTTCATTACCCTCCTCGGTAGTCCGTTTCCGCCAGGGCTGGCACCGAAGTTCTTGACTCGGTTGCGTTTGCTCGCTGCGCATAAAGTTCTATGCGCAGCGTTCGAAGTCCCGGCGGGGCCGCTTTCAGCGCAGGGCGGGGAGCATTACCGACGCATAGCTCTGCGCACCCGGCGCGATCTTCCGGAGCCGCGTCATCAGTCGCTCGGACACTCCCTTCTCCTCGTAGTGATCGCTGTAGCTCACCCCAGTGCGGCCGGCGTGACGCCAGATCTTAGCCGCCACGAACAGGAAGCGCAGTCGCGCCGTCGCAAGCGTGGTGTGCTGCAGTGCGGTGGCATCGGCCTGCGGTTCGCGGTTGAACAGCATCAGCCAGCAGTTCAGGTTGTAGGCCAGTATGGCCAACTGAAAGTGATTGCTGTTCACATCGAAGCGGCCCGACGGATGCGCCGTCAGCCCGGCATCGTTATTCGCCTCTTTGATCAGGTTTTCCGCGCCTGCCCGCTGGTTGTAGAACCAGACCACGAAGTAGATGGGATCGGTGAAGTCGGTCACGAAGACCCGGCACTTGTAGAGGCTGGTTTCGAACAACTGGTACTGCTCAGCTTCCTCCAGCGCCACCTCCTCGCGCTTTCTCAGTGCGCAGGGCCACGAACCTGTATTCCTTCTGCCAGCCCTCTGGCTGGTAACGGAATTCGCATTCCATATCCGCATCCGTCTTCTTAGACGGCTTCCACTCAGCCTTGCGCAGCAGATCCACCAGCCGGGACGTCTTGCGCGCCGAGATTGTGAACCGGACGTTGCACTCTTCATACGCTTCGACGGCGTCCCAGCAGTAGAACCCGGAATCGGCGCGGCCGTAAATCTGTTTCACGCCCGCTGGCATTGCCGCATATACGTTCCGTATGTGGTGGCCAATCTGTTTGCCATCCGGTCTGTCCCCGTTGCGTAACTCGCCCCAGACGTATTCCCGCGTCTCGGCGATAAACGTCAGCATCGGCTGGTAACTCTTCTTGCCTTTGTTCTTTGGGTTGTAGCCTTTGCGCCCGCCCATCTGTCGACCATACAAGGTGTGCACCGTCGTGTCGGTGTCGATGGTGTGACCGCCTCCAACTTCACATTCGCCGCTGCCCAGACCCGCTCGCGCATGGTGCGCATGACGTTGAGAATCTGCCGCGCGACATTCCGATGCAGACCATTCACGAATCTCCGGAAAGTGGACTGCACCGGCAGCCTGTTGACTTTCAGGATGCCCGTCAGGATCGGGTCGCGAGCGATGAAGCGCAACTGATTCAGCCTTGGAAAGCCGATGTACAGGCCCAGTACGATGCCCAGCACGAAGCGGTACAGGTCCATGGCACGAGGAATCCGCTTCGATCTAAGCGTCTCCTCCACCAGAGCCTGGAAGTCCAGTTTCTCCAGCATGGTGATCACCGGCAGCAGTCCGCCGTAGGGAGTCAGGTTCTTACCGGCGAAGTCATACGGCGTGGAAGCATTGATTTTATTGGGCTCCGAAGCAGTGTGCTCAGAGCCTTGTTTTTCGGGCGTTTTCCGGCTATCCTTTTTTCTGTCTGTAACCATTTGGGTGACCTCCTGGGGAGCGATCCGCGAAGGTGCGATCTTCGTGGATATCCTGTTTTACCCCATGTTTGGGGGGGCACCGAATGGCTCGTTGTGCCTCCGACTTCAGTCAGCCCGTCCCCGTGTGCATGGACCAGGTACTACACAAGTGGGAACCCTGGCGATGTCGGTACGCAGCCACAAGGCCAATTTGCGGCTGGTCAACATCTTTGCGCAAACTGGGAGATAACACTGCGCGGGAGAGAGCTTATCAACGTCGCGACGATTGACGAGCTTGCGGGCATCTACGCCCAGGACCAGACGCAAGACGTCGATGGCTGCTATGTCAAAGGGGGCGTCAGATTTCATTCTTACTGCGGTTCTTGGAGCAACAGTGCAGGTAGTGCTTCGGGGGAGGCTTGGTACTTCTTCTTCAATGAGGAGCGGTACTCCTTCCCTCTCGACCTCAGCGCCGAGAAGCGGGCACTCTGTGTCCGCCCTTCCGGAGAATGATAGTACGGAGCAGTCAATTGCTCGTGCAGGATTCGAGGCATGAGCGCTCCTCATTATTGCAATTCTTTATTGAGCCTAATACCAATCCGGCTGCCATTCCTGATTCCATTGAGTGTCCTATAGCTTCCTTCGTAATGTTATTGGATTCACACCTAGATTTAGCCAAGTTGCAGTTAGCCAGACATTGCCTCCCTTCCGGAGTTCTTCTGTAGGCATCGGCTTTCGCGGTCTCGATTTCCTTCTTGGCTTCATCGTTTCGGCGCGTAATATTTTCTTGCCCAGACGCATTCCCCTGGACAGCGGCCTTACGATACCACTTCATGGCCTCGGCGTAGTCCTTGGGTACTCCGTAGCCGTTTTCGTACATGGTCCCAAGTCCGTTCTGTGCGGCCGCATTCCCCTGGACAGCGGCCTTACGATACCACTTCATGGCCTCGGCGTAGTCCTTGGGCACTCCGTAGCCGTTTTCGTACATGGTCCCAAGTCCGCACTGCGCGTTCGCATTCCCCTGGTTAACGGCCTTACGATACCACTTCATGGCCTCGGCGTAGTCCTTGGGTACTCCGTAGCCGTTTTCGTACATGTACCCAAGTCCGTTCTGTGCGTCCGCATTCCCCTGGTCAGCGGCCTTACGAAACCACTTCATGGCCTCGGCGTAGTCCTTGGGTACCCCTTCGCCGATGCCGTACATGTACCCAAGTTCGTACTGCGCACCCGCATCCCCTTGGTCAGCGGCCTTACGATACCACTTCATGGCCTCGGCGTAGTCCTTGGGCACTCCGTAGCCGTATTCGTACATGTACCCAAGTCCGTTCTGTGCGTCCGCATCCCCCTGGTCAGCGGCCTTACGATACCACTTCATGGCCTCGGCGTAGTCCTTGGGCACTCCGTAGCCGTATTCGTACATGTACCCAAGTCCGTACTGCCCGTCCGCATTCCCCTGGTTAACGGCCTTACGATACCACTTCATGGCCTCGGCGTAGTCCTTAGGTACCCCTTCGCCGTTATAGTACAGGCTCCCAAGTCCGTTCTGTGCGTCCGCATTCCCCTGGTCAGCGGCCTTACGAAACCACTTCATGGCCTCGGCGTAGTCCTTGGGTACTCCGTGGCCGTTTTCGTACATGTACCCAAGTCCGTACTGCGCACCCGCATTCCCCTGGTTAACGGCCTTGCGAAACCACTTCATGGCCTCTGCGTAGTCCACGGGTACTCCATATCCGTTAAAGTACATATGCCCAACTTTGTCCTGCGCGTCCGCATTCCCCTGGTCAGCGGCCTTGCGATACCACTTCATGGACTCGGCGTAGTCCTTTGGTACTCCGTGGCCGTTTTCGTACATGGTCCCAAGAGCGTACTGCGCACCCGCATCCCCTTGGTCAGCGGACTTACGATACTTCATGGCCTCCGCATAGTCCTTGGGTGCCCCTGTTTGCGCCGATGCTTCGCCGGATGCCGCCATGACCAAGGCGGATACCAACAACATTTGTCCGATGTTCGTTTTGTTGATCATCACAACCCTCCGTGATCCGACTTGGGAAACTAAGCCGACCTGCGGGGCTGAGTTTATGCGAGTATAGCTCAAGTGGTGCTCGTCAAGCAAGTTGTTGTCGCGAAAACTGGCCGGGCCCGGTAAGAGCAGACGGACGAGTGCATCGCCGAGGATGGCGGCAACCTCGGGAATGGCACCGTTGAGAGCGGCGTCGCGATTCGCGCATGAGCGGTCTCCTTGGAAGACCACCCACGACGATCTCCGCTTGGCGGTCGACGCGTCGTCTGGTGGGTGTGATTGACGCGGCGTTGTGCCGTGTCCGTTAACTATATACGCCGCGCAGGTTCGAGTTGTCCGGCTTGAGGCTGGACATGTTTGGCCAGCCGTTAACCCACTCCTGGTTTCCGGGTGGAGACGGGGAGAAAAGACCTCCGGTGACCGCCGCCGGCGTGCACATTTGGCCCGCCATGGCGAACGCGGAGACAAACGGAGAGACGGAGAACGCGCGAAAACCTGCGGAATGTGGCGGATACAGGTGAGGCTGGCGGCGGGCGCTCCTGTCAACAGAACAGACGTTCTGGGTTGGGGCAGAAAGGTGTTGGCTCCCAAAAACCAGGGGCCGAACGGGTCAGGGGCCGAACGGGTCAGCCTGACGTGAGCCCTTGGCGATTTGCAAGTCGCTAATTATCATGCAGATGCGAGTCGGAACGGGAACGAACGGCCGCCGCCAGGACATGGCGATCGGCAGCGTCGTTTGTCATTGAATCGATCAATGTTTCAAATCCTTCGACCGACGCTTCGGGAAAGTGCCGCCGGATCTCCCGCTCCCGGCGGCGCGCCTTCTCGATGGGCATATTCCATTTTGAGGTAAGGTTCCGGGTCACCTCGTCCATGATCATGTGCGACCACTTCGGCAGATACAGCCGAGGCGCCTCCGCCATGCGCAGAAGCGTGTCCGCCAGGGGCATCGGAATGAGGACGCACGCGTCAAGGACGACGCGATAGTCAGCTCTCATTCGTCTTCGCCACCTTCGGGGATGCCGGTGCGATCGTACAAGCCGGATTCAAAGGCTTCCTTTGCGATCCGATTGAGCGCCGCCTTGCGCTCCGCGTCGCGACGTTTTTGATAGGCAATCAGGTCCTTAAGATAGACCCGACGATGGCTGCCGGCTTTGTGAAATGGCAGATCGCCGGCCTCAAGCAGTTTGATGAGGTACGGGCGCGAAACGCCAAGGAGGTCGGCGGCACGCTGCGTGGTCAACTGCCGATTCTCGGGAATCAGGACAATGGCCCTACCGAGTTGCATGTTGCGAGCGATGTCCTTGAGCAACCGGAAGACGGTGTCTGGCAGTTCCACGCGCTCACCATCGGCGCTGACTAGAGCCGGCGATCCGAGCTGGAGCATCCGATTCAGATCCCGAATCCTCAATTCCTCCGCCTCGGGCAATGTGACAGGCTCGTGCAGCATGGTTGCTTACCTCCGGCCACCAGTATACGCCGCAAACGAAATATTCGCAATATATAAGAAATAAACGAATGGGTGCTTCTCAGCCCTTTACCTCACCCCCGGCCGCCCACGATCAGGAACGATTTCGTCCAGCCGCAGAAGCGCTCCCGCAGGATTTGCGCGCCGGGGAACAGCAGGCGCAGGTCGTCCGCCCCGAGCAGGCGCACGTCGCGCAGATAGTGATCGATAAAGAATCGGCGCTGGTCGGGCTGGGCCGGGACCAGCACGCTCCAGAGATTCCAGTGCGGAACCAGGCGTTCCTGCCAGGGCTTGGGCAGCCAGTGCACCAGCGGCGTCAGCAGGTGCTGCTCCACCGGAAACCAGCGATTGGGCGTCTGGACCCAGTACGCCCGCCCCACGCGGCGAACCTCGGCTGCGAAGCGCCGCTGGCGGTCGAGGTCGCCGACGTGCTCGATCACCGAGTTGCTGAAGACCACGTCGAAGGCGCCATCGCGGAACGGCAGCGCGCAGCCATCGGCCGCCACCCATTGTGCGCCCAGAGCTTCGCCCGCCCTCGGCATGTTGACCAGCGTCACCCGCGGCTTCACTCCCAACAGTTCCCAGCAGTCCGGAGTGCCGCCGACGTCGAGCACGCGCGTCGCGGCGGTAATGCCCATCCGGCGCGCGAAAGCGGCCATGCGGCGGCGGCGAAAATGGAGCGAAACGCGGGAGATGTTCACCGGGCGCTAGGAGACGATCCAGCCATCGGCAAGCTGGATGGTGCGATGGCCGCGGGCGGCGTTGGCTTCCGAGTGAGTCACCTGGATGATGGTGGTGCCTTCCTCGTTGAGCTTCTGAAACAGATCCATGATCTCCTTGCCCTGGGTCGAATGCAGGTTGCCGGTGGGCTCGTCGGCCAGAATCAGCTTGGGGCTGGCGATCACGGCGCGGGCCACAGCCACCAGTTGCTGCTGCCCGCCGGAAAGCTGGCTGGGATAGAGATCCCGTTTGCCGACGATGTGGAAACGGTCGAGCGCGTCGCACACCAGCGCCGCCCGCTCCGCGCTTTTCACGTTGCGGTAAGAGAGCGGGATGTCCAGGTTCTCGTACACCGTCAGGTTGTCGATCAGGTGGTAGCTCTGAAACACGAAGCCGATGTAGCGCTTGTTCAGCTCCACCCGGTCCTTCGGTTTCATGCGGTGAACAGCGTGGCCGAAGAATTCGAATTCCCCGGTCCAGGCCGCGTCCAGCATGCCCAATATGCTGAGCAAGGTGGATTTGCCCGCGCCCGACGGTCCCATAAAGGTGAGGAACTCGCCCTCTTTCACATCGAGGCTGATGCGGCGCAGCACGTAAGTGCGGCCATAGCCGGCTTCGTAAAACTTTTCTAAATTTCGCAGACTAATCATGATGTCTTTATTCGTGCCGCAAAGCGGCCGAGGGCGCCAGCGCCAGGGCGCGCCGCGCCGGAATATAACACGCGGCCAGCGCCACCGCCGCCAGCAGCACAGGCACGGCGGCAAAAGTCGTGAGATCGCGCGGCTGGACGGTATAGAGCATCGACGCCAGCACACTTGCGAGCAGATACGATGCCACTATTCCCGCCAGGATTCCAATCCCCGCCAGTCGGGCTCCTTCGCCCACCACCATCCGCAGCAGATCGCCCGGCCGGGCGCCCAGGGCGGAGCGGATCGCCAGCTCGCGCGTGCGGCGGCCCACGTCGAACGAGATCACGCCGTAAATGCCCACCGCCGCCAGCGAAAACGCCACCACGCCGAAGCCGGTCAGCAACAGCGTATTGAAGCGCGCCCCCGAGACCGCGCGATCCACGATTTGCGCCATGGTGCGGCGCTCGGCCAGCGGCTGATCCGGGTCGAGATCGTGAACGCGGCGCTCGATGGCCGCCGCCAGACTCTCCGGCGGCCCTTCGGTGCGCACCACCAGCACCATGGTGGAAGCGGGCATCTGGGGGAAAGGAACGTAAATGGTCGGCCAGTCGTCGCGCTCCACCCGGTCGGGCTTCACGTCGCCCACCACGCCCACGATCCCGGCCGTGCGCGGCGGAACGGTTTCCATCGCCACGCGTTGGCCGAGCGGACTGGCGCCGGGCCAAAAGCGGCGTGCCAGGGCGCGGTTCACCACCACCACGGGCGGCGCTTCGGCGGTATCGGAATCGGCAAATTCGCGGCCGGCTTCGAGCGGAATGCCCATGGCGCGGAAATAATCGCGGGTGACGAAGCGGGCCAGCACGATCGGCCGCTCGCCGGGAGGGGGGGCGGGACGGCCTTCGATGGTGAAAATCACCCCGGTGCCGAGGCCGGTCAGCGGCAGGGCGTTGGCGGCCGCGGCCGTGCGCACGCCCGGCAGCCCGCCGATGTGCGCCAGCACCTGGTCGAGAAAGGCGGTGGCACGGGCCGGCGTCGAATTGCGTCCGCCGGCCATGGGCATGCGGTAAGTGAGCACCCCATCCGCCCCGAACCCCAGGTGGGTGGCGCGCAGCCGCACGAAGCTGCGCAGCAGCAGGCCGGCGCCAATCAACACCACAAAAGCCAAGGCCACCTCCACTACCACCAGCGCGTTGCGCACCCAGCGCCCCGCGCGCCCGGCGCTGGCTCCGCGGGCGCCCTCCGCCATGGCGGCGCTCAAATCCACCCGCGAGGCGGTCAGCGCCGGCGCCAGCCCGAACAGAACCCCGCTCGCGAGCGAAACTGCCAAGGCGAACAGCAGCACCCGCCAATCCATAGCGACGAATTCCAGCCGCGGGATGGCGGCCGGTCCGAAATACTTCAGCAGCGAAATCGCCACCCGCGCCAGCAGCGTGCCCAGCACACCCCCGGCCAGGCCCAGTACTACGCTTTCGCCCACCAGGCTGAGCGCGATCTCCATCCGGGTGGCGCCGAGGGCGGTGCGAATGGCGATTTCCTTCCGCCGGCCGGAAGCGCGCGCCAGCAGCAGGTTGGCGACGTTGGCGCAGGCGATCCCGAGCAGCAGCGCGACCGCCCCCAGCAGCACCAGCAGCGGCTGCCGGACGTCGCCCACCAGCTCGTCCTGGAGCGAAAACAGAGACGGCCCCCAGCCGCGATCGAGCGCCGGATTGGATTGCTCCAACTCGCGACCAATGGCAGTCAGCTCCCCGCGGGCCGCCGCCAGAGAGGTTCCCCGCCGCAATCGCGCGACCCCGGTCAAATTCCGCGCGCGACCCGAACGGGGGTCGGCGGGATTCAGAACCAGGGGAAGAAAAATCTCCACTCCCGGCTCTTTCACCTCGAATCCCGGCGGCAACACGCCCACCACCACGTAGCTCTGGTCGCGCAGCCGGATCGACTTGCCGGAGATGGCCTGGTCGGCGCCGAAACGGCGTTGCCAGAGCGAATAGGCGAGCACGGCCACATTGGCGCGTCCCGGCTGGTCTTCTTCCTGGCGAAAAACCCGGCCCACAACCGCCTCCACACCGAGGAGCTGGAACAGAGCGGCGGAAACCCGCTCGGCTTTTAGCTCTTCGGGTTCGACCCGGCCGTTGGGACCCCCGGTCAGATTGATGTGGGTATCGGAAAGGGCCGCCATGACTTCCAGCGATCGGCTTCGGTCGCGCCAGGCGGCGAAATTGGCCGGCGCGACGAATAGCTTCTCCTTCTTGGCGACGGGATTGCGCTCATAAAGCAGCAGCAGCCGGCCGGGATCGCGAAAGGGCAAGGGTTTGAGCAATACGGCATCCACAAAACTGAAAATCGCGGTGGTGGCTCCAATCCCCAGGGCGAGAGCCAGCAAACTGGCGGAGGCGAAGCCTGGCGCGCCCGTCAACACACGCAGGGCGCGCCGCACATCCAAGTTCAAGCGGCTCATGGCCTGACAGGTTAGCAAATGTCAGCCAGCCGCGTCAGCTCACCCCCTCAGACGCCGCACGCTTTTCCCGCTGAACAAATGAAAATACCCCCGTTGACGTTATCCAGGCGAATCGGCGCGCCGCCGCGGTCGAGCTCCACTTTCAGCGTGTGCCCACCCTGTCCGCGGCAGGCCCTGCCGAACGCCGAAACGATGCCGCCGCTGCGGTTGTGGGCATAAACGCTGGCTCCGGCGCCGGCGGGCAGCGAGAGCCGGATGGCGCCGTTCACCGACGCCAGCAGTATCGGGCGCCGGCGGTCGAGCCGCGCAAAGCCGGCATCCACCGTTCCGTTGACGGTGGAAAGCTCCACCGCGCCGCCCAGACGCTCGGCCCGAATCGTTCCGTTTACGGCCGAAGCTTTCACCGGCCCGTCCACGCCGCGGATATCCAGCCCGCCGTTTACCAGCCGAACGTCTTCCAGGCGCGCCGAACGCGGCACCATCAGGCGGTATTCCACCCGCACCGGCTGCTGGGAATCGCCATCGTTATATATGGTCCGGATCGAAAGCGTTCCGCTGCCCGGTTCCACCACAATCCGGACGTCGGCGAGTTGCCGCGCCCCGGCGCCGCGCTTGAACGCCTCGACCAGCACATCGTCGCGGTCCCAGGCGGTGATGGTGACATCGCCATAGAGGTTCTGAATGGCCACCCGGCCGCCCGGGCCGAGCGAATACAGTTGGCGGAACGCCACCTCCGGAACGGGCAGGGTTCGCGCCGAAATTATGGCGCTGGCAGCCAAAACGCCCATAGCCAGCCTGAGGGACTTGCGCGGTCGCGCCATCGGTCCTCCCTTGTTCGCTCGCGCCCGGCCGCGAGGTCAGACGCCCTGTCCGGCGGGCTCCATTTTCTCTTCCACGATGCGCCCGTCGAAGAGGTGAATGGTGCGGTCCGCATACAAGGCGTAGCGGGGATCGTGGGTGACCATGCAGATAGTCGCCCCGGATTGGTGCAATTCCTGTAGCAGCTTGATCACGGCTTCGCCGTTGGCCGAGTCCAGGTTGCCGGTCGGCTCGTCCGCCAGCAGAATCAACGGATCGCCTCCCAGTGCCCGCGCCACCGCCACGCGCTGCTGCTGGCCGCCGGAAAGCTGGGAGGGGTAATGTTTCATACGGTGCGACATCCCCACCCGCTCCAGGGCTTCCTGCACGCGGCGCTTGCGCTCGCTCGAAGGCATCCCGCGATAAGTCAGCGGCAGCTCGACGTTCTCGTAGACGGTGAGGTCTCCGATCAGGTTGAACGCCTGAAAAATAAAGCCGATTTCGCGGTTGCGAATGCGCGCCCGCTCGCTCAGTTTCAAGCCGGTTACCGGCTTACCGTTCAAGTAATATATTCCGTCGCTGGGGGTGTCGAGCAGCCCCAGGATGGCCAGCAAAGTCGACTTGCCGCACCCGGACGGGCCGGCAATCGAAAGGTATTCTCCTTTCTTTACTTCAAAGTGGATGCCCGCCAGGGCGTGCGTTTCCACTTCGTCGGTCACGAATACCTTGCTGACCTGGTCCAATCGAATTAGCGGCTGAGAGCCATTTTCCATAGCGTTTCCTTGTACGACGAGAGTTGCAGCCTTTTCGTTCAATTCAATTTGATGCGGTCCGTATTATCGTAATTCGACATATCGGACAGAATTACCCGGTCGCCCACCTTGAGGCCCTCTTTTACTTCGATGGTATTTACCGAGCTGCGCCCGAACGTCACTTTCACTTTGTTGGCGTACTTGCCATCGGGTTCCAACTTGAACAATTGCACGGTGGAATTTTCCTGGCCGTAAGCCGGGCGGCCCACGTAGAGGACGTCGGGCAGCCGTTCGAGCTGAATGGTGCCGTCCACGCTCAAATCCGGCCGGGCGCCGTTCGGCAGCGCTCCAATGAGTGCCACGTCCACCGTAACCGTGCCGTTCAAGATGGAGGGATCGATGCGCGATACCCGCCCTTCAATCAAGCCGTTCGATGTGCCGCCCGACAGCCGGGTATCGATCTCCGCCGGCAGGCCGATGGTGACGTCCTTGGCCTGAGTCTCGGGAATCTTCAGTTCCGCCTTCAAGTGAGTCTGCTGGGCGACTTTGCCCAGGGGCGAACCGGCCAGCACCTTCTGGCCTTCTTCGACCTGGGTCAGCGGCGCGGGCAGGGCCTCCAGCGTGCCATCGAATCCAGCCCGGACCTTGAGCTGGTCCACCTGGCTTTTTGTAAGATCGTATTCGCCTTGAAGCTGATCCACCTTGACCTTCGCGGCGGCAAGTTGTGCCACATCGGCCTGCGAGTTGATTTCCAGGCGCTTCTTTTCGATTTGTGCCTGTTCGCCCAGTTGCTCCGCCTTGGTGGCGGAAATTTTCGCGTCGATATCGGAGACCAGCCCGTCCTTGGCCAGCTTGGCGTCGCGGTCCGCCTGCAGCTTGGCGTTTTGGTAGTCGGCCCCCACTTCGGCGCCTTTGGATTGCATATCGAGCAGCCCTTTTTGCAGCGTGACCTTCAGATTGTCGTAATCGGCCTGCGCCGCCTTCAATGTGTACTGGGCGCTCAAAAGCTTGGTTTCCAGTTCCGGACTGGTCATCACCATGACCAGCGAATCGGCGCGTACCGGCGTACCGGGACGGATCAGAATGCGCTCGATGCGTCCGTCGGTGGTGGCGGTGATCAGCATGGTGTCGACCGGTACCAGCGTGCCCAGGCCGTTGACCTGGCGCACCATCGGGCCGCGGTGCACGCTATCGGGCCACAGGGTGGACATATCCACGCTCTGCGCAGCCGGCTTCAAGCGCCGGACGCCGAAGCTGATTCCGGTTACAGCGGCCAGGGTGATGAAGCCGGTAACGGTCCAGCGGATCAGTTTTCTTCTACCGACGTTCTTGCGAGCGATGTCCATGTAAGCTTGTCCCGGAGATGGAGAAGGCATGGCGCCTGCCATTCCGGAGCAACCGTAACACTATGACGCCATAGGGGCGAAAAAGGTTAGGCGGATGGGTCTGTGTCCGCTTTTGGGACGGCATGTGCCGCGGTGGGACGGGGGGCGGTAGGCCGTCCCCGTCCCGGTGCCGGTGCCGGAGGCGAAAGCTTCCGAACTTCTGCCCCCGTGGAATTCAGGTTGAGCCGTGTACTGGAATTTGTGGGGCTGGCGCTCGGCCTGCGGCGCCCTCCCAGGCCGCCCCGCCGCGCCACAATATCCGAACGTGATCCTGAAGGAACCTCCTTGTACAGCACGCCCGGCCCGCTTGGCCGGCTTGGCCGCGACCAAGCGGCCTGGGAGGCCTCCGCAGGCCGGAACCTACCCCCGAATCGACGGTCAATGCTAACGTATATGTTATTATCAAATCGTGCTCGACGTTCGGGAATACATCGACGCCGCCGGGCGAAGCCCATTTACGAAGTGGCTGCGCGCACTCAACGTTCAGGCCGCGGCGAAATTGGCAACGGCGCTTGAACGCATTGCGGACGGCAACCTGTCCAACGTTAAAGCGGCCGGTAACGGAGTTCTCGAATACAAGGTCGATTTTGGTCCAGGCTACCGCATTTACTTCGGGCGGGACGGGGATCGGCTTGTCATTTTGCTCGCTGGCGGCACAAAGAAGCACCAGCGGGAAGACATCCGCCAGGCAAAGGCGAATTGGGAAGACTACAGGAATAGGAAGGCTCAGGAAAAAGCACGATGCCACTGACTAAGGATTTTCGCGAGACGATCCGAGAGCGTGCCCAACAGGAACCGCGATTCCGAAAGGCGTTGCTTCGCGAAGCGATCGAGCTGATGCTCTCAGGCGACGAGAAGACGGGCCGCGCGATCCTGCGCAACTACATCAACGCCACAATCGGCTTTCGGCGGCTGGAGGAGGCGACATCCATCCCGGCCAACAGCCTCATGCGGATGTTTGGGCCGAATGGCAACCCTTCGGCCAAGAACCTGTTTGGCGTCCTCGCCCATCTTCAGGCGCAGGAGGGCGTGAACTTTGAGATCCGCCCCCACCGCGGCTGACACTCACTCACGGCGCGCGTCGTCGGCCGCTTTGCTCCACTGACGCGACACCGAGAGGAATTTCCGATTCGAGGCACGCGGCTCCGTCCCTGCAGGGATTTTATCGCTCCAGCGCGCCTCTTCGAGCAAATGCCTGCCGTGCCGGTTCCCCCTTGCCGCCCCAATGTTCGCGCGGGGGCTCTCCGGAGCGCCGACCTCCACGAAAATGACGTTTCGCAGCCTGCCTCGCGCTCGCAACGGGGCGAGCGGAGGCGCTCGCTCCGAAAATGGAGCTCCGCAGGGCAGAAATTCTTGGCGTGGGACACACGGCTCCGTCCCAAAGTGAGATTTTCGGTCGGTGTCGCTTCAGTCTGTCCCGCGCGTCCGTCGTCCCGCGCGTCCCCTTCCGATGGCCATCATTCGCGGAATTCAGTCGGCGGCAGAAAAGTCATTGAGAGGTATCATAAATGCCAGTTCATTGTTAGTCATAGGCTTCCTATTCCTGTCCGAGCCAGTTGACGTGAATGTCACCCGAATCGTTGACCGTCTTTCAGCTTTAGTGTCAGTGTTTGGGTGCCGAAGAAGCACACAGGACTAACTCGGCCCTTGATGCTCTGAAGGCTGGGTAGAGTGGCCGACCCGGTGCTAAGAGTGGCTGGAACAGGTACTTCGTTTTGACCGACCTGAATTTCGTACTTCACTTTGGCCTGTTCTCCATTGCTGGCTAGAACGGTGCCGCTGTCTTTAACTGTCTCAATGTGTCGCATATCCACAGCCGAGAACGGCGCTCGTCACGAGTTGGATATCCACGACGTTGACCATGCCGTCGCCATTCATATCGGCGTCTGGCGGTGCAGCGGCGAAGGACCTAAACGACAGAGCCGCCATGTCGGAACGTTCCCGACATGGCGGCTCCTTGCAATCCGCCTCACTTAGCTTCGAGGGATACGTCCAAGACGCTCCCTGGAGTTCCGAATCGCTTCTTGAACCTCTTCCTCAGACATCCCTGGAATCTGGCCCTCAGAGATCAGTTGTGCGCTTTCTTGGGTTGGAAGATCCCGCCCACAGAAGCGGCAGACACGAGCTTCGGCCTTGATGAGTTCAGCACAGAACGGGCACTTTTGGGAAGTTCCCGATTCGAGTTGTTCACGTTCGATCTGTTTCACATCCGGCTTGATGAGCAATGAATGCGGTAATGCGACAATGAACAGCGCCGCTCCGTACAACCACCAGCCAACGAAGCTGCGGCCCTTCGATTGGGCGATGGCAGCAGGGATGAGACCCAGACAAATTGCAATTATGATGAATCCCATTATCTTTCTCCTATTTTAACTCGGCCCGATGTTTGGTAATCAAAACTAGGGAGACCGGCGGGAGACCGGGGACAGACGGAACGTTTCCGCCGGGGTCACCTGCTTGGCCATTCATCGAACCCGCCTGGCGAGGCGGAGTCCTTTGGCGTCCGCCCCGATCAACGGCCCGCGCGGGCAGGCCGGTCCCCTTGAGGTCCCGCGAGCGCGGAGGTAACCATATACGCCGAGCGTGTCATTCCTTCCATCTTTGCGCGCCGACCGATCTCCGCCATCCGGCTCTTGCGCGCCGTGATGTTAAACCGCCCCGCATTCTCCGCGACATCTACGCTCACCAGAAATGCGACCGCACCCCCCATGGCGGGATCGTCTGCCAGAGCGTCGAGGTCGAAGCCTCCGGGATCGCCTCTCCGCCCTCCACCATCCCCCTGAAATGCAGGCTCAGCGCCTCGACCGCCATCCCGCGCGCTTCATCGAGCGTCTTGCCGGCCGCCACACAGGGAAAATCGGTGCGGGCTACCGGGCGTAATGCCGCTCCTCGGATGTGCGTCAATCGATGCACAAGAATGCACAAAAGCTGGCCAACGATCCCCGGCGGCTGGTCGCGGCTCGGTTGGCCGGCATGCACAAAAATGCACAAGCGTGCACAACCGAAAAAAGCCCCCGGAAGCGCCAGTGAAGAAATTAAAAGGCTTGTGCAACGGCACGGTCGCGCGCAGCCGGGCGCGCTCGCCTTCCGGATGCCGCCCGCCTTCCCGGTTATAATCAACCTTGTGATATTACGCTGCACACTCGCGCTGATCCTGTGCCTGGCTGCCTGCAATCGCAGCAACGTGGATAAGGAAGCGGTTCGACAGGGAATCGTCGACCACGTCAGTAAAGCCGGTCTCAACATGGGGGCCATGGAGCTGACGGTCGGGTCGGTGGAATTCAACGGCGACAAGGCCAACGCCACCGTCAGCTTCGCGGCCAAAGGCTCGCCTGCCTCGGCGGGAATGTCCATCCAGTACCAGCTCGAACGGCAGGCCGGCAAGTGGGTGGTGGTGGGCCGCAAGGATGCGGGCGGGTCGCCCCACGGCGGCGGCGCGATGCCGGGCGGAGCGAATCCGCACGGCGGGATGGCACCTCCCGCGGGCGGCGGACCGGCTTCCATGCCCTCGCCGCGAGATCTGCCTCCTACCGGGAAACCAAAATGATTCGGCGCGTCGCCATCCTCGGTGGGGGCCCGGCGGGTTCTTTCGCCGCCGCGCAACTGGCTTCCGCTGGCCTGGCGGTGCAACTGTTCGACGAAAAACTGGCTTGGGAGAAGCCTTGTGGGGGCGGCTTGACCTTCAAAGCCTACCACCAATATCCGTTTCTGCTCCATAACGCCACGCCCAAGCGCCTCGTCACCGAAACCACGCTGGGCGCGTCCGGCGGCGGCCAGGCGCGGCTCAAGCTGCACGATCCGCTGGTGATCTATTCCCGCCTCGACCTGAACCGCATGCTGCTCGACCGCGCCGAGCGGGCGGGAGCCCAACTCGAAAAAACCCGCGTGCTCGAAATGTCCCGCGCCGGCTCCGGTTGGCGCCTCCGCACCAGCGCGGGCACGGCGGAGGCCGATTACTGTGTCCTGGCTACTGGCGCGCGCAATTCGCTGCGCGATTTCGGCACCCAACTGCATCCCCGGGACACCATGGCGGCGCTGGGCTACTACGTCGACGGCGACCGGGAAAACATCGACATTCAGTTCCTCGATGGGCTGGAGGGTTACATCTGGGTTTTTCCGCGCTGCGGCCATCTTTCGGTGGGCATCTGCGGCAAGGGCGTCCCCGCCTTCGAGCTGCGAAAGCGGCTGGATCTTTACATGAACGAACGCGGCATATCGACGGCCGGCGCGCGTTTCTATTCGCACCTGCTGCCGTGTCTCGACAAAGGTTCGTGGCGCCATAACCGCGTGGCCGGCGACGGCTGGATGGCGGTGGGCGACGCCGCCGGCCTGGTCGACCCCATCACCGGCGAAGGCATCTACTACGCCATCCGCTCAGGCGACCTGGCGGCGCAGGCGTTGCTCGCCGAATCCTCCGCCGCCGAACCCGCCGCCCAATACCGCCGCCTGCTGCGGCGCGATTTCACTGCCGATCTGGAGTTCGGCGCGCGGCTCGCCAAGCGCGTGTTCCAAGGCCGCTTTCTCTGCGCGCCGCTGCCCCGGCGCATGGTGGAGTTTACCCGCCACAGCCCGCGCTTCGCCGCCGTAATGGAAGATCTGTTCGCCGGCCGCCAGCCCTACACCGGCCTGAAGCGCCGCCTGCTCTCCAACCTCAACGGCAGCCTCTATGAGATCGGCATGAACCTCGGTTTCAGCCGCGTCGTGCCTTGGCGCTTCTCCCAACCGCGGCTGTGACCTATATACTTGGGTACCTGGCGTGAAACATTCTCAATCGGAAACTCTGATGCGCCGCGCGGAAGCTCTCATTCCCGGCGGCGTCAACTCCCCGGTGCGGGCCTTTCGCGGCGTGGGCGGCAATCCGGTCTTCATTGCCCGTGGTGAAGGCGCCTATCTGTTCGACGCCGACGGCAACCGCTACATCGATTACGTCTGCTCCTGGGGACCGCTGTTGCTGGGCCATCGCCATCCCGCCATCATTCGGGCTCTCGAAGAAGCCCTGGCCATCGGCACCAGCTTCGGCGCACCCACCGAGCGCGAAGTCGAACTGGCCGAGGCCATTACCGCCGCGGTTCCCTCCATCGAAATGGTGCGCCTGGTGAATTCCGGCACCGAAGCCACCATGTCGGCCATTCGCCTGGCGCGCGGATTTACCGGCCGCGACCTGGTCGTCAAATTCGAAGGCTGCTATCACGGCCACGTCGATTCGCTGCTGGTGAAGGCCGGCTCGGGCGTAGCTACCTTGGGCATCGCCGATACCCAGGGCGTGCCCAAGGCTTTCTGCGATACCACCCTCGCCCTGCCTTACAATTCGCTCGACGCCGTGGAGACGGCTTTCCGCATACACGGCCACGCCATCGCGGCCGTGATCGTGGAGCCGGTGGTGGGCAACATGGGTTGCGTGCCGCCAGCGGCCGGTTACCTGGAAGGACTGCGGGCGATTACCGAACGCTATGGCGCCCTGCTGATCTTCGACGAAGTCATGACCGGCTTCCGCGTAGCTTTCGGCGGCGCCCAGCAACTCTACCGAATCCACCCGGACCTCACCACCCTGGGCAAGGTGATCGGCGGGGGGCTTCCAGTCGGCGCCTACGGCGGGCGCAAGGACATCATGAGCAAGGTGGCGCCTCTCGGCCCGGTCTATCAGGCAGGCACGCTCTCCGGCAACCCGCTTGCCGTAGCCGCCGGCCTGGCCATGCTGCGCGAGTTGAAAGCCCATCCGGAGATTTACGACCGGCTCGAAACCCGTGCCGCCCGGCTGTGCGCCGCCGCCCCGGCCGGAATCACCGTCAACCGGGTCGGCTCCATGTTCACCTTCTTCTTCACCGACCGGCCCGTGACCGATTGGGACTCCGCCAAACGCAGCGACACGGTGCGCTTCGGCCGCTTCTTCCGCGCCATGCTGGAGCGGGGCATCTATCTGGCGCCGAGTCAATTCGAGGCGGCCTTCCTGTCCGCCGCGCATAGCGACGAAGATATCGACCGGACCATCGCCGCGGCTCGAGAAGCACTGGCGGAGGGGTAAGTGGGACAGGCCTCCCGACCAGGGGTGCTCGACCGATCGGCGGAAGCTTAGGTTCCCGGCAACCGCTCCCTTGCGGTCGCGGCTCGGTAAGCGACTGCCAACGGCGCCCGTAACCGAGCGGTCGCCGCGCCTCAACCGCGAAGACCCCAGATCGGCAAGCGCCTCCTGGCCTGTCATCCGGGTCGCGCGTGTGGCATAATCTTACCGGAGTCTTACCCATGGAAACCACCCGGCTTTCGACCAAGGGGCAGATCGTCCTGCCTAAAGACATTCGCACCTCCCGTGCGTGGGGGCCGGGCACGGAATTCACGGTCGAAGAAACCGGCGACGGAATTCTGCTCCGCCCGGCAGCTCTTTTCCCGAATGCCGATCTTGAGCAAGTGGCCGGCTGCCTGCGGTCCGGACGCAAGTCGAAAACGCTGGCTCAGATGCGTGCCGCTATTGGGCGGGAGGTGAGGCGGCGTCATGACCGCGGTCGATACTAACGTGTTGGTGCGGCTGCTGACAGGCGATGAGCCCAGCCAGGCGGCCGCCGCGCGGCGACTCTTCGCGTCGGAACCAATCTGGATCGCGAAAACGGTATTGCTCGAAACCGCCTGGGTGCTACGGAGCCTCTATGGATTCGAGACGGACGCGATCCGCGACGCTCTCACGAAGCTGCTCGGCCTCAAGAACGTGCACGCGGAGGAGGAATCGTCGGTAGCCGCCGCATTGGCGCTGACGGCACATGGCATCGAACTCGCCGATGCGATGCACTTGTGCGGCCGGCCGCCCGGCGCCCGATTTGTCTCTTTCGACAAACCCTTCATTCGGCGTGCCGGACGCGCAGGGGTCTCTGACATTTCCGCCCTGTAGCCGAAGGACGCCCCAGCCGAACGGCAAAGACGACAAATATGGCAGAAATAGAAATCTGCCGTAGCATGAGCTATAATCGAACGATGGAAACCTACACCGCACGGTTGGAGAAGTCTGGACGGATACTGATCCCCGTGGCCGTCCGCCGCCAACTCGGGCTTTCCGAGGGCTCGCAGGTGATCGTCAAGGTGGAGGAGTCGGGTGCCCTTCAAGTCTCGTCCCGGTCACAGGCTGTGGCCAAGGTACGCGAGGAGATCCGGAAGTATATTCCGGCTGGCCAGGACCTGGCCGAGGAACTGATTCGGGATCGACGGGCGGAAGTCGAGCGCGAAGACGAAAAGGCTCCGCGCCCGTGATAGACCCGTATGTGCTCGATGCCTCCGCCTTGCTGAGTATCTTACTCGACGAACGCGGTGGCGATCACGTGAGTCAAATTCTGGATCGCTCCCGAATTCACGCGGTCAATCTGGCGGAAGCGATTGGAAGGCTGGTGCGCGCCGGGATGCCGGAAGAAGCAGCCGGAGCGAGCCTTCGCGAACTGCATCTGGAAGTGGATGAGGAATTCGGAACAGCGCAAGCCGAGTATTGCGGTGCACTGCTGGGAACCCGGCGCGAGCTTGGGTTGTCGCTGGGAGACTGTGTCTGCCTGACGGTGGCGGCTTGCTCGGGGGCGGTGGCCGTCACGGCGGATCGGCGATGGAAAGAGCTGGACGGAACCGTGCTGAAAGACGCGACGATCCGGGTCGAGCTGATTCGGTGACGAGCGAAGAAGCGCAGTCCGCTCCCTCGGAAGGCATGAAGAAATATGGCCACGGATGAACACGGATGAACACGGATAAAGAAAATAAGGGTTTTATCGGCGTTCATCTGTGTTCATCCGTGGCTCAAATTTGATTTCTTCACGGGTTCTCGCGGTCGCGGCTCGGAAACACGGCGTTCATTGACAGAGATTCGAAGAGCCGCCCGACGGAGCCGCGGGCGCGGTGGTAGGCGCGGTGCTGCCGCCATGCGCCGGCATGGCGGGATGGGCTGCCGGCTCGGACTCCTCATGTTTGCCGCCCGCCCGGAATGAGTAACTCGCCAGCCACACCCAGTTGGCGAAAGCCGCATCGCCATGACCGCCGGTAAGATCGTCCGGTACGCTGCGGGTACGATCGCGATAGATCGCGCGGGCGATTGTCAACGTCAGTACGTTCCCATGCCTGGCGTACTGGATACCCGGTTCGGCGGAGACCGCGAATCCGGGACGCCGGAAGCCAAGGTCCTTGCCGACAGGGAAGAGATTGCGAGCCGGCACGCCTTCCATTCGCGGTCCAAATGTGACTGTCAGGCCGCGAATCCTGGAAATAGGATGAGCCACGCCGCCCTCCAGAAGATACTGATCCATAATTGCGTTGTACTGGGTCAAAGTCACTGGATTCAGCTTCGTGCTTGTCTGTACGCCATTGATATCTTCCAGCATCCCGAGATAACTGCCGTTGAAGTAAAGCTGGCTGTTTAGAGCGTTTCTGTAAGCCGACCATTGGAGCGGGACGCCCCAGCCGCCCTGTCCGGGCTGAACGGAATAGTCCACGATGGTGGTCGTGGTTTGCCCGTTCGAGCCCTCGACCACGTTGGCCACATTGTCTTTGCCCGTCGGGGCCAGAAAGCCGACGCCTAACTGAATGTTGCCGCGGCTGTGCCGCTTCGGATTCCATATCCAGCCGCTGGCCACGAACGAAGTGTCTCCGATGCCGGCGGAGGTATAGACAATGGACGAATTGTTCGAATGGCGGCTTGCCGTCAGCAGCGGAATGTCGGCCGTCAGACTGAACCGGGGCGAGAGCTGATAAGTCGCAGTTAGGTTTTCCAGATTGATTTTGTTTTCGACCTGGGTGCCCTCCTGGACACGGTAATTTTGCTCCGTAGCTCCGACAAAGTGAATATAGGAAAACTGATGGCGGTATCCTATGTCGAAGTTCCATTCGTTTGGAGCCAGATACCCTCCCTCGCTTTCCGGGCCGCCTTGTTCGCCGTTGGATCGAGCCACAATGCAGCCCTGCCCGTAGGCGGGCGCTATTGCGAGCAGTGACACAAGCGTCAGAAGGCCGCACGCGGCAAGGCGGTATTTAAGATTACGAAGTATAGATCCCATTTCGGGATCGTACTCTACTAGCGGCAAACAAACAATAATCGGAATCAACTAGAAATGGTTGATTAGTGCCGGCGGAGGCGGGGACTTGCGGTCGCCGGTCAGCCAGGCGAGTCTCTCGTCGATCTCGTCCCGATGAGTCTCGCCCAGAACGCGCGCCACCACGACTCCGGCTTCGTCGAGAAAACCTGTGTCCGGTACCCCTTGCCCCATGTGAAGCCTATCGAGGTCGTCCGCCAACGCGCCAGACCAGACGGGAAAGCCAACATGATATCGCTCGATAAATTCCGGGATGTTCTTCCTGGTCTTACTGTCATCGAGCGAGATGGCGATGAACGTGACGCCTTTCGGTCCCCAGGCCTTCTCCGCTTCCACGATCATCGGCATCTCCTCGCGGCAAGGGCCGCACCAGGTTGCCCAGAAGTTCAGGACGACGATCTTGCCGCGATAGTCGCGGAGCCGAACCTTCTTTCCGGAGAGATCGACCAGGGTAAGATCGGACGGTTTCGGATCGGCGGCGACCAGGACGGTGGCGGCGACCAGAATCGATGCGGCGAATCGAAAACCCAGCACATTGCTTGTGTACCGCAGGTGGAGGGCGGTTGGCAAGGCGGCGTTTCCAGGGCGCGCTTACCGCGTGGTTGGCTTCCTTGCTAGGATTGACACGGATGCGGATTCTGGTCGTCGAAGACGAACGCAGAATGGCGAACCTGCTGGCCCGGGCGCTGGGCGAGGAGGGTCACCAGGTGGTGGTGGCCCTGAATGGGCTGGAAGGCTTCGAAATCGCTCGCAGCGCCGCCTTCGATTTGATCGTTTTGGACGGGATGTTGCCCGGCATGGACGGCGTGGCGGTGGCGCGGCGGTTGCGCGAGAGGCACGACCGCACGCCGATTCTGATGCTGACCGCGCGCGACACTTCGGCCGATATCGTGCGCGGTCTCGATTCCGGCGCGGACGATTACCTGACCAAGCCATTTTCGCTTGCCGTTCTGCTGGCGCGGGTGCGGGCGGTGAGCCGCCGCGGTGCGATTCCGCGCCTGCCGTTTCTGGAGGTGGGCGACCTGCGCCTGGACCCGGCCACGCGGCGGGTCACGCGCCACGGCGAAGCCGTCAGCCTGACGCCGCGGGAATACAGTCTGCTCGAGTTGCTGATGCGGAACGCCGGGCGAACGGTCACGCGCGGCACCATTCTCGATTCGGTATGGGGTTTCGGCGCCAGCGTAAATGAGAACACGCTGGAGGTTTTTATCGGACAGTTGCGAACCAAGGTGGATGGGTGCGAGCCGAAGTTGATTCACACCGTACGCGGCGCCGGCTACCTGCTGGAAGAACCGAAGGAGTAGGGCGAACAGGGAGGGAAAACGATGCCGCGGTTATCCATCAGCGTTCGTCTCACTCTGTGGTACGCGGCGTTTCTGACGGCCAGCCTGGCGCTGTTCGGCGGGCTGCTCTGGTTTTCGCTGCGCAGCCGTCTGGAGAGCGGTATCGACCAGGACCTGGCGGACCGCGCCACCCGCTTCGAGAATTACTTTCGCGCCGAATCCATGGAAAAGAACGTGCAATTGCGCGATGAGCTGGAGGAGTTCTGCCAGGCGTTGCCGCCGGCGAGCTACCTCGATCTGCGCGGCGCCCACGGTTTCGAATTCCGGTATCCCGCGGGCGCGACGATCCCGGCCGGCGCGATGCGCACGTATCGGGGCCAATTCCGCTTCCGGGACGAGAGTTTCGAGCTGGATCTGGGCGCTTCGCTGGGCGAGGTGGAGCGCACCCTGCGACTGCTGCGGCTGCTGCTCGCGAGCTGGATTCCGGTGGTGATCGCGGCGGCTTGCCTGGGCGGCGCCTGGCTGAGCCGGCACGCGCTGAAACCGGTGCGGGAGGCGACCGCGGCGGCGCTGACGATCGGCATCGAGAATCTTTCGCAGCGCCTCGCGGTGGCGGGCACGGGCGACGAAATTGCCCAGCTTGCGGAAGGCTGGAACAGCATGCTGGAGCGGCTGGAAAAAGCCGTGCGTACGCTGTCGCAATTTACCGCCGACGCCTCGCACGAACTGCGCACCCCGCTGGCGGTGGTCCGCACCACCGCGGAGCTGGCGCTGCAGCGGACGCGGAGCGCCGATTCGTACCGCCAGTCGCTGGCGGAAATCGTGGCGGAAACCGCCCGCATGACGCAACTGGTGGAAGACCTGCTCTTCCTGGCGCGCACGGATACGGCGCGGGCGGAAATGCCGCTGGAGCCGATCGACGTGCGCGAGGTTCTCCACGGCGTGTGCGCCGAAATTCGCGGCTTGGCCGAGGTGCGCCAGGTGGAAGTGGTCAGCCGGCTGGGCGATGAGGAGGCCATCGTCTCCGGCAATCCGGCGGCGCTGCATCGTTTGTTTCTGGTGCTGCTCGATAATGCGCTGAAGTACTCTCACCCGGGCGGCACGGTGACGGTGGCGCTGGAGCGCGCCGGGCAGCGGGTTTCGATTATGGTGGAGGACGCCGGCGCCGGCATCGGTCCCGCCGACCTGCCGCACATTTTCGAGCGCTTCTACCGGGCTGAAGGATCGCGCGGCGATGGCGGCGGCCACGGCCTCGGCCTGTCGCTGGCGCAGAGCATCGCCAAAGCCCACGGCACGACGATCGTAGCGACCAGCCGGCCGGGGGCCGGTTCGAAGTTTCAAGTGACGTTCGAGCGGCGCGCCGCCGCCCGGCGCCAGCCGGAGAGAGAAACCTTCCCGGCGAGATGAGGCGGGGTCCGGTTGGGAGGGCGCCGCGCGAACGATTGCCAGCACGGTACAATACGGCTCGGAATGCATCCGCGGCGAGAATTCCCCAAACGCGCCACCCGCCCGCTGCCCAATTGGCGGATCGACAAAACGGAGGCGAAAGCCCTCTGAATGGCGGGAGCCAGGAAGCAGAACCGGAACAGGGAACCGGCGGCTCCGGCCGCGGCGGCGGCAGCGCGGCTTCTCGGGGGACCCAGACTCGTCTGGCGTCCCCACCTGGTGCGCCTGGCGGCCATCTGGCTGTTGACGCTGGCGGCCTATTCGAATTCGTTTCGCGCCGGCCTGGTGTTCGATAACGGCGTCATCATTGCGCGGGACACGCGCATCCGCGCGGCGACGGCCGAAAACCTGCGGCTGATCTTTTCGACCGAATACTGGTCCACCAATAACTCCACCGGCCTGTACCGGCCCTTCACCACGCTCACTTATCTTTTCAATTGGGCGGTGTTGGGCGATGGCGATTCGCCCGCCGGATACCATTGGGTCAACTTCGGGCTCCACGTGCTCAACGTCGCGCTGGTCTATGCGCTGGGATTGCTGCTGTTTGGCGAAGGAGCCGGGGCGATGGCTGGTGCGATGGCGGCGCTGTGGGCGGTGCACCCGATGCTGACCGAATCGGTGACCAACATCGTGGGGCGCGCCGATCTGCTGGCGGCGGGCGCGGTATTGGCGGGGCTGCTATGCTATGCGCGCGCCAGCAAGGCGGCCGGGGAGTCGCGGGCCCATTGGCTGGCGGCGCTGGGGCTGATTGCGGCCGTCGGCATCTTCTCGAAGGAGAGCGCCATCGTGCTGGTGGCGGCGATGGCGCTGTGGGACTGGACTTCCGCCGAAGCGGTTTCCTGGAAGCGGCGTTGGCCGGCCTACGCGGCGCTGGCGCCGGGTTATCTTCTGTTCTTCTGGCTGCGCAGCCGCATGCTGGCGGGAGAGCGCGTCGCGCCGGTCACCATACTGGACAATCCGCTGATGGGCGCGGATTTCTGGACGGCGCGGCTGACGGCGATCAAAGGCCTGGGGCTGGGACTGTGGAAGATGTGCTGGCCGCAACATCTTTCCGCCGACTATTCTTACAACCAAATCCCGTTGTTCGGATGGAAACTGGACGGCTGGCAGGATTGGCAGGCGGTCCTCAGCCTGGCGATCGGACTCGGGGCGGCGGGCGTTGCGGTATGGGGATACCGGCGGGCGAAACCGGTTTTCTTTCTGATCGGACTGAGCTTGGCCGCGCTGGCGCCCACCGCCAACCTGCTGTTGCGGATCGGAACGATTTTCGCCGAGCGCTTCTGGTATCTTCCGGCAGTGGGGCTGGCCGGGCTGGGGGCTTTGGCTTTGGGCCGGATTGGCGGCGGCCGCGCCAACCTGCCGCGAATCGCGGGAGCATTGGCGCTGGTCCTGGCGGTGCGCACCTGGATGCGAAACGAGGACTGGCGGGACGAGCGCGCGCTGTTCACCGCCGTCACCATCGATGCGCCCAATAGCGCCAAGGGCCACACGCTGCTGGCCTCGACGCTGGTGACCGGCGACCCCGGGCTGGCCGGCCAGGCGCTGGAGCAGGGGCAGCGCGCCATCGAGATTCTAAAACCCCTGCCCGACACCCAGACCGATGCGGGAGCTTACTGGATCACCGGCTTGTGCCAGCGTCTGAAGGGCGACGACGCCAGCGACCCGGCGGCGCGCGCCGGCTGGTACCGGAAAGCGCTCGATAACCTGTTGCACGCGCGAGCCATGGACCGCGCCCAACGCCAACGCGAGGGCGCCATCCGGTCCGATAACGCGATTGCCTATCTGGAACTGGGCCGGGTATACCAACGGATCGGGCGGCCGGAAGAGGCCGTCACCGAACTGCTGTTCGGGCGGGCACTGCGCCCCATTCCGGAATTCTCCGAGGAACTGTCCCGGGTCTCGGCGGGCAGGGGCGATATGGACGGGGCGGCCAGGTCGCTCATCGAAGGATTGTTGATCGATCCGGCAGCCCCGAGGCTCACCGGCGAACTCGGCGCTCTGTATCGCCAGGCATTTCCCGGGAGCTGCGCCCTGGGGCAGTCCGGCATCGACACGGGCTGTCCGCTGGTGCGGGCCGGGATCTGCGATGCCGCGCGCCACCTGGCCGACGCCTATCGCGCCGCCGGGTTTTCGGCCAGGGCCGCCGAGACGCTTCGGTCGGCAGCTTCCACCTTCCAGTGCCCGAGGTGAAGCGCTAAGGGCTCGTCAAGAAACAACTGTGCCATTTCGGCGTGGCGCACGCACTCGTGCGTGCCGCGTCGGCACTCTTGCCGACGCTCGGCGTACCGTACGCAAGCGGGTGTCGAGAAAAGTCTCGACACGGCACGCACGAGTGCGTGCGCCACGTCGCGCTCCAGGATTTGGCATGGTTATTTCATGACGATTCCTAA
>Ga0182016_10000424_pt1 | contig 53005 bp, 50 predicted proteins | sample 712S2MmetaG_FD_120491 | JGI IMG/M metagenome (GOLD analysis project Ga0182016, IMG submission 120491) | Permafrost microbial communities from Stordalen Mire, Sweden - 712S2M metaG | ecosystem: Environmental > Terrestrial > Soil > Wetlands > Permafrost | place: Sweden: Stordalen | collected...
ACCCCGTTCAGCATGACCGTGTCCAGGAAAGGCTTCTTGCCAGGATGCGAACTGGCAAAGCTCTTGTGATTGCTCGGGTGCCAATCCGCGCTGTCTATTTCGATGTCGTAACGCGGCAGCTGGTTGATAAATGGAACGATTTGGTCGCCGCCGGGAACTGCCAGGTTTCCACCAGGGCAAAATCCGACTTGGGGGTCAACTTTGAAGAGCGCTCTTTTCATATTATTTTGGCTGATGGTAGGGCCAGGAATGTCTGTTTCCAATTTTTGTCTGGCCGGCTTATTGTCTGTACTTTAGAGGATCCTCGCCCCGGCAAAAACCCAATCGTAAACCAGCCTGCCGTCCGGAAAGAAGATGAGCTGGCGAATTTCCTCCTTCTGCTGATCAATCGTGAGTGAATCCGTCAGGCAGACGTTTTGCTGGTTGACGTCGTAAATAACAGCGCCATGCACCAGCCGCATGAGCTCTTCGCCCTGGCCTTGCACATGGGAGCGGATGGCTAGTGGCGGAATTTAACCTTTTGAACCTGCACCCGATGCTGGTTCTTCATCTTCTTCTTGGCCTTGCTCAGTGTCTGCCGGAGCTTTTCGCGGCTGATGTTGAGCGTGGTGGAAATGTCGTTGATGGCCTGGCCAATTCCGTTGGAAAGTCCCAGCCACAAATTGAGAACACGGCGCTCGCTGGGACTGAGGCACTGCATGAGGATTTCAAGAGCCTCTCTCCGCTCCTCGCTTTCCCTGAAAGTGATTCCCTCGGGGCTGGGAATGACGTTTTCCAGCGTCTCATCACTGTCACCCGTGGTCTGGTTAAGCGAAACAATCGAGAACATGTGCAGGGCGGCATCGACATTTTCAGGGGATGTGTTCAGTTGCTTGGCCATTTCATGAATGGTCGGTTCAGGTCTACCGTTCCGCCGGGCCTCTTCCATCAGCTTGTTGGCTTTGCGCAGAAGTTCGTGGACCGATGGCGGATAACGGATGACATATCCTTGGGTCATCAAGGCCTTGGCTATGCTTTGGCGTATCCACCAGACGACATAAGTGGAAACATTGAATCCTTTGTGTGCCTGATAGCGCTCGATCCCCTTCATAAGCCCTAAGTTCCCTTCTTGGATCAGGTCGTTCATATCAAGTCTGCGGTTCTGGTACCGCTTGGCCATGGCCACCACCAGTTTGAGGTTGGCTTCAATCAAGGTGCAGAATAGCTTCTCGGCTTGGGCCGCGTGGGTTTTTAGGCCTTCGCAATAGAATGCGATCTCGTTGATGGGCAGCAGCAACAGGTCTTCCAGCCGCTCCACCGCCTCTACCCATCGGAGGAGCGCCTCCGCTGCTTGATGGCCGAGCGGCGTGACTTTGTACATCATCGGACGCTGGGGTAGATTGTGAAATGCTTCCAGAATCTGTCGCGTCCAAGTCAATAGCAGCGTGGGGCGTATCCGCCACCGGATGAGATCGGGGTTCTTGATAGCCTCGGCCTTGGAGAGCGCCTCAAAATACTCATGCCTGCGAATCTCCTTGTTGGAAACGACAAAATGTTCCAGCCGCTCGCCCCCGTCAATTTCATCCAGAACATTGAGCAAGTAAGTCACTTTTCCAGGCATTTTGTTCAAAATGTCCTGGCACAGCCTTACTTCCGCATGATACTCAGCGGCCTTGGTGATCTGCGTCTTTTGGTCGACTTTGGGGCAGTTGCCCAGCATCGAAAAATAGGCGTCGAGCGCCGTCTCACTGGTCGTGCATTCAACCAGCTGATCAGCCTCTGTCAGCACCTTTTCAGTGTCCAGGGGATCTATCTCGGTTTCAGTCATTTGGTCTTCTTGGCATTATCGGGCGGAAGAATCTGCCGCAGGATTTCGTTTTGAGTCTTGAGCACCAGGATAGCTGTATCGAGGCGGTTGCCGTTGGTTTGCACGGTTTGCTGAAGGTCCTGGACTTTGGCGAAATCAGCTTGTTCCTGGGAGGAGAGAGCCTTGCTGTCCTCTGTCATCCTGTTCTCAAGCGCGGTTATTTTTTTCAGCTCCGTGGGGAGGTTCTTGGTCATGTAATCGTCGTAGCCCTTGAATTTGCTTTCCACCCGGGTATCGAGCGTTCCGAGCTGCTCCTGCAGCGCGCCGGCATTTGTCTGGGCGCTGGTGGCGGCGGCTTGAGCGGTTTTAAGGGAGGCCGACAACCCCTGAATCGTAAATTCATCCTGCTTGAGTTGGCGCTGGAGCTTGGCCACCGCTCCTTGCAGGCTACATGCGTACCCGCCAACGCCTAGGGCCAGCAAAAGGCCGGCCACGGCGAGAATAAGCGGCAAAATGCCGGATTTGCTTTTGACGGGTTCGGCGGCAGGCAGTGGCGCGGCTGAGGCAGCTGTCGCAAGTGTTGCTTCCGGAGAAGTTCCGGGCTCGTCGGGTATATTCGTGGGCATCATAAATCAAAGGTCCTTCAGTAACTGGTTGTTGTTGTCCAGCTGCTTGTTCATGTCCTGGGCTGGGTGAGGCGTGGGCGCCTCAGCCGGCGCCGGGTTTTTTGGTGCGGAACTGCTGGCATTCTTAAGCGCATCCTTGAATTCATCCTCCGCTTTCTGCTTGGCGGCGGTCGCCTCTTTTTCCTGCGCCAAAATCTTGGTCAGCTCATCCGAGCACGTCTTGAGCTGAATCTGTATCTGGCCCTTCTCTTCCCTGGCCGCGCCTAAACGCAGGCCAATGTCCTTGCGAATGGCTTCAATGGAGCCCTCCGGGAGATCATGCCTCTTGGGGAGTTGCTTCTGTTCCTTTTCCAAATTCTGGATTTGCTCGTTCTTCTCTCCCAGGGAGTCGGTGATTTGCTGCGCTTGTTCCTCTTGCTTGACGCGCATGGCAATGATGCGGTTGACTTCTTCCGTGCGGACATCAAGCGCCTCTCGTTTCGCATTCAACAAGGCCCGGTCGACAAGCAACTCCTTCTTGATGAGGTCGCGGCTGTTGGGTTCAGCCGACAGCCAGGGTGCTTCATCGTTGGGAATAGAATCCTTGGTGGCGAGATTGCCTTCGGGTATCTTCGGATTGTTGTCCCCGTCAAGGATGGTGGCGGTAATAAAGATGGTCAAGTAGTTGTTCTGCTTGCTGTCGCTGGAGTTGCGGAAAAGCTTGCCCAGCCCGGGAATATCGCCCAAAAGCGGAACTTTATTCAGGCTCTTGCTGACGGTGTGCGTTTTCATGCCGGCGATGACCACGGTGTCGCCGCTGTTGATCGTGAACTCTCCGTTGTAGGCCCGCCCGGACGTTTCAGGCACTTGACGCGGGCCGGAACCCGAAGTACCCGAAGAGATGGTTTCCATGGAATCCAGCTGGCTGATGCTGAGCGCGGTCCCCAGTTTGAGCCGGTTTCCATCCTGGATGCGCGGAAGCAAATTTATGGTTGAGCCAACGTTGATGAAGGCCGTGTTGTCGTACCCGGTGCCCGTTGTGCTTCCATAGCTGCTTCCCGCGACTTCGCTGCCGGAAACGTACGGTACTTGCTGCGTGGCTGCGAAGGCTACTTCGCGTCCGTTAGCCGTGATCGCGGACGGTTCCGTAATGGTTTCGGCCTTGGTGTCGTTGACAAAAAAGTTCAACGTGGCGTTAAGGTTGTTCTGCAGGACGACCGAGCTCATGGGGTTGCCAAAGGATTTGACCAGGGAGCTCAGATTGTTATAGGTCGGGAACATGCTGGAATTGGTGCCGGATGTGGTCTGGCTGAGAGCGCTGCCAATGGAGGTGCCAGGAGGCTGGATGCCGAAGGTGATCCCCGGTTGCATCAGGCTGGACCAATCCACGCCAAGCGCGCTTTGGGGGTTGTTCCCCGTCGCATAGACCCGGACATCGATGCGAATGTTCGGGTTCCTCATGTTGACGATGTCAAGGTAGTTGGCGACTTTTTCGGAGGCGGACTCAGTGCCATAGAGGAGGATGTATTGCTTGTCTGGAAAGTAGTAGGCCTTGCTCCCTTTGTCGTCCCCCACGTTGGCCACCTTTTCTATCAGCCCTTCGATGTCCCCGTATTTCCCCCCGTTTTCAATGGTAAACGTGGTGCTGGCTGAAACGGCATTTCCTCCTCCGCCACCCATGCCGCCGGAGCCGCCCATGGAAGAAGTCATGCTGGCCCCGCCGCCGGCGGATTGCGCGCTGCCTTTGAAACGATCAATGAAGTTGTCTGTCAGCTTAAAGCGGTAATAGCTGAGCTGGTTGGTATGGGCACGAATGGTGTAGATGCCGGTGTGCCCGTCGTACAGTTCCAGGTTTTTATGCTTGAGCAGCCACTTCATCAGGTCTTGGGGCTTGGGCTGCTTCATTTCCAGGGTGATGTTCTCGTCGATGCCCGCCAGCTCCGTATCAGGTTCCAGGTAGTTCAAGCCGGAACGCAAGGCCAGCAGGTGGAAGATGGTACGCAAAGGAACGTTTTCCACCGTCAGGTAGGTGTCTTCCTGCGGCTTGGAGGCGTCTTTGCTGATAATATCGCTGCTGGTTTGAGGGGCAAAAAGGCTGAGAACGCGCACTTGCGTGTCCGTGGTGAAGGGCACTCCGGTTTCGGCATCCTTTTTATTGAGGCCGGGAGCCGGCACCTCGGTGGCTTGCTTGAGGGCATCGTTCAGGCTCAATCCCGTCGGTTGCTGGGCCACAGCCGCCTGCAATCCCAACGCCAGCACAGCTAAGATGAGTTTTTTCATGATAATTTCAATACCTCTTATTTTATGGCTTTCTTGTCTGGGCGCACCTCAGTCTCCAAAATCTAGCAGAAGTCGCTGCGCGTCTTTGAGATCGGCCTGCCCTTCGTTGACCAGGTCGATAGCTTGAGTCAGCAACGGCGCGTACTTGAAGTTCTCCGTCGCGTGCCTGGCGATTTCCGCCGCCGGAATGACCTGCTGGGAATGAAGAAGCATCTCGCGTATGGCTCCGTCCACCGGGATCACTTCCGTGAGCACGCGCCTGCCTACGTACCCCTTGTAGCAGTTGCGGCATCCTGCCATATTGGCGTGGTAGATGTGGTCCTTGAGCCTGACGCCTGAAAGCTTTTCGATCCGGACCTTCTCCGCGTCTGTCGCCCGGCGGCTTTTGCGGCAGACCGGGCACAGTTTGGGGATGAGGCGTTGGGCCATCACCAGGCGCACGGCGTCGGCGATTTGATGCGTTTCGGTGCCAAGGGCCTGCAGCCGGGAGAACGTGCCCAAAGCGGAGTTGGTGTGCAGAGTAGTCAATACTAAATGGCCGGTGTTGGCCGCCTGCACCGCTATTAAACTTACTTCCCGGTCCCGTACCTCGCCCACCAAAATCACGTGAGGTGCTTGCCTTAAAAGCGCGCGTAGCCCAAACGCGAAATTTAAGCCGATTTGCTCGTTAATCTGGGTCTGGGTGATGCCGGTGATGTAGCTTTCAATAGGGTCTTCGAGCGACATGACATTCAGGCGTTCGCGGTCCAGCTCCTGGATGGCGGCGTACAGCGTGGTGGTTTTGCCTGAACCGGTGGGCCCGGTGACAATGATGATGCCGTTGGCCATGGTGAGGGCCTTGCGGATGAGCTGGAGGTGTTCTGGCCGCATGCCAATCTTGTCGAGATTGGGGAAAGTGACGGTCGCGCTCAGCAGTCGGAGGGTGATCTTCTCTTCCTGCACGAGCGTGCTGTCCCGGACGGGCATCGTGGCCGCGCGCATTTCGACCGGCTTGCCCTTGATTTGAAGCGTAATCTTGCCGTCCTGTGGCAGACGCCGTTCCGTGATGTTCATCGAAGCGCGCACTTTGAGGTGGGCAACGATGCTGCTGCCGTAGTTTCTTGGAATGGCCGCGTGGAACACCGTGTTGATGCCGTCGATGGTAAAGCGTACTCGATAGTCATTGGCCTGCGGCTCTATCAGGATGTCGGATGCCCCTCGTTTGTAAGCGCTGAAGATGATCAGCTCGGCCATCGTTTTGATCCGGGAATCGTCCTTATCCAGAGGCTGCTCCTCGGTAAACTGGCTTGGGTCAATCTCGTCCACCGCGATATCGTCAGCGATGTCCTCTTTCGAAATATAGGCGCTGAGGTTGATATGCCGGTTGATTTGGTCTTCCAGGTATTTGGCATAATCCTGGGCAACCAGGGTCATGACCTGGACTGTTTTGCCTTCACGCCCACATTGCTCCACGACGGCTTCCACACTGTTGTAGTTGCTCCAGTTAAGGACGTGGCCCAGCTGCATCAGCCTGGAATTCTCGAAAAGGATGGCGGCTTCAATGGACTTCAGCGTGAGCGGCGAGACCAGTTTGGAATCAGGTTGTGGCTCCAGGATGTTGAGGGAAACACAATTTTGTTTTTTGAGCTTGTTCTGAAACCAATATTCCCATTCCGGGGGCGCTTTCTCAAAGCTGTCGGTTTGCCTGATTTCCTCCAAGATCGCTCTCCCCTGGTCGTCCATGGGGTTGTATTGAATCTGCCAGGCGGCCCAATCCGAGGGCGACTGGGATAGTGGTTCCTGTGGAACTGCGAACAGTTCCCGGCCGGAGGCGCTGTAACGCTCGTTGAAGGCGTCCCTGATGCGCCGGTAGGTGCTTAAGGTGCAAAGTACTACTTGGACGATCTGGGCGTGGAAGCAGGCAGGAATGGGCACGAAGGGATCGTAATGGACCAGTATCGTTCCAGGACCCATGTCCAAGATGGGCACGTGTTCCCAAACCACCGCCTGGATGCCCAGAGCGGCCGCCTTGTCGAGACTGGCCCTGGTTGGCTGCAGGTTGCGATTGGTGCAGATGGGCAGTTCGGTCGCCTCGGCGATGTAAGCCGTCAGATCTTCCTCCAGCAAAATCTGCTCATCCCAGACCTTCACCGCGTTCTGCGAAACAAAGTCGAAAAGGTTTGGTACCCTTTCGTTGAAGTTGAGGTCCATCTCCCTTGTGAACTTGTCAAACAAGGCTAGCAGCTCCTGGGAAAAAGGGGTTTGCTTGTCCATTTCGTGCATAAACGCCAAGACCATTATAGGGCGAGGAAATGCTACTTCAATCTAACTGGATTTGTTTTTTTGTAGGCAGTTCGTCTATCTGCTTGTTATAATGAATCCAGTGGAAACTATGACATTAGACTTCAGCCCCAAGGCAGCCTTTACGGACCTGCCAAGGGGCGTCCGAGCGCACCGCGAGTACCGGATTTTCAACCACGAAAAGCAGGCGTGGTTGAGCTACCGTGAGTTTACCTACACCACTTCCATTGGGGTGGCCCACATCTGCCTCGGTCCGGAGGGGAAGTTGCGCGCGGGGATGGAGGCCGCCATCAAAGTGTTTCAGAACGATCGCAGCCCTGCCCTCTACGGGCCCAGCAGCTACGGCGTGTGCAACTCGCTCAAGAATTATGAGGATTTGCGGGCCAGCGCCCCTTTGTCGCTGGTTTTGGCCAGGTCTGGCGCCTATACCGAGCGGTCCGTGGGCAAGATCCTGGACACTTTTACCGGCCATGGAGCCATCCCGCCATCCCGCCTGCACCGGTTGATGGCGGATCGCCCGGCCCTGACGTTTCCTTATCAGCCTTTTTCCTCAAAAAGCTATCGCCGGATCAAGCCGGCATACGTTCCACCGGAGATCAAGATGAAGTACGTCACTCCTTTTGGGACGGAGCAGAACGAACTTCTACTGGCCGGAAAGATCGTCAACCGGTGGTCGGAAGAATTTCACGCCAGGGTGCGGCAGGAGGTTGATTATACGCTTTGGATCACGGAAGGGGAGAAGAAAGCCATGTGCCTTGCCATGCTGCCGCTTCTCTTGGGAACCCCCATGGATGTTGTGGGCATACCAGGCGTCTGGATGTGGGGCAAGAAGCAGCCGGACGGGGCTTGGAAACTGGCGCCGGAGCTGAGCGCTTACACGTTTGCCAAAGACGGACGCCGGCGTTTGGTGGGGATTGTCTTTGATAATGATGGCTGGCGCAATCCAAAGGCGGCGGATGCGTTGCTGAAGCTTTGCGAGTGCCTGCGAAGCGCGGGAGCCATGGTTTTTGTGGCCATCATCCCTCCCGGTAAAGATCAAAAAGGGGTTGACGATTTCTTTGGGAAATACTGCGTCACCGAAACGGGTTTCAATTTCGAGCCGCTGCTCAACATGCTGGGAGAAGCCCTTTATATGGATCGCAACTACGGCGTGAACTATCCCTCGCCGGATGTGTCCTGCCGGATGAAGACCCTGGCCGACAAAGCTGAAGCGTTCGAGGCGGCGCGCGATCGCTATGCTGACCGGCGATTTTCAACTCTGGAACAAGAGGCCGTGGACGAAATCGTGCGGGATATTGGCAGCTTTGTTGATCTAGACAGTTCGGAACTCAATGGGGGCCAGTACCTGTCGCGTTTCCGCGCTACATCGGAAGATGCTCAGATTAGCCAGTGGAGCGATTGGATGAACAGGAATCCATTCCAGTTCGAGCTGGACAGTCTTTTGGATCGCTATATCCCGGGGGTCTTCCGCGGGCGGCATCAGGAGCGCCCTTCCACTTTCAACAAAATGGCGGAAACGGTTCTGTTCAAGTGGGCGCCCTTTGCTGGCGATTAGCCCAGGCCCGGCAGTTCCCCATTCCCGTTAGTGCTTCCGTTTCCGTTGGCGCCGATTTGGATGATGCCAATGGACGAGTTTTTCCAGGCGGGATGGTGGTCAATAATGATGAACTGGGAAATTCCGTACGTGTGCAGGTTCTCCTTGAGCTTTTCGAAGAAGGGAATGAGCATTTCCATGTTCGCCTCATCAATGTGGGTGCTGGGCTCGTCCAGGATGACGGTGTTGACTCTTGGCAGCACTGCTTTCTGCAGGGCAATACGAAAGGCGATGCCAATAAGGTTGGCGTAACCGCCGCCCAGCGCCAGCGATGAACTGATGCGCTTTTGGGAGTCCTGCACCATGATCTCCAGGGCCTCCCCCATTTGAAGCGTGACCGGCAGTCCCATCTCGCTGATGAGCAGATTCGTTTGCTGGATGGTGCCGCGGAAGAATTCCTGCAGAAACTTCTGCGGCCCATTGTCATAGGATAAAAATGCGCTGACGGCTTGCAAATCAGCCAGCTTCTTTGTCTGGAAATCGTAGGCTGCTTTTTGCTGGGCGAGCCCGGCCAGTTGCTTTTCGAGTTCCTTCGCCTGTCCTTGGATATAGGTAAGCTCGGCTCCCAGCTGCTGGTGCATGAGCAGCCGGCCGGATGCGGTGGCCAGTTGATCTTCCTTAGCCTGGCTCCACGGTTCCGTGTTCAGAATACGCTCGAGGCCGGCAACCTCTTGTCGGAGCGCCTCAATGGCCCGCCCCTGTTCTGACCGTCCAGCCCACTCGCTGCTGGCCTGGCTGAATCCTTGCCGCAGCTCTTCCACCTTTTTCAGGTCTTCCGCAACAATGGAGGTGTAATCTATTTTGAAATCCAGCTCGGCTGGAGGCGGGGCCGTGATGCTTTTTCTCAAGTCGTCAAGGCTGGTGCGCTGATGCTCCACCTTTTCCTGCAGAGCCGCGCGGCGGTTGTTGATTTCCTGGGCTTTTGTTTGCCGGCCCAGCACTTCGCGCATGCGCTTGTTGGCCGTTTCGATGCGGGACTGAATCTGTTTTTTCTCGCCTTCCCTGTTTCGTACTGCGGTTCCGAGCGTTTCGATTTCCCGGTTCAGCGCCGAGGCTTCCGCGGTTGGTGGATTTAGTGCTTCATGCACTTTTGCGTATTCAGCAATGATGGTTGGCAGCATCTCCAGCTCCGCGGCTGGCACTGCCCACGTGCTGATTTGCTGGTCCACTTCGAGTTGGGCCTCGGCCAACAGCCGGGTGGTGCGCGAGAGTTCTTCGGAGGCCGGCGCCATTTCCTTCTGCGCCTGCAGCCAGGCATTGTAGGTTTTTTGGGCGGTTCTTGACTGGCTGACCTGTTTGGCGCTTTTCTGAACTTCAGCTTCCAGCTCTTTAACCCGATCGGCTATTTCGGCGGCGTTCCAGGACTTTTTGCAAAGCGGGCATGCGTCATGCGCGCCTTGAGCATGCTTGTGGAGCTGTTGCAGTTCCTGCAGTTTTTCTTCCGTGGCTTGGCATGCCTTAAGCACTTCGACCGTGGGCTGTGGCACGGCTTGCAATGTCCTCAGCCTGGTATCAGCCCCATTTTTAGCTTCCGCGGCTGCATTCCGTTTGGCCAAAAGCACAAGGCCCTTTTGGAGTTCCGAAATGGCGTGCTGGTGCCAAGTTTGGCTGTACTTGAGTGCCTTGAGCAGACCTTGCATCTGGCCAATGCGATCGTTCAGTTTCTGAAGCTCTTCTCTCTTTGCCTTGAGATCGCGCTCTGCTTTTTCGATGTCGTTTTTCGCCAGCAAGTCCTTCTGCAAAGATTCACTGATGCCCTGAATCTGGGAGGCGTAATCGGTCGTATCCGCTTGCAGTCCATTGAACTGCTCCAAGGCTGAGTTATAGGTGCTTTGAGCCTGCTGGAGATTCTGATACTGCAGGCAAATTCGATGAACCCTGGATGATTCTTCCTGGGCCTGGATACCCTTTTCCAGCTGGCGCAGGTCCGGCAAAGGCTTGGATGCAACAGCTTCCTTGCCTTTTAGTTCCTCCGTTTTGGACGCCACGTCTTTTTGCTGCTGTGCGCGCAGGGCTTTTTCTGCTTGGAGGGCTTCGGCCTCAGCGCGAACTTCACCCAGCGGCGGCAGCGCAGCGACCGCGGCCTGCTTTTCCACGGCCTGGGTTTGAGCCCCAACCAGCTTGGCCTGAACATCGGCCATGACCAATCCTGGATCCTGCAGAACAGGATAGGCCTTAATGAACTTGTTCAGGTTCTGCTGCATCTGAAGGAAGCTCTTAAAGCCGCAGATTTCGATGAAATCGACCAGGCGCTGCTTGCCGCCTGTCTTGAGGAGGCTGGAAATCTTTCCCTGGGACGCAATGAACAACGACAGCAGTGTATCTTGGCGGCCAAACCACTCTGTCAGCTTTGCCTCGACTTCATCAGCCGATGTTAGCGGAATCTCCGAGCCATTAAAAGCGAGGCTGACCTTCGATTGCTTTTCACGGATGATGCGATCGATGGCAAATGGATTGCCTTCGCTGGTCTCTGCTTCCAGATGTATCTCCGCCTGCTTGGAACCGTACTGAATGTCCCCGGCGTCGCCGTAGTCGCTGCGCCCTTGGGCCAAAACGCGTCCGATGGCTTTGATCAGGTTGCTTTTGCCTACATTGTTTGGTCCACTGATTCGCGCTAGGGCAGTATCAGGAAACTCAATCCGCAAGTGCGTGTGCTGGCACCAATGGTCCAAAGTCAGAGTTTTGAGCTTCATATGGTTGGCTGGGTGGGAGAGAGCGTCCGCTTCAGTTCCTCGTCAAAGTGCGGATTGGTCAGCACCACTTTGAGTATTTCGATCTGATCCGGGTTGAGTTCTTTTTCGGCGATCGTCAGGATGTCTATTTCCTTCATTTCCTGGAGGGGCTTGGCCATGCTGGAGGAAAGGGGAACATCGGAAAGCGACAGCAGACTAGCCTTCCATGAAGAGAGATAGGGCTGCAGAACGTCGCGGAGGGAATATGGATAGTGGACCGCAAGCATGCCCTTCGGATGATCGTGAACCCAGCGATCCAGCGTGGTGATGACATGAGGGATGTCTTCCGCGGTGGAGATCACACGCTTGAGAAACGGCCGGTTGGGCAAATCAAGGGCCTCCCAGTTTTCTCCGTGCGGCCGCCCAGGGAAAAACCGGATGTACTTTTTGACGGTATCATAGTGGTCCCCAAACCTCTGGCTGACGATGTTTCCCTCGCTGATTTCGGTCATCTCCGTGGACCCGGCGTAAATGAACCAGTTGTCGCCAACCGGATCATGGAAGTCGCTGTAGGTATGAATATCGCCCATGAAAGTGGTGCTGTGACGAAGGCCGGTTTCGCGAATCTCTTGGGCGCCAAAATCGTAATCAGGCTCTTTTTGGGACTTCGCCCATGTGAGGATGTCCAGCAGTTTTCCGTGCAGCACCAGTACCTGCACCTCGTTGGATACTTGCTTGATCCGTTCGTAAAGGCTGACGCGATCTTGAAAGGAAAAGAACGCTGCCTTGAGGTTACCCAGCTGAATAACCCGGTTGTTGGCATTGATTTCTGGCGCGATCGTGTCCAGCCAGCTGGCGTCGCTTCCATCATGGTTGCCGTCAATGGCCCAGAGCTGTTTGCCCGCCGCTTGCAACCTCGTATAAATCTCTTTGAAGAGAATCTGGTGCTTGGGCAGGAGCGACTTCTTGTTGAAGTTGTCTCCCGTCAGAATGAGGCCGCCACAAGCAGGATCTGAGCACGTTGCCTGGACAATGGCTTCAATGCACCGCTGGTTGTCTTCGTAACGGGCAGGAATGCCGTACTGCACTCGTTCAAAGTGCATATCCCCGGATATGTTAAAGTATATCTCTTCCACTTTGTTTGTTGTTCGGCTGTAATTCGCCCAACTTGCCTAAGGCCCTTGAAGCGTTTTTCTGACGTCGTTGGCCACGTTTCCTGTTTTTGGCGTCATGCCGGGCGTGGCCCCGCCGCCGAAGGTCCAGCCGGTGATGGGCGCGGGAACCGTGGGCTTGCCAGGCATAGCCGTGGGCTTGCCAGGAGCCATTTTGCCTGGAGCGGCCATGTTTCCTTTAGCGTCACGGAGAGCCTTGGCTTTCTTTAGGCGGGCAAGATAATTAGCGTCTTTTTCACCCCCGATTTTCTCGCCTTGCTGGGTCTCCTTGATGGTCAGGTTCTTGAGGATGGGATCGGTCAGTTCGTAGAATTGCAGGCTTTCTTCATGGACTGGGTAGGTGCTGGAAGGCCAGAAAACAGCGTTCATCTTGTTGCTGATCTCGACCGCGCCAACAAACCACAGCTGCGAATTCAACAAAGTGATGGAAGAGTTTTCCGCCTGGTCTTCCGTTGGCGTCGTGCTCTCATTTAGAATTTCAGGGAATGCCTGCAAAACGTGAACTTCCTGAGAAGGAGCAGCGGACGTTGGGTCGCTCGGCGGATTCTCCGGATTATCGGAGCGCACGGAAACCGTTTTGGTGACGAAAGCATACGTGCGCGTGATGCCTTTTTCATCAGGCATCCTGGACAGGCCCACAATCTCCATTTGCTCGGTGCGTTCGGGGGCTCCCGACGAGCTTTCGGTTTCCTCAATTCGGAATGGGTTTTTTACGGCGTGCCATTCGGTCTTCAAGTAAACGCCGTCCAGGATGGGGTTAACCTGGTTGGTGGCGGGCGCCGCCGCGGCGGGAGGACGCGATGGGGCTGGCACCTGAGCCTGCGCTGCCGCCGTCCCGGCCGCCGCCATGCAGATCATGATTTTGAAGATGAGTTTCATTGGTCAAGGTAATGTTACCGAAGCGGATACCATGACCTCTTCCTCAGGGTGGTTCGGGTTCGGCTTCATAATCATGGAGTTGAGCACCAGGAACTGGTAGTTGTTCCATACGTCTGTGAGCATTTGGCCCAATGCGTTGTAGGAAGCGGTAAAGCTGATTTTGCCGCTTTTGTTGTCCTGGGCCAGCGAAGTCTTGAAATTGAAAACCATGTACTTCGGGTTGCTGCCGACGTAACTCTGGATGCTGTCCAGTGAAGTGGATTCTCGGTTGTGCTGGAACGATTGGTTGGCCTCCTTTTTCTCCGGAATGTTCTGGTAGGCCATGGCGGCTTTATCCAAGGCAAGCTCTGTTGCCACCAGCGCATCTTTGTGCTTGATGATGGCCTTCCACTTGACTTCCCGAGGTTTAAGCCAGTGCGATTCCACCATCCAGGGAGCCACGGTGATCGAGGCCAGCAGCAGGATCCCCAAGATGGCCGCAATTTGTGCTCGGATATTCGTGTTCATTGCTTCTTCAGTTGCAGTACCAGGGCGGTAAACTCGTTGTTTGGGTTGGCTTTCTGCCCTTGGGGCAGTTCGCTGTATTGCGGGGTCTCTTCAATGGATGAAACCAAGGCATACCCTGGAGGCGCGTTGGTTATGCGGCTGGTGTTTTCCGCAATGGGCTTCTCCAGCGCTATTCTGACTTCCGTGACATCGCCTTTTTGCTCAACGGTGATGGTGTGGGCGCGCTCCAGTTTCGAGATCAAGGATGGGATCCAATTGAGGATGACTCCGGGACGGGTATTCTGTTTCTGCCGAATCTTATAGTTGTCATAGTCCTTTTGGATGGCTTGATCTTCGGTCAGCCGGGCCTGGAGTGCGTTGATCTGGCGGGTCGTGTCCGCGATGATATGCTCAGCCTGCACGCGTTCCTGGTAAAGCTCGAATTCATCAATGCTTTCGCGCAGGAGAAGCGCCATCCCTGACAGCGTCACGATGTAGAGGAGGATGAAGAGGTACTTCATCCAGGGTGGCAGCCGCAGCACCACATCCTGCGGCTCTGGCTGCAGATCGGTGATGACCGGAAGCTTTTTCGTGAATGTTTTCATGCTTATGCCAATGCTTCGTTAATGATGGCCAGATCCGGCTCGGGATACGGTTTGATGGGGCTCTCGAAAACATCCTGCGGCCAGACGATTTGCTGGCTGTCCTTGTACAATCCCTCCAAGCCGGAAACGGTGTTCTCCTGCTTGTCGTAGAAGGTGTAGATATTGATCTTGGTGTCGGGCGCCTTGTTGGTAATGATGTTGAGGGTGGTGTCAATCTCACGCTGGATGGAGTTGAGCAGCGGCTTCTGCCCAGTAGGATTGCGCGTGGCCTCCGCAAAAAGCTTGCTTCGCAGGGTGACTACCTCGTTGTTGGTCCAGCCCATGAAGAAAATCAGGCGCTGAGCGTAATAAACGATCAGCCCAGGCTCCGCCCAGTTGAGCGGCAGGCCCGACAAATGGGCAAGAATGGATGTGGGATAATGAAACACTCCGACCACATCGAAACCCCAGCGCTGGAATTTTTCCGCCGGCCTGACGAGTTTTTCGCGCTCAACGCCGTTGAGGGTGACGTGGTCGCCGGCCTGGGTGAGAAAGTACTGGGTCTGCCTCTCATAGGATTTTCCCACCTCCTCCTCGGGCTTTGCTTTCAACGCCTTTTCAATGTCCTTGAGCACGGCGTCTTTCGGATAGATCTTGAGGTTGGAAAACATGCAGTTGACACCGATGAGCAGCTTGCGAACATCGCCTGCTTCGGTGTTCATGTCCACAGCCCAAGCCGAATCCTGTTCAGCATTCTGGAAGTTGTCCACGAAAGCCGACACCGGCTTGGAGAGTTCCAAGATGCCCCTCCGCATGCGGGCTTTGGCGTACTTGATCTGCTGATGCCCAAGAATGGCCACCATGAAGGTTTTTTTCCCGACCTTCTTGCTGAAATGAGTTTGAGGATCGTCGTTGCGCGGACGAAACGCCTCGAAGAACAGGATTTTGGAAATGTCACGAATCATAATTAATCTCCCAATGCGATAAGCTCCTCCTTGGTTTGTTCTGAGATCAGCCCTTGTCGTGACAATTCATCGGCGGCTCTGCCCCAGTTGACCATGCCGTCTTTGACTCCCGACTCGATCCCTCTGCGCACTCCCTGCGAATCCTTCTGCTTGATGTAAGCGCCAATGCCCACGTTGACGATGAGGATTTCCCTGGCAGCTACCCGGTGCCCTTCAGTGTCTTTGACCAGCGTCTGGCAGATGATGACCTTGAGCGCGCTGCTCAAAACATTCCAGACAGAAGGCTGAGCCTCCGTTGGAAAGATATGGACAAAGCGCTCAATGCTTTGGGCTGCATTGGAGGTGTGCAGGGTTCCAAAAACAATGTGCCCGGACTCGGCCGCGCTGAGGGCAATTTCCGCCGTTTCCTTGTCGCGGATTTCCCCGACGAGGATGGAATTCGGCGCCTGCCGGAGAGCCGCGCGCAAACCCGATGAAAAACTGTCCGTGCTGATGCCGACTTCCCGCTGGCTGAAGCTCGAGTTGTCGTTGCGAAAGAGGTACTCGATCGGCTGTTCCAGCGTAAGAATATGCTCCTTGTACAGGTCTGCGCGGTGTTGGATGAGGGAGGCCAAGGTGGTGGATTTCCCGGCGCCTGTTTTGCCGCAAACCAGAATCAGGCCCTGGTGCAGTTCATCAATCGTTTTTACCAGGCCGGGCGGAATCATCAGTTCCTCCAGAGCGGGAATCGTGGCGCTGAGCGGTCGCAGCGCCATTTTGACGGTCTGGCGCTTGGTGTCGTAATCAAGCACCCGGAAAAAATTGTAGCGAAACCGCTGGGTAGCGCTTCCTTCCGCCCCGGGCATGGAAATGGCGCCATCAATCTGGCCGGATGGATGCTTGGAGATATCCGACAAAAGCCCCTCGATTTTGGCGTCGCCCACGCTGTTGATGAATTCGATGAGGACTTCCTCACCGGGCGCAATAGCGGTGCTGCGGTGCAAATCGCCAAGCTGCTTGAATTCCAGCGGATTGTTGGCCGTGACGTAGATGTCGCTGACGCGCATCGCCACGAGCTGGTTCAGCACGTTGTAAAACTCTTCCTTGGTCGTTAGCTGGAATGTCTCAGACATACACCTCTATTCTATGGCTTTGTAAGACGCTTGCGGGCTATTATCTTATTTGCTTCATGAACTACTAGATTCACCAAGTATGTAACTTCCTCTCGTGTTAGCAGTCCGCTACCTTGGATAGCCGGTACTTCGATAGTTGCCGGCTTATGCGGCTCAGGCTGCCGCGATACTGGCGGCGGCGCCGGCGGCGCGGTGGCAGCACTCGAGACGGGCGGCGCGACCGGGGCCGGCGCCGCGGCGGGCGGCGTGGGAACCTTGGGGGCGGCTGCCGTCATTGCGGGCGGCATGGGCGCCACTAACGGACGAGGCGGAGGCGCCGGCTTGGCCGGAGTATAGCCAGCCATGGCAACAGGAGATTCACCTTGCAGTTTTCCCAGCAGCAAGCTCAGCGTGTGAGGGCTGGCAATGGCAAAACGAACATGCGAGCAATGGGGAAAGTAGCCGGAAATGACCTCGACCATCATCGGGTCCCAAGGACCGCTGCTGATGACCAGCAGCGTCTGGCCGCGGTTGGCGACGGGAACAAACTTGTACTCGGCCATGCCCCTGGGGTCCAATTCCCTGGAAGCTTGCTGGCACAGGGCAATTATTTCACCGGTCAGATCGCCGCTTTCAATCAGGGGGGCGCCTTCTTTGAAAGCGAGCGCGGCCATGAACTCATCCTCCTCAATCTTTTCCTTGGCCAGTTTGGCCGGCTCAATGCCGCGGTGCTCCGCAATGGTCTTCAGCACGTCGCTGAGGAGTTGCGGCGGAATATCCTGTTGCAGTCCTGCCAAATCGGCGGCCACCGCAACGGGAGAAGGCAGTGTCTCGCCGCCTGGGCGGTCAAATTGTGCGATGGCTCGGGCGATGTTGGACGGCTCGCTCAGGACAAAAACCGGATAGGGGTTCTTTTCCAAAGCCTTGTAGATTTCCAGGATGCCCTCCGTGTTGTAGGGGTTGGTGCCGCAGATCAGCAGCATGTGCTTGGTGATCTTGACGGGTACCAGCGAGTGTTTGAAGGCCACTTGCTTGAGCTTCAGATTGCCGCGCAGGGCGGGATCCACCGTTGGAATCGGCCAATAAGTGATGTTATTGCGCGAAAGGACGAAATTGAAGATGGAATCTGCCCATTCCTTGCTGCCCGCTTCTTCCATGCAGAAACCCAGAACGGACTGCAATGGCGCTCCTTGGCCGGCTTGCTGCTGGGTGAGAGAGGCATATCTTGAGGCCAAAGCTTCGCGGTTGGCTTCGGTAGCCAGACGGAACTGTTGCACCAGCTCAAGGAATTGTTTTCGTTCGTAAGATGTCATAATAGGCTTACTTTATTTTTGGTGGATAGTTGATCGTGGCCGTGACTTTGTTGCTGGCGAAGCTTGCCTCCTTGAAGAATATTCCGAGCTTTTCGATCATCTGAAAGGTGTGCAGATCCGTTTCAATCTGCAGCGGTTCCGTTGAAATGGTCTTGGCTTCCAAGCCGTGGGCCTTGAGAGCGTCGTCCAGGGTCATGTTCGGGCAGAGCAAATGCCCATAAGAGTCCAAGCTGGCCTGATCAATAGACTGCTTGGCGTGGGCCAGCTGCTGGTAAGCGCCCGCTTGCTTCATGACTTGGGACGAGCAGAGCAAGCCTCCCACCCCCGCTATCGCGATGACGGCTGGCACCTTGAACAGGTGGAACAAGATGAAGGTATCTAGCTTACTTAGGCCCATAAGTAACGATGTGTTGGTTGTTAGGAGCATCCTTCTGATCCAGCCGGACATAGCCCGCGGCAGCCATGCCCTTGTCCAGGGTGGTCAACGTATCAAGCAGGTCGGCCCCATCCTGCAAAACGCAGGTCACCGTGATGATGGGACCCCGTTCAATGGACCACTGGATGCAGTTGCGAAGCGCCGGTCCCGTCAACGCCAGCAGCGGCGGGTTGCTGTTGAAGTACTTTTTGAAGGCCGGATCTTTCAGCGCTTGGGAATGTTGCGCGGCCGCGATGATGAGCTGGGGGCTTTGGTTCCCAATGTGGTTCTGGGCCACCTTGAGCCGTCCGAAGGCGGCGGTCGTCAGCCCAATGGTGACGATGGCAAACAGGGAGAAAATGAGCAGCGCAAGGCGGCTGGCCTTGATCCACTTCAGCCCGTTGGTTGGGTAAGGCTCGAGCAGCTCCTCCGTCGTGCATTCAGCCATCTCGATCACAGGAATCTGGGCGCGCAGCGCTTTGAACTGCTCGGCGGGTGCAAGATTGTGGATTGGCGTTGTCATGACCATGGAAGTCCAGTTGGGAACATGTCCTGCACGAGGGTGCCGTCTGGAATCCCGGGTACTTTAAACTTGACCGGCCCGGCGATCTGAACATCCGAAGCGACGCCCATGCCCTGGATGCAGGTCTTCAGTGTGCTGACCCATGCCGTCTTAACGTCGACCGGGTGAAGTACATGCTTGATCTGCCCGGGCGAAAAATACGTATAAACGCTCTTTAAACGCGCGAGCGACCCCTGCGAAATAGGTCGATCTTCGATCAGCGCGCGATCCTGTTGAAGGAAGCGGAGTTTGCCGTCCTGCAAGAGCATGCTGAGGGCGGCCTGCTTCAAGAGGATCGTGTGATAGATGGTTCCTTCCCGCTGCATCGGAGGGATTGCGGTGGGGCCATACCAGCTTGCTTTGGCCCATTCTTTGGGCAGCTTGGCCAGCGCACCTTTGAGCGCGTACCCCAGCGGCACTCCAAAAATGAAGATCTTGGAACTGTCGCAGGGCATGGCGGTAAACCCGTAAAGGCCGTTGACCTGCAGATCTCGTCGTATCTTGTCCGGCCGCTCCCGCAAGCCTTTGTTCACAATATCCAGCGGGACGTCCGTGTTGGCGTCCGGCCGAAGGAGAATAGGCATTTCGCTCCAGATGGAGGCGCAAACGCTCACGCATGGAATTTCAAATATGCCGCGGCGGTGAACTTCGCCGTCAAACTGCTCCCAAAGGCTCGACTCCACGCCGTTTATGACCCCGGCATGAACGCACTTGTTGAAATCCCAAAAAGTGTAAATCAGGGAGTTGGAGGTAACCTTAAGCCTGAGCTGGTAGCGGTACTGAAAAGGGTTGCCAGGCGCGTAGGTAACGCCATGGAGCAGCTTCTCCTTTACTTCGCTCCAGCGATAGGCTGGTGGTTTGTTGGCATTCTTGTTCACTTTTCAGCTTCCTACCTCTTGTCCATCACTGCTTCTTGGTTGAGCTTCCCGTTTTCGATCAGGGTTTCCAGGCACTGGTTCCACGTGATGCCGTGTCCCTCCCCAATGAGCTCAGCCACCTTTTCCGGCGTCAGCGTGTCCGAACCGTAGAAGGTTTGTGTGAATTTGTTGTTGGATTTGCCGTCAGGACAGAACAGCGCCTCATAGCAAAGGACTCGATGGGGTTCTTCTTCGGTGGAGTCTGCTGTGGGCAGCAGGTCTTGGGCGATCACACACAGCAGATTGTTCCCCAATGTCTGCCGGATTACATTGACGTCCATGCCGCAATGCATGAGGCGGTTCAGAGCTTGATAGACCGTCGATGCGTGCATGGTGCCAATCATGAGGTGGCCGGTTTCGACGTTTTGGAGGACAGCCTTCATCGTTTCGTCGCCGCGTATTTCCCCGACCATGATTAAGTCGGGTTTTTGCCGCAAAGCGTCTTTGATCCCGGCCTCGAAGGAGGCTGTGTCCACGCCCACGGTACGCTGTGAAACCATGGAGTAAGCCGTGTAATTCTCGCGGACAGACGACTTGTAGATAAACTCAACCGGATCTTCCAAGGTCACGACACGACTCTGCTTCGAGTCAATTATAGCTTGGATCATGGCGGCGAGGGTGGTGGACTTGCCGGCCCCGGTGGGACCTGTGACCAGGATCAGGCCCTTGCGCTGAAGGGTGGCCACGAGTTGCTCGTAATGGGAGGGTTGAAGCCCGATTTGGTCCAGCGCCAACAGATTGCGGTCCAAGATGCGGACAGTCAGCTCCGGCCCAGTAAGAGTGCTGACCAAAATAGCCCGGTAACGGCACTCACGGTTGATTCCATCCAGGTTTGAGGACAGCGTACCTGAAAAGTGGAATGCTTCCTTGTTGGCAATAGATGCCTTCGCGTTTTCCAGGCTGCCTTTGAGAAGAAAGGTCAAGATGGCATCCATCTTGTCTTGGTCAATAATGGGGGCTTCCCGCACCTCCGAGAAAAAGCCCTGGCGGCGCGTGAACGGGCGAGTGCCCGTTGCGATGTAGTAGTCATTCACGTCGCTGGTGATGACCATGTTAAGAATGTCTCGAGCTTGATCCGGAGACTGATCTACGGGCACGTTGGAGGGAAGAGTGAAGTTCATGGGACTTAGTGGTTTTTGGCTGGGCGGGCTGGACGCTCGATGATGATAGGTATTCCAAGCTCCGTTGTGCGCCCGTCGGCGAGATGCACGGTAACCTTCTTATGGCCGATGGTGACCAATTCCATGCCGCGTTTGCTGCCATCCCACATGGGAGGCTTCGCGGTGCCGGCGGCCATCAGGGAAACTGCCAGCAGCGTGGCGACAGCGAGTATAATTTTGCGCGTTTTCATGTTTGTTGTACGATTTGAAGTAGCTTCTCAAAAAACTTCCTTTGGGGCTCTGAACTCGGAACAAAACTGTTGCTGGCGGCATAGCCGAAAACCGCAACGATCCTGTGATCCTTGTCAAAAACTTCCTCTCCGATAACCTGGTCGGGAATGGGCATGATCGTGTATTCCGCCCCTTCTCCGTCCTTCTGCCCCAGCTTGCCCTTGAGCCACAGGTCCTTGATCTTCTTGACCTCATCGGGGAGAGCGGCGCTGTAAAGGTGGAACCGTCCAACCTTTATCTCGTCAAACACGACCATTTGCATTCCCTTATAGGTAAGACTGATAGAACTCATGATTAAGACTCCTGCTTGGTGCTCTTGGGGCTGATGTAGGCCCAATAAGCTTGGAGGACGGCCGTGACTTGCTTGGGCAAAGCTCCGTATTCAACTTTGGTGTACCCGGATGGCTCCTCGGTTATGTTTTGATCCACCAGTTGCCCTCTTTCCAATGAGGTTTGCACGCCCCGATAGGTGATCATCTTGTCGGTGCTGGACAGGTAAAGCATGGTCCTGCGGCTGCGGATGTAGATGGCGATGTTGCCGCCGGCGATTTCGTCGAGCATTTGGGCCAGGTTCTGGGCCGCCGTGAGTTTGACTGGAGGCTTGGCTACGCGAATGGATACGTTGCTGCCGTAAAGCTTTTCTTCAAGGCCCTGGATCGTGCGGGCGATCTGCAGGAGCCTGGCCTGCGGAGTAGTTCTTACCGCGAGGTAGGGCTGGCCCTCCGCCTCAGACGGACAGATATGGAGCTGGCCTCCTGTCACGCTGACTTCGAAATTCTCCCGGGCAGTCTTGATGGCGATCGGCGTCAGTTCCGAATTCTTGGCCAGCAGATCCCGAAGGCTCGCCTGCAAGCTCTCCAAGTTGCGGTACATCCCGTTTTTGTCCTCCTGCAGCTGGAGGCTCATGTTGCCGCTGGCGGCGGAGAGCACGATTTCCGGGATGCTCGGCGTGGTTGGAGGCTCAATCCTGATGCCGCGGATGGGAGGCGGGGGCGTGGTTTGGATTTGCATGGTGGCGTCAGAAAGCGCCTGGGTTTCCTCTTCGTGCAGGGCCAAGCTTTTGAGCAGTTGATAAATACGGGAGGCGGTGCTGCCAGCCTGGCTGCCGGCGTCCGGCAGCTTGCAATCAAAGCTTGGAGCAGGACTGTTGGTAACGTGGGGAATGCCATCGGTGATGGAGAGGATGACCATCCGGCCGTCATCAAGCATAGGAGTGGGATCCATCTGGGGGTTCTGATCCAACAAAGCTTGGAGGTCCTCCCCCGTTTGCTGTTCTGTGTTCCGATGGTCCTTTTCGTTCATACCCCTTATTTTATATTTCTAGCGGGGAGTTGCCGTGCTTTTGGCCTGTTTGTGGCTAAATTCGCTTTTCCTCCTAACAGCTGATTGCCAGTGGCATTTTCGTCGTCTATGGCGTCTTGCAGTTTTCGCTGGGTTTGGTAGACAACGTATGGTGGAAGTTCCATGACGTTGGTGCGCAGTTTGTTGCTGACTACGTTGAACACGACATAGGCTCCCGGCTCCAGAGAAGTCGTGTAGATGGCCTGATCTTTCTGCTGGATGTAGAGGTCAAATGGAATGCGGCCCGTGGTCAAGCGAAGCCGGGCCGGCCAGTGGTACTTGTTGGTGAGATTCTGCATCTCCAGAAAGATGTAGCTGAAATCCGTGTACACCTTGGGGTGCGTGAAGGTGGCGATCATGGCAATTTGGTACCGGCGGTAGATCTCGGCCCAGTAATCCTCCTGGACGTCCTTTTGCGGCATCTGGGCGCCAGAAAGCGACGGGGCCAGGACGACGCTGTTGATGAGCCCATCTGAATCCTCCACCAGAATGAACATGTCAAAGTACGGATTCCACAAGACGTCCTGCTGGACGATGGCGGAGCCGGCGACAAGGTAGGGAAGAAATGCCTTGGAGTACCTGGCCTGGATGTCTTGCAACAGGCGGTAGCCATCCGGCGTGAACCCTTCCGCCGGCGGATCGTAAAGGGCCAACATTTCGTGGTGGTACAGGTGCTGGACGTTTTTGTGGTACGACTCGGTGAGATGCCGCAGGAGTTCTTCCCGGGTGGGCATCTTGGGCTTCGGCAGCAGCACCAGGAGCAAGATCAGGAGGACCAGCAACGCCCCACAAATCCAGAGTATCCTCTTAATGATTCGTTTCATGGAGTGATGCCTTCTTCCGGCGCGGAGAGTTTTTTAACTTCTTGGCCGCCTTGGATCGGGTCGGCGGCCTTGACGGCTTTCACCACAACGTCCATTGGGGCCGCCTCTGCGCATGTGAGCATGGTGGGAGCTTTGGACTTGGGAGGCTCCATCTTCTTCTCCGCGGCTTGCAGCTTGGCGGTGAAATCGTCGAGGTCGTAGCCCATCCTGCGGATGAGCCTTTTGATCTCGTTGATGTCGAGCTTGGCCGGCGGCTTTTGTTGCTTGATCTTTTCCAGCAGCTGCGAACTTTTGACGCGATTGATGGCATTCCGGTCGGGATCGTTTTCAATGAGGGGCCAGTTTTCTGGCTTCCCAAATTCGTCGCGAAGAAAGAGCATTTGTTGGAAATAATCCTGAGAAGCTTCCGGCACGCTGACCTTTGGCGTGTACATGTGGTTCATGTAACAGAGGTGTTGCAGCGCGCAGGAGATGTCGGATTTGAAATGGGCAGGTTTGGACTGCCAGCGCTGGAGCACTACTTTCCGCAAGGTGGCGTAGCTTTCCGCCAGCTCGCCAAAGATTCCCAGGAGGCACGAGTTGACCCGCCAATCCTCGCAAATATTGTAGAGAAAGAACTGGTAGGCATTAAGCTGAACGCAGACTCTCGATATGGAGTGGACCGCTTCGTGCGCGGCCATGAATGGGTGGCAGTCAGGCGTGAAATCGCGGCTTTCGTCTCCAATCCACAAAACGTGCGGCCAGTTGTTGGACTTGTAGTCGACCGCCCACGTGTCGTATTTTGGCACCAAGCGAACTTCATCCAAGTGCTGGCCGGGGATGATGCTGGCCGCTTTTAAAATGGATTTATTGGTGTCTGAGAAGTTCATCGGCTTGGCCTCCGGTAGGGATTGCGGGGTTTGTTGTTTTCGCGGATCTTCGAGGCGACAAAGAGAACGATGACCAGAAGAATGGCCCCCCCGGCGATGTAGTACCCGTTTTGGGTGCGCTTGGGAGGTTCCGGGGGCAGCGACGTAACGCTGGGGATTGACTCGAGCTTGTTGCTGTTGGTTTTAGCCAGGCCGGACGAAGGAGCTTCCAGCGTGGGGACTTTGGCGGCGTCGGGCCTGGCCACGCGGACACGCACCCCGGTTGCTCCAGCCAGCACATTTTTCTTCGGAGGGGCGGATTTTGCTGTGTAATCAAACGCGGCCGCGGCTTGGCTGTTGTTCGTTCCGGTGCTGGAGCCTCGGTATCCTCCCATGCCCATGCCTCCCCCTGTGCCTCCCCCTCCTCCCCCACCCCCGGCTCCATTGTTCAGGCTGTTTGTATTGTTGGCATTGGAGGAATCGGCCGCATTGGTCGAGGATCCTCCGGAATCCGTGTAGGATATGCTGACGGAGCTGTCATTGACCGTGATGGTGCAGTTTTGGGCGAAGGATCCGTCAAAGCCCTGGAAAGACGTTTCGGGCGTGACGATGGAAGTACCCTCCCGGCTGATCTCGATCATTTGCGCATCTTCGCCGCCGCCAGAAGCCAGCGGCAGCGTGATCATCTGATTCCAGCGCTTTTGCACCTCCACGGAGTAGCTGGGGTTGCCGATCCGGTAGATTTGCAACCAACTCTGGCTGTTGTTAATAATGCTGATGGATGTACCCTGGCCGAAACAGGCCAGATCCATGAGAAACAAACAGCAGGCAAACAGCCTGGTTAACCTCTTCATGGCTTATTCTATGAAGAATACCTTGGCATGCAACCTGGGTTGCAACGATTCTAGCTTGGATATAGAATGTAGTGTGCTTGCTGCGAACAAGAGAGGTTTCACCTTAATCGAGCTGACGGCGGTGATCGTCGTCATCGTCATTCTCTGCGCCATTGCCTTTTTCCGCATTGGCGACATGCGCTCGGGCGCCTTCTCGGCCTACTCGGCCAAGCTGCAGAGAGAATTTTCCAAAGGAGTGGAGACGTTGGTGGCTTCCGGAGACAGCGTGAACAATGACCTGCAAAGCGTCGTGAGTACGAACTGTGTGCAAGGTGCGGTGAACCTGGCCGACTCCTCGTATATGGGCTTGCGCACCGTGGCCTGGCACGTGTCGGTTACGACTTCCCCTTCCCCCAGCGTGATGACCCTCCTGCTCAATACGCTGAACAACCACCTGACGGCCAGTGGCCAGGGAGTGGTTGTGATTCCGAGCTCGGACCAGCTGTCGTCCATGCTGGCCAAGTTGAATGTGGATGCAGTGCTGGCTTACAACGGCGCTCAATTGCAGAGCGTTTTTTTGAATTTTTACCCATGAAACGATTGAAGAAATTAGGAAGGACGGGCGGGTTCTCGCTCGTGGAGCTGGTCGGCGTCATCGTCGTGATCGTCATTCTGTGCGCCGTCATTCTGGTGGTGAGCGGGGCGGCGCGCACCAGCACGCTGACGACGCGCGTCAACGCTGACTTGGAGGCGATCAACTCCGCCAAGACACATTGGTGCCTGGACAATCCCGGCGCCACCTTTCCAAATGACGAGCCCAGCCGGTTTACTTGCATCCAGAACTACCTGGACCCTGTGCAGGCGACGGGCATGACGAATTTCGAAGCCCCGAATGTCCATTACTACATCAATGCCATCGGCACTCCGGCCGATTCATCGCCGGCCTTTACGCAATGAAAAAGCGCCATTTCAACGCGGGCTATTCCATCATCGAGGTGGTGGCGGTGCTGGTGTTGCTGATCATTCTGACTGGAGCGGGCATCTGGTCGGTGGGCAACGTCCATAACACCGAGCTTTTCGGGAAAATTTCGCAGGACCTGGCCCGCATCAATTCCTCCAAAGTGGCATGGCGGACAGCTCATCCAGAGGATGCGTTTCTGCCGACGGAGGGGGAGCGATTCGTCCTGTTGCAGCCCTATTTGAAATCCGGTCTGCTGCAGGTGGACACCATGTCAGACTGGGAGCCTTCTTCTGTTACCTACTACATCAATGATGAGTTTACGCCGGCAACGGCGACCAACAGCGCGGGCCAGGGCTACAACCCGGCGATCAACAACTGGTACGGGAACTAGCTCTCTTTCAACAGCTCGGCTGAGATGACCAGGCGTTTGAGCTGCTGCTGGCTGGCTTTCAAGATGACCGTCTCCACCATTCGCAGCGCATGGGCCTCTCCGTCGGCGTCCATTTTTTGGCGGATGACGGCTGGAACTTCGGCGCTGAATGCCACCTTGATGGTGCTTTTCACGCGATCGGCCATGGCCTGCATTTTGGCCAGCAAATACTCCTCCACCCAGCCTGGCTTCGGATTCTCCAGGCTTGCGAGAGTGGCTTTTTGCACTATCTCCGGCGGCAAGTTGGGCCGGTTGAGGGTGCTGCCAAAGCCGCAGCTGCGTTTGGCAACGGAAGAGACGATGAACAGCGAGTGGCGCAAAGGCAGTTTCCGGCCGTTGGCCTCGAGCAATTCCCCTGAGACCAAAGCGCGGCCGAGGGTTCGCTGGAATTCAAGCGCGCTCTTATCGAAGCTTTTGAGATGCACGACTTGATGGGGAGCGTAGAGGAGCCCATCCAAAAGCGTGGGTTCTTTCCAATGCACGGAAGAGGAGCCGCGCAGCAGGGTCATGGCGTCCGGTCCGCAAAGTTCTTCTCCGTTGAGGGTGATGGGTTCCTGGTCGTACAGCTCCTTTGAAATTTTGCTGACGATCTCCCGCACGAGCCACTCCTGTTCGCTGACCAGGATTAAGACGCTGGGCAGCCGCAGATGCAGGAGATGGCCGGAAATGGCCAAGAGAATATCCGATGCTGCCCGGCGATCCTCCATCACCTCCTGGAGCCATTGCCCTACCTCTTCCGCCACCACGCTGCTTTCCCGAAAATTCTTGGCCCGCAAGGTGGCATTGACCGCCTTGGTATTCACCACGCTCAGACCTATCCTGTTTTTGGTGTAGCTGCCCACGGCGTCCGCGACTGTCAGGGCTTTGTCTGGGTTGAATTGGTGCGGGTAAAATTCGTTGGCGGCTTCCAGAATGCGCTTGATGCCCCCGATGGTGTAAGTCAGCCCGTAATGCAGCTCCAGCCGGCGGGCTTCAGCCCGCAGCACCTCCAAAGTCTCCGCGTCGGTCAGCGCGCCCAGCCAGCGGAACTGAAACCGTCTTTTGAAGGCGGGATCGCTTTCCAGCGGCCCCACGTCGTCCGGGGTGGTCGCTCCAATGCAGGTGACTTCGCCGCGGCTTAACGCGGGCTTGAGCATGTTGGAAGCGTTCAGGTTGCTCCCGCGCGCGCTGCCGGCGCTCATAATGGTGTGGATCTCATCGATGAAGAGGATGATGTTTTTGGTTTTCCGCAAGTAACGGACGAGGTTGTTCATCCTTTCCTCAAACTGCCCGCGCAGCTTGGTCCCGGCCACCATGGCTCCCACATCCAGCGACTGCACAACCTTGTCTTTCAACTGATCCGGCACCTTGTCCTCCGTGATGAGCAGGGCCAGCTCTTCGATCAAGGCAGTTTTCCCGACTCCTGGGGGCCCAATCAGAATAGCGTTCTTTTTCCGGCGCTGGCAAAGCGTGTCAATGAGCCATTGGATGTCATTTTCGCGCCCCTGGATGTGGTGGATTTCGGCAGCCTTGGCTTTATCATTCAGGTTTTCCAGGTAATCGCTGAAGGCGCGCGGCCTTCCCGAGTCTGTTTCCGAGTCGGCGGTTTCCTCCTGCAGGCTGCTGAAGTGGGCAATCATTTCATGCCGGTCCAGCCTCAAGGCTCTCATGTAATGGTCGATTCTTCTGTCTGGATCGCGCAAGAGATGAAGCATCAAATTGCGCTCCGTCAACTTTCCCTTGGCTCGATCTTCCGTGAGATAGCGCGTGAGCAGATTGCGCAAAGCCGGCGTCATTTCCGGCGTGCAGTCCTCCAGAAGCAGCAAGGGCTCTCGCACCCTCTGCGTCCATAATTCAAAGTACTCGTCGGGAACGCCCTTGCTCTTAAGAAATTCGCGGGATTGCTCGGTGTAGATAAAGGAACCCACCAGAAGGTGGAGAATCTGGGTGTTTTCAGCTTCCGTGTAAACGGCGACTGCGGCGGCGGCGCGCAGGATGTCGGAGACAGCCGACTCCATTCGCGTGTACGTCACGTCAACAGCCCTTCCTTTCTAAGGTTCCGCAGGAAATTGCTGCGGTGAACACCGGGTATAGGGCCGTGCTGAAGGATGGCGGCCTTGTGCGCTTCTGTGCCGTAGCCAACGTGCGAGGCAAAACCGTACGCGGGATATTTCTTGTCCAGCTCAATCATTTGCCGGTCGTGTCGTACCTTGGCGAAAATGGAGGCGGTTGCCACCGTGATGCTTTGTTCGTCTGCTTTGACCAGAGTCATGACGCGCGTGCCCAGGCAGCCTCTGCTGTCGTCCAGCCAAGGGAAATCGTCTTCCCCGCACTTGATGTCGCCATCGATGATGACCTTGTCAAAACGGGCAATCTTCTTGAGCTCTTGGAAAGCGGTGGAAAAAGCGAGAAGATTCAACTCGTTGAGGTTGCCATGTTCGATGGTGACCGGATCGATGTTAGCATAGGCGACGTGAAGGAGCCCCTTGTTGATGTAGTCCTTGGTGAATAGCTCAACCAATCGCTCTCGGTCTTCAGCAGTGTGCTTCTTGCTGTCCCGCAATGGAAAGGTTACCTCAGCGCTTGGATGAAACACTGCGGCAGCTACACACATGTTACCACCCCATGACCCTCGCCCGCATTCATCCGTTCCAGCTATGTAAATGCCTTCTTGTCTGCCTAGGAAGTTCTCATAGGTCCAATCTGCTTTTTTGCCTTTGATGCGTTTCATCTGTAAAAGAGTTTGACTTGGTTTCAATCCAGCACGGGCTCCGCTACTTGCTGGGGTTCCATCTCCAGGCCCATCCATTGCATGAACTGGCTGCGAGTGGGGAGCAGATAGTCGGGATCGTTGAGATGGGTGGCTTTGACGCCGTTGGGAAGCGCTTTCAAGAACGTTTTGGCATAGGACGCGGTGTTGAGCTTGGGATCGAGCAGAACCAGCAGCCCCTTCTGGTTCTCCTCGCGGATGAGCCGGCCCCACCACTGCTTCCACTTGCGGACCGCCTCCGGCAGGGTGTCTTCATAAAACGGGTTGACCCCCTTCTTCTGCAGGAACTCCTGGCGGGCGTCCCGGTAGCGGGACTGTTGCTCAAAGGGAATTTTGGTCATGACCAGCCCGCGAATGCGGATATCGACGCCGGTGCCCATGGATTGATTGCCCAGGATGATGGCCTTGGGATTGTTCTTGTAGAGGCTGACCAGGCGCTCGGGGCTGATATTGCGTTCCTGCACGTAAAGCTGAAAATCGTTCTCCTTGCACCAGTCGGTCATGAGTTGCGTCACCTGGGCGATGGTTTCGTAGTTGGTGAACAGGGCCATCACGTGCCCGTTGGTGATTTGGGCCAGTTGCTTGATGTGATCGGCGATGTCCGGAGCCTTGGTTATTTCCGGCCCCTTGGGCGGGAGGAAAACGCGCATCTGCTTTCCATAGTGGAAGGGCGAGGGAAAATTGGTGGCGTTCCAGTCGGGGGCGTTGAAGGTCTTCTTCGTTTCGGGGATGGATGTTCCGATCAGTGTGGCCGAGACCAAGTTGACCTGCTTGAAATTGCCCCAGAGCTTCTCCAGCGCCTCGTTCAATTCAAAGGGCTTCAACTCGAGGTTAAGGGAGATGGCGCCGGAAAGCGCGGTGCTGCGGCTGAGCAGCATGACATAATTGTCGAGGTCCCCGCCCAGGTAGCTGTCGAGCGTGGTTGCGGCAAAGTGCAGCCGGCTCTCCATCTCTTGGTAGTCCTGCTTCACTTCGTCGTTGGGCGCGTCCATCTTCTGGGAGTTGGCAGTGGTTTTGATGTCCCGGATGACTCGCACCAGGTCTTTGCAGGCGGTTCCCGTGGGGTCGCCTGGCTTGACGATTTGCTGGCCTTCCGGACCGGTGATGATGCGGCGCCGAACGGAGTCCAGCTCGGCCGTGATCTTCTGCACCTTCATCTTCATCCCGTCGTCCACGTCGCGGGTCAGGGTGGCGATGGCGTTTTCCAGGGAGCGGAACGACAAATCCGCGCTTTCGACCTCTGTCAGCCTGCCCGGCAGCGTATGGGCCTCGTCGAGAACAAGGATAGGCGCCTGTTCGTCGCTTTTGCCCGGGATGGGTTTGCCGGTGTACTTTACGTTATAGCCAAGCAAGTCTGAGTTTACGACGACGATCTTGGCGTCGGTGGCGAGCTTCTTCGCCTGCTTCCGGTAGCAGCCAACGGTATTCCTGCAGCAGGTCCCTTCTCCGTTGATCAAAGCCCACGTCTGATCGTTAATCTTGAATGGAATTTCCTCCCTCCAGCCATGCGGAAGCTTCTCGAGCTTTTCTAAATTGTCGAGCAGGGCGCGCATGTCCTGGTCTACCTGCTTGTTATGGGATTTTCGCGAAGCCCGCTTGAGCCGGTTCAGGCACAAGTAGTTGCTGGCGCCTTTGAGCACGGCGCTTTGCCTCAGCTCAGGAAAGTCGCCTGAAAAGCGTTCGAGATCCTTCTCAATCTGTGACTGCAGGTGTTTGGTCGATACAGAAATGACGAACCGCTGGTCAGGATGCTCCCGGCGGTAAAAGGCAATGGGAATAAGGTAGGCCAGGGTTTTGCCGGTTCCCGTGGGAGCCTCCACCAGCTGCGATATCCCTTCGAAAAACCCGCGGCTGATGGTCTGGGCCATCTCGGACTGGCTCCATCGGGGTTTGCCGCCGTAATTGACGCTCAGATCGCCGCCCGGGCTGAAGAAAGTCTGTAGTTGGGTGGATACCCGGGCTTGTTCCTCTGCTTGTTTGCTCATTCGATTCATGTTCTACTTTGGTCGTCTGCTGGAGGCGCTAAAGCGCCGTTTAAATTATAAGGTTTTAGGGGTCTGCCTTAGGCCTGAAGCACACCCATTTTTAGAAGAGCCCTCACCAGCCGGATATGCCGGCAGGGCTCCTGGGAAACGTTTGCGAATGCCACCATTCTGGGATCAGGCCGGAACATGTAAGAGTCGCAGGTGCAGCTCATCTGACCGTTGTTGTCTTCTACATCCACGAGGTAGGTAATCTCCGGATCATGGGTTGGCACCACCGCAACCACCTTTCCCGGATGATACCAGCTGGCTCGGTACTCCAGCATCTGACTCTGAAGAACGGTCCGGGTGGCTTCATCAAACAAAAAGGCATCCTTGTTAGGTTTGCGGTTGGCCGGCATCTTGTGGACTGGACGCGGGGTTCTCTACCACAGGCTGTATCTCAAACCTGAGCGTGCTCCGGCAGGGCCGAATATTAGCTCGCGCCACGAGCATCACTTGCGCAGGCTTGTTTAGCCTCTTTTCCGCGTAAGCGGCGTTCAACAGGGTTTCCGCGTGGTTGAAACTTTTGCAAGGGCCGAGCAGCTTCGCGGTCAACTGGGGCGGCGCGGTTTTGTCGGCGGATTCTATCTCGTCGATCACGACGAGCTCGTAGCTGGGCTTTTTCATAGTTGTTTCGCTCTTCCGGCCTTGGGGCCTTTCGGTTTGATGTTTGCCGAACTACTCCGCAGAGATTCCACGCGGCAGTATAAAAGTGGTGGGCGCTGCCGGTGCCGTTTCCGTCGTCTCTTCTGGCGGCGCTGCTGGCGGAGGTGGTGGCGGGGGTGCTTCCTCTCTGGGCTCTGTATCCAGAATTTGCACTTTGGGCACCGAAGCAGCCGGACGCGGCGCCAGCCGAGGCGGGGTCGGAGGCGGAGGGGCAATCTTCGGAGCGACCGGAGCCGCTGGAGCCGGGCTGTGCGTCTCCGCCGGTGGTTGAGGCTCTGTCTCTGAGAGCGCCGGAGTGGATACGCCGGTTAACGGCAGCTTGGAACGATCCAACATGTGGTCAAAAATGAGGTCTGCCACGGCCCGGCGTGTTTTCTCGATGGATACGCCTCGTTGTTGCGCGAGAGTGGGAAGTATCTCTTCCATGGGCATGTTCCTGAGCTGTTCCCGCTGGAGCACTTCTTCCAGCCGGGCGTGCTCCTCGGGGCTGACAATGCGCATGGTTCCCAGCAGGATGGCGCGTTCCGCGGGCGTTCTGGCTTGATTGTAAAGTGCCTCCAGCTTTTTTAAGGTATCGCTCTTGCTATCCATATAAATTGTCTGCCGAGCTGGCTTCACTTATTATATGGTTCAGTTTCGCTTTCGCCGGGTGTTATAGAATGTCTTCGATGCGAAGAATGTGGCGTTGCTTGTAGGCATCCCAGTCGATTTTCCCAATGGCGATGCCGCAGGGTTTCCAGGAGGCAGTGAGGCATTCGAGAAAGGGGATGATTCCCGCGGGTGTATGCAGCTCTCCGCGGTTAGCCCAATGCCGTTTGGTTTCCCGGGTATAAAGCGGCAGGACATTGCTCCGATAAAATGGAATGCCCCAAAAAGGCGCGCGTGATCCGGCTCCGTAGGGTTCCAGCTCACTGTAGTAGCTTGCCAGCTCGTCAAAGGGCATGGCTGGCATGGGGATGTACTTGCGGGAAACAATGACAGCGATGGTCTGCAGGCGTTTGCGCAGTTCTGGAAGCTGTGAAGCTCTGAGGCTCAGACCGGCCGCTCTTTTGTGGCCGCCTCCGCTCAGGAGCACTCCCTCGGACCTGAGTTGCATGATCAGCAAGGCCAAATTCAAATCGATGGGGGAGCGAAACGAGCCGCTCAGGATCTCCTGGTTGCAGACGCAGAGTACGGGTTTGAACAACTCCTCGGAGAGCCGGGACGCGATAAGGCCGGCAATCGATGCGGGCATGTCTGGGATGTAGATGACCTGGACGGCATCGGCGGTGACTTGGAGGCGGGCTTTTTCCAAGTAAACGGCGGTGACGTCTTGCCGTTGCTGATTCTGCCGGAGGATCTCCTCGAACGTGGCCGGCGCCGGTTCGTCAGAGGACAGAATGCAATACATCAGCATGGGATGGGACATCCGGGACACCGCGTTGATTTTGGGGATCGTGAAGAACGACAGCCCCTGGACGGTCAAGTCTTTGGGCAGCAACGGGAGCAAGCTTGGCGGTTGCTGGTCATGCAGCCTGGCCAGGGTCTGGCGCGCGATTTGATGACTTAGTGGGGTGAGCGGCATGACGTCGCCAAGTTGGCCTATGCCAGCCAGGATCATGGCCTTGGGGTCGCTCTCCGGCAAAAGGTAGTAACTCAGCCCCGCGGTCGAGAGATCATTCTCGTTCTTCTTTCCGGGCAGAATGTGAGGGTTAATGACGGCGATCCGGTCATCCAGAGGGATTTCCAATGGCTCAGGCTCGTGGTGGTCGACGATCAGTACTTTCTCGTTCTGGAGGTGCGGGGATAATCTTGGCCAGGAATTGGTTCCGTTGTCCAAAATGACCAGGTGCGAAGCCGGGTTCTGGCGCATTTCGTTAATCATCGGTTCCAGGGAGGGATGGCCCTGCGCCCGGGTGGGGATTCGAACCGACACAGGAGCTATGCGCTTGAGGTGCCTCTCCCAGATGACCCCGCTGGTGATGCCGTCGGCGTCAAAGTCCGTCTGAATAATGAAACGCGTGGCGCCCTGCACAAACTGATCCACCATCCGGCGGGCCATTATGAGATAGCCGGTCGTGGCCCGAGTTTCCAGCAGTTCCTCCGGGGTGCACTCTCTCTCCGTGGCGAAGAGAATGGTCCTTAAAATGCTATCCCGGTTGGGCTCTACTGAAGTTATGGCCTCCCAATTGGGGCGATGTACGCTCATCTTCCTATATTGTAAGTGTTTGACCGGTGTTTCGTTGCTTTTTCCCGAAGGGGGACGCCCGGGCAGGTTATAATTAAAGGTGCAGAGTAAAACGACTGAATTGACAGGATTTAAGAAACCAGAACGAGGATGATTATGCCAATAGAAGAACTCAAAGTGGAAGCGTTGCCAGGCTTTGGCTCCAATGACGTGGTGATTGCCATCACTGAGCGCTCCGTAATGCAAAACCCTGCGTTGCGATTGCGCCCTTTGGCGCGCATCTGCGACAAGGTGGCTGCCATGCAGCAAATCAAGCCGGAGGACGTGCGCAATCCCGACGTGTATGCGTTGCTGGGCATCTCTCAAGATGGCTCGGTCGTGGCTTTAGCCTGCAGGAAAAACGCGTTTCGCACGGGCGCTGGTCTGGTGGTGGAAGAATGGCTATTGGTGCGTCCTCCTATTCCGTCGAAGCTGGCACGCTCTCCGGCCTTGGGCCTGGCCAGATTAGGCGAAGCGGGTTCGTTTAAACCCATTTTTGTAAAAGCGACGTCGGATCGGATAGCCATCCTTAAAGGAGGGGACAGGGAAGTTGAAATCTGGAAAACCGCAAACCACAAGCCCAGTGCCCCGGCAAAACATTTGCCCGATCCAAAGCAACCCGCTCCAGCTCAGCCCGCGGTGGAAGTTGCGAAGAAGGAGAAGGGCATCAGCCCTCGCCTGCCCATCCATGAACCGCGCGAACCTGATCTGGATCCTGGGATGAGCGGTCCTGGGTTGAGCAGTCCCGACATCGGCATCCCTTAAGGCAGTACGTCGTTCCACTGATCCAATCCCAGGTACTTCAAACCTGGGATTCGGATTCGAGGCTGGTCCGGATGAGGCACCGGTTCTTTGATCTCCGGCCCGTACCAGTCGTAGGAAATCTTCATGTCCACCCGCAGCTTCGGCTTGATGTTGGAAGGTATTTCCAGCATCATTCTGGGTAGTAGTTCGCGGGCCATGGAAAGGGCGGTCCAGTGAATCAGCCAGCGCGTTGCGTCGTGAAGTATATCTACGAGCACAATCGGAACATTCGGATTGCGCTGGCGGAACTCCGACCAGTTGTTGCATGCCTCCATCACGTAGATCGCGACTCCGTGCTGAATCTGCCAGTTAGAAGCTTCCCGCCTCATGTCCTTGAGCGTCCGTAGCAGTTCGCTGTCCCGACGTTCCTGGGATAGAATAACGCGGACCAGCGCCGGCTCCAGATAACGGCGCCGGAAGCCGGCGGGGCTGACCTGGTATCCGACGACTCCGCGGTGCGTAAAATAGGTGTTGCCATGAGGCCCCATGGCCTGCGGGATGACACGGTCCATCTGCCCTTCAAGGTACTTCCACGCCGTGCTGTAGAGCCGCGCGTAGGCGTTTTTGATATGCGCAACCGATTCGGCCGTGTGGTTGGCCGGCTTCTTGGCTCTGACCGCTTCCCGGTTAAGGCTGCGCGCCATGGCGTCGTTGCCCCGTTGGTAGGGAATGCCAAACGTAAAGGGCTTGGCTTCATCGCGCTGCGGTTTGAACTTCTTCTTGATTTCCGCGTCCGAGTATTTTCCAAGCAGTTCTGGATCTTTTTCGCGCGCGAGGGAAGCATGGGGGTCGCGCTTTGGATCATCCATGATCTCCGTCATATTGGGATCGCCCGAAACTTGCGCCAGGCGCTGGACCTCGGCGGCCGTGTAGTCCAATTCCGCCATGAACCATCCATAGGGCGCCATTTCCATGCCGCGAATGCTGTAGGGAGGCGCTTCCCCAATAATCTTGGTGACGTAATCAATCTCGTCTTTCGGGACGGCGCTGACGTTTGGAGATGTGCGCAGCCGATGCGTTTCCAGCGAGCCCCAGTATGTCGTGTAAAGGATAGAGGTGTCCCTGTTCACCGCCATGGAGAGCGCCTTTTGCCGCTTTTGGACGGTTTCGGCTTTCTCTTTTTGAGCCGGAGTCCACTCCATCTCAAAGAGTGTCATCTGGCTGTCATCCTCCTCCTCGGCGTCGATCGCCTCCAAGAAGGCTTTGACCCGGCTTTGGCCCCAGCTGCCGTCCTTTCGGCAGTAATTGTTGGCCAGGGTGGCGATGGACCGGCAGTCATTGAGCTTTTCGCAAAGGGGATCCTTCTCGGCCAGCATCTCCAGCGTTTCCTGGTTCGTGGATGCGGTGATGACAAGATATTCGCGGTCTGGTATGGCCAATAGAATAGGGCTGCTGGGCGCCTGCAGGAGCGCTATCAGCTTGGGATCATTCAGATCAAACGTGGCGCTGCCATATCCCTGGTGGATGTAATCCAGCATCTGCTTGACCTTTTCCTTTTCCTCGCTCGTTTGCTTGGGCCCGCCTCTGAAAATTTCATTCTTGGTCGCTTTGTAAAGCGCCTCCTTGACCGCGCGATGCCACTCACGTACGGGCTTCTCTGTCGAGTAAAGCGGGTAGAGGCCGATGCCTTCCGGCGCCTGATTAAAAAGAATGCGGCGCAACTGGGCGGCCGAAGCCGGATTGACGTCTTCGGATTGAACGCGCGTCTTGATGTAATCCACCGTTTGGGCCAGCAGCTTCTCCAGGTGGGCATCGTACCACTCGATGTTGGCCTCCAGGCGCTTGAGGCTGAAGGGATGCCCCACCAGCTCCATCTCAATCAAGGCCAGCATCTGCTTGCGCTTTTTAGCGAAATAGGCGTTTTCCAGGGTCGCGCCCGACTCATAAAGGGCAGGTTCCCTCTTGCGGAGCTCCTGATCTTGCCGGCGCATATCTTCCAGCATCACGCCAATGAGCTCGTAAGTGCGGCGGCCGTCTTTGCAGCCGTAGGGTTGGCGGATTTCCGGCGGCACCATGGCGTAACTTCCATCCGTAATGCCGCGAGAATTGCGATAGTGATCAATGACCGCTTTGTGGTTTTCCTTGCCAAGATAAACCTGGATCAGGTCCTCCATGCCTTGGGGCTGCCCTTCATCCAGGACTTTGGCCAAATCATAGGTGTCGACGTAGATGTTGCGGCGCAGATCAACGCCGAACAAGACCATCTGCAGAATGTCCACCTTGAGTGCGTGGCCTCCGATTTTGATCCGAGGGCGCTGAAGATACTTGTTGAGCCCCGACGCGACTTCCTCCTGCGTCCCCTTGAATACCCAGTGCGTGTCGTCGATGTAGGCCCGGTAGGCCTTGGCGGGCGGAGTCCACTTGTTGAAGGCTTCCTCGCTTGGGAAAATGAACACTTCTCCCTTGTCCTCCGCAATATCGTACGGATTGCAGAGCACCGGCTCGGACCGGCCTTCACGGATGTGGATGTTCAAAGTTCGGCTTTCTGTCGAAAGGATGATGTCCAGTATCTTGTAACTGGTAGGGTCCATGCCGGTGAACTCGGTGTCGATCGCGACCAGCTCCTCGTTGTTGTCCTGGATGGCCTTGAGATGCTCCTCCAAGGTGGCCAAGTCCTCGACGATATACTCCGGACGGTCCTGCCTCTGCGGCTTGTTCTGATTGAACCAATTGACCAGCCCTCCGCGGAGGGTGAGCTCCCAGCTGTGGATCCACTCCACTTTGCTGATGAGGTTCGTGGGCGTGGTGGCGCAAATGAGCTGCGTCCCCGGGTATTGAGGCAGCGTGAGCAGCTGGCCTTGAAGCTCGGTGACGCCGGCTGGGCCCTTGTCCTTCACCAGGTGAGGGACGATATTGCCGCCGAAACCAAGTACCAGCTTGGGAGAATAGTCGCGGATCAGGCGTTCCACAAACTGGAAGCCATACCGTTCCGCGCCAATGTTGACGCGCGCCTTGGGCGGAACATACCACGGAACAAGGTTTGCCTTGATGCACTTGTCCCAGTGGAGGCCGATTTTCTGCAGAATGTGGCTGGTCAGCAGGGTGTAGGCTTCCCCGGTCATGACGCCGATAAATTCCCCCGGGTGCTGCTCGAATTTTCGCATCTCGTGGAAGGTGGGATGATGCGCCAGAACCATGACGCCGTTCCAGTCGAGCGGAATTTCAAAAGGGAACCAGACCTCAGTGTCGGCGTCGTCCGATTTCGAGTCCCCGTCCTGTTTGGGGGCGCGGAAGGGATCGCCTTCCCCCACCAGGCGGTTGTAGAGGTCAGCTGGGAAAACCGGGGCTTCCGGGGTAAACAGCGTCAATTGGTCGTCGAGGACTTCTTTCACTTTGAATTAGTATGGCGCTGATTTGCAGACTTTCTTCAGTGTGCTTCGATAAACTCGTTTTTCTGCTGCATCATCTCTTCTTCACGCCGTGACTGGCCGAGCTTTAAAACGTTGGACCGGATTTCCAGCAGCTCGGCAGGAGTGAAAATAGGATCTCCCGGCTTGGGCGGCGGTGGAAGATTGGGTGGAAGGATGAAATATTCCAGGTCCTTGATGCCGGGATGATAGGCCTTGGCGCGGAAGGTCTTGCCGAGCCAATGGGGCACGAATCCAGGCGCGCGGCCCACTTTGATCAGCACGAGGAGGAAAAAGACCAGTCCAAACCAGATCATGCTGTGCCACACAGGGATATTGACTGGAAGGAAGCTTGAGGCGAAGAGCGGGGCCAGCACTCCTATGAGCAGCAGAATGAAAAGATCGATGATCTCCAGGTAATAGAGAAACCGGATGGGAGCATTGATCTTGCGATTGTATTGTACCGCCTTGGGCATAACTTATTTGTTTCCTACTCCGCGCGGAAAACGCTTGGAAAACTCGATGATGGCGTCGTTGATGTTGAGTCCAGAGGCAACCAGCTTCTCGAACTCGAGCTTGTCCGTCGGCCTCGTGGTGGTGGCCGCATACAAGATCGGAGGCATGGTCATTTCCATGATCAGACGGCGCATGCCGTTGGTCCGCTTTTGGAACATGTAGCATTGAGAGTAGCGCCCCGGTTCCGTGGTCAGGCTGCGCATGGCCAGCAGATCCCCCTCGTGGCCTCTAAAGTAGTTGACCGTGGCCTCGGCAACGTTGTCCGAAAGTTTGAACAGGAAGAAGGTTGAAATGGAGTCGCGGATACCTTCCGAGTTCTTCAATGAACCCCACTCGGTGATGCCTTGGCTGATGAAGATAATGGCGATGCCGTACTTGCGGTAAGTGCGCGCAGCTTCTTCGAGGAATGCGGCACAGATCGGGGAACTCATCAGCTGCCACCCTTCGTCAATAAAAAATATCTTGTCCGCAGAGGAGTACTGCCGGGTCATCTGCTGGGCGAAGCGGATGGCCACCATCATCATCACCGGGCCAACATCTTTATTGTCTTTTTGTTTGGTGAAGTCGAAAATGGTGAATGGATTCCGAGCGGTCACCATCGATGTCCCGTCAAAAAGGTTTCCATAGGAGCCGCCCCGACACCAGCCGCGCAGCCGCGTGGCCAGTGATTTGGCATTAGGCGATGTCTGGTTGTTGAGGATCTTTTGCACATCGCTGAGGACCACTTCTTCGCCCCGGCCAATTTTGGCTTGGTAGGATTGCCGGATGCACTCGGTCAAAAGCAAGCGCTCTTCTTTGGTGAGCTGTTCCCGATCGTTTTCCACCACCATGCGCTCGATAAGCAGGGCGTTCTGCAGGATTTCCTCCTCGCCGGGAAGCTCGCCGGGCGGGGCGTAAAGGAAGTTCATGCGGTTGCGGTCCGTGTCCAATTCCATGGTCAAATAGTTGCCGCCCAGCACGTGGCACAATTTCTGGTAGGAACCGCCAATATCGACGCCGACACAACGCGCGCCCATGGCCATCTTTTGCAGGAGTATCAGGTTGGTGGCCACGGATTTACCTGAACCAGATGATCCCGCTATCATCATATTGTAGTTGGTTAGGTGTACTTGGTCATGGGTGTCGAAATTGTAAAGGGTACCATACCTCGTTTTCAGAAGCACGGCAGACTTCGCGTCTGTTCCGTCAGGAATGTAAATCGCGGGCAGCAAAGTAGAGAGCTGGCTGGAGGAATAGGCATGATCGCGATAGCGGTCTCTGTCGCTGAGGTAGCCGGGAATGGTCTTGATGAAGTACGGGAAAATGGGCGTGGTTTCGTGGAGCCAGGCCATTCCTTCGTTTTGCTGGCCAAATTGGCGCTGCTCCAGCACCAGGCTGTTCAGGTAGTCCAAGCTTTCCGCCCAAAGATGGATCGAGTGAGCTGCCGTCCACGGCCGGTCTTTGCCGGCGGCCAGTTCGTCGATTTCAGCGTCAATTTCTTCGAGCGTGCGCCGCAGTTCGGGCTGTTTCTCGACGCGGCCCGCCACTTGGATGCGGCGGTTTTTGAGCTTGCGCAGCCGTCTATTGGTGTCGGAGCTCCGGCACTCGACGCTGAAGGCGCCGGAGACGAAGCCGGGCGCGAGCAACTGGGGCAGCAGCATGCCAAATTGCAGCGTGGTCGGAGGCTCATGCATGTAAACGATCCGGCGGTACATTCCATCCATGCGCAGCCACCCGTGCTTGGTGTCCACCTCCAGGGGCGAATGGACAAAGTAGCTTGTGATGGGCCGCGGGTTCATGGAGTCCATGGCAGGCGGGCGCACGCCGTCGGTGTACGATTTCGGATTGAACCACCAATACAGCGTCTCGATCAGCCCTTGCGACGGCATCAAACGGGCCTGAATGCCGGCCGCTTTTAAAATGGAGGTGGTTTGCTGCACCTGCTTGGAAAGCAGGCTGATGGCAATATTCCATTCCTCCTCGGTGACGCGCGCGGCATCCTCCATGGACATCTCCAGGGTGTCGAGGATAAAGTCTTTGACGCCCTCCATCCACGAGGCGCGGCGTTCCGCCTTACGGACTCTTTTAATCCGGTCGGAGAATTCAACCACGGGCTCTATCCCGAGGAATAAATAACAGGAGTACCGGCGGAGCTCGCCGGCATGGAGCTTCTCCACGTAGTGCTTGCCCATGTCCCGCTTGAATTGGGAAAGCAGCTGGTTTTCCCGCGGCAGTTCCATCAGGTAATCTTCAATCATCTCCCCATACTGGTTGTGGCAGATGGTGACAAACTGCAGCCGGGTTTCCGTATCCTCCAGCAACGCAAGCTGGTTGAGCATGCTGGTAAAAGCGTTGTGAAGTTCATCAATCTGGCTGGAAGAAACAAAGAGGGTGTCCGGATACTCGATTTTCAGGCCGACGGCCATGGACATGTCCTGGGCGATGAGGATGTGGTTGTCAACCCAGGCCAGAGGAATTTGTTCGTCAAGGCAGACCCCGGAAAGCTGGTTCACTCTCTCATAGCGCAATATCATACTCTAACATTCTAGGTTGTGGCAAGCTTTCTGCAACGTGTGTGGCTTTGTTTTCGGTGTTCTATCATTTTGTAACACACTTGTAGCACCTGCATGGAAGCATTGGCCGTTACAACCCAAAGGCCATGGATTTCTCCGGGCCTTCAGATGGGGTGCAGTTAGGGTGTCGTCGTTACGGTTGAACCCATCTGATTATCACCTCGGCGACGTTGCATAACATCCTCATAACACCAGATATGTCGGTTTGACATACACTGTCGAACCAGGAAAGCAAAAGCCCCGGATTTCTCCGGGGCTTTCAGATGGGGTGCAGCCAGACTATGTAAGTGCTTGTGGCTGTCAGCGTTGCGCCCACGAGATGATGACTTCCACGATCTTCGGCACCAAAAACAGCGCGACGGCCCCGCCCAGGTTTTTGCCCATGGCCTCCATATCGCCGTTTTTGAACTTCACCGCAGCCACGCCCATGAATATAATGCCAAGTACGTAGAACACGTAAAGAGCGTAGTGGGCGACCGCCATCAAGGTGTTGGTCAAGCCCGTGCTCTCCGATGCGCCGGTGGTAAAGTCGTTGACCCCAATACCGCCCGTGATGTTGTCATTGCCACCGCCGGGGTCAGTGCTGAGCTGGTTGCCCTGGGCAAGGGCCGCAGCGGGTGCGAGGAATAGTGCCGTCAGCGCGCACAAGAAGGCGACCGGCAGTAACTTTTTGAGGATCTGTTTCATAACTTCGTTTCCTTTTCTGTTAATGTTGTTTCTAGGCTGCCTCCCCCATCTTGGGCTCTGGCAAAGGCCTTATGTCTATCATTTTAGGGCTCGGGGGTGTGGCTGCAACGAACGCAACTACTTTTGTCAGATATTTCCGGTTCCCTCGGAAAATTCCTCTGGGAAGAACTGAATAAGAATTCTACAGAAGCATCCGAGGGTGCAGTAGAAGGACAGGAAGGTGCAAGATATTATCCTGATGAGAATAGCCAGCTTGGGAGCTTGTAGTACCTCAAACACCTCGGTGATGTACGGATGGAAGGCGACGGCAATTCCTGCCACAAAAAGGATGCTGGCGAAGATGCTAAGGACGACGGCGTTGATATGGGGGAAGGGGCGGGCCCACCAATTCATGAGGTGAATAAGGCTTTTTTTCATGGGGTTGCGTTGGTCCAATGGGTCATGCCGTTGGCGTCCACAGAGAAGACCAGTTGGGCGCCTACGGTTTGCGGGTTGAACTGGAAATTGGCGCATCCGGCGCCGGCAAGCTCATTTTGCAGCTCGATGAGCCGTTGCACCGGGTCGGTCTGCGACTGGGTCAGGCCGTTGAGATCGGCCAGCTGCTGCATCCGCTGAACCGTGGCGAGGATGTTTGTGCCGGCTACGGATTGGGCGTCCTGGCGAAGCAGGCCGATGGACCATATGCCCAGGCCAACAACGATCGTAAGGACCACGATGACCACGATCATCTCAATCAGAGTGAAGGCCCTTTGACGGGTGTCAGGCATAATATGGACTAGTTTGAAGAGGTCTGCCGCCGAATGGATTCCATCATGCTGGCCCCCATTTGATCTAACTCGGCTTGCTTGGCGGCTTTTTGTTGGGTTTCCTGCTGACTCGTTCTTTGCTGCTGGGCGAAATTGCCGCGCTGCTTCATGGCGTAAAGTGCAATGCCTGGAATTCCTCCAAACGCGGCAGCCATGGCTGCCTTGCCGACCGTTCCGCTGGTGCCTGGTATTCTGGTACCGGCAGCCTTTTGAAGTGCTTGGCCGACTCGGGTAGATCCAAAAGCGCGTCCAGTCGAACCGAATGCGTGGCCAACAGAGTTAACTGCATTTCCGACGCCGGCCATAGCCCTCCCAATGGGGCCAGAAGGACCGCTGCCTCCCCCAACAGAGCCGCCGCCGCCGCCACCACCTCCGCCGCCACCTGTTCCACCACCCCCTCCGCCGCCACCGCCGCCGCCGCTTGCCGCCGCTCCTTTTGCTGCAGCTCCTGCCGCGGCTTTACCGCCCATCGCGGCCAGTGCTGCTCCGCCGGTCGCGGCTGCCACGCCGACCATGAGCGCGGTCTTCACTCCTGACATCATTCCCATGACAACGTTGCCTCCGGTCAGGGCGACCTTAACAATCTTGGGCAGCATGAAGACAAGCACGACCCCCATCACCAGTGGAACTCCAGAAAATACAATGGCGAGGCCACCCAGCGGCGTCTGTGCGGCGATAGTGCCGATCCAGGAAGACATGGCTCCAAGCAACTGCATCAGGATGATAAGTGCCGCTGGATAGATAGAGGGATAAACCATGACCTTGACCGCATTCCAGAATATCTTGGAGGAGCTATCCAGCACAATTAGCGGCGCGGTAAGTACTACGAGAAGCACTCCCATCTTGCAGAGGCAAATGGCCAGGATCATCCAAATCAGCATCCCCACCATGAGGATGGCTTGCAGAATGCCGCTAACGATGGTATGCACGATATCGGCAATAATGAAGTTGCCGAAATTCAGCACTTCCTTGCCCATGTTGATGATGTGGGCGATGCCGGATTTAAGCGTGGACCACATGCTGGTGTTGGAATTATGCGCCTGAACCGCGGAGACGATGTTCGGCATCGTTATGTTGCCCGGCTCCGTGTAGGCGCTGAGCACCTTCTGAGCGGAAGGATCGGTCTGGGCCCTCTGGGCCAGATATTGATACTGCCCGGCGCCGGACACTTGAAGGGCGTTGACGGCCGAGCTGATCTGGTCAGTATTGGAAACGGTTATGGAAGGATCGCCAAAATAGACGCGCGCCACAGCCGCCTGGAAATTGGTCTGATAGGTGAGGGCGTTTGAATCGCCCAGGGTGGCGTGGGCCTGCAAGTTGTTGTAGCCAACGTTGTACACGACCATGAGGCAATACATGCCCTCCAGCTCCTTGATGGGAACGCCGCCAGTTTGGTCCATTCCTCCATCACCCTGCCCGTTCTGGTTGTATCCATCGGGGCCGGCCATCTCCTCGCACAGGGTAGAAGTGGCGCTTTGCCCGTTTTCCTGGAACATGTACGCCTGCAGGTTTTCTGTGTCGTAGCCAGTGGTAAAGGCTCTGGAGATATCGGGCTCTTTGCCACTGGCGATGAAGGCGTTCACGCCCTGCATGAGCTGGGGACCGTAGATGTTTAAGTACCAGCTGGCCATGCCGCTTTGGGAGACCATGCTATGGATGACAGTCCCGTTAATCATGGCAGCTATTCCGATGGCCGCAGCCAGTACGTAATTGCAGAGCAGGTTGGCGTTGACGATGACAATGACGGCCAGCACCGATTTGAGCGCCCAACCCACTACATCGAGCTTCCCTTCGTGCATCTGCTTCAAAATAGCAATGCCCATGGTTAGGATTAGGGCTGTGAATACTATAAAGTAGACAATGCCTCCAAAGAAATCCTGGATGTAAATGTCCATCGCCGCGAACGCGTCCACAAGCGTAGGTACGATAATCCAACCAGAGATGAATCCGACCTGCGGGGTCGACTGGGCCTGGCCAACGACCGAGTTCGTTAACGGTATTCCACCGGAAATGAGGCTCTTTATGGATGCCCACGCGGCATTGTCCATGGAGGCTCCAAATGCGAACAAGGAATCGATGACGTACTGCTGGGATTGTCCATAGGCTGCGTTGGTTCCTGTTCCTACATAGCTCTGCAAATCGCTGTAGTTCGTGCTGCTCAAGTCCATCTCGTTGGTGTCCAGGTTGCTCGGAGGCGCACCGTAGGCGGCTCGCAATCCATCGGCGACGCTCTGAGCCAAGGTCTCAGAAACGCCATTGGTCGTGTCGTCCTGTTGCTGCGCCTGAACGGAAAGGACAAAGACGCTTAAACAGAGGATTAAAATGGCTCGAAGCAGCTTCACTTGCTATTATTGTAGGATGACAGCGTTGTCTTGCGCGGTGTTTGCGTCCCGGATGACCTGGTTAGTCTGCAATTGGGCATTTTTTTGCATGGCTTTAAAAGTGGTACGGTTGTTAATCGCGGACTTCAATTGGTCTAGAACGGCTGTCTTGGCGGCTTGCTGTTCGTTGGCGAGCGCCGCCCGCTCGAGCAGTGTGCCATTTCCTGTGATCTTGCTGTAGATGTTGGACTGCTGCGTGGCCAGGGTGGCAGAGGCTGCGCGCGACGCGGCGACGCCGTTCATGACCCCTGCCACCATGGCGTCCTGGCTATTGGTCAAATACAACGGCGTCAAGGAAGCGGAGTTGGTGCTGAGGGGAACTTGCGGTGTGGACATGTGGTAGCTGCTGTTGCCGTAAAAAGTGGACTGTTCCTTTTGCAGGAGGGCATTGTTGGTTTGTTTGGTGACGGAAGTGATGATGTCTTGCAGCGCATTTTGCTCCTGTTCATTGGCTTTGAGCGCGTTCATGGCGTCGTTTTGCGGCTGCTCGGTGACGCCTCCATCCGTGGAAACTCCCCTTACCAGCTGGGCGACAATCGTGTTGTAGAGCGGGTTGTTAATGCATCCAAAAGCCGTTGGGAAGCAGGGGGTTTGAGCCCAAGGCGGCCCCAGCAGCCACATGGCGTAAGAGACAGGGTTGATGAACGGAATGCTGCTCAACGATTGATTCCCCACCTGCTGGTTGAAGATTTGCTGGGCCTGGCCCTGGGAAATGACCGTGGTCACGGGAGGCTGGTTGGTCAGCTCGTTGCGGTACGAGTTGACGTTGCTCAGAAAGGACTCGTCGTTGGTGTTGGCCGAGGCGAGCTGGGCGGTCAGGGCCGTGTCTATAAAAGTGAAATAGTCGTCAAGGTTGTTGATCGTGGTGGTGTAGTTGTTCATCAGGGTATTCCAGGCTCGTCCGTGTGACATTGAGTGGAATACATATGTGTTGCCATTCCAGCCGCCATTGTTGAAAAAGCTGTTGAAGTCGTACTGAAGTATGTCGGAGCGCAAAGCAATGGGGCTGGTGTTTATGTTGTTGTAGATGGCGAGAATCGACGTCACGGCGTCCGATGGCTCCTTCACGGCGCTCATGGGGATAATGGCGCCGCAGGCCTGCATGGACTGGTATATCTGGGAATAGTTGGTTGATCCCAATGCATTGTCCGTGCCCGTGTCAATGTTGTTGGTTTCCAGACCGCTGACATTATTCGATGCCTGTGAATCGCTCAGCAGAAGAGAGAGCAGGGAAGTGTCCGGCGGCGGCGGCGCGGTCTCTGACGCCGTGGCAAGCTGGTAGGCGCTGGAGTTGACCAGCGTGTGATAGATAATGTTGGTGTCCTGCGGGTAATATTGCCCGTTGGGGTCCGTTATGTTTTCTGAGACCCAATATTTAAAGAGCGGCACTTCCACATCGGACAGAGCTGCCGAGAGGGTGCTTTCAGTTCCTGAATAGGTCTTGTGATCCAGGGTGCCGGTGACGGTATAGCTCGTTATGTTACCATAGCTGTCGGTGGTGTCCGTGTAGGTGACGCTGGGTTCATGCCCGTTAGTTCCCTCAACCTTGGTCACAGCAGTAAGCCAGGCGAGCGAACCGGCCATGTGGGCAATGCAATTGGTGCAATGAATGCGGATAATGCGCATATCCGACCAAATGCCGTTTTGGGAATTAGTGACCCAGAACGTATCCCAGAAGGTATCGTTCCAGTAGTTGGCTGCGTAAATGGCCTGGTCGGCGGCCACGTCGGCGCCCGTTTCGTAGTTGTCGATGCGGGTTTGAGCCTGCTGGGCCAGCTGGTCCACAAGGTTTGTGCTGGTCTGGGCCTGGGCAGCCAAGGCACTGCACAGAGCGGCGATGATGGAAAGGGCCTTTTTCATGGCTTAATCTGGTCCGCTGTTGTCCTGAGCGTCTTGAGCGTCCTGGGCGTCTTTCTTTGCCTTAAGTTCGTGGTCGCGCGCGGCCGCTTCGGCGACGCTGGCATCGTTGATGTCGCTCTTCATCTTGTCCAACAGGGCCGTTTGCTGGTAGATCAGCGTGTTTTGGGCGGCCGCCTGCTGAATAATGGTTCCGTTGGTCCCCCCGTTGGTGCTTGAAGCCAGGTTGGTGAGCACCTGTTGGGACTGCTGCACAATGTTGCTGCTGTACGCCGCGGAGGTCCGGGCGTTGTCCACCAGGTGGGCGTTGTAGCCGGCCAAGGCAATGTTCTGCTCGTTCTTATTGGCGGTGCCGGCGTTCACGTTGGCGAGAGAGCCTTGCCAACATGTCTGCATGTCGACCACCACCCCTGCTCCGCCGATCTGGTTGGCCCAGTAGCCCACGTTGTTGTTGAAACTCTGGACCGGAGTCAGCGTGTAGTTCGAAAACCAGTTGCCCTGGGATTGCCAGGCGTTCTGGGAAGGAAGAAAGCTGCTGAGCCAGCTGTTGATGTTGGCGGAGCTGAGCCCAAAATTGCCCAAAGCATTGTTGTAGATGCTCTGTTCCTGGTTCAGGATCGAAGTTGAAGTACTGAGAATGTTTTTCGCGGTTCCAAGCTGTTGCTGCATGGTTTGGTATTGCGCATACAGCTGCTGGAGCGAGCTAACGTCAATGGTGGGTATCTGAGCCTGCAGAGCAGCGGCGGTGCTGGCTAACGTGATCAAAATGGCGAGTATCCGTTTCATAGATTTTATCCTCTCTTTTTAAGGTAAGGCTCGCGGAGTGTCGCCTGCAACCGCGGCTTAAGGTTTTGGTGATACCATGTATGGATATGTCCTATCCAGGTATGGTACGCTTTCATAACTTCCAGACGGCAAATCGATTTGGCGAGTTTTGGGTCCTTTCTTGTTGGCGGTGTCCAGGGGATCGCTGAAAACGGCCACGTCGTCCCACCACTGGTCAAAAACTTCCACGCGCCCTTCCCGTTTCCCCTCCTCATACGCTTCCATTTTGTCGCGCTGGGCGTTGTTCTGAATCATGGCCGTCAAGCCGGCCGCTCCGAGGCCGCCGACCGCGGCGCCAACAGGAGCGCCCCAGGTCTTGTTGATGGCGTTCCCGGCAAAACCACCGGCCGCGGCGCCGCCCGCGCCGACCAGCATGGTCGTGGTGTTGAAAGGCGAGGTCTGCCCAATGGAGGGATTTTGCGATGGATAGTAGCACCCAGCCAGGAATGGAAGGGTCACGAGGGTTAGAAGTAAGCTTTTTTTCATATTTTTGCGGTGGATGATGGTTTTTCGGCTGAAAGTGCTGGCTTGTCGGCTGGCGTCACGCTGCCAGCCGGCTTGGCTGGCGCTTTGGCTGGCTTTCTGCGGATTTCCTGAAGGGGATCAATCGGCGCGCCCAGTTTTTGCCCGATCTGTTTCATCTTCTCCCTGTACTCCTTCTGCGCCTCAATCATCTTCTCTTCGCATTCCGAGAACTGTTGGAAGAAGGCATCGAAATTCCCCAGTGCAAGCATCCTGGAAAAGAACTGTTCCTCGGTCCAAGTCAGCCAGGCCGGTTTGCGCGAAAGCATCTGCTGATGAAATGCTTTGGGGATCTCGAGCGTGATTTTGACGGTGTTGTCGGCCATAAAAATTACGGGTTAGTTTTTGGGGGTTGGTGGAGGCGTGGGTGCTCCGGCATCTTTGAAAGCGTTATCCAGGATCTGCTTCACTTCCTGCTCTTTGCTGCTGGTAGGCGCTTCGGGCGTTGGCGCCGCCGGCACTGGGATGTCGCCGGTGTTAGGTTGAGCTTCGGGCGCTTTCTGCGGCGGCAGCATGGGCCTGGTCTGAGCGGCTGCATCTGGTTGGGACAAGCTGCCGCCGGGCTGCAATGACGCCGTGGGAATGGCGATCCAACCAAGGTAAGGGTCGAAGGACAGGGTTTCCCCGGGTTTGAGCACCGCTTTGGCTTGATCTTCCTCGGACCTGAGCGTAAATCCTGTGACATGAATGGCGGACACATCCAAGGAAGCGGTAGGTACTGCCCCGTTCTTCTTGGCAGTGATGTAATCGTAGTAGCTTTTGGAGGGCGGCGCCAGTACGGTGGGCATGTTGTCAGCCGGGATGTAATACTGATTGCCCCTTTTGGCGGCCTCCAGATTCCAGTGGCCGGGGGTGCGAATGACCAGCATTTTGCTGGGCAGGTGTAATTGGCCATCAGAATCCACAAATTCCGCCATCTCAACCTCTTCGAGGACCGGGTTGACATACGCTGGAAGTGCTTGTTCTTCAATGGTTGCCACTTTTGGCTCTGGCTTTCCTTGCGGGGGAATAACCTGTACCGTGGCTTGAGCCGGATAGGGGTTAACTACCATCTTCGTCGTCTTGTGGGTGGCGCATCCAGTGGCGACGAGCGTGGCAAGCGCTGCGGTGATTCCAAATTGGGTCATTGTCATATTCATATTTTAAAGCGGTTGTGTGTTATTCTAATCCTTTCGGAGCTGGTGACAGAGTAATAGCTGGCTGAGTTAGGCTGGCCGACGCCGCTGGCACTGTTGGCGTCAAGCTATTCAGGTTCAAGCCAGGCACGGCGTTTTGAGCTTGGTTGATTAGCTGATTGAGGTTCCCGGTGTTTGGTCCTGCGAACTGCTGCTGCTGTTTGATCGAAATAGAGTTGGGGGTGGGGGTGGCCTCCTCTTTGGTGAGAAAGTTAGTGCTCCCGGCTATTTGGCCGAGGTTCAGGTCCACGGGCGACGTCACCAGCAAATATCCGAGGGTGCCGCGGGGGACAATTTCGCCCTGAGGATACAGCTTTTGCAGCTCCTGCACTTTTTGATTCATCAGCATGGTGAGGGCCTGAGCCGTGCCCTGCAGAATGGAATTCTTGGCATCCAGCGTGTAGACTTGCATGTTAGCTACCATGTTGCTGCCGCCCATGCCTCCTCCGCTGACCAGCGTGGGCTGGGTGGTGGTATCCTGGGCCGCGGCCATGAAAGTGCCAATGGTCTGTTGCGCGATGGGGAGCAATTGGAGCAAAAGCGGGTCATCCGTGGGATAGCCGTCAAAACCCGGCTCCAAACCGGGGTTGAGCACCAGGCCTGTGATGGGATACTCTTTGCCCACCGGATCCAGAATCATGTTGGCGCGGACGTTGACTTTGACGCCGGTGCCTGCCGACGCGGTTCCGAATATCCGCCAGCCAAATGGGATTTGGAGCCTTCCATTCCATTCCACATCCTTGGCTACTGCCATTTCCACAGGCAAAGTTCCCAGTGAGGTGTTGATCTTGTCGATGAGAATAACCGGTATTCGATAACCTCGAGGAAGGAAGTGATGGGTGGCGAAGCCGCTTTTGCTGCCTTGCTTGGCGGCCTGGGGTTCTTTCACCGCCACGAGTTCATCCACATAGTAGAACTTGACGCCGTCCAGCGACTGCCCGTCGATGATGTTGGGCCCGTATGGCGAGCTGACGTTGAGCGGACCTGTCGTGGCGGCGTTTCCATTGTTGTTGCCCTGGCTGCCTCTCTGTAGCCGCATGCGCTGGCGGAGCATGGGATCCGTGGTCAGGTGGCCTGGTCCAACCTGGGTCTGGGTTGAGGCGTCCACCGGCAAGTCATTGGGATGAACGACAGGGATCCAGCCTTTGGAAGGGTCGTTGGTGGCCGCCTCTTCATTGGCCTTCTCCTCTGCTTTTTGCATTTCCGCTTGGCGGTAGGCGCGCTCCAAAGTCATGTTTCCCTGAGGTCCAGAAGAGCCTTCAGCCAGGGAATTGGGCAGCACAAAGGGCTTGGCCACTGGGTTGCCGCCTTTGCGTACCTTTTCACTGCTGGGCGTGGCGATCTTAACCCCGGTTTCGCGTTTTGGCGCCCACTTGACCACTTTTGCGGTGTAGAGGAGGAAGATGACGGTGACTCCCATGACAAGGAGAATGAGTCCGAAACCAAGACCGTGCTTTCCGTCCGGTTTGGTACGGGTAAACTTAAAGAGGTCTTTAATGTCCATGGGTAGTTATTCCGGTTTGAGTTGGGTGCCGGTCGCCGGCAGGCGGAGTTCAAAATGGATGTCTTCGATGTCCAGAGCATAGCCCTGGAGGAACAGGTATTTGTCGTCCGACTGCCCGGGCAGAAGAACCTTGGTGGCCTGCTGGGTCAGCAGCGGTTCAAACTTTGTGTTGGCCGCGTAGGGCTCGATCTGGGTGGCGGAAAGGTACTGGGCTTTGCTGGTTGGATTATGCACCTGCAGGTGCAGAATGACGACGTCCTGCTTGTAGTAGTGCCAGGCTTCCAGGAGCGTGACTTCCATGCCGTTCCAAAGGTACTGCCTCCCCTGTGCGCTGACCCCCATATCCTGGCTGATGGCTTCGGCGTAGTTGGGCTCGTGCGATGCTTGGGTGATCATCTTGACCAGATTGACCGTGTTGATTTCGCTCGGCGCCAAAGGCGGCGCATGCACGACGCTGTGGGATGCCGCCGAGGAGCCTTTGACCGTGTAGGTTTTGCGGTAGTTGACCATCTTGTTTCCGATAAGAAGGCGGAACGTGTAGGTCTGGCCATCCATGACCACGTGCATGTCGATGTCGCCTTGGGCGACTTTGGGCGAGAGCAGCAGGTAGTTCTCCTTGCTGTCGGGCTGGTTCCGCGTAATGCTGACCATCATGCTGTTGACGGAAACTTCATCGATAGGCTTGGGAAAAATAAGCTTCGTGATTTGCTCGGGCATGCAGTAAACACACTCTATCACCCTGGGTGTTAGGCGGACATTGTCCGAGAGCGGGGGCGCGTACGCGTACGGGTTGGAAGGATTGGAAAAGTCATCCGCGGCCGCGGCCATGGCCCAGCCGGCCAAGCCGGCCATTAAAAGGAACTGTGTGATCTTTTTCATTGTTTCTCTCTTGGAGTTTATAGTTTTCCCGTGTTCTGTTCGGGTAATGGTATGTCTTCGTTTCGTCGGATGTTGAGCTCCCGCTTCAATTGCTCTGGCGTCAGGTTCTGCAGGCGGCCCTTCTCGATGTTAAAGAGTTCGTTGTAATCGCCCGGAGTTGATTCCATGATTCCGGTGAGGACATAGTGATTGTCAGCAAATATCCACCGGGTACGGAGATAGATGGGCGCCTGTTTGGAGGCGGCCCTTTCCCGCCGAATGAGCGTCCCCTTGGTCATAGCCTCGAACGCGCTTGGGCTGGAAGATGTTTCGAAGGTTTCGTCAATGGTCAGCTGGACAGTGCTGTTGGTTTTTTGCTTGGACAAGGCCATGCCGCGCACAACATCCGTCAAGATGGTCTTTTTGACGTTGTTGGTCAGGCACCCAAGGTAGTTGTTGGCGCCCTCCTGATAGTAGAGCAGCGCGAGGGTGTTGTTGACGAGCTCCATGCGAGCCACCCTGGGAATGTAGGGATGAGACTCGGTTGTTTCAAATACAAGTCCGTCCGGCAGCTGCGCAAAAATGCGGGGAACCCTTTTGGTCTCCTTGGCAATCATCATTCCCAGCGCCACGATGGCGCCCAGGAGAAGAAATTGAATAAGGCCGAACATCTGCAGGCGGCGGCGCGACTCGTCGGTAGGACGCCAGGCCTTGCGCTGATTTTCAGGCTCTTCCTTCCAAAAATTGGTGTAGGGTGTCTGTTCCATACCTAAAACTTGGCTCGGTCGCTGTCACGCAGTTCAGCATCAAAAGTGTCGGCGGCCGCGCCGTAGTACTCGTCGAACTTCTGCACGTAGTAACCCCAGCGATTCCGGTTGGAAGTGGGCTCCAGAAAAACATCAATCATGGCCCTGTAGGGTTCCATGGTGCTCCTGCCCGAAATGGTGTTCATCATGCGAAAGCCCATCGCTTCTGCCTCAACAACCCTTTTCGCAGGATTATAGCGCCAGCGTGTGAACTTTGAGAGGTACATGGTGTAGATGGGCAGCTCGTCGGACGGCGTTCCGATGGCTATTTTTTTGACCGCGGTGCGCTGCTTCAGCTGCATGAAAATGGAGGGCTCAATAGACCCCTGCAGAAGGGCAACGCTGGGGTTTCCTTCCTGGGATGATTCGTTGGCGGCGCAAATGACAAAATGCATGAAGGGCTCCATGTTCTGCCGGTCAAAGGAAGAGAACTTGTTGGCGGTCAGCAACATCTCCTCCGCCGGCTGGGGCAACCCCACCTGAATGTTGTC
>Ga0182016_10000426_pt1 | contig 52876 bp, 39 predicted proteins | sample 712S2MmetaG_FD_120491 | JGI IMG/M metagenome (GOLD analysis project Ga0182016, IMG submission 120491) | Permafrost microbial communities from Stordalen Mire, Sweden - 712S2M metaG | ecosystem: Environmental > Terrestrial > Soil > Wetlands > Permafrost | place: Sweden: Stordalen | collected...
CCTCCCTCACGACAACAGCGACTCTCACGTCCCCGGTTGGCACTTATCCGATTACAGCCGCGCAGGGCACTCTGTCGGCGTCCAACTACACATTCACCTTTGTGAACGGGACGCTGACGGTGAACCAGGCGACGCCGGTCATCAGCTGGGGGACGCCCGCGGCGATCACTTACGGCACTGCACTCGGCAGCACGCAGTTGGATGCCACAGCTACGCCTCCGGGCGGCGCCTTTGCTTACACACCGGCCGCGGGCACCGTTCTGGCCGTGGGTGCGCAAACGCTGAGTGTCAAGTACACTCCGCCGGATACGGCCGACTACACCACGGCATCAGCCTCGGTCACCATCCAGGTAGCTGCGGGCCTGGGGCTCGCGTCCATTCAGCCAACGAGCGGCGTTTACGGGTCTGCAGCCACCACCATTACGCTCACCGGCACCGGGTTTACCGCCAACTCCATCGTCGAGCTCAACGGCGCTGCAATCGCAAGCAAGTATGTCGGCCTAACCCAGATGACAGCGGTGATTCCCGCTAGCTTCTTCCAGCAGACGCAACCGGGAGCCATCACGGTCACCAATCCGGCTGCAGAATTCACCACGCCGCCGATCGCCTTCACGGTCACGCTGCCGAATATTCAAATAAGCTTCAGCGGCCCGAGCTCCGAATCGCCGGGACAGCAGCCCAGCCTCGACCTGACATTCCTTGAGGGATTTCCTCAGCCGCTGCAGGTCACGCTGACACTGACTGTCCAGCCGGCAACTCCGGGCGGCCCTGTCGATCCCGCCGTACAGTTCTCAACCGGCGGCACGACGTTCAGCTTCACCGAGCCGGCAAACTCCACCACGGTGCCCACCATCCAGATCCAGACCGGCACTCTGGCAGCGACCATCACGGTGACTCTCACGCTCGAATCCGGCGGTCAGGACGTTACGCCTTCCGGATTGCAGCCAGTCGTAATCTCAGTGCCTGCAACCGCCCCGGTCATCACCAGCGTGAGCCTCACGCGAGACGGCGCGATTCTCATCGTGGTGGTGCAGGGCTACTCCAGCCCAAGGGATATGACCAGCGCCATTTTCAACTTCACCGCGGCATCCGGCGACTCCATCAACGATCCGCAGGTGACAGTCGATGTGGGCACGGATTTCATTGATTGGTACGCGGAAGACACGTCCACGCTCTACGGAAGCGCCTTCACGTACACGCAGACTTTCCTGCTGAGCAACGATGCTTCGACCATTGGAAGCGTCAGCGTGACGCTGTCCAATTCCATCGGCACATCGAATGCAGTGAGCGCGAGATAGGATGAGAAACCCCATGGCCAACACGATTCAATCGGGAATGAGCGGGCGTCTGGTCGCGCTGCTGGTAGCTTCGCTGCTGCTGTTGGAGCCGGCTATGCCTCTCTTCGCTCAGGATGCGCCTGCCGCCGCGCCGCCGCAGCGCCTCCAGATCGTAATTCTCGATGGCGAAGGCGCGCTCAACAATATCCAGGAGCGCACGGCACGCGAGCCCATCGTCCAGGTGCAGGACGAGAATCACAAGCCGGTAGCGGGAGCCCTGGTTCTATTTGCGATTCACGGCGGCGGTGAGGGCGCCGGTGGCGCATTTGCCAGTGGAGCAACCTCACTCTCGGTGGTTACCGACGCCAGCGGAACAGCTCGAGCCGTCGGGCTGCTGCCCAATCAACTGAAGGGATCCTGGCAGATCCATGTCACCGCTTCCTATGGCAAGGTGACGACAACATCCGACATCAACGAATCGAATGTCGTTAACTCCACGCCAAACCAGACCGAGATCAACAACCCGCCGCCAACGAAGCCGCCATTTCACTGGCTGCTGTCAAAGCCGGTGACCATCGTGGGAGGATTGTTGGTGGCCGGCGTGGTCACGGCGGTTGTAGTGGTGAAGGTGAATAACAACAACGGGACGCAAATCACGACCGGTCCCGGCGGGGTTGGCGCACCCACCGCGGGCGGATTCCACATCCGCTTCTGATTTGCTCTAGGCTTCCAGCTTTGGCGCCTGCCAGGACTGTACGAATTTCACCGCCGCGTCAAAGGGCAGAGGCTTTGAGAAGAAGTAGCCCTGGATGTAATCGCAGCCCAACGAGCGCAGTTTCTCCGCATCCTGCGCCGTTTCCACGCCCTCCGCAATCACGTTCATGCCCAGGTTCTGCGCCAGTCCGATGATGGATTTGACCAGCACCAGGCTGCTCGCACTGGTTGACAGCGAACGAATGAAGCTCTGATCGATCTTCAGCGTGTCGATGGGGAAATAATGCAGGTAGTTCAGCGAGGAATAGCCTGAGCCAAAGTCGTCGATCGATACATTGAGCCCGATCCCGCGGCACTTTTCCAGTTCCGCGCGGGCCGCTTCAGGCGCTTCCATCAGCAGAGTTTCCGTAATCTCGAGATGGATTTGCCGGGGATCGATCTTACCCTTCTCAAAGGCCGCCTGCACCATGTTAAAGAGATTTGCCGCCTTGAAATCCTTCACCGAAAAGTTGACTCCGACGAAGATTGGCGAGGTTCCGATGAGATCCGCTGAGGCCTCGGCCTGCAGTTTGACCACCGCGTCGCAGGCCAGCTCCAGCGCCAGGTGCGACAGTTGGTTGATCAGCCCGCTGTCTTCCGCGACCGGGATAAAAACGCCGGGCGAGATCATGCCCTTTTCCGGATGAGCCCAGCGCATCAGGCCCTCGAATCCCGCGATCTTCATCTTCTGGACGTCGATGATCGGTTGATAGAAGAGCAGCAGCTCCCCGCAATCCAATGCGCGCTTCAGCTCCGTGTTCAGGCGAATGGCGGTGAACGCCGAATCGTGGCTCACGTCGCTCTTCTCGGCGGCTTCCACGGCGGGCGTAGAGGCCATGAATTGGAAAGAACTGGTCCGGGCGAGCATGTCCCTGTAACGGCCGGTGACAATCCGCATCACCATCTTGATCACCGGATCGGCGCTCTCCACCCGGTGGGCAAAATCCTCGCGCGTGATCTCCAGAACGACCAGGTCATCGAGAGCGCGCACGGTTGCCGTGCGTGGCTTGTCGTCGATCATCGCCATTTCGCCGATCATCGAACCAGGACCGCGCGTCCCGATTTGAATCATCTGACCGTCGCGCAGCACCAGGATTTCGACATTGCCGCTTTCGATAATGTAGGCACATTCCCCGCGTTCACCTTCGCGGATCAGAACCTCGCCTTGGCTGAAGTGCTTTTTGGCCGCGCTGGGCATGGGTTCAATACCTTCCGCTTCATATTATGTTATTCCTGCACAGGATTGTCATCGCCGATTTCGTGTTTCTGTTGATTATTAGTGCAATTCCTGCCGGTCATTTCGGGAACTTCAGGCGCCAACCCGGCAACTGGGGTCGCGGCAACCGCCGAAACTACCCGTTCAAGCAGAGATTTTTACCCCTCAGGCGCCTCATTTTGCTTGCCCATTCCCATGATTGCACCGTACAGTTCCCGCACCAGGGACTCTTCGCAAGTCCATTTCTTCCTCCTTCCGCAGCCGTTTTTCGAGGATACGAAATATGAAGATGACCTCCGCCTCCAGGCTCGATACGTTTTGGTGTAGAGCCGTTTTTTTCGCTGCGATTCTTGCGCCGGCAGTTCTTGCCACCGCTTTCCATGGCTCGGCCCAGTCCCTTGCGGACCGCCTCAAGGGGGTGCAAAGCGGGCATGAAGGGCCGCCGCCGCCAACTTTGCCTGCGTGGAAGCCGGTGTCTTCGACCACATCCAAGATGACCATTCCGCTGGTGAAAGGGCTGCTTGTCTCAGGTGCACAGGCCGGTGAAAAGGGCGACAAGGAACAGATTCGGAGAATCGACACGGTGACGCCGGCCGCGGCCACCCTGGTGATTGAGTGGGATACGCCCAGCGCAACGCCGGGCAAGCCGCCGGATCGCAAGGTATCAAGCCGCATCGTCGATAAGGCCGACCTGGCCACATCGCATCGCCTGATGGGCATTTACGAGATCGGCAAGCTGGAGCACTATCCGGGCTCAACCGGATGGGGCACATCGGCTGAGGTGATCAACCAGTTGCGGTCGACGGGTGCGTCCGAGGTCTTGCTTGCGGCCAACCCCGACCCCGTTGTGACGATGGTCGCGATGAGCAAAAACAAGGACGGGATGGTGGGGTGGAATGGTCATCCGTTGAACAAGTGCGAGTTGCACCGCGTTGGGGCAGCGGATGTGGCCATGCCCATGCTGGTAAACGGGGTGCGCGTTGAACTGCCGGTGATTCATGGGATGTGCAAGATCGGCGGCGACGATGCGCACTTGTATATTCTCGACCAGCCCTCGAACCCGCTGGTGTTGGCCAGCCAGGGAGAGGATGGCCTGACCCAGATGGTGAGGATCGATTTCCCGCCGGAGACTCCGGGGGAAGCGGCATCGAGCATGGAGCAGGCTCTGGAACAAAAAAAACCGGTGGAGATTTATGGAATCTATTTTGACTTCAACAGCTCGACCATCAAGCCCGATTCCGAGGCCGTTCTGAAGCAAATCTCCGACATCCTGCACAAGAATCCCGACTGGAAGCTGAGCGTGGCCGGGCATACCGACAACATCGGCGACGCTGCCTCCAACCAGAAGCTCTCCGAGCGGCGCGCCGCCGCGGTCAAGGACGCGCTGGTGACCCGCTACGGCATCGCGCCGGGCCGGCTGACCACCAGCGGCTTCGGCGCTTCCCGGCCCATTGAACCCAACACCACGCTGGAAGGCCGTGCGCGCAATCGCCGCGTCGAACTGCAGCGGCAATAACCCTGCGCTTTGCCGCAGGCGGACTGAACTGCAGGGACCACGGAAACTGCACTACGAGGACATGCACGATGAAAATGAAAATGACCTCCATCCGCAAATCTGATGCGTTCCCGTCGCGGCCCGTGTTCGCCGCGGCCCTGATTGCCCTGTTGGCGCTCACGCTTACCAGTTGCAAGAAGAAGCCAACCGCCGAATCGGCGAACGCCCAGGCCGATTCGCAAACGGCCGCTATCGCTGGCGGCACGGCAGTTCCGGCGGCGCGGCACATCGCCGACGGCACCAACGTCTCGGTGGACGGCGGCAACAGCTACGCCAACATTACCTACGCGCCGGCGGTAAAAATGCTCGATCACTCCGAGGTCGAGTCTTCGCTGATGGGCATCAGCAGCGACGGTCACGGCTTCCTCTTCCAGAATGCCAGCCAGAACATCAAGAACCTGAAGGCCGGCGATGTCTTCATGGTGAAGGGTGAGATGGCGGGCGACGTGCTCGGGGTGGTCAACGACAGCGACAAGACCCTCGTCGTTCTGGGTCAGGCCTCGCTGCGGGACGTAGTCCAGTCCGGCGAAATCAACATCGACGCGCCGGTACGCTTTCACGGCCCCAAGCAGGCGGCCAGCGTCGAGCAAGAGCCCTTCATCGACAACCTGCTCGACACGATCGACACGCCTGTTTATGCGCAGTCCGGCCTGCAAGGCTCGAGCGCCGACGCGGCCCGCGCGGCGGGCACCCAGGACGCAGCGGTCAACGCCGCCAAGGCCGTCGGCTCAGCGATCACCGACGGCTGGACGGTGACCCAGTACTCCTTCACGCCTGGAGACCAGCAGTGCAACTTCCAGATGGTGATCCAAAAGGATGTGGGCGGCTTTGTGGCTCGCATCGCCGCGAAGGGCTGGATCGGCAACTTCAATTTCAGCTCGAACCTGAACATGCAGAACCTGGCTGCCACCAAGGGACAGGGCGCCGGAGGCCACCTCTTCGGCGCGGTCAAGAACATGGCAGGAAATATCCAGTTCGACTGGGAGATTGGCAAGCAGTCGCCCGGCGTGTGGGCCACGGAAGATCGCGTCAAGCTGCCGGGCGGCATCAGCGTTCCGCTCGCGCCGTTGCTGGGCGGGCTGCCGCTCACCCTCGATGTCTCCGCCGCATTGCTCATTCACCCTGCTCTCACCGGCGGAAATGAATTCAGCCGGGGCGGCTTTTCCATCAGTTGGGGCGGGCCGGGCGGCGGCTTTGAAACCACCAATGCCGGCGCCGTAACCGACGGCGACCAGGGCGGCAGCATCAACCTCACTTACAATGTCACCGCCGACCAGAACATCTCAGCGGTTGCGCCCAACGGCATGGTCATCTCCTATTGCGCTCCGCGGATCGAGTTGCGCCTCGACATCCTCGGCCCCTTCGCCAAGTCGCTCTCCAGCTTCGGCAGCTCAATCGATTCGATTGTCACCAAAATGGAGAGTAAACTGCCGCAAAGCATTCTCGATGCGATCGCCAAGTCGCCCCTGAGCAAGGTGACTGCAAGCAACATTCTGTCCTCCAATGCCGATGTCTACGTGCAGTTCATCGCCACCGAGGGCGTTACCCACTCGGCCAGCGAAACCCCCTTCCCCTGCTCCAAGCAGGAAATCAAATTCACGGGCCAGGGAGGCACTTCCGCGCAGTTCTTCGGGCTCACCGATGGCGCCAAGGGCGTTACCGACCTGTTCACCAAGACATTCACGCGATGGGATCCAGCTTCAAACTTCTGCAAGGGCGTATGAGCGCGACGCCCCGCATCATTCGTCAACCGGCAACATTCGCAAGCCAACCCAGGAGAAACGCAATGCGGACAAACATCACTCGACTTCTCGCAATGGCACTCCTCGCCGCGCCACTCGCAGGCTACGCCGATTCCAGCTACGAGCACACGTCGCAGATTACCGGCGGGCAGTTCGTAGACATGCTCAAGAACTACGCCCTCATCTCCAAGCAGATGAAGTCGATGACCGACCCCACCAGCGAAATCACCATGGTCCACGGGAATCGGAAGGCGGTGGTGAGCAAAGACTCGTCGGAGATTTACGATCTGGACAAACAGGTCATCATCCGCATCGACAACACCAAAAAGAGTTACTACGTGACGACGTTTGCGGATTTTCGCAAGATGATGCAGGAGATGCCGCAGAGGATGGCCGCGATGCAGCAGCAGATGAAGGATCAGCAGGCCAAGGCGCAGCAGCAACAACAAGGCCAGGGTACTGCGCCGCCCAATCTGCAGTTCAACTTCACCACGACGGTCAGCGATCCGGGACCGAGCAAGGTCATCAACGGCCAGAACGCCACGCAACAGATTATGACCATGAAGATGACCGTAACCGATTCCAACAATCCTCAAACCAATATTTCCTACACCGTGACCGACGAAATCTGGACTACCCCCACCGTTCCGCCGGAGATGCAGGCGGTGCAGGAGTTCGACAAGCGCTTCTACACCGCAATGATGGCCGGAGTGGACTTGAAGCAAACGATGGCCGACATGCAGAGCATGAGGAACGGCTCCGGCGCCATGATGTCGCAGATGTTCGGCAGCAAGCCGGGCGCGTCAGAAGCCTATGCCCAGATGCAGAAGGAGTTGGCCAAGATCAAGGGCACGCGCATTCTGGATATCCAACGCATGGGCGGAATGGGGACCGGGATCGCGCCGGAATCCGCCTCCGGGTCGAGCGGCTCTTCCGCGGGTTCGACGCCCTCGGGCGGATCGGTGGCAGGACAGGCAGCCACCAACACGGCGACCAATACCGCGGCCAGCGCTGCCCCAGGGGGCGCCCTGGGCGGCGCACTCATGAACGCGTGGGGCAAACACAAGGCCAAGCAGCAGCAACAGCAGCAGACGCCTCCTCCGGACGCGACAGCCAGCGCCCCGGCAGCAGGAGCGCCGGCCGCGGGCGCCCCGGTTGACGTCACGCTGATGGAGACGACCACGGAGACAAAGGATTTCTCCTCAGAGGAGATTCCTTCTTCGGTCTTCGATATCCCCGCGGGATACAAGCAGGTTCCCAACCCCATGGAGCAAATGTTCAAAAAGTAAGCATCGGTTTCCGGCCGATGGTTCTGCTGTGCCCGCGCTGCACTGACCCTCACCCTGGTTCGAATTGCCGGACAGTCTCGAGGCCAGGTTGCGGATTGAAGTCGAACCGTCGATGGTTCTCGAACAGGGGGAGCGGTACCTGCGAGTCGGGCACTCGGCAAAGAGGATTCTTACTGCGTGAGCGTAAGTTGGTCCACGTCCACGCCGCCTTCCCCGGAGAATCCGATCGCAATGGAGTTATCGCCTTTGATGAGTTCGACAGGAATCTTCGTGGACGGAGAGAAAGCTGACTGTGCAGGTAGATGGATATCTGCCGGCCGTCCTCCATTCACCTGCAATTGCACATTTTTTTCCTGCGGACCGTCATAGACGTAAACAAGGCTTATCCAATACCTGCCGGATCTGGGCACTCCAACGTGGGTGAAGGTCAGGGAACTGGCCCCGGGACCATGGCTTGCACCGCGCAACGACACCGCATAGCCCTCGTTGCATTGGGGGCAGGCAATCAAGGCGGCATCACCCGCGCGGACATTCCCGGGCCATTCGGCCTGGTAGGTTGCGCCTTTGCTCCAGAGAAATTCTCCATTCACTTTCAGCAAGACGGAACCATGACCAGGAATCTTCGTCCCATATCCATCACGGAATTTGCCCAGGTTCTTGTGAGTCCATAGATTGCGCACCGCAACGTTGCCTGCAAGCCCCAGATCGTTCCACTGAACCGAGGCTTCTGCCGGCGCCGCTGCCAGATTCAGCAGCAGGACGGCCTCCACGCCGCTGCCGGCGGCGCCGAGGGGTTTCATCCAGACCTCGATGCCGCCGTCGTGTTTCTGTATTCTCGACGGCCCGGCGCCGAGGGGATCCTGATCGATGGCGATCGCTTCAGCATTGCTGTAGATGCCGCGGATCGAATCGCTCATCCCGGTTAGATTGTTGCCGGCCCACAGTGGCGCCGCTGAGACTGCCCACATTGAAAAATGACTCTGCGCTTCGGCCAGGGTGAGCCCCTGATTGCCGACCTCCAACATGTCGGCATCATTCCAACTGCCGGGCGCATTGAAAACTGAGTGCGTCGCGTTCATCTCGAAATTTCTCACCACGTTTGCCCAATCCGCATGGTTCCTGACGAGGCTGATGTCGCCTGTCGTTCTCCATAACTGGGCTTTGCCTTGCGCCCATGTCCACGGGCTCTCTTCACCCCAGGAACAGAGATAAAAGAGCATCGGCCGGCCGGTTTCCTTGATTGCCGCTGCCATGCGCTCATAAATAGAGCGCCCGGTGACGCCCGCAGGTTGGTTGCAGTAATCCATTTCAACCAGATCGACGCCCCATGCGGCAAAAGTTTGAGCATCTTGAAGCTCGTGCTCATAGCTTCCCTGAAAGGGTTTGCCTGCGCACGTATTGGCTCCAATGTCGGTGTAGATGCCCGCCTCCAACCCGCGCGAATGAATGTAACCGACAAGGTCCTTCATGCCATGCGGAAAGCGTTTTGCGTCGACGACAAGGTCACCATTCGCATCTCGCTGGGGAGCGATGCACTCCTGAATCAGCACGTAGCGATATCCCAGATCGCGCATTCCGCTCGATACAAGCGCATCTGCCTGGTCGCGAATCGTCCGATCGGTATAGTCGCAGAAGAAATGATTCCAACTGGCCCACCCCATCGGCGGCGTGGGAGCCAGGCCCGGCTGAAAAACTGGGCCAGCCTGGCAGAAAGAAAATTGGGAAGCAACAAAGAGGGCAACAAGCAAAAAGAAAGCGCCTGCCAGGAAGCGAACTCCTGAAGCATTTCGAATCAGAGCATAGCCGCGCACAATTTCGCTCCTGACTTTTCAGCCGGCATGACTAAGAGGTTCGGAATGCCGGCTGACCATGCATCCTGGTTTGGTCCGGCCCACAGGCGGCCGTTTATTGAGGACTAGAGCTGCAATCGGATCCTCCATCGAGTCAGGAGAGCAGAAACGGCAAGGATGAACGCTGTGAACACTGCGCACCAGACAGCTCCCGGCCAGGAGGAATTGAGGTGAGTGTCGAAATACCGGATGCCCGCCGCGGCGAGGATGAAGTACCAGAAGTCCGGAAGCAGGTAGGTGGTTAATGTATTGGAGCCGGCGGGGCGGGCGAAGAGTGCCCATGCAGTCTGTTTTTTTACATCGCAGATCCAATAAAGCGCGGCGAACAGCAGCACGGCCGCGCCAATGCTGTAAAGGCTCCAGGTGGGTGTGGCTCTGACCTTGGAAATACCCAGTGGCGTGAGAAGCCATCCCGCCACCAGCGCGGAAATGCCGAGAGTCAGCCCGAGCAGCATCTTCTGGTGAAGCGCCTGCCAGCGGTGAGCGCCGAGAAAGATGACGGAGGTGAGAATGCCGGCTACCGTCATACTCACCAGCGATCCGTTGCCGAACGGCCAGACATAATACCGGAGGCCCCTGGTAACTGTAATCCACTTTGCTGCCGTGAGGGCGTTGAGGGACGCCATCGCGATGAACCACGCGAGCGGAGCCCAGAGCCAGCGCCGCGTGGGGATGTAAAGAATGGCCGCCGCCAGGTAGGTGCTGCCAATATAGCCGAGGATCTCAGGATAATGGAAGTTGATCCAGGCAGCTTGCCCGCTGGGCGCGCTGGTGCGGAAAATTGCGAACATGGCAACAACCAGCAGAAGGCCAAAGATGCGCAGCCAACGGTGCAGGGCGGAGTAACGTTTTGATTCGCCATAAATGTTCAGGAAGAGCGCCGCGCCGGTGAGAGCAACAAGCGCCCATATGGCAGGACTGATGCCCATGAGCGCCGCATCGCCTTTTTCGGCATTCGCCAGGATCAGTCCGAGCACAACGAGTGCGGCAGATCGTGTGGCGACATGCAGCCACAGCGCGGGCAGGGAGGGATTCTTCTTCAACCTCTGCCGGATGGCCAGCGGCATCGACAATCCAACGATGAACAGGAAAAAGGGAAAAACCATGTCGACATACGTCATGGCGTCGACATCGGCTTTCATGTGATAAGTCCACCAGGGCAGTCCCTTGATCTCAGCAAGCGCGTTGACCAAAATCATCAGCGTCATGGTGAGGCCGCGGAAGATATCGATGGACGCCAGCCGCGTTGGGGCAGCTTTGCCTGCGACGGCTACGGACGGCAAAGATGAAGTTGTGGTCATTTGCTCCTGACTGCTGCGCGCGTTTCCATACGGCGGAAATCGGTAAGGTCGTCGACCGTGGAGTATAGATAGATCGGCCGCAGGTTGACAATTCCCAAGGGTGGACTGGGATATTCGCAGCCACGCAGATATGACCGGCACATGGAAGGCGGCGCTTGGCCAAGACAATTATATGCTGTGGAATCAAGAAGATGAAGGGTTCACAGGTTGGGCCTCTCCGAGTGCAGAAGAGGGCTCATGCTGCGCCCGCCAAGCGTCTGGCCTGCTTCGGCGCCCCGACCATCTGTGTTAGAATAAGTTGCTCCTTTTTGATCGGCAAGATCCTCTGTCTCAGACTCGGTTCTTGCCGAAGACTGACATTCCATCCGGTTCAGAAATACATGGGCCGTTAACTCAATTTTGACTTGCAACTAGTATCAAATTGCTCAGAGCCTGCAAAAATGCTGTGCTACTTTTTGTAAAGTTCCTCTGCGCGCCAGGCTGGCGCAACGATGCATGAAACCACTTACATTCATGCAGGTTCCCAAGAACAGGGACTGATTCAGGCAAGTTCACTTGGTTCCGAAAGGAGCATGGTGGGATCCCCCATCTAAGTGAGAAAGGCGAAGCCTTGTCCGAAATTGCATACCGGGAGCGCCTGCTTCAAGCGAGCGAACCTGTGTCCGATAGCGTGCCGGATATGCGCCTCGTGCCGAATTGGTTCGCTGTCTTCACGTCTCCGCGCCATGAAAAGCGCGTTCAACAGCACTTCAGTCAGAGGGACGTCGAGAATTATCTGCCGATCTACCGTTCGCCGCGCAAGTGGCGCAATGGCCTGAAGGTCGTCCTGGATCTGCCGATCTTTCCTGGCTACATATTTGTTCACATCAAGCGGACAGAGCGGGTAAGAGTTCTGGAAGTACCGGGCGTGCTGGCCATTGTGGGTGGCACGGCGAACAGAATGACTCCGCTGCCGGAGACTGAAGTTGAGGCATTGCGATCTGGCCTTCATCTGCGCCAGGCTGAACCACACCCTTTTCTGACGGTAGGTGAGCGGGTGCGCATCCGGTCAGGCGCTCTTGCCGGGTTGGAGGGAATCGTGGTGCTCAAGAAGAACAGGCTCCGCGTTGTCCTTACCATGGATCTCATCATGCAAAGCATCGCCGTAGAAGTTGATGGAGAGGATCTGGAACCTGTCGATTCCGGAGCCCTCAATTGTTTCGGAACGTGCAGGTCATTGCCCAGTGGCGCCATTGCGGAGGAACGATATGCCTGAAATCAGGGGATCAGCTGGGCCTGACGCGGGTGAGCGCATACTGGCTAACGCAATGAGCCTCTTCGCGCTGCATGGATACAATGGCGTGAGCACACGCGAGATCGCTTCCGCGGCGCAAGTCAACGAAGTCACAATCTTTCGGCATTATCCGCACAAACACGACCTCTACTTGGCGGTCATGAAGTCGGGACTGCGGCAGTTGCATCTCCGTGGCGACCTGCTGACCGGCATCGCTGAAGCCCGCGATGGGCAGACAGCTCTTGCGCGCACTTTTGACCTGATCGCGAAGACCTTGATGGAAAAGCCCGAGGTCCTCCGGCTGTTGCAATTCAGTGCCCTTGAGTTGAGTGTGGATTTCGATCCACTCGTCCGCAGGCACCTTAGCGAATTTGTCGAAGTGACTGCCCGCTACCTTGAACCGTGGGTCAAGAAGGGCGAATTGCGCTGCACAAGCGGCAAGACTCTCATTTTCACTTTCATCGCAATTGTCGCGAGCTATAACTCAATCCAGCGGGTATTTTCGGCTGAAGGACTAGACCCAGACGAGATGTTCGAGATTTGCTCGAACTTCTACTCAAATTGACTCCAGCGGTGCTATGAGGTCCTCAGGCCGTGCTGTCGTACGTGCCTCTCGATCGACGCCCTGGCTGTTGTGATTGGTTCACATCCTGAATCAATATCGGATGGGAATTTAATAGGCGCAAGATGAATGTCACTCAGTTGCCCGGCCCCCATCGATGCTGGACGAAAACAGACTTTGCCAGAGTCAAACCAGCGCACCACCAACCTTCGGATCCTAACTGAGGAAAAGTATATGTTCGACATATCACTTTCCGCGAAACTGCTTAACTTGAAACTCATTTGGCGCAGACTGATTGGATATTTTCTGGATGGGGCTGCGTTTGCCCTTGCCGGAGTCCTCGCATTTGAGCTGCGATTTGATTTCGTGCTGCCTGCGAACTACCTCCGGCCAATGGAGGTGGCTCTGTGCATCTGGGTCGCCGCAAAATCGGCCGCCTTCATCGCCGGCAAGGCGGACCGCGGGGGGTGGCGGTATACCTCCGCGCAAGATGCCGTCCGGATTGTCCTGGCAAATTCAGCGGGATCATTCATAAGCGGATTGGTCATACTTCTTCTGTTCGGGCCATGGGGCATCCCGCGGTCTGTTTTCATCCTTGACTGGCTTCTTTCCTGCCTATTGACTCTCGGAGGCAGGCTCGTGGTTCGCGTACTCTTCACTACTCACAGATACCCGCGGGGAACAGAAAGCGACCGGGCCAGGACACTCATCTACGGCGCGGGTTCAGCGGGTTTGACACTCCTTTGGGAACTTCAACAGAACGATTCTCTGATGTGCGATGTCGTAGGACTAATCGATGACGATCCTTCAAAGGCTCGACTGATCTTGAACGGGAATCGGGTGTTGGGAACGGGAGACGATCTCGCGGCCTTGGTGCGGAAACACGCCATCGAGAGAGTGCTGATTGCGATCCCGTCTGCAACGGGTGCGCAAATGGTACGAATTTTGAAGTTCGCCCTCGATGCCGGGGTGGATTACAAGATGGTGCCTGGGCTGGGAGATGTTATTGAACATGCCGGCCTTGACAAGCAACTCAAGGATGTCGCGGTTGAAGATTTGTTGGGCAGAAAGCCAGTACATCTCGACCAGGACAGCATCCGGGGGCGCATTCAGGGAAAGGTTGTGATGGTAACCGGCGCAGCGGGCTCAATCGGGTCGGAGATCTGCCGGCAGATCGCCCGCTTCGATCCCCTTGCCCTGGTCGGTTTCGATGAGGCGGAAACGCCGCTCTTCCAGATTGACAGGGAACTGCGAAGAACCTTTCCCCATTTGCAGTTTCACGCTGAGATCGGCAGCATCACGCACCCTGACGCTCTGTGGCGGGTAATGGAGCGCTATCGGCCGTCCAGCCTCTATCACGCCGCCGCCTACAAACATGTTCCCATGATGGAAAAACATGTCTTTGCGGCCGTCGAAAACAATATCTTCGGTACATGGCACGTAGCCCAGGCGGCAATCAACCATGGCGTCGAAGACTTTGTCATGATTTCCACCGATAAAGCAGTTCGGCCAACCAGTATGATGGGCGCTACGAAGCGCGTGGCGGAGCTGGTGATTCGCTCACTCCAGAAGAAGACAGGCACAAAGTTTGTTGCTGTGCGTTTTGGCAATGTGCTGGGAAGCAACGGAAGTGTGGTTCCCATTTTTAAGGAGCAGATTGCCGCGGGCGGTCCCGTGACCGTCACCCATCCGGAGATGAGCCGCTATTTCATGACCATTCCCGAGTCAGCACAACTTGTCTTGCAAGCCTTCTCTATCGGGAAGGGCGGAGAGGTGTTCGTCCTCGATATGGGCGAGCCCGTCCGGATTGCGGACTTAGCCAAGAATTTAATTCTTCTCTCGGGGCTCCAGCCTGAACGAGACATCGAGATTCAATATACCGGGCTTCGCCCAGGCGAGAAACTGTATGAAGAATTGAACCTGCAGGATGAGCATCTGATCCCAACTTCGCACGCCAAGATTAGAAGCTATGTCTGCCATCGGAATCCCGATGCAATGCAAATCAAAGCGTCTTTGAGTCGCCTGCAAGCAATAGTTGAAAAACAAGACGTCGCCAACCTCGTGCTGCTGCTCAAGGAATTGGTTCCCGACTATAATCCCGGCGCTGAGCTTTTGAAAGCTGCCTTTTCCTACAAGACAGATCACGCTGTCCGGGTCAAAATTCCGGTTCATTCTGTGCAGTCCGAGACACCGGCCGCGGCAAAACCAACTCAGACGGCACTGTTGAATTAGAGCGTGCGATAGAACGGCCGCAATTTGAGACGCGGCCTCTCGCTTCATGCGAGACAGGAGAAGATATCCCAGCATGGATTGTCTCTCCTGTTGTGAAGTTTCCAGTTAAATCGGACGAATTCCTTCTTATGAAATCAAAAGCATTTCTGCTCGTTTTTTTGTTCGGCACGATTTGTGTTGGCCAATCCGTATTGACCACGCCGAATGTGGGATCCCAGTCAGCTCCTGCGAACTCGCCGGCACCTGCGGCCAGCAATGCGCAAGCCCCCCTTCAGGGGCCGGCTCAGGTTGGCGGCAATCCAACTTCCGGTGCAATGGCCCCAGAGACGCCGGCTGCTCCTCCACCTGAGGAGCGCCCCCAGGCATCCAACCCCAACACGGTTGTCGGGCCGCTGACAGCAAAGTCCGACTTTGAGCAGTTCGCCGAAGATGCAACCGGACTTACACTTCCGGTGTACGGCCGTCAATTATTCAACGGCGTGCCAACGACCTTTGCACCCGTGGAAAATGTGCCAGTACCAGCAGATTACGTGCTGGGACCGGGGGATCAGCTCCTGATCCGGGCTTGGGGGAAAATCGATCTTGACTATCGAGTAACTGTAGACAGGAACGGGCAGATCAATCTGCCCAAGGTGGGAACCTTGACCGTAGCCGGCTTGCGCTATGCACAAGTTGAAGGATATCTGCGCTCAGCCATCGGCGCCCTGTTCACAGGCTTTGAGTTGAATGTTACTTTGGGGCAGCTTCGCTCCATCCAGATTTTTGTCCTGGGCGAAGGCCGCCAGCCCGGCGTCTATACGATCAGTTCGTTGAGTACCCTGGTTGATGCGCTCTTTGCCTCTGGAGGTCCATCAGCAACCGGCACAATGCGGCACATTCAGCTACGGCGCGGCAACAGAGTGCTGACCGAGTTCGATATTTATGACCTCGTGCAAAGGGGCGACAAGTCTCACGATGTCCAGCTACTTCCCGGAGATGTGATCTACATTCCTACCATAGGAGCACAGGTGGCTATAAGCGGGAATGTGAACGAACCTGGCATTTATGAGCTCAAAGGCGAAACCACGATTGCTTCGGCGCTGCAAGGCGCCGGCGGCCTGACCAACATAGCCGGGGTCGGGCGTGCCGTTCTGGAGCGGATTGAGAACCACAGCAACCGCCGGGTTGAGGAGTTCGCCCTCGATGCGTCGAGTCTCCAAAGACCGCTCAAGGACGGGGATCTGCTGCGAATCTTTCCACTTTCGCCGAAATTTGAGAACGCGGTGACGCTTCGCGGGAATGTCGCGGCTCCCGGGCGTTATGTTTGGAAAGAGGGAATGCGGATCTCGGACCTGATCCCATCCCGTGAATCTCTGATTACCAGCGGCTACTGGAACCGGCAAAACCATGTTTCCCTGGGCAGTGGCGGAATTACCGCGAACAACGCGGAGATCGATTGGGACCATGCAGTGATCGAAAGGTTGGACGAGCACGATCTGAGTACCCGCCTGATTCCATTTCACCTGGGCAATGCAATCGACAACCCTGCATCCATTGATAACCAGTTATTGAGAGCTGGGGATATAGTTACTATTTTTTCGCGGGCGGATATTGCTCTACCCATGGAACAACATGCAACCTTTGTCTCTGTGAGTGGAGAGGTCAACGCGCCGGGCTTGTATCGCGTCAATCCAGGCGATACCTTGAGAGGTGTTGTTCAAGAGGCCGGTGGACTTACGCAGCACTCTTACCTTTACGCTTCCGTATTCACCCGCGTTTCCACGCGCGTGGCCCAGGAAGCGCAGTTACGTCAGGCCGCTGACCAGATGCAAAAGGAACTGATCGCGAAGTATGCCAATGCGACCACACAAGCCGGTCAAACCGGGGCCGACCAGCAGGCCCAGCTGGTCTTGCAGCAAGCCACGTTGGCCAAGCTCACATCAATCGCGCCCACGGGCCGGGTTGTTCTGAACATGAATCCTAACGCCGCGACCATTGAGGACATTCCGGTTTTCCCGCTCGAAGATGGAGATGCCTTCTATATCTCGCCGCGGCTCGGCACGGTCCAGGTGGTGGGAGCGGTGTACAACGCCAATGCCTTCCGTTATGAGCCTGGAAAGCGGCTCATTGCCTATCTGAACGATGCCGGTGGCGCCACCCGCGAGGCGGATCAAAAGCGCATTTATGTGATCCGCGCGGATGGAACAGTCGTCAGCCGCCAATCCCGCAACAGTCACTCTCATGGAAGCTATGACAACCTGAAGTTGTTGCCCGGAGACGCGGTTGTTGTCCCAGAGAAGATCCGGGTTTCGTCCCCGATGAACAATTTCCTTGAAGCAAGCCAGCTTGCTTCCCAGACAGCCCTGACCGCCGCAGCGCTCAGCATAATCAAGTAAAGGCGCCACCGATGACAGAGCAGGACTTTTCCAACGAAGATACGGTAGAGGCAATCGACAGGGCCTCCTTATCGGAGGCGCCCAGCGATGGCGATGAAACCAGCCTGATCGATGTTCTAACACAGTTAGCCTATCGAAAGCGGTTGATCGCGACAGTCACGGGCATTGCCGTTCTTGTCGGCCTGATTCTCTGCCTGGTACTTCCCGTCCGGTATACGGCAACTACCAGAATCATGCCTCCACAACAAACTCAATCGACGGCTTCTATGTTGATGATGAACCAGCTGACAGGCGTCGGTGGAGGCTCCCTTGCCGCGCTCGCCGGCGGGGGACTGCTCAAGAATCCCAACGACATCTACATTGGCCTGCTGACTTCACGGCCCATAGCGGATGCGATCATCCAGAAGTTCAGCCTGGCAAAGGAGTACCACGCCAAAGATATGACGATAGCCCGCAAGAAACTGGCGGATTATACCGAGGTTACCTCTGAAAAAAACGGATTTATCGCCGTGTCTGTCACGGATAAGGACAAGAAGCGCGTTGCCGAGATGGCGAACGCTTACACCGACGAACTCCGCATTCTGACCAAGACCCTTGCGGTAACGGAGGCCTCGCAGCGGCGGCTTTTCTATGAAGAGCAGTTGAAGCAGGTCAAGGAGGCGCTGGTCGCGGCCGAACTTGCCTTTCAACAGGTTCAACAGCAGAAGGGCCTTGTCGAGTTGGACGCACAGGCTAAGGCGATGATCGAAGGCATTGCCGCCCTGCGCGCGCAGGTCGCAGCCAAACAGGTTGAGGTGCAGGCGCTGCGCTCCTATTCGACGGAGCAAAACCCCGACGTGCAATTGGCGGAGAGGGAACTGACCTCTCTGCAAGCAGAGGAAGCGAGCCTGGAGCAGCGCAATCACGTGCCGGGAATTGCAGGGCTTGGACTTGAGAACGTTCCTGCCGCGGGGCTGGAATATCTTCGCGCCGCACACGAGCTGCAATATCAACAGGCCCTGTTCGACATGCTGATGAAGCAATACGACGCAGCCAAAATGGATGAATCCAAGGACGCGGCTATCATTCAGGTCGTGGAACCGGCCATCGAGCCGGACCGGAAATCGTCCCCACGGCGCGCCATGATCCTACTGATCTCCGCGTTTTTGGGCTTTTTAGCTGGATGCATTTTGGTGCTGTTGCTGTGGTGGAAAAAGCTTGGTGAGATTGATCCGATTGCCGGTAAACGGCTTCAAGAACTCAGCAACGCACTCTGGGGCAAAAGAGCGCAGTCTCCTAACCTTTGAATAATCGCAACAGCCCTTCGGTTTTCGAGGTCGAACCACCATTGACCGCGGCTCGAAACGCAGTCCCCTCGCTGCGCGCCAACTTCGCCTGGACGTTTGCGGGCAACGTTCTCTACGGCGCATGCCAATGGGGCATGCTGTCGGTGCTAGCGAAGTTGGGAAATGCATCGATCGTTGGCCAGTTTACCCTGGGTCTAGCTGTTTCCGCGCCGGTGTTCATGTTCACCAATCTGCAGCTTCGCGCTGTGCAGGCTACAGATGTGAACGTGGAGCACGGTTTCGCGAAATATTTCACTTTGCGGCTGCTCGCAACGCTACTCGGGCTGATGGTGATCGTTGCGCTGTTGCCATTTGCCGGGGCATCATCCGCCGTGTGTGTCGTCATTCTCCTGGTTTCGGTCTCCAAATGCGTCGAGTGCATGAGTGACGTGACGGCCGGCCTCTTGCAGCGGGAAGAGCAGTTGAAGCGGGTCGCCATCAGCCTGATGATGCGCGGCATCGCCTCCGTCCTTGTCTTTTCCCTCACCTTTGCTTACTTCCGCAACCTGGCCCTCTCGGTTGCCGCCATGAGTGGAGTCTGGCTGGCGGTGCTGCTGTTTTACGATGTGAGGAACGTGAGGGCGTTGATCGGCCGCCAGGACCCATTCTTTCGCTTCGACCGCCGCGAGCTCGGGCGACTGGCAATGCTGGGCCTTCCGCTGGGCTGGGTCGCCACTTTCGCAACGCTAAGCGTGAATATTCCCCGGTACTTCCTCCAGCATTACCTGGGGCTGGCGGATCAGGGCATCTACGCATCGCTCGCGTACCTGGTCGTCGCCATCAACCTGGTGGTGGCCGCGCTGAGCGTATCGGTCACCACGCGCCTCGCCCACCTGTTTGCGGATGGCGATCACAGGCAGTTTGTGCGCCTGCTGACAAAGTTGTCCATGCTCGGCGTGTCGATCGCGGCGGCTGGAGTGCCCTTGACGTTCCTTGTTGGGCGGCCGCTGCTCACCTTGCTTTACCGGCGCGAGTATGCGGATCACGTTGGTCTGCTGGCGCTCCTTATAGGCATCGCCGGCCTCAGCACGATTGGATCGTTTCTCTTCTGCGGCGCATGCGCGGCACGCTCGTTTCGGATACAGGTTCCAGTGTACTTCGTGGCAATGCTTATTGGAGCGGTCGGGTCTGCGATCCTGGTTCCTCGGTATGGCATGATCGGTGCGGGAATCGCCCTTCTGCTCTCTGCCATCGCCATCGTAGCTGGCGGTTTGTGGGTGATGCACAGAGTTCTTGGGACGGAGTTATGATACCAATTTCGGCGAGAAGAGATGCACTGAACGCGATCGCTTTCAGCGGACTTGCGGTGTATCTTGTGCTGGCCTGCGTCTCGTTCTTCACCTTTGTGCAGCCATCACTGAATGGCGAAAACGGGTGGCGTGTATATGCGGATTCCGATGTGTACATGAATATCGCGGATTACATCCGAAGCCAGGAAGAGGGTGTGGCAGCCGTAGAGTTGATGTCATTTGCCAGAAACCTGCTTCTCCCAGCATATGTTGCGTTGTCACTGAAGACGGCCGTAAACATTTTTGCTTTCAATGTGCTCGTGTTTTTTGGCTGCCTGGGCTTGCTGGCGCGGACATTTTCTTCCTTCAAGTGGTACATTTTTCTGCCGATCATCCTTGCATCTCCAACTACCTACGAGGCTTTGCTGACCTTGAACAAGGAGATATTTGTATTCTTATGCGTTGTGGTCATTGCGCGATGGTTTAAGACGAGATCGACGATGCTGATGATCCTCTTGGTTTCGCTCAGCATGGTACTACGCTGGGAGCAGGCGTTTGCAATTCTCTGTTTCCTTATCCTTCTCAAGATGAAGGTGTCTCCGAAACGCGCAGCTGTCATGTTGATCGTTGGGATCAGCGCAGCATATCCCTTTGCCATGGCTTCGGTTGATGTAGGAGTTGACCCAAAAGTGATTAGCACATCCGTACTCTTTGCACAAATCAATGTGCTGCAAAGTTACGGCCTTTATTTTGCCCTTCTAGTACCCAAGCTGATGATCGCTCTGTTGTCTCAAGTCGTTCAATTCTGGATACCTTTCATTGACAAAGCACGTCTGCACGATCTCCCAACTGGTCTATTTGTTCTCGTTGATCAGATATGCATGTGCTTCGTAGTTCTCGCGTCTTGGCGGCAAAGTCTGTGGGTGAAGGAGAGTCCTGTTGTCTATTTTGTCCTCGTGTATTGTCTGATTACCCTTGCGGCGCCTGAGAACGCAACGCGCTATCTTTATATGCCATTTGTGCTGATGGCAGTCGTCCTCTCGTCGCCGGAGCTACAGTCGCTACGTATCCCGATGAGAACAGAATCGTTGACGAAAGTAAGATCGGCATACGTGCCGTCAGGTACGGTTAAACCTTCTCTGAAATCAGGCGAGCTGTGACTCGTGTGAGCGTCTGTATGGCTACATACAACGGCGCGCTATACCTACGTGAGCAATTGGAATCCATCCTGGTTCAACTTCATCCAGAGGACGAGTTGATCATCAGCGATGACCATTCGACCGATGACACACGGTCCATCATCGCAAGCTATAAGGATCCAAGGATTAAGATGATTATGAATACCGGAAAAACCGGACACGTGGGGAACTTCAGTAATGCGATGGCTCACGCGACCGGCGAATTCATCGCGCTCAGCGACCAGGACGATATTTGGGTAGAAAAGCGACTAGACCGGATGGTCGCTTTGTTGCAGGGACTGCGACCGCATTCTCTCGTAGTCGGTGATATTGTAGAATTCGACAGCAACGGAGTTCGGGCCAATCAGAGACCGCTTGGACCTACTCCAGCCAACAAATACTTACAGATGCTTTACATTTATCTGGGCAGGTCGAAATATTGTGGTTGCGCGTTTCTCTTTCGTCGTGAGTTAACGCGCTATGTTCTGCCGATCCCGTCCTATATTATTTCACACGATCTGTTTACGGTGCTTTGTGCCTCTGTTCATGGCAAGGTGGTGCACCTGGAAGAGAAGACCTTAATGCATCGACTGCATGGGAACAATAAATCGCCTTTGCGGCGTGGAGGCCTTTGGTATATTATGAGGTCTCGCGTGATAAATACCATTGGTCTGCTGCAGTCGAGTTTTCGATGATTTAAAGGATGCGCGATGATAGATAGTTCCATACAGGTGTCGGGTTATGTACGCTGCATAAGGGTGATGTTTGGGAGCGCGAGGGAAACATGGCGAACAATCTGAGGAATATGACAGAATCGGAGTTCCTAAATGAAATCGACATGATTGTTCAGGCTGATCCCGGCTCGACTGCAATAAGCGACCAGCTTTCATCGCTAAAAGGATGGGATTCCATGGCCATCATCATGTTTATCGCCATGGCAGACGAGAAGCTCAATGCCACACTGGATATCAAGGTGCTGTCTTCTTGTGAGACAGTAGGGGACTTGGCGAGATTGTGTGAGGTTGAGATTGTCTAAGTTACGCCGCGCCTGCTGGTTCAAATGCATAGATTGGATCGCCGCGGGTTGCGCATTGTGATGAGGACCGCATGATAAAAGCAGCGATTTGCGGTATTGCCTCCTATCTGCCGGAACAAGTCTTGACGAACGAACAACTGGCATCGGAGTATTCGGGGTGGAGTGCGCTTAAGATTCTGGAAAAAACCGGAATTCAGGAGCGACACATTGCTGGCGAGACGGAGTGCGCATCCGATCTGGCGACGGCGGCGGCACAGAAATTGTTCAAGGATGGTCTTTGTGCTCCAGAGGACATTGATTACGTACTGCTATGCACTCAAAGTCCAGACTATTTCCTTCCGACCACCGCCTGTTTAGTTCAGGAGCGATTGGGGCTGAGCACGAGTTGCGGAGCTATGGACTTCAACCTGGGATGTTCCGGATATGTATACGGCCTTGGACTGGCCAAAGGGTTGATTGAAACTGAACAAGCCACGAACATACTGCTGATTACGGCAGAAACGTACAGCAAGCACATACATCCCGGGGACAAGAGTGTACGTACGATCTTTGGGGACGCGGCCTCTGCGACGCTTGTGCAAGCTGTCAGTTCCGATCACGATAAGATTGGGCCATTCGTCTATGGAACCGATGGACGGGGATGGAATAACCTGATTGTTCCCACCGGTGGCCTCCGCAGGGCCCACGCAGAGAATGCTGAACTCATAGAGGATGCAAGCGGCAACAAACGCACCATTAACAACCTCTATATGAATGGGGCAGAAATCTTCACATTCACGCTACGGGTTGTTCCAGAAATGGTCTCCAAGCTACTCGCCAGAGCGGGAGAGAGAATGGAGGATATTGACTTATTCTTGTTTCACCAAGCGAACCGGTATATGTTGGAGCATTTAAAACGTAAGCTGGACATTCCAGACGAAAAACTCCCTATTATGATGGCTCATTCCGGAAATACAGTTTCTTCCACCATCCCTATTTTATTGAAGGACCTTGAGACGGCCGGTAAACTTAAGAAGGGGCAATGCCTTATGCTCTTGGGGTTTGGAGTGGGATACTCATGGGGCGGTTCCATAATACATTGGTGATATGCACTTGCAAAGGATGGCGGCATGACTTACAAGCGTCTGTGATTGACCTATTGAATCTTATCTACCACCCGTTATGGATTCAGTATCCATGACCCTGTGCGGTCTGAGTCTCTTTTAGGTGAAACCCCATGCTTTCTGACCTTATGCTTTTGTTCGTTGAGCGTGTGTCGCGGCAACTCTATTGGAGTTGGCCAAGATTGAGGCGTTGGAGGTCGAGCGCGAGAAAGTACTCAAACTCTATTCGGCAGCAATGCAGGCGAGACGAGTTGCTGCGATACCTTGACGAAATCGGCGTCAAAGACGGCGCCCTGGTCATGGTTCATACGGGGACTGACAGTGTGGAGATTGTGGATGAAAGCCGCCCAGGCCCGTACAATGCCATCGTTCAGGCGCAGACACTCATGCTGGACATGGTGCGACTCACAGCCCCAGACGGAACATTGGTAATGCCCACACACGCCCTGTATCAAGCCGAGGAACTGCCAGTTGGAACAATGACAGCTGAAATGACCACCTACGACCCGCGACGATCGCCTTGTGGGGTAGGTTTGGTGAATGAGTTGTTTTGGCGAAGCAAAAGTGTCAAACGAAGCCTGTTTCCGTTCAACATGCTGGCGGCGTGCGGCCCCCTCGCCGACGAGTTGCTCCGTGATAATTTGAACGAGAGGCATCCTTCGCCGCATGGAACGGATTCCGGCTATTACCGGATCTGCCAGCGAAATGGATTGGTTGTGAGCATAGGAGTGCGGCTTCGGGAGTACATTACAATTGCCCATGTGGTCGAGGAAGTGCGCGAGGACTGGCCAATCAAGGACTTCTTCACGGAGCGAAATTACCGGGTGTTTGAGGATGGAATCGCCAAAGAATGGACAGTGCGCTTGCGGCGGGATGACTATGCAAAGTTTGCGTACTGCAGAAGGAAAATGGGACGAGATATGGTTGCCGAGGGCGTGATTCATGAAGGGCATGTCGGAACCGTGCGTGTGGATTGGGCGAGAGCCGGGGAGGTATTCGACTTTTTCTGGCGGAAGACAAAGAATAATCCATATCCGTATTATGCCCTATGGATGATGAGGAAGCCATGGCACAAGTGCAGTTGAATTTAGAGAGCTGTCGAGGGACCAAAGGGCGTGCACTTTTTGTTGATAAAAATGGCAAACTCTATGTCTCTCGCGGCTATTCAATCTATAGATCTGAGGACGCCGGCCTGACGTGGGTGTTGGACTGCCGAATACCCGCGCAGGGGTGGAGGTCATTGGCATCGCAGTTCGAGCTAGGCGCAAGGTTGTTGAGGTACAACATCGAGGCAATGCAGGTACTTCTGGATGGCACACGAGTGGCCGTAGCCCGCGATGGCGTCTACCGGGCTGAAGCCGGTGAGCTTGAAATGCGTCTGTCATGGCGTGTAACACGTGGATCTCGCCCTATCAACCTATCGGTGGATGGCAATCGTGTTCTATTCGGCGAATATGGCGGCTTGGATATGGTTGAAGTCCGGGTCTACTGTTCGGACGATAGCGGGCTGCATTTCGAGCCAGTCTACGAGTTTCCAAATGGCGACATTCATCATCTTCATAACGTCGTTGTGGACCGCTATGCAAATCATTACTGGCTGTTAGCCGGGGATCATGGCCGAACACCGGGCATCGCAACTCTGTCTAAGGACTTCAGGCACCTGGAGTGGGTTGAACGAGGTAGCCAAATGGTTAGGGCCGTGTCCGTGTTGGTGCGCCCAGATTGCTTGATTTACGGCTCTGATTCGGAGCTGGAAGCCAACTACATCATTCGCTTGGACAAGAAGACGGGGCGATACGAGCGAGTCCTTCCGATCGATGGGAGTTCACTCTATGCGGCGGACTTTCGTGGAAGGGCGGTCATCTCAACGTGCGTCGAACCCAGCCAGGTAAACAAAGGTCGCTGCGCAAGCCTCTACGGAAGTGTGGACAATGAGAATTGGAGCCAGTTGCTTTCGTTTCGTAAGGACTATTGGAACTGCATTGCATTCCAATTTGGCTTGATCGTGCTCCCAAACGTGGAAGGCAGCGAACCATCTTACGGGATGTTTAGCGGCCAGGCTTTGTCGAAACGCCATGACCAAGTTAGCATCTTTCGGTGTTGATCGAGCAACACATGCCGATTTGTCTTTGCCTTGTATCTGATGATGCTGAGCGAGCGGTTGGATTCCTTCGGGGATTTCGCAGCCCTCGAGTGACTTCTCTAAGATGACTTCTGGAATATGATCGAGCAACGCAGTTTTGAGCATTGCTCACGACAAATGGTTTGACCTGGAGAAAGCGTGGCGGAGGAAATGGACTTAAGTATCTTTGCGGGAAAGACTCTTCTGATCACCGGCGGCACGGGCACTTTTGGCAATGCTGTGCTGGATAAGGCCGGCACAGTTGGCTTCGGCGAGATCCGGATTTTCAGCCGGGATGAGAAGAAACAGGACGACATGCGGAACCGGCTGAAAAACAGCGCGGTCAGTTTCTATCTGGGCGATGTGCGGAATTACGATAGCGTCTTGCAGGCGATGCGCGGCGTGGATTTTGTGTTTCATGCCGCGGCTCTGAAGCAGGTTCCGTCGTGCGAGTTTTTTCCCATAGAAGCAGTGCAGACGAACACGCTGGGCGCCGAGAACGTAATGAAGGCGGCGCTGGCATGCGATGTTGGTAAGGTGATCGTGCTGAGCACGGACAAGGCCGTGTATCCCGTGAACGCGATGGGGATGTCGAAAGCGCTGATGGAGAAGTGCATGGTGGCGAAGGCGCGGATGTACCGGGACAGCTCAACCGTGTTTTGCGGGACGCGGTATGGGAACGTGATGGCATCCAGAGGGTCGGTGATTCCACTATTTGTGAACCAGATTTTGGCTGGTGAGCCCTTGACCGTGACCGATCCGAATATGACTCGTTTCATGATGACCATTGAGGGAGCCGTGGACTTGGTGCTTTATGCGTTCACGCACGGCGCGCCGGGAGACATTTTCGTTCAGAAGTCCCCGTCGGCGACAATTGGCACACTGACAAAGGCGCTTCTGAAGCTTCTGAATGCGGCGAATGAGATTCGGGTTATCGGCACGCGACATGGCGAGAAACTCTATGAAACACTTTTGAACCGCGAAGAGATGGCGCAGGCCGAGGACCTTGGGGATTACTTCAGAGTGCCGGCCGATGTGAGGGATCTGAACTACTCCAGCTTTTTCAGCAGTGGTAAAGCCGAGGTTTCCGCGTCTATCGATTACAATTCCCACAACGCGAAACTGCTGGACGTTGATGGAATGATAAGCCTGCTGCTGGAACTGCAGTGCGTACAAAATGCCCTGAAGGGCAACGCGGTGCTGATTTGACAAGGGTTCTCATCACCGGCGGACGGGGGTTCTTGGGCCGCAACCTGGCGGTTCATCTGATTGAACGCAAGGATTGCGAGACGAGGATTTTCGATCAAGAGAATTCGAGCGAGGATCTGAAGAACTGGTCGCTCGACGCCGATGTCATCTTTCATCTTGCTGGGGTCAATCGGCCGCAGGATCCGATTGACTTCGAGAGGGGTAATGCAGGGCTGACGGAGCAGGTCTGCCAATTTCTGCGGGAAAACCGGCGCTCTCCGAAGATCGTCTTCAGCTCATCAATCCAGGCCGAATTGGATAATCCTTACGGAGTGAGCAAGGCAAAGGCCGAGAACGCACTGCGGCAATTTGCCGCGGAGACCGGCGCCTGTGTCCGGATATACCGGTTGAAGAACCTATTCGGGAAGTGGTGCCGCCCCAACTATAATTCAGCCACGGCAACCTTTTGCCATAGCATTGCGGAGGATCTTCCGATTGTTATCTCCGATCCGGCGCGCGAGTTGGAACTGAGCTACGTGGACGATGTGGTGGCAGCTTTCTTGTCGGAGATTGATGGAGGGCAGACGGCAGGCGAGGCTGGCGCGGACATAAAAAGCTATCGCATTCAGCTTGGCGACCTGGCAGGCAGAATCCAGGCTTTTCATGAGATGAGAACCACGCTGACGTTGCCGGACTTTGCAGAGTGGTTTAACCGGGCGCTCTATGCAACCTACTTATCGTATGTTCCGCAGGCGGCGCTGCAGCAATACCTGGAGATCAAGTCCGACGCCCGCGGCAGCCTTGCGGAATTCATCAAGCAGGAGCACTTCGGGCAGATCTTCGTTTCCAGAACCAAGCCTGGGATCACGCGCGGGAACCACTATCATCACACCAAGACGGAGAAGTTCTTCGTAGTGGAAGGGGAGGGCTTGATCCGGATGAGAGCCATTGAAGGCGGTCCGGTAGTGGAGTATCCAGTGACCGGGAGCGCATACCAGGTGATCGACATTCCGCCCGGATTCACCCACTCGATCACCAACGTGGGCCTTGGTGAAATGGTTACCTTGTTTTGGTCGAGTGAGATATTCGATCCAAATCGCCTGGATACCTATTATCTTCCCGTCGATTTCCGGCCGCGAGAAAAGCCCATGTCTGTGGAGAGCGCATGAAGGTAGCAACTATTCTAGGCACCCGGCCGGAGATCATCCGGCTGTCGAGGGTGATCGCGGCATTGGACCGCTATACCGATCACGTGCTGATTCACACCGGCCAGAATTACGACTATGAGCTGAATCAGGTCTTCTTCGAGGATCTTGAGATCCGGCAGCCCGATTACTTTCTTGAAGCTGCGGGAAAGGATGCAGCCGAGACGATTGGGCTGGTTATCTCCAAGTCCAGCGATGTGCTGGCCGAAGTGAAGCCGGATGCAGTGCTGATTCTGGGCGACACGAACAGTTGCCTTGCCGCGCTCTCGGCAAAGCGTCTGAAGATTCCTGTCTTCCACATGGAAGCCGGAAACCGATGCTTCGATGAGCGGGTTCCCGAGGAGATCAACCGGAAGATTGTCGACCATATCAGTGACATCAATCTGCCCTACAGCGACATCTCTCGTGAATACCTGCTGCGTGAGGGGATCGCGCCAGACAGGATCATCAAGACCGGCAGCCCCATGTTTGAGGTGCTGACGCACTATCGCCAGAAAATCGACCGCTCCGACGCTTTGGCGCGGCTCGGGCTAACGGAAGACGGTTATTTCATAGTGAGTGCGCATCGCGAAGAGAACATCGACTCTGCAATACAGTTTCGAAACCTGATTCGTGTTCTGGAGAGCGTGGCTTCGAAATATCAAATGCCGGTGATTGTTTCCGTGCATCCACGAACCCAGAAGCGCATTGACGCAGAAGGCGCGAAGTTTTCTGAGAACATACGCCTGCTGAAGGCTATGTGCCTATCCGACTATGTCCATCTGATGATGAAGGCTCGGGCAACATTATCGGACAGCGGCACGATCACCGAAGAATCTTCGATTCTCAACTTCCGGGCGCTCAACATCCGCGAAGCTCATGAGCGTCCCGAGGGCATGGAAGAAGCATCGGTGATGATGACAGGCCTGGATCCGGCACGTGTTCTGGAAGGATTGAAGGTGCTGGAGGCCCAGCCCACCGGCGACCAACGGGCGTTGCGCATCGTTCCAGACTACAACGTGCCCAACGTGTCTGAAAAGGTTGTACGGATCATTCACAGCTATGTGCATTACATAAACCGATTAGTGTGGCATAAGCAATGAGACTCGTAACAAGGCACGCAATGCTCGAACCCAGCTTTGTAACATCAGGATCTCCTTTTAGCGCATGAAAATCCTCATTGTGACGCAGTGGTTTGAGCCGGAGCCGACCTTCAAAGGGATGTTGTTCGCTCGAGAACTGGTTGCACGCGGCCATGAAGTTGAAGTGCTCACCGGCTTTCCTAACTATCCCGGGGGGAAGGTTTATCCGGGCTACCGGATACGTCCTTGGGTACGCGAAAGACTCGACGGCATTGATGTGTTGCGCGTGGCGCTCTATCCGAGCCACAACAACTCCGGCCTCCACAGAATCTTCAACTACGTGAGTTTTGCACTCTCGGCGGCGGTGATCGGCACGACACTGATCAGGAAGCCGGACGTGATGTATGTTTACCATCCGCCCATCACCGTTGGCTTTGCCGCAGAAGTGATTGGATTCCTTCGCCGGACGCCCTTCGTTTACGATATTCAGGATCTCTGGCCCGACACGGTCGCCGCTTCGGGGATGATGTCAAATCCAGCGGCTCTTGGCTTGTTGGGAAGTCTGTGCAAGTTCGTCTATCGCTGCGCCAGCCATATCACGGTGCTCTCACCCGGCTTTAAGGAGATATTGGCCGGCCGCGGAGTTCCACTGGACAAGATCGACGTGATTTACAACTGGTGCGATGAGACCGTATTCAAGTGTGATTATGAGTGTGGAGCACGCCCGACCAGTAGCGCGGATAAGTTCTGCATTCTCTTTGCCGGAACGATGGGTACAGCCCAGGGGCTCCAGAGTGTGCTTCAGGCAGCGCAAATCTGTCTGCGTACAGCGCCAACAGTGGAATTTGTGTTCGTAGGTGGCGGCGTGGAGCGGGCCAAGCTGGAGAGAATGGCCGAGGAAATGAAACTTGTCAATGTCAGATTCATGCCTCGACAGCCGATGCACGCCATGGGCAGCATCCTTGCCGGCGCAGACGTCTTACTGGTGCACTTGAAAGACGACCCATTGTTCCGCATCACCATCCCATCAAAGACGCAGGCCTACCTCGCCGCGGGAAAGCCTATCCTGATGGGGGTTCGCGGAGACGCTGCCGATCTGATTATCTCGTCTGGAGCCGGTGTCACCTGCCAGCCGGGAGACCCGGGTAGCATCGCTGCTGCCGTTAAGGAACTAACTGAAGCTGGAGATATTCGTTTGGCGAAGATGGGGAGAAACGGCAGGGCATTCTATAATCGTGAGCTGTCAGTAACCGTCGGCGTTGACCGCTTCGAGCAGATACTGAAAGCCAGCGCATTCGGCGGGAAACATCACATTTCGTCTTTGGCTTAGGGAAGGGTGCAGCGCTAATGATGTTCTATCGCAATATTGGAAAGCGCATGTTCGACCTTGTATGCGCATCCCTGGCGCTAATCATTTTATCGCCTTTACTCCTTCTTGTTGCACTGCTCGTAAAGATCAAGCTGGGTTCGCCGGTGATTTTTTGGCAGCGTAGGCCTGGGCGACACGCGCAGCTTTTTACACTCTTCAAGTTCCGGAGCATGAGCGATGCCAAGGACGCCGATGGTCGCATGCTTCCCGACGACTTGCGCCTCACCAGATTCGGCCGATTTCTGCGTGCCTCAAGCATCGACGAACTGCCAGAGTTGTTCAATGTTCTTCGTGGGGAGATGAGCCTCGTCGGCCCTCGCCCGTTACTCATTGAATATCTTGACCGTTACACACCGGAGCAGTCGCGGCGGCACGAAGTACGGCCCGGCATAACGGGGTGGGCACAGGTCAACGGGCGCCAGGACATCCCGTTCAGCAAGCGTTTTTTGCTCGACGTCGAGTATGTCAGCAATTGCAGCTTTATGCTTGATATAAGAATCCTTTTTATCACGTTCTTCCGGCTTCATGGGGCCGGAGTAAGGTCCGGCCAGGACGTTCTCGAAGTCGATGATATTGGGTTGTCGGACATGAAAGACACTTCTCACCGGAGAGGGGTAGACGCATGATCGAATTCGCGGAGATCAGGTTGCGAGCGTTTGAAGCGGAGGATATTGATGCCCTCTATCAACTCCGGAACTCGCAGAGCGTCTTGAGAAGCCTCGGCGGATTCAGCAAGGGATATTCGCGAAAGAGCTTGGCTGAGTGGATAGAGACGCACAGGAATCGCGCGGACGAGGCGCTGTGGGCTATCGCATTGAAGGATTCAGACCGCTGCATCGGGCATGTCGGTCTATATGGTCTGGATCATCGTGTTCGCAAAGCCGAGTTTGGGATTGCAATCGAGGAGAGTCAGTGGGGAAAAGGATTCGGCCGTCATGCCACGAGCGCGGCACTGGAATTCGGTTTTAATGAATTGAATCTTAATAAGATTGACCTTAAGGTCCTCGCAACTAACATTCGTGCAGTCACGCTTTATGAGCGCATTGGATTCCGAAGAGATGGCATTTTGCGGGATGAGCAGTTTCGTGATGGCCATTATGTCGATATGTTAATCATGTCGATACTTCGCCGGGAGATGCAGGCAGACGCCAAATGATTGCCGATCGCTGGGAAATCGGTAGCGAGTTCCATTGGATGGGATTGCCGGACGGCCCCTTTGTCACGCCACCGAGCGAAGCCGTATGGTATTCGCTTGCCCGCCACGCAATCACGGAGGTGTTGGCGACTTGCGGAGCAAGCACGCTTTGGGTTCCCGAGTATTTCTGCGAAGACGTGGTGGAGCACATCCAGGCATATTGCGAGATCAAGCGTTATATCGACTACCCTACACAAACTGAGCCCACATGGGAAACACTGTCTCCCGCCGCGGGAGATATTGTTTTGGCGGTGGATTATTTTGGGATGCGCTCTCCGACGGTTTGGTACGCGTGGGCATTGAAACGCAACTGTATTCTTTTGGAAGATTACTCGCACGACCCCGCCTACGGGTTCCGGCATTCGCGGGCGGATTTTGCTGTTTCGAGCTTGCGAAAAACTCTGCCTGTGCCGGACGGAGCATTGCTCTGGTCCCCTGCCGGGCATGCTTTACCACAATCTCCGGTCAGTGCGGCAGCAGGGACAGAAGAGAAGTTCGCGGCCATGGTATGGAAGCACGAGTATCTCTCCGGCCAATCGGATGAAAAGCTAAAAGGCGTCTTCCGCGATTGGCAGGTCCATGGCGAACAAGTATTGTGCGAACAGCCAGTCAGCGCGCCAGCCCTGGAGTCGGTCGCCTTATGCTCCATGGGAATACCGGAAGCATGGCTCGAACGCCGCCACTCGAACGTGGAATACCTGCTGCGCGCACTGCGCAATTATGACTCCGCGAAAGCATTATCGCCTACAATGCCGGATGGGGGCACGCCTTTCGCGGCAGTATTGAAATTTGAAACTCATGAATTGCGCGAACAGACGCGACGACGCCTTTTAGACAATCGGATCTATTGCCCAGTGCATTGGCCAGCAGGAAAGAGGTCATCCGCGGAGGCGAGATATCTTTCTGGCACATTACTTACACTCATTTCCGACCAGCGCTATGGAGTCGAAGACATGAAGCGGATTGTCACCACGCTTCAGGAGTCATGAGGGCGATATGAAGACCACTGTACTTCGAAGTGTTTGATTCCAGAAATCAAGTCGGGACGTATCGGATCGCCGACTTGGTGACCACTTAACTCCACTCAACAAGGTCATATGAACCAGGTATCCACCAAACTTTTTACGACGACTGAGGATTCTGAGTGGCGAGCACTTGTGCCGCCCACGCGCTCCTTCTTTGGATCGGTCGAGTTCGCTCGCATTGCGGAAGATCAAACCGGATATGCTGCACACCTGCTCCTGATTCAAGCGGGAACAGCTCGGGTGGCGGTTCCATTCTTCCTTCGACCCATTGCTGGGTTGAAGTTTGCCGCTGCGGGCGACCGACGCTATGATGCCCTCACGCCTGAATTCACTGGACCAATCATGCTGAACTCCGATCCATCCTTTGGACAAAATGAATTTTATGTCGCCCTCGACGAGGTCTGCCGTGATCGGAGAATCGTAGCTGATTTCATGCACCTCAATCCCTGGTCGGAAGGATACAAACTGCTTGATCCGTCGCACGTTCTCTATAATCGCGACATCGTCTGGGTGGATGTAAGCATTGGGCCTGAGCGTCTTTGGGCCGAGCACTTTACTTATGCGTGCCGGAAGAATATCAAACGCTCTGAGCGTGAGGGCATCCGTGTCTTTGAAGCTGACTGCGTCGATCACATCCGTGAGTTTTATCGCATATATGTCGGAACGATGATCCGCACGAATGCTTTGAGTCAGTATTACTTCTCTCTGGAGTATTTCCTTCGTTTCTTTAGCGAGATGCGCGGCCACGCCCGCTTTACGATGGCGGAGCGGGGCGGGCAGATCATCGGGGCAATTCTCTATACGCATGATGACGACAACATCTACTCTTATCTGGGCGGTGCTGATGCAGAGTTCCAACAGATGCGCCCAACGAACGCGATGATTTACGATACACTTCGCTGGGGTGCTGCGCACGGGAAGAAACGACTCATCCTGGGAGGCGGTTATCAGGCTGACGATGGGATCTTCCGGTTCAAATCGAGCTTTTCAAAGTATGTCGCGCGCTTTTCGACGTACCGCAAGATACATCTTCACGAAGACTACCGCGCCCTCGAAAAGCAGTGGTGCGAACACTACCATCGCGATCAACTCCAAACCGAGTATTTCCCCTCTTATCGTTGGATACCCCCCGACCAGTCTACACAGATATTGAGTTCAGAGGACAAATGAAGACACCCGCGATAAGTAATCTCCTACCTGTTCCCGACATATGCGCCATTCGTGTTGGCGCGTGGCCTTTTTTTGCGGACGATGAAATCGAAGCAGCCGTGCAAGTTTTGCGCTCCGGGAAAGTGAATTACTGGACGGGCGACGAAGGCCGACTCTTTGAAAAGGAATTTGCCGCATTTGCAGGTTGCGATCACGCTGTTGCCATGAGTAATGGCACAGCCGCGCTGGAGTGTGCGCTGAAGGCATTAGGCATTGGGCCAGGCGACGAAGTGATTACCACTAGCCGGACGTTCATTGCTTCCGCCAGTTGTGCCGTTATGCTTGGAGCTCGTCCTGTCATTGCGGATGTCGATCGCGACAGCCAGAATATCACGGCGGAGAGCATTGTCCGTGTGCTGACCCCGCGCACAAAAGCAATCATCGCGGTTCACCTGGCTGGGTGGCCATGTGAGATGGATGAGATTCTTGCCTTAGCCCACGAGCGCGGCATCAAGGTCGTGGAAGATTGTGCCCAGGCACAAGGAGCCACCTACAAAGGGAAGCCCGTCGGATCGCTGGGGGATGTGGCCGCGTTCTCCTTCTGCCAGGACAAGATCATGACGACTGCCGGCGAGGGAGGCATGGTGACGACAAACTCGGCGGAACTGTGGAACTCGATGTGGTCTTTGAAGGATCACGGGAAGAGCTACGACGCCGTTTATCATCGTGAACATGCTCCGGGGTTCCGGTGGCTGCATGAGTCGTTTGGGACAAACTGGAGGATGACAGAGGTGCAGTCCGCAGTTGGTCGACTACAACTGCGGAAACTTCCCCCGTGGCTCTCCGTTCGCCGCAAGTACGCTCAGATCCTGACCAGCCAGTTCGCGACCTTGCCAGGCTTGCGTGTAACGGTGCCTCCGAGACACATTGAGCATGCCTATTACAAGTACTATGCCTTTGTGCGTCCAGAGGCGCTTCGTCCGGAGTGGTCGCGCGATCGAATTATCGAAGTGGTTAAGGCCGAAGGCATCCCGTGCTTCAGTGGCAGTTGCAGCGAGATTTATTTGGAGAAAGCATTTCCCGTCGGGTGGAGGCCGGGGAGGCGGTTGCCGGTTGCGCGCGAGCTGGGAGAGACGAGCTTGATGTTTCTTGTGCATCCGACCTTGACCGAAGAGCACGTTCGCGCTACCTGTGCGGCAGTGGAAAAGGTTATGTCTGCTGCCACAGGCACGACAACCGCTGAAGAAGATCTTCAATGAAACGCACAGCCCGCTCTTCGTGAGGCTGCCCGCTGCGCGCGTGTTCCTGAACTTGCGGACAACGGCCATAACTTGGTGGGAATAAAACGCAGGTTTCTGTCATCATGCGACAAATACGAGGATTCGAATGATAAAGGCACAGGGATGAACCAAGGCAGACATGTGGCCATAGCTCCTGTTATTCAATTGGCAACTGTGTTGGCAGGGCTTCTCCTGATGACCGCCATTCCAATTGCGGCTGAGCAGCCTGCCACACCTGAAGGTGCCGGACAGTCGGGGCGCGATACCAGCCGTTCGACGCCCGTTTGCGAGTCTTCCACAATGGGATCGCCGTACATCCCGGTTGACAACTGGGTCTATCCAGCAGTGCTTCGGCTTTACTCGATGGGCTATATCGATCATGTTTATCTGGGTATGCGCCCCTGGACGCGCGCCAGTTTGAGCCACATGCTTGAAGACATCGACGCCCAGATTCACGAGGCGGATATGTATGGAGATCCAACCACCGGCGAGGCGCAGGATATCTACACCGCTTTGATCCATTTTTTGAACTATGACGCCGGAATGCAATGCCTGACGCACCAGGGCAACACCCGCATCGAGTCGACTTACACCGTGGCCCGCGGCATCAGCGGCACACCCCTGCGTGACAGCTTCCATCTCGGCTCGACCATCGTCAATGACTACGGCCGTCGCTACGAAAACGGAATCAACAACTACAGCGGTGCCAGCGGCTATGCAGCCGCCGGGCGCTTTGTGCTCTATGTGCGCGGAGAGTTTGTGGCGGCGCCCTCGGCTACCGGCTACTCCAATGCGCTGGCCGAGCAACTGGCCACGATTGACGGCACGACCAACTACTACACCAACACCACAACCTACCCAACCTTCCTTCTCACCCCCGCAATTTCGTTGAACCAGTTGACCACCATTCCGACGGGACCGATTGCCACCACCACCAATGGGCGCTTCATCGAAGCTTACCTCTCCGCACAATTCTTCAACCATGTAATCTCCTTCGGCAAACAGGACGAATGGCTCGGCCCCGGCCAAGGAGCCTCCATGGCTTACTCCAACAACGCCGAGAACATTTATGCGTTCCGCATCAACCGCGTCGAGCCGCTGAACATTCCACTGCTCTCGCGCGTTACCGGCCCATTCCGGTATGAGTTTCTGGCCGGATCTCTCAAGGGCCATGCTTATCCCAACGACCCATGGGTGCACGTCGAGAAGATTAGCCTCCGGCCCACGGAAAACCTCGAGTTTGGCTTCGAGCGCACCGTGATTTGGGGTGGCAAGGGTCACGGACCCATCAACGTGCACAGCTTCCTGAAAAGTTTTCTCAGCTTCTCCGCTCCCGATGCCGCTGTCAAATTCAGTCCCCAGGACCCTGGCGCACGCTTTGGCGCGTTCGATTTCTCTTACCGGCTGCCTTTCCTTCGCAATTGGCTTACGCTTTACAGCGATTCCGAAGTGCACGATGACATTTCTGCGATCGACGCCCCGCGGCGTGGCGCCTGGCGGCCGGGCCTCTACCTCTCTCATGTGCCGGGGATTCCGAAGCTGGACATACGAGTTGAAGCTGCCACTACCGACCCGCCCAGTACAAGCGGTGCAGGCGTGGACGGCCGTTTTATGTACTGGGAAACTGTCCAGAGACAGGGCTACACCAACCAGGGCCAGCTTTTCGGCGACTGGATCGGACGCGCCGACAAGGGCGGCCAGGGTTGGATTACCTATCACCTGGGCGGCAACGAATGGCTCCAGGTGGGCGTCCGCAATCAGAAGGCGTCCAAGGACTTCATCCCCGGCGGCACCACGTTGAACGATGTCAGTTTTCAAGCGGTCAAGCGGCTGCGCAGAGACTTGGAGATCAACGGCGATTTCGCGATTGAGAAATACAAAGCGCCCATTTATCTGCCCGGCGAGCAGACCGTGACCAATACCACCATTCAGCTAACCTGGTTTCCTGAGAGAAAGGTCAGCTTTTAGCCGAAGGGGGCGAGAGACAGCAGCCTGACAGGCCCGCAAACGATGCGAGCGGCGCCCACGCAGCGGCGTTCTCAGCTTCCCGCTCGCAGCGGTCCTCCACTGAGCGACAGGTCAATCGAAGGCTCTATTTGTTGAATCCATTGCGATGCACAAAATCGTCCCTGTCGCGACGCACCCGCAAGTAATGAACAGGTGTGACGGGATAGCCCAATCGCATCGTGAACGCTATGGAAAGCCTATCCGGGACATTGAGCAGCTTCTCGATTTCCGCCGCCACTTTCTTCCCGGACAACGAGCTTACGATATGGACGCCGATCCCGAGGGAGTTGGCCATCAACCACATATTCTCCATCACGCAACCAAGACTGATAATGCCCAGAAAATCGCCCTCTGAGGCCGGCGCCCGGCGGCTCGGATCGTAAAGTACGAAAAGAACGGCCGAACTCGATAGGATCTGCCTGGCTATAAACGCGCCCCTGTCTTCATTCTCGATCTCTTCGGGGTCGGGATCGGGCGTTTGCCACGACTTCGGAAACATCGTGCCCATGATCCCGGTTTTCCTGCGGCGCAATTCGTCTTCAGTAAAAGACAATTGTGAGTAATTCTCCTTGATGAAAGTCAGATTGGGAGGAATTTTTATCTCACCGATCGCAGCCAGCAGATGTTTGTCGTCGACTACCACGATCTCAAAATTCTGCATATTGTGCGCCGTAGGCGTCCACCGCGCCGCTTCCAGAATCTTCCCCATGTCTTCAGCGGGAATCGCTCGCGCCGGGTCGAACAGCCCCTTTGCCGAATGCCGGTTTTCGATGAGTTGCATAAACTCTTGCATGATTTGTCCTCAAGCGATCTTCAGTACTGCTCTGAAGCGCACTTTGGCTGCCATCATTTTATCGAAGGCAATCGCTGCCTGTTCGAGAGGAAACGTTTCGGCCATCAGGGCATTCTCGACCTCAGCTTGATCGTCTCGCCATCTACGGTGAACCTGCCGTATCCGTGGTGGTGGATGGTCCTGGGGTTTTTTTGCGTTGGGTCGATCCAGGCCTTGAGAACCTGGAGAACAAAGAGATTGAATTTGTGCACGAGACGGGTATCGATCACCTTGCATTCGAGGTTGGCGAAACACCCGGCCAGCAGAGGCGGCGCCACACACCTGGCTGGCGCTTGAGTGAGGCCGAACCGCTCGAACTTGTCGACATCGCGACCCGAGCAATTACCGATTCTCACGACTATGGGCGCCAGTTCCAACCCCGGTACGGCGATCACGCACTCTTTCGTTGTCCGCAGTGCGACAAAACTGTGATCGGCGTTGCTGACGACACAGGCTACGAGCGGCGGTTCAAACTCGACCATCATATGCCAGGACATCGTCATGACGTTGGCTCGGCCTTTGTGGGCAGTCGTCAACAGAACCACCGGGCCGGGTTCGAGCAACTGGTAGACCTTCGAGAGAGGCAGATCCTTCATCGCGTTTGGACTCCTGGACACGGCCTGCAAAGGCTTCGAGCTAACTGAAGCCGAGCACCGGATGAGGCACATACGGCTCCTCAAGAGAGGTTATCTCCTCGTGCGTCAAATGCAATGAGAGCGCCGACCCAGCGTCTTCAAGATGACCCGGCCTGGTTGCGCCAACAATGGGCGCGGTGAGGTCCGGCTTGCCGAGCAGCCAGGCGAGCGCAACCTGCGCAAGCGGGACCCCACGCTTGCCGGCGACCTCGACCAGGCGGTCCACAACTTTGCGGTCGGCATCTTCAGTTTGCGAGTACATCTTGTTCCCGAACTGGTCGGTCTCATAGCGTTTGGTGCTTTCACTTTGCCAGGGGCGCGCCAGGCGGCCACGCGCCAGGGGACTCCAGGGAATGACGCCGATGCCTTCGGACCGGCAAAGGCCGATCATCTCCCGCTCCTCTTCCCGATAGAGCAGGTTCCAATGATTCTGCATGGAGACGAAACGGGTCCAGCCATGAAGGTCGGCGAGATAGAGCGCTTTGGTGAATTGCCAGGCATACATGGACGAGGCGCCGATATAGCGTGCCTTGCCGGACTTCACCACATCGTGCAACGCCTCCAGAGTTTCCTCGATCGGTGTTTCGTAGTCCCAGCGGTGAATCTGGTAGAGATCCACATAGTCGGTCTGAAGGCGGCGGAGACTCTGATCGATTTCGAATAAGATGGCCCTTCGCGAAAGGCCATGGCCGTTGGGTTCGTCGCGCATGACGCCGTGAATCTTGGTGGCGATGACAACGGCTTCACGGCGGGTATTGGCCTTCAAGAACCGGCCCAACACCTCTTCGCTGGAGCCGCTTGAATAAACATTGGCAGTGTCGAAGAAATTGATCCCGAGATCGAGCGCCTGGCGAAGAAAGGGCCGGCTCTGTTCTTCGTTCAGAGCCCAGGCCTGTCTGCCGGGTTTCAATTCGCCGGTGGCGGGCTCTCCGTAGGTCATGCAGCCGAGACAGATGCGAGAGACTTTGAGTCCGGTCTTGCCAAGATTGACGTAGTCCATTGCTACTCCTTCAGACTGTTGGGGTCGGCCAGGTCATGGCGACCCGTGGAGTTCGGTGCTTCCTCTGTGTATGAGTCTACTGCCGCCAGGAACGATGCAACGCCATTCAATCCTCAGCGCCGGCCTCCGGCTTTCACCTCTCGTTGCCGGCGCTCGTGCCGGCGATGGCGTGGCGAACGTTCAAGCAGTGGGGCGCAGACCGAGCAGTTGCCCGGCATTGCGATGAGTGAGCTTTGCGACGTCATTTTCGTCGAGGATCTCAGGCACGCTATCGAGAAAATCCCGGCCGCGCGTGTTGGGGCTGTAGGGGTAATCGACGGAGAAGAGGAGGCGATCGATTCCGACCACTTCAAGGGCGCAGCGCAATGGCGGCAGGGTGAAATAGCCGCTGGTGGTGCAGTGAAGATTGGATTGGAAGTAATCGGCGACAGGCTGGCGAAGGTGCGGCGCGGCGTGAGACAGGACGCCGCTGGAGCGGGCGAGCGCGTAGGGCAAGCCTTCCCCCATGTGGCCGATAATGAGTTGCAGAGCGGGCAGGCGATCGAAGAGGCCGGAGACGATGAGGCGGAGGGTATGAAGGCCGGTCTCAGCGTGCCAGCCCCAGCCCGCGATGGAGAGAAGAAAGCCGAGTTCCCCGGGAAGGCCGGAATAATAGGCCACGCGGACCGGCCCGGGCGGCGGCGCGGGATGGAGATAGATCGGAACTCCAAGATGAGCGGCGGCCTCAAAGACCGGGAGGAAGCGCGGATCGTCAAGAAAAAGACCATCGGTGGTGCCATCGAGGAGAGCGCCGTGAAATCCAAGGCGTGTGACACAGCGCTCCAGCTCAGCCGCCGCCGTGGCGGGCGCCTTCAGGGCCAGCGTGGCAAATCCGCCAAAACGGGTGGGATGGGCACGCACCGCCTCGGCGAGTTCATCGTTGACATCGTGGGCCAGCGAACTCGCCGTATCCGCATCGAGCGCATCGAAGCCCATCGCGGCGAGCGAGAGCACCTGGAGATCGATGCCGGACTTATCCATGTCGGCAATCCGTCCAGCGCCGAGGTCGAGGAGCTTGGGGTGCAGTTCAGCAAGCTGCGGGCGAGTTCTCTCGCCATTGGTTCGGGTGGCGTGCAGGAAGGACTCGGTAACGAAGTGTTCTTCAAGCGTGATGGTGCGCATAGTAGATACGACGATGCCAGAGCGCCGAGAGTTTCCTGAATATGGAATGAGGTTAATTGAGCTGGATACCGATTTGATCCAATCCGCTTCGCCGCATGAAGAATGGTCGGGCGCAGGCAAAGTGCGTTGAATGGGTCGAAGCGAGGTAAGGGCCGGCTGGCGCTAATGTGCTGACCTTGAACGATCGGATTTCGTTGAAGTCCGTGCGCATTGCGGATTGGTATCGAGAAACGCTTCAGGGTTCAGGATTAGTGGTGGCCGGAGCCGCCGCTACTTCCTCCACCCCCGGCGCCGCCGCCTGCGGCGACCCCACCGCCGCCATTTGAGCCACCGCCCCCACCGCTAGACCCTCCGCCCCCGCCATGGGAACCGCCAGCTTCCCCGCCGCCGCTGGAGCCTCCGCTGCCACGGGAGCCAGCGCCAGCGCCTGCGCTGGGCCCGCTTCCGCGTGAGCCGCCATTGTTTTCAGCAAAGCCACCTTCGCTCCGCCCACTCTCGCCGCCAGAAGGCCGGGTGCTGTAGCTTCCGTGAGAGTCAACACCCTGGACTCGTGCCTGAAGTCCTCCCGTCGCTCCTTCGAAGGGCGCTAGCACCGTGATGGTTTTGTTCCCCAGTGTCACTTGCCGGGCAATCAGGAAGCTTTGCGATCTGTGATCGAAGGTCAACGCCGGACCTTTGTCTTTACTCGCTACAAGCGGCTCACCCACGTTGTGCACTTCCACACGCGGCTCCTCTGCGTGCGCGAGTGGTGCAAAGAATGGCTTGTTGAACTCCTTCGGCGGAGAATTCAGCACTTGGATCTGCCGCCCGGGTTCGAGCGTCACCCGCTCCATTGAACGTCCTTTGCCGCCAACCTGGAATGCCTCGTGCTTGAGATTTACCGGCCGCGTTCCCGCGACATCCCGCGGATGGAGCGGAACGAACGCTACCTTACGCCCCGGACCGGGCTTGAACCAGCGAACCGGCGGATGATGATGCCGCCTGCGATTCACGACCCACACGTAACGATGCCGCCCGTTCGGGGCCGTCCGGTAGATCCAGAACCCGGCGTGGCAGACTGCCCAATCCCAAGACTCAATGCCCCAAAACACGCCTGGTATGGCTTCCGTTCGGGTCCATACGACGCGCTCCTTGCCCGTTACTCGATCGCGCTCAACAAGCGTGCGAATTTCATCGGGAAGGCACGGAAGGAACGTGTCCTGTTCGAATCGGTCAACGGGGTGCGCAACGGCTGATTGTGCTGCCGGCGCAGCGCCCACTGCTTGCCGGGCAGGCATCGCAGCCGGCCGCGTTGCCGGGACCGCTGTACCGGCTTCCACCGGCGCGCTGTCATCAACCGGCTCCCAGCAGGTTCCATAGGGCGCGCACGGAAAGAACGTCCCGTGTCCGTCCATGTCCGTAAGGCCGGGAATCGGCTCTTTTAGCCCGGAAGCCTGCAACATCGCCGACTGCGCCTGCAGTCGAGTCGCGACTCGCTTCGATACCCATGTATCCCATGCCGCCAGCGCGTCTGGGGCTTTGGAGTCGGCCAGCGCGACAGGGCTATCAACGCGGGTGGTCACGGTCTCGCCAATTGAATATTGGACCGGCCGCGTCGAACCCAGCAAATAAACCGTCGTGTCTCGCAGGAACTTGAGAGTCTTTCCATCGACAAAGCCCGTAATCCTTACGAAAGTCTCATTGGGGTAGGCTGCGCTGACCGAGCCGGTGGGCGTCTTGACTTCGAACTCCTCCGTGGGAAACTCGGGCTGGACACACATCGTGGCTGTGCCGCTCAGCAGCGCAATGACGGTGAACGGTACGCCGCCCGTGGTGTGAATGTCGTTGAAGGTGAGCGCGGAATTCTCTGCGAGATACACTGTCGACGCATCTTCAAACTCAATTTCTGCGCGTCCCGTGCCAGTTACAAGGTTGAATCCGGTTGCCAGCGGCAGCCCGGCGACGGCCTGCTCCCATGTTGAACCGCCGGCCTTCTCGTCTTGCTTGCCGCGCGCCACGCGCACATCCCCCTCCATGTAGCGAATCCGCACAATTTGCGGATAGGTTGCGTTGGAGGGCGGCGTCACCTGCGCTGTGATTTCCGGAGTCTTGCCTGCCTCGACTGCTCGAGCAGGATGAGAGAGGATCAGGTTGAGAGAACCAGACAAAATAACAACTGCCAGACGCCAACAGCGAATCTTGCACATGGTCTTGCCTCCGCTGGGCCCGTATTCCGGCTCACTAGCAGGGATGCACCTGATACTGATCCGGTTGCCAGCGATTTCCACACCCACAGTGTTCGGCTGGGCTGCACCTTCATTCGACTTGATCATCCGTCAGAGCCGATCAGATCCGGCCGAAGTGAAACGCTCAAAAGAGCGAGAGCAGCTAAAGCTGCGTTGCTCCGCGGCGATCGAGGCAGAGTCATCGGACTGGCATGACCTTGCTTTGCCCGGGACAGGGAACGAATGTTCCGAAAAAGGTATCGAGGTCAACGAGTACTTTATAAATACCTGGTCCGGAACATTTGAGTCCTCGAACCTCCGGCGCAAATCGAGAGCGATGGTCTGAAGAGTTTACTCCGGACAACGAATTGTTCAGATTCTGCTTCGTCGAGAAGAATGAACTTGACGGCATGGACGAATGGAGAGACTATTAACTGTTCATTAGTCTGACGCCGCTTCGAGAAGAGTCCTGAGAAAGCCCGGGCGTGTGATCGGATGCTGCTGAAGAAGTTGGACCAAGTGCTGAACAGGCAACTGGCTCCGGCGTTCAGTTGGCTGCGATTTGAACCTTCTACGATCTCTGAAGCTCTCATCTTTCAGGCTTAGATCCCTTCCTTTCTGATACTCGTCCGGATGTCCCGGCGCTCGATTCCACGAGCAGCGGTGGCATTTGCCGGTAGCTTGCCAGCCAGGACTGGGCGGCGAAGCGCGCATCTCGATTTGTTTCCCATTGTCTCGCCGTCCCGGAATGCAACCGCGATGGCCGGCGAGGCAAATCTGCTTCGAAACAGAGACACGTGCTCCTCCAGGACGACGCCGGCGCACGGCTCATTTCATTGCCGGACTCCATCCTTGCTTCTTCAACAGACATAAATCGACAGTTGTGCGAGCGTGAGCGCTTGCATTGGAGAGGCTCTCGAGTCTTTCCGCGCACGAGCGGCATGGTTGCAGCAAGAATGCAGGCAAAGGCATGGAATCGACCCAGGTTGTCATCATCGGCGGAGGTTCGACGGGCGCAGGGATTCTTTGGGATTTGAGCCTGCGTGGCATCTCCGGCGTGCTGCTGGAACAGGGAGACATCGCCAATGGAGCCACCGGACGCTGTCACGGCCTGCTGCATTCCGGTGGCCGCTACGCCGTCAAGGATCCTGAAGCCGCCCGCGACTGTGTCGCGGAGAACCGCATCATCAAGGCGGTTGCACCGCATTGCGTCGAAGATACCGGCGGGCTGTTCGTTCAGTGTTGCAAAGATGACCCAGCGTTTTTTGAGCGGTGGTGGCGCGGCGCTCAGAAGATGGAGATTCCCAGCCGCCGCATCAGCGCGGAGGAAGCACGCGCACTTGAGCCGAGCCTTGCAACGAACATCCTTGGCGCGTTTACCTGCCAGGATGCGCATGTGGATGTGTTCCGCCTGGTGCAGGCAAACCTGGAGGCTGCTGTCGAACGCGGCGCACGATTTCACACCTACAGCGAGGCACTTTCCATTCGCACCGCAAAAGGGCACGTGCGCGGAGTTCGCTATCGCGAAACGCGCACAGGAGAGGAACACGATATCTCTTGCGACGTGGTGATCAACGCGGCTGGAGCCTGGGCAAAGAGCGTTGCTTTACTGGCTGGCGTGGACCTGCCCATCAGCTGCGACAAAGGCGCGCTGGTGGTGCTCAATCACCGGTTGAGCAAGCGAGTCATCAACCGTTGCCGCCCGCCGAGCGATTCCGACATCATTGTTCCAGCAGGCCCTGTAAGCCTGCTGGGAACAAGTTCGATGCTGGTTCCAAGCCCGGAGGGATTGATCGCCACTCCCGAGGAGATCGATCAATTGCTGCGGCAAGGCGACGAAATGATCCCCGACTTCATGGACGCGCGCATCCTGCGCATCTTCTGCGGAGCCCGGCCGTTGTATGCGGCTGAGAACGCGCAGGCGGCGGGAGGCCGTGAGATCAGCCGCAGCTTTACGCTGCTGGATCACGAGGCCCGGGAGGGCATTGGGGGATTTGTTTCGATTGTGGGCGGAAAGCTCACTACTTACCGGCTGATGGCCGCTGCGGTGTGCGACAGCGTAGCGAAGAAGCTGGGCGTGAGCGCGGAATGCACAACCGACAAGGTTCCGCTGCGGGCGGCCATCGATGCGAAGACGCATCGGCGCGTGCTGCGCGTATTGCCCCAGCCGATCGCTGGTACAAAAGATCGGGCAGGCCAGTCCGGTTGTCGTCCCCCACATCTACAACGGCCGCAGCAAGAGTTTTTTCTATGGCGCATTCGAAGGCTGGCGGCATCCCGCTCAAACAACTTTGCTGGAAACGGTGCCCAGTACGTTGATGAAGACAGGGGATTTCTCGAAGTACACCGCGACCGGCTTTACAGGGCTGAACGACCCGTTTACCGGCGGAAGCTACGGCACTTCGATTCCCAAAACGGCTCTGGAAAAACTCGCCATCCGGGTTCAGCTTGAGCGCTTGCTCTCCAATCCCTACTTCAGTCATAGCCGCCGCTTTCCATCTTTCCTGCGCTACATCGTCAACGCGACCCTGAACGGTCATGCCGATGCGCTCAAGGAGCGCACGCTTGGCATTGAGATTTTCGGCAAGAGCGCCGTTTATGACACAGCGCTCGATCCTATCGTGCGGGTTACTGCCGGCGAAATCAGGAAGCGAATCGCCCAGTATTACCAGGTTCATCCGCCCCTGGCCAGGTACTTGCCGAATGCCGACATTTACCGTGGTTCAAAATACCCGGGGCCGATCAAGCAGCAGTACGGCCGGAAACTTTCCCGGATCGACCTGATGATTCTCGCCGAATTTCCTTATCGAGGAAACCTTTCCTCTCTGGTTGGAAGTGGTGGAAACGGTTTATGCGGTTCGGTCTGGTACCAATAGGCAACCGACGCGATATCGTCCGTGAGTGGCTGGAACTTCCCATTTGGCCACCATCCAAGCGCCTGGATCGTGACTTTCAGATCGCTCTCAAATCGAATTGGATCCACTACGTGCCACCGATAGAGGGAATGTTTTGGCACCTCTCCCGGCTCCTTGCTTTCGAACGGATAACCTGAGAACGGCGAAGAAAACGTTGACCCAAATCCCCATGCGCCTCCAAAGTAGTCCTCAGTGCCTGTTCCATTGATCGTCGGGTACTGTTTGTCCCCATCAATAAAGAACTTCACTTCGCCTTCACCCCACCAGCCATCAGAGAGTTGCGTCCAGGCAATGAATGTACCTACGTACTGCCCGCGGCCTTCAACATTGTCGAGAATCACATGTTCAGGATGTTCCCGCGACGTCATGCTGCGTCTCCACTGCGCGTGGAAATAGGCCGCGTCGGTGGGAACTGCCTCCAATGAGTAGCTAATCTGATAGAAAAAGCCTCCGATTGTTTCTGTACTCTGATTTTCTATGGTGATTCTCGCGCTTTTGCGAAATGGCATGGGCCAGTATGCGTTGAATCCTCCCGACGGGTTCACGGCAACCATTAGAGAGTTCACGTTGTATCGAACTCCGTGCCCTTCGGCAAAGAAGTCGCCCAGGGGAACCTCCACCGAAGGGGTCGGCTCGTCATCCCAATAGAAGCGCAATACGCAATCGCGGTAGGCCTTGGGATCCACCGTGATCCAGATATGCTTGATGATGCCTGACCCTTTGATTGAGGCGAGAGTTACGGTCTGCTGCTTCGGCAAATCGATGTATGGGTGAACCTTCCATCCAGGGCCCAGCTCCGAGGCTGCATTGGTCGCGTCGGGCAGAGCCTTGGCGCCATTACCGGCTTCTCCGGTTGGATTTTCCGCGGAGATTGACCTCGATTGAGCATGGCGGAGCAAGGGGAGGCTCGAGATGCCAAAGAAATCCTCATCCGATCCACCTGCGGCTCCACTCTGCTGACATGGAACGCTGCCTGAACAAGCAAGAATGCCCAGGAACAATAGAAGTGTTGCGGTTCCTCTTACTCCCGATAACATAGTTACGTCCTCCTGAAGCTCGTTTGCACGAAGCACTGAAAGAGACTCCTCATCGTCAGGAGTCGTGCCAATCTATTGTCTCTCTATCACCAGAGGGTTACTCAGGCGCGCTCGACCGGTTTACACCATGCCCCGAGGCAAACGAGTAGCAGCGTGCGACTTCAAATGTAGCCGATCTTTGTGAGACTTGCATCGAAATCCGCGCTGATTGCGCCCATTGATGGCTTGAGACTACCTTCCGGCTGTCCCGGTTTCATGCTGAGGCCTCCGTTTGCGGTCCCCGAATCTCTCGTCAGAGGATCGAGCGGAATCCGAGGAGGAAGGCGGCAGATTGCGCTCAGCCCAATGAGCGGGCGTGTTGCTCATCGTCAAGAGCAGGCGGCCGCCGGCGGCGATTTCTCGATGACGCAGCCAGGCTCGGTCAATGGGCTTGCCGTTCAAAGTCGCTGCGATCACATAGATGTTTTCGAGAGACAGGTTACGCGCCTCGATAACGAAGTCTTTTCCTCCGGCCAGGTGAAGCATAGTCTGCGGGTACGCCGGACTGCCGATCAGATATACGTCCTGGCCTGCATTAGGAAAAATGCCAATTTGCCCGAATATATACCACGAGGACATGGCGCCTGAATCGTCGTTGCCGGGCAGACCGTCGGGACCTGCATGATAGTTCCTGGCAATGATCGAGCGCACGTGCTCGGCAGTCGTGTCGGGACGGCCCGCCCAGTTGTAAAGGTAGGGCGTCAAAAAACCCGGCTCGTTGCCGACATCGTAGCGGCCGGGAACATCAAAGAAAGCATCGAGCCGGGAGACGAAGATTGCCGGGCCACCAGACTTGGCGATCAGGGAAGCTACGTCCTGGGGCACATAGGTTGAATAGGTCCAGGAGTTGCCTTCATAGAAGGTATTGCCGCCCCAGGTGCAAGCTTCCATGGTGGTGAAGGGAATAAGCCAACTGCCATCGCGATGGCGTGGGCGAATGAAGCCCTGGAAGCCGTCGGCAGTGAGGTCTGCGTCCCACAGGTTTTTCCAGTTTTCAGAGCGAGCGAGGTACTTCCTATAGGCGGCGGGCTTCCCCAGGCCCTTGGCGAGCAGGGCGATCTCGAAGTCGTCTGCCGCGTACTCCATGTGGACCGATCCGGAGCGGTCGGAGCCCTCAATGGAGACGTAGCCCAACGTACGCCAATCGTCGAGGCCGCCTCGCCCCTCCTTGAAATGATCGAGGGGAGGAACTTCGGCGTCGTGAACTTCGGCCGCGAAGGCAGTGGACCAGTCGATGCCCTTGAGTCCCTTCAGATAGGCGTCGGTAATAAAAAACTCGGCGTTGCTGCCGCCCTGAGTGCGCCCGGTGTAGTTCCCGCTGCGTGCGTCGGGCAGCCACCCCTCATGACGGTAAATATCAAGCAGCGAGCGAACGATAGCGGCCTGGCGCTGCGGAGCGATTAGAGTGAGCAGAGGCCCTGACGTCCGGAAAATATCCCAGAGGGCGAAATAGTCGTCATAGTAGGGTTCAGCGGACTTCCAGAGAGGATTTTCGCCGCTCCGGTCGACGGGCATGAGCATGGTGTGGTAAAGCGCGGTGTAAAAGACCTGCGCCTGTGCGGGCGTTTCGCCCTTGAGCTCAACATTGGCGAGAGCGCGATCCCACTCAGCCAGTGCCGCGGCGTTGACCGAAGCGAAATCGAAACTCGGAATCTCGGTAGCGAGATTTCGGCGAGCTTGCTGAACGCTGACAAATGATATACCGATCTTCATGAGGACAGGTCTGCTCGTTGCTGCAGCAAAAGTCAACCAGGCGCCCGTCTTCTGCTTTGCTTCGCCCCGCGCAGACATTCTGCCAGGCTGGAGAAGGCCATCGAGCGATGTTCCCCAGGATGCGGCAGGAGTATCTGTCCTGGCATAGAAGTAGACGGTGTAGGAATTGGGCTGCTTGTTCCATCCCCCGGTAACGCTGCTCGATCCCTCAACTTCGGATGGAGATAGGATCTGAATCTCCGAACTTACCAGGGATTGCGATTCTCCGAACTGTTTAAACGATTGCAAGCAGTGACTCACATCGAACAGCAAATTGGCTTTGGCGCCCTGAGGGTAGCGAAAGCGGTAGATTGCTGAACGGCGAGCAGCGGTGATTTCAACGGTGATGCCGAAGCGGGCAAGCCTGACCGAATAGAATCCAGTCGAGGCCTGTTCGTTCGCCCGGGGGGACTCGGAGTCTGCCGGGGATGGATTACCCGTGGTGGGCTGGATAAGTATGTTGCCGTACTTGGCGCCCCCGCCAGTACCGCTGACATGAGTCTGGCTGAAGCCGCGAATATTGCCATCGGCATTCCAGCCGGCATTCGGGTCGTCTACCCCGGCCGCCATGTCGGGGCCGGGCTTGATCATTCCAAACGGCAGGGTCGGGCCAGGAAAGACATTCCCTCCGCCCGAAGCGCCGAGAAATGGATCGACAGAGCGGGCCAAATGGCCCTGGGCCACGAGTGCAAGAGCTGGAGTTAATAAGAACGCCAAAAAGATGTGAGAGGTAGGGTTCATATGCGTCCGGAACATACTTGAGCTTTGCGTCCAGCCTGTTGTAAGTACCCCAACGTCAAGACTTGTATCGAGCGCGCGGGATATATATTCTGTTGCGTGGCCATTCATTCGATAGCGAAATGAACAACATGACTTTGGGCAGCCGGCAGCCGGACGATGAGCCGGTCGTGTCCGATTCTTTGCCATCCCGGCGGATACGATTCCAGATCTGTCGATGAAAGTTGCGGCAAGACTTGACCGTCGACCGTGACGCTCTTCACCTCTCCTCTCAGGCCAAAGAGAAGCAGGAATTGCAACTCGTGCCAATTCGCGACATCGATGTCAAAACCCATTCCGCTTTTCACGGATGTGAGTTGAATGCGCGTCGTGCCGCTGGGGAGTGTCCAATCGTGAAGAGTGCGCTCTGAACCAGGCGGAGTGACAATCAGGGCCGCCACATGACCTAAGGACATGGACTCTCCAAGCTCAAAGTCTGGCGCTACTTCAATTGGGATCATCGCGCCGGCGCGCAGGAACACTGGGATGTCGTCAACCGGTACGGAAATATCGGTTGTTCCGGTCTTTACCGGTGCTCCTGTCAAGAAATTTGTCCAATCGCCTGGAGGCAGCGACATCGTTCTGTGTTCGCCGGGTGTGTGCACCGGAGCTACCAGCAAGTCATCGCCGAACATGTATTCATCTGCAGCGATAGAGACCAGCGGCCGCATCAGCGGGTTTCCAGTGGCGTGCGCATCCTGAGCGGAGCCGTAAATATACGGCAAAAGATTTTCCCTGAGCCAGGCGTACTTCTTATACACGCCCACAGCCGCATCGCTCGAATACCACGGCTCCCTGGGTTCGGTTCCGTGAAAACGCATCAGCGGAGAAAAGGCTCCAAACTCTATCCAGCGCAAATAGACTTCCTCGTCGGCTTTTCCAAAATAGCCACCTACATCCGAGCCCCAATTTGAAAATCCGGATGTACTCAGGCTCAAGCCGCCCGTGAGCGACTCGTTGAGTCCGCGAAAATCGCTGGCGTGATCCCCGGCCATCTGGCCCGCATCTGCCTGTGTTCCGGGTGCAGCGCCGCGCGCGAACAGGATGAAGTCATCTCCTCGGCGTTCCTCAAAGACCTGATGAATGGAACGATCGTAAAGATGGACGTACCAATTGTGCATCTGTTCCCCGTTGGAGCCGTCGTAAAACAGGGCGTCGCGCGGGACCAAGTCAGCGAAATCAACCATGGTCCCCGCGACTCCGAGATCGAGCCGTGCTTTCCAATACGCGCGCAACAGATCGATCGCATTGGGATTTGTGAAGTCGATATATGGAAATTGATTGAACAGGATGTCATCCGGAGGAAATCCATATATCTTTCCGTTGGCCAATCTCATCAGAGGGAGCTTGTCCGATGACACATTCGGAAGAGCTTTTCGAATTTGGTCCGCACTCCAATCTGTCGCCTGGCTGCGGCCCCATGTAAGGATGTGGATGTTGCGCGGTAAGAGTTTGCGATATAGGAAAGGATCGCTGCTTCCAACTCCTTCGGCATAGATACTGGAGTGCGGAATATCCAACTGCTGAAAGCGATCGACTACATCCAGCATGGTTTGGGTGGGAGACTCCCAGCGCTCCTCAGCCCAGCGGCCACCGCCCCCACCCATCCAAGGCTCAAATGCCCAGGCGGGAGGTAACAGCGGCTTTCCGGTCAGAGAGGTGTATTCCCGCAAGACATTCTGGTATTCGCCCGGCCAGATGTAGAGGTCAAGAATCGGGCCGTGAGCAGTGACACGATAGCGGTCGTCCTCTTTACAACCAAAGTCGGCCCGGATCTGGTAACTTGTGTTCCAGAATACCGAGTACTCCGATGTGCTGTGCCACAACGGAATAGGCTTATATGCCTGGTTGCTCAAACCGCCCCAAGCGGTGGAGTCCCACGCGTCAAGTTGCCACAGCGTTAATGTTTTGCCGCGCTGATCCAGAGCATCGAAGCGCTCCCCAAGCCCAAATATCTTTTCCCCCGATTTGAGGTCGCCCCGAATGTCGATCCCTGCTATGCTGCCGGCGGCGTCGCGGCGAATCCGCAAGTCTCCATTTCGCAAACTCCAAAAGCGCCGTGCCGAACTGCCATCCAGAAAATCGATCCGCCACGCCGGCTTGATTCCTATTTCCACCGTCAGATTGCCTGCCGTCGCCTGAAACTTGTCCGGCTCACTTTTGAGTTGTATCGGCATTAAGGACTCGGGCGTAAAGAACCCCTTCGCTGGGCCGTGAAGCCTGATGCCGCCCACGGTGGGAAAGGAAACATAGAGTTTGAAATCGGTATCCGCGGCGCGTGCAGTCAAGACGAGCTCATCGTCCACGATTGAGGCAGACTCGATTGTATTCACGGGAATCCACGAGTCTTCCCGAACGTCTCCGGGTGTGCCGTCGGCAAACCAGGAGGTGGAAACTCTACTGAAATGCCGGAGAAGTGAATCGAGAATGCCAATTGCTGCCGAGACATTGCCTGCCGCAAGCGCATCGTTAAACTGATGCCGTGCCGTCCAGGGATAAAGTTCGCCGGGCTGCAGCAACCATGTGCCACTGTCCCAATGAAAACTCAATCCTTCCTGATCCAGCAGGTCGTACCAGATTTCTGCAAGCCGGACCCGGTTTGCCAGATTGGCCTCCGTGGTCGGATCTGACTTGAGTTCCTCCTGCAGACGCGCAAGCTGCTTGCATTCCTCAACTGTTGCATGATGCGTTAAAGCTCTGCGTTCCCAGCGTCTGGCGCCGGAGGGCAACGTGATCAGGCCGGCATCTGCAGTTTGAATTCTCCTGTTTCCTCCCAGAGTCACCTCGATGAACTCATCGGCCGCGGCCGGCGCTCGAGCTGTATCTACCGGGCCATCGTGAAAATCGACGGCTGACGGGCTGAGCACTTCGCCTGTAATCTGCCGCACTCGGGCGAGCTGCAGAAAAAACGGTCTCGTTGGTACTCCGCCTAGGTTCGACCATGGAATAACAATGTCCGCGGTCCAACTTGCCGCGTCCTTTTCAGTCCTCGCACCGGTCCATTCGGCATCGTTGCCTGCACGTCTTATTGATGCAGTTCCATCTTCGCCGGCAATAAATTCCAGCAGATCTTCCTGCTTGCCGCCTGGCGGCAACAAGCCCACCTCGATGCGGTCTGTGCGAAGCAATCTGACGCCATCCCGATACACCGCATTCGGATCCGCACAGCGAAAGCGCACGAATAGCGCGGCCCCATCCCACATAAGAGAGACGGATGTTGGAGTAACAGGCGCATGCGCGCCATTGGCCAGGAAAAAGCGGTCGAGAGTGACGGCCCCGCTCCAATCAGGTTCAGTTTTCGGGGCCTTTTCTGACGCCGGACCCAGGTCCATGGCGACCACGGCTCCCTGGGCGGCTGCCGATTGAACGATAGTTAGAAGAGCAAGAACGAATAAGATGGTTCTCGTTCGCATGTGACCTGTCCCGACTCGCTCAGCCATTGATGCTGGCGTCTCCTGGTTTTGTTTTGGCGGTGGGGATCCGAAGGGCAAAGACGCTCCCCGCATCGCCGGATGCCCCACTCAAATACGGTGAATTGAAAAATCGCCTGCGGTTTGCCTGCCTGCGAGAGATTATTGCATTCGATCTCTTTTGCATACTGTCCTGCTGCTACTTCCGTACCGTCCG
>Ga0182016_10000427_pt1 | contig 52853 bp, 47 predicted proteins | sample 712S2MmetaG_FD_120491 | JGI IMG/M metagenome (GOLD analysis project Ga0182016, IMG submission 120491) | Permafrost microbial communities from Stordalen Mire, Sweden - 712S2M metaG | ecosystem: Environmental > Terrestrial > Soil > Wetlands > Permafrost | place: Sweden: Stordalen | collected...
GGAGCGGTGCGAGGTAGTGGGAGATGAGGTGATCGCGCTGGACGCAGCCTTCCGCGGCGGACCGGGCATCCTGCAGATCGCCGGGACGGGGTCGAACACAATTGGGCGCGCGCCGAATGGCAGCCGGGAGACCGCGGGCGGGTGGAGTTCACGGCTGGGCGACGAGGGCTCTGGTTACTGGATCGGGCTGCATAGCGTGCGACGGGCGCTAAAGGCCTATGACCGCGAGGAGCCGACTGAGATTCTGAGGCGCGTGGGAGAGATATGGGGCACGGAAAGCTTGGAGGCGCTGGTGAACCTGGGCGACAGCACACCGGGACCGGACTTTGCGGCGCTGGCGCCGGCCATGAACGAACTGGCCGAGGCCGGCGATGCGGTGGCGCTGGGCGTGTTGCGGCAGGCTGCGGCCGATCTGGTGGAGTCCGTGCTTCTGGTGCGGGCCAAGCTGCGCGGCAAGCATGAGATTGCAGGCGAGGTTCCCGTGGCTTGGACAGGCGGCGTGGTGGAGAAGATGAGGCTGGTGCGCGAGGCGTTCTTCGCCGGCCTCCACGACGCCGCTCCGGAGATGCCGGTGGCAAGCGAGCCGGTGGTGTCGCTGGAAGGCGCCCTTTGGCGGGCCAAGCGGCTTGCGGATGCGGCAGGTTAGGGATTAGGGATTAGCCGAGCGCCGCAGATTGACGTTGCCTATCCTTCGAGCGTTTTCCGCTCGAAGGATAGGCAACTGGCTCACGCCACGATGACCTCATTGCGTAGAACGCGCTCGCGGATTGCGCTCCAGTCATCCCTCGCAATCAGCGAACCGTTTTCCCATACCAGGCGAAGCAAATCGTTATCCCATGCCTGCTCCTTGGGGATGGTATGAAACTGGCCGTTGTAGTGGACTAGCGCCAGCCGCCCGCGCTTGGATGTTTTTCCAGGATCGGTTGCGGGATCCTTGTAGACATCGGACCATTGGCCATTGATTTTGACCGCCGAGCATTTGATCGCCATCTTCAGCGTGTCGCGATTGACCATTTGCAGCGCGCCGCTGCCTTCGCCGAGAGCCAGATTGTCGATCGACCAGCCGCGGCGTTCCAAGGCAGTCAGAATCTCGTACGCGGATTCGTAGTTGATGCCATCGCCTTGAATGACCCGGACCTTGGGATGCAGAACGGTGTAGCCCTTGGCGTTGGTTGTGGTCCCGAAGGCCTCGCCGAGTATGCTCAGGATGCGCAGAATTACGGGCGCCGGATCGCCTGAATCCGGGCGGACCACCAGCGTTCCATCGCGGCCCAGGACCTCGAGCTTCAGCTTTTCTCCCCATAACTCACGGCAGGCCTTCTCGATGTCATACGAATCGGAGACACAGGCAATGATGCCGGTTGGATACTGATATAGCATGTTGCTATAAGCATCGCTCTCGTGCTCGCGTCCCCAACTGGTGATGGTGGAATGCTCGCTGGCGGGAATGCTGAAGCCGGCATCTTCTCCTCCGTAAAATTTACGGATGAGTTGCAAGGCAATGAACGTATCCGTTCCCTTGAAACTCAGTAGATGCGCAGCGCCGCCGATTGCGGCGGATTCCTGTGATGTGGATCCTCGATAACCGAAATCGTGCCATTTGAAATCGATCGACTCGGGTGTTCCGGTCTTTTCGAGAAAGTCCAGCATCATCTTGCGCTTTGCGTATTGCTGGGATGCAACGGTAATTGGGTACCAGACCTGCATGAGCAGAGTCTCGGCAAAGTTAGTGAGCCAGGGCAGCTCCGGATCGGTGTTCTCGACCGTCATCAAAACTTGAGAGGGGCCGACGACTGTTCCTTCCGGAACGGCGTGGATACACAAAGGCAGGCGGCCGCCATGAACATTGACGATGCGCATCCAGCCGTCGTAGTTAAACACGCCCGGGCCCATGTGAGCCGTAACATCCTTCCTTGCTTCCTCAACATCGGCGGCAGTTACAACGACGCCGCTGAGGTACTGTACCAGAATGTATTGGAGGCCAAAGAAGACCACGTCTCTGAACTTGCCGCCGCGCGATTCCAGATAGGAATACACGGTCTCGGTTCCGGGCGGCAGCAATTTGTGGTGGCTGTACTTGTAACTGTCGGAGCGGTAGATGATGCTTTCAGTCAGATGAGTCATTGCATCAATCCTTTCTTTTGAAGATGCGCGAGGAGTTTCTCAACCAGAACCTGGTGCTCCCGCTCGATGTGCGCGTGCTTGAGACTTCGCAGATCGATCCACTGGACTTGCTCGATGTCGTCGCCTGCCTTGATATCCAGCGCGCCGGCGGTCGCCATGAAGAACAGCGTCTTGATCTTGTCTGTCTCGTTTGCGTAGCGCCAGTCGTCAATCTCCTGGCTGCCTATGTACTCAAGATCGCCGATATCCCGGTTAGCCTCTTCCATGACTTCGCGTTTTCCGTCGAGCTCGTAGTGAGCGCTGCCAGGCTCGGCGTATCCGCCGATAAACCGAAATCCCTTCTCGTTCCTTTTGCGGCCAAGAAGAACGTCGATTTTGGCGCCATCGAAGTGCAGCACAGCAACATCCACGGTCGGAATGGTTCGTGGATATAACTGCTGCATGGCATAAATGACGCCGGCGCGGAAGTCCGCCGACTCCATCACTGTGTTCGTCAGCTTGTCGCGAACATCGGTGCTGGAGACTGTTATCGGCGTGCCGAGCTCAAGCTCCCTCGGTTTGTGGACGCCGCTGTAGAAAGGGATAAAGCTGTCGCGGCCGCCGTAGAGAACAACCTCAGCGGGCACTGCGCCAATTACATCCGCGATGCGCGCATCCACTTCTTTGCTCCAAAGTTCGTCTGTCTTCTTGTCCATGACCGGAACCACGATGAACTCTGGAAATCTGGCTTCGATCATGCGGCGGCGCACAGCAAAATCGAGGGGATTGCGTTTGGTCGGGCCGGCGGGCGCGCAGCCAACCAGTACGATTACGCGAGGATGGCGCACGCGCACCTGCCTTAATAACTCCATGTGCCCATCGGTCAGTTCGTGGACCTGGAACCTGCCAACAATTACTCCGTAGGACGGCTTCATCTCGTTCACCTTTCTAACTCTCCGGCTATAGCTTGCGATTCATCTTGCATTTCGAAATGAGTAGAGCCGCGCGGGCTTGCGCCCAGTTGCTTCCATCTCCTTGGTAGCTTTGATCAGCCCCAGAGCAAGAATCTTTCTGCGGAAATTCCGCTTGTCCAGCGCTCTGCCCAGGATCGCCTCGTGCAGCACCTGTAGCGCGGTGAGCGTAAACTTCTTCGGCAGCAGTTCGAAGCCGACAGTCGTGTACTCCAGCTTGTTTCTTAGCCGGTTCACGGCGCAGTCGATAATCTTGCCATGGTCGAATGCCACAGCCGGCAATTCGGCTACGGGAAACCAGCCAGCGGCAGACGCATCCGTTCCGGCCAGCAGTGGAGACTTATCCGGCGGAACAAGAGCGCAATAGGCAACTGTCACGACTCTTCCACGGGGATCGCGCTTGGGGTCGCCAAAGGTGTAGAGCTGCTCCAGATAGACATTCTCCGTGCCGGTTTCTTCTTTCAACTCGCGAAAGGCAGCGGCTTTAAGGGTCTCGTTGGCCAAAATGAACCCGCCCGGCAATGCATACTGGCCTTTGAACGGAGGGATTCCGCGCTGAATCAGCAGCACATTCAGACGGTGCTGATGGATCGTGAACACGACGATGTCGACGGTGACCTGAATCTCATGCTTATTCATGCTGACACCAGTCTGGCCCTTTCCGCGGCACGACGAACCCGCACTGTGGCTCCTGAATTGAACGGAATTGAATCCGCTTCAATCCCGTCACTGAAGACGCATCCGCCCGCCGGCATTGTGGATTCAAGCACGAGGTCTTCACCATTTGAGACCCATCCTGCCACCAGTCCCGCACTGGAATGCCGGCTGATGAATGGCTCCCTTGCGACAAAGAACAGCCGCGGATCTTCCCAGTTCATGCGGACAGCTTGCAGCGGCGTTCCGCCCATCGTGTTGGCCATTCCCCGCGCCATGTTGAATACCGAAGAAATCCAACCAGTGCTGCCAGCGCCAGTTGAAACCAACACGCCGCTGGAAGACTGAAATTCCGTTTGATCGCCGAGCGTAATCTTGTATCGTGCGGAGACGTGGCTGCTTGCTCCGAGGAAAAGATCATTGAAAGCGAGAATGCGCTGGCCGTCGTTGAACCTGGCCTCTGCCATCGTCACTTCGCGGATCGGCGCTTTTCCATTGAGCACGGCCTCAACAGCATCGCGCACCTGCCCGGAAAGGAATGGAAGCAGGACTCCATCGAATCTTTCCGGGTCAGGATTGACAGCTACAATTGGCTGGCCCTTCACGTACTTGGCCGTGTTCGCAACCAATCCATCCTGCCCTAACGTAACGATCAGATCCTTCTCAGTGAACAGCACGGTCGGCGCCAGGGCTCGATCAAGAAATTGCACCTTAAGATCGAATTGCATGGACCGCCGAGTCACCTCGATTGCCTGCCGATAAACAGCATCCTCGCGGACATATTCTTCGAAATCGCCGCCCGAGTGCTCGATATAGAACCGAGCCTGTCCAACCGTGTTGAAGCGTTCGACAAGCTCGGCAAGGCGAGTCTTGCGAGTTACGACAAAGACCTTCTCGAACATAATCAGCTCCGAGTCTTTCCAATCAGACCTTGCAACAGATCGGGGGAGATGTTCAGTTCGCCGATCTTTTGAGCATTGCCTGCCAGTTCTTGAAATGCCATGGCAATCATTTGCCGCGCATCGAATCCGCCGGAAGAGAGCAACATCAACTTCTTCCAGTCCGCGTTTTCGATCGCCTTGACGGTCGCGTGGAGCGCATAGGCGCGGCTGTCGGCATCTTTGCGTTCGTTGGCCACCTTCTGGTCAACAAGTTGAGCGCGCTGTACCTCGATTGCGATGTCGGCTGCCATTTGTGCCTCGCGAATCTGGCGCTTCTTCTCCTCCACCACAATCTCAGTGTTGAGTTCGCTTTCCTTGATGCGACGCTCCTGCTCGACAGCAGCGTTTCTACGCGCGTAGATCGCCTCATCCGACTTGAGTTGCAAGGCTTCACGCGCCTCGGCTTCAAGGGCCTTTGCCATCTCGGGGGTTGGTTTAATCGAGATGACCGCCAAATCCAGAATCTCGACGCCCAGGCTCGTGATTGCTTCAGAGTTCTTTACCGCATCTTCCACCTCGGCGCCGATCGCTGTAGAACTGGTCAACACTTCGCGCAACCCCATGCGCTGTGTCACGGCCTTGGCCGCTACCTGCGCGCTCTTGACCAGCCGCTCTTGCAGTTTCTGCGGACCATCGCCAAGGTACTGCCCATTCCTGCCCAGGCTGAAGTCGAGCAAGGATGCAACCTTCTTCGGATCCACTACGCGGTAGGTCAGTTGCCCCTGTACCGTAACTGTTTGGAAGTCCGCGCTGCTTTCCACAAATGCGAACGGCGCATCGGTGCTGCCGATTGGCACGGAAACGATCGTCGCGCTGGGAGAATAGTAGAAGAACGACAATCCCAAGCCTTCGTGCCGAATTCGACCCTGCTGGTAGTGCAATGCGTAATGGGTTGCCGGGATTTTCACGTAAGAGAAGAGCATCTTTCCACCTCGCTAGTGTGTTACTGACACCATAATAGTGTCATATATACACTATGTCAAGAATTCTTTCGGCGGAATCTGCGGAGATTCGGATGGCCTTAGAGTTGGACGGGATGACCTTGGTGAAATGAAGCTATCAGCGTTCCGGCGGAGTCAAGGGCGACGAGGTTGGCGGGGTGGCCGGGGGTGAGGGAGCCGGCGTGGCGGCTGAGGCCGGTCATGGCGGCGGGGTTGGCGGTGAGCAGGGGCAGGGCCTGCTCGAGCGGCGCGCCGGTGAACTGGATGAAGTTGGCCAGGGCGCGGTCGAGGGTAAGCAGGCTGCCGGCGAGGACTCCGCCGGCTGTCGCGCGGCCGCTTGCCACCTGTACGGCGAGGCTGCCGAGCGAGTATTCGCCATCGGGCATACCGGTGGCGCTCATGGCGTCGGTGACGAGAATGGCGCGGGCGGGGCCCTTGGCGCGGGCCCACAGTTTGACCAGCTCCGGCGCGACGTGAATGCCGTCGCAGATAAGCTCGGCAAAAAGGTCATCGGTGGTGAGGACGACGCCAAGGATGCCGGGTTCGCGGTGGTCGAGCGGGCGCATGGCGTTGAAGGTGTGCGTGGCGCTGACGGCTCCGGCGGCGATGGCGGCGCGGGTCTCAGCGGCGGTGGCGTTGGAATGGCCGACGGAGACGCGGACACCGCGGGCAGTGGCGTGAGCGGTGAGTTCGGCTGCGCCGGGCAGCTCGGGGGCCAGCGTGATGAGGCGGATATGGCCCTCGGCGGCCTCGAAGAGCCGGTCAAAGAGGGCGATATCGGGCGGCAGCAGGTGTTCGGGCGGGTGGACGCCTCGCTTGATGTGGGAGAGAAACGGCCCTTCCAGATGCATGCCGATGGGCTGAGCCTGAGACGCGGCGGGCGGCTGCGCGATGAGCCTGGCGAGGCCGGAGAGAGCGCGCAGGGTGGCGTCAAGAGGAGCGGTGACGGTTGTGGCCAGATAGCTGCCGGTGCCGCGCCGGGCAAGGAAGCGGCCGATGGCGGCGAGGGCCTGGGGCGTGGCTTCCATCGCGTCGTGGCCGGCTGCGCCGTGGAAATGCACGTCGAAGAATGCGGGGGCGAGGATTGCGCCGGAATAGTCCAGGATATGGGCGTGGGCGGGGATTTCGGCGCCGGCGCGGGTGGAGATGGAGTCGATGCGGCCGTCTTCCATGACAACCACGGGATGTTCGAGGAAGGCTGTGCCGTCCCAGAGCTTTTCGGCGGTGATTGCCACGCGCATGGTGACGATTATCGCAGGCGAAGGGCGGTTTGAGCCGGAGGGGCGTCAGTGGATGAGCGGCATACGGTCGAGGCTGCGGATGCCGCCGTGGGCTTGCGCGGCTATCAGGAGAGCCTGGGTGGCGGCCAGCTCGGCGCGGCAGGCTGTGAGCTGGGCATTGAGGTGAGCGAACTGCGACTCAAGGTGCAGGCGCAGTTCCTCAATCGACTGCTCGAGGGAGTCGTTGGCGGCGATCTGCTCGGCCTGGCTGCGCTGCACGGACTGGAGGTTGGGTAGGATGACGTTGGAGAGGAGCGCGGAGAGAGAAGCGACGGGGTCGTTCATGAAAGGATTCTAAGCAGAAACCGTTTAAAATGCACGATTACGGTTGTGGGCGCTTTGGTAATGGGGTGAGGGCGCGGACTCCGCCGGGGTTGGAAAGTCCGGCGGAGTCCGCGCGAATTTCATGCGTGTTGGTGCTAGCTGCAACCGCTGGTTGAGCCGCAGCTCATGCAGCGGTAGCAACTGCCGTTGCGGACCATGATGGCGCCGCTTCCGAGGAACCCTCAATCCGAGCCGTGTGTGGGGGTGCAGTTTGAATGGAGGGAAGCTATCACATTTGAAGTGTAAACGTCTGTATACAGTGAAAACATGTTCACACATATGCGCAAAATAATGCACATTGCCTGAGGAAAACATTGATATGTAAACCTTTGTTTTCACTAACTTGCATTTATGGGGGTTTGGTGCTTGGATTGCATTAAAAACCACAGAGAAGTGTGTTTAGGAGTGGCGGCGGTGGGGCTCGAACCCACAAACCCGGCTAGGAGTGGCGGTTTTGCAGACCGCTGTGTATACCAGTTCCACCACGCCGCCATTTGGAAGGAACCCCGGCCTCAGCTGTCCTGAGGCCGGGATGTTTCACCGAGGTTCACTTCTTCGGGTTACTGATCGGAACATGTTCGCGTTCCGTCGTTTTGGGGTGCGTTTGGGCATACCGCTCTGTCACAAAGCGGCCTGTTACTGCGCTTCGGTCAATTACCTTGACCGGGATGGTTTTTGCCATGTCATTTATCCTTTCTCCAAGCATCTCCGCTCGGTGGTTAAACGTGAACAGCAATCCTCACTTAGCCTGAGTGCTGGAACACTCTTGCCGTGAGGGGCAGCCTGCCACATCCTTTCGGAGGCAGGAAATTCCGTTAACTTCTGTTCGCACTTTTGAGGAGGCTTGGTATCGGCTGGACTGCCATGGCACCCCAACATCTAGTACCTCTGTACCCGAACCCTCTATGGGGACCGGTGTCTTTCCATCCTCGTGCCTGAAATGTATTCTCCGCTTCTTCGCTTTCAGCTGCAACGATAAAAATCGTTTTTCAGTGTTTCAAAAGTCATTTTGCACTACTTATGGTGCAGCCATGTTAAGAGTTCGCTAGTCGTCTACGCATGATCTGCCAAGCCTATTTCGGCTTGTGTTTTGTCTTCTTGACAAACACCCAGCGGTCTCCTGGCTGCTCAGTCGGAGGAAACTCTAAGCCTTCCTCGACGGTCGTTTGATAGTCCCTTTCGCCACCTCTGGGGCCGACGGCTTTACAAATCCCCGAGTCCGGAACAATTGAGCCGGGGCTGTATCTCGGTTTGTCAGTCATAGCGTTCTCTCCAACTCCTCAACATCAACTGTCAAGGGGCGCACCAGATCCGGCGCGCCCCCGCTTAGTTAACTGCGTCACTGCTTCAGCTGCAACCGCTGGTTGAGCCGCAGCTCATGCAGCGATAGCAACTGCCGTTGCGGACCATGATGGCGCCGCAGGTGCCGCAACTGGGCGCGTCGCCCATGTCGTACATTTCGCGCATAGCCTCGGCAGCGTGGTAGATGCCGCGGTCTTTGAGGCTGGGGCCATGGGCGGCATCGGAGGCAGAACCGGCGGGCGGCTGCCAGGTGTGCGGCTCGGGAGCGATGCCGCCTCCGGAGGCCGATTTGCCCGTTCCCTGGTTTTGGCGGGAGAGAAGGCTTTGCGACGGGGGAGCATTCTCCTCGGTGTCGGTGTCGATGGTGGGCGGCGCGGGCAGTTCCTGCGCCGGTTGCGGGGCCAGGCCGGCGAAGAGCGTCATTTGCGTGCCGGAGAGGAAGCGCAGATGGAGCCAGCGGAAGATGTAGTCCATCAGGCTCTTGGCGTAACCGATCTGCGGGTTTCCGGTCCAACCGGAGGGCTCGAAGCGGGTGTGGGCAAACTTCTCGCAGAGCACTTTGAGCGGCACGCCGTGCTGCAAGGCGATGGAGATCGAGGTGGCAAAGGAGTCCATCAGGCCGGAGACAGTGGAGCCCTCCTTGGCCATCTTGATGAAGATTTCGCCGGGTTGCCCGGTGGGGTAGAGACCGACGGTGATGTAGCCCTCGTGGCCGGCGATGGAGAATTTGTGGGTGATGGATGCGCGCTCCTCGGGCAAGCGATGGCGCACGGCGCGAGGCGGGCCATTGGGATCCTGAGCCGGATTTTTGACGGGCGCAGCCTCAAGAGCCGGGGAGGCGGGTACCGGCGCGGTGGCCTTGGCGATCTCGTCGAGCGCGTGCTGGAAGGACGCGGCGGCAGCGACTACCTGCCTTGCGGTAACCTCGATCTTATCGCCAACCTTGGCCTCGAGCGACTTGAGATCTGCCTCGGCGGCAAGCTGGCCATTGGCAAGATGCGCCAGCACGCGGCTGGCAGCGGCGTCGAGGGGCGAGGGTTCGCGTTTTGCGTCCATACTCGTATTCAGCGGCTGGGTGCCTTTGGAGCCATCGCGATAGATGGCTACAGCTTTGATGCCGCGACGCCAGCTCTCGGCGTAAGCCTCGGCAACATCTTCCACGGTGGCTTCCTGAGGCAGGTTCACGGTTTTCGAGATGGCTCCAGAGAGGAAGGGCTGCGCCGCCGCCATCATCTTGATGTGGCCCATGTATTGAATGGAGCGGGTGCCTTTTGCCGGCTTGAAGCTGCAATCGAAGACGGCCAGATGCTCGGGCTTGATGCCGGGCGCGCCTTCGATGGTGCCCGTTGCGTCAATATAGCTGACGATGGCGTCCACCTGGTTGTTGTTGTAACCGAGCTTGAAGAGCGCCGCAGGCACGGTGTTGTTGACGATCTTGATCATGCCGCCGCCCACCAGCTTCTTGTACTTGACCAGAGCTAGATCCGGCTCAATGCCGGTGGTATCGCAGTCCATCATGAAGCCGATGGTGCCTGTGGGCGCCAGCACCGTGGTCTGCGAGTTGCGATAGCCATGGCGCTCGCCCTGGAGCAAGGCCATATCCCAGCACTCGCGACTGGCGTCGATGAGGGCGTCGAGCTGCGGCACGGTAAAGGGTTCGCCGCTTTGGCGCGATTTGCCGATGTTGTTTACTTCGGCGCGGTGCATCCGGATCACATCGAGGAACGGCTCGCGGTTGATGTAGAAGCCGGGGCAAGCGCCACCCTCGTGTTCGACGGAGGCAGTAAGCGGCGTGGCCGAGGGGATGGGCGCGCAATTGGCGGCGATGACCGCAGACTGATAGTAGGCCTGGCCGCACATGATGGCGGTGAGGCTGGCAGCCAGGTCGCGGCCGGCGGCAGAATCGTAGGGCAGGCCAAAGGCCATGAGCATCGCGCCGAGGTTGGCGTAGCCGAGGCCCAGCGGGCGGTAGTCGTGGGAGTTCCGCGCGATGCCCTCGGTGGGATAGCCCGAGTTGTCCACCAGGATGTCCATGGCGGTGATGACCACGGAGATCGAATGGCGGTAGGCGGGGATGTCGAAGACGCCGGCCGGGGAAACGTACTTCATCAGATTGAAACTGGCCAGATTGCAGGCCGAGTTGTCCAGGAAGACATATTCCGAGCAGGGATTGGAGGCATTGATGCGCCCGGTGTTCTTGCTGGTGTGCCAGCGGTTCATGGTGGTGTCGAATTGCAGGCCGGGATCGCCACAGTGCCAGGTGGCATCGGCGATCTTGCGCATGATGTCGCGCGCCTTGTAAGTCTCAACCGGCTCGTGGCTCTTCACCGTGAAGGTGGTGAAGTCGCCATCGTTCTCGTAGGCGCGCATGAACTCGTCGCTGACGCGGACGGAGTTGTTGGCGTTTTGGAAGAAGATGGAGGAATAGGCCTCGGAATCCGGCCCGGAGCCGTCGTACCCGGCCTTGACCAGGGTGTGAGCCTTGGCCTCTTCCTTGGCTTTGCACTCGATGAAGTCGACGATGTCCGGGTGATCCACGTTCAGAATCGCCATCTTGGCGGCGCGGCGTGTCTTGCCGCCGGACTTGATGACGCCGGCAAAGGCATCGAGCCCGCGCATGAAGCTAAGCGGCCCGCTGGCGGTGCCGCCGCCTGAGACCGGTTCCTTGCTGGAACGCAACGAACTGAAGTTGGTGCCCGTGCCCGAGCCAAATTTGAAGAGCATGGCTTCGGTTCTGGCTAGGTCCATGATGCCGCTCATCGAGTCTTCGACAGAATTAATGAAGCAGGCCGAGCACTGGGGATTGCGATAGCCGGTGGCGGCGTAACGCACGCCTCCGGTGGCGGGATCCCAGTGCCAGTTCTGCCCTTCCGCGTCCGGCTCCAGGCGATCGCAGCCGACATTGAACCAGACCGGCGAGTTGAAGGCAACCTTTTGCGTGAGAAGCATATGCGCCAGCTCGTCGTGGAACGCGGAGGCATCCTCGGAGCTGGCAAAGTAGCCGCCGGCCATGCCCCAGTCGCGGATGGTTTCAGCCACGCGGGCCACCAACTGGCGGACGCCGGTCTCGCGCTCCGGCGAACCCAGCCGCCCGTGCAGATATTTGGAGGCCACGATGTTGGTCGCGGTCATCGACCAGTCCAGCGGAACCTCAACATTCTTCTGCTCAAAGATGGTGTTTCCCTTGGTATCTGTGATGGAGGCAGTGCGCCGTTCCCACTGGATCTCGTCGTAAGGGGAGACGCCCTGGGTGGAAAAGCGGCGGGGAAAGACAAGTCCCTTTTGGGTGTTGGGGATTTGAAGGGTGGCGACGGAAGTCTCAACCTGGGCCTTGTTCATGAAATCCTCTCAGTTGGCATAAAAATCGGTGAACCCTCCTGCGGAATCAGGCGATAGAGCAGCGTGAAAGCGCGCAGGGCGAAACTTTGGCAAAAACGGGAAGCGGGGAGGCGAATATGCCGCGAACTCTCTTCTCATTACGGGCTGCCAGGAGCCTCATCGAGCCCGGAATCGTTACAATCCATTAACAGCCGCAGATGAAAAAATAACGCTCTCTGTGGTGCATGTCAACAACAAACCACAATATCTTGTATTTTCTTTGCGATTGTGGCATCTGCTTCGCAAACAAAGGCAATCGCCTGTGGAAAGCTTGGATGCCTCAAGAACGGCGCGGGGTTGGGCAGCCCATTTTGCTCGAAATGCTGCGCCGGCTCAGGTCTGCGGCCCACCTTGCTGCTATTCACAAGCCTATTCCTCAGCATAGGCGGGGACAAGGCGCAGAAATGGTGCAGTTTGGGCGTACCCCTGTGCGAGTTGTGGACAAACCCGCCTGTAACCCATTGCGAATCTGGGTCGCCATTTTTGGAGTAGACTGGCAGCCATGAAACGACTCATTGGGATGTTCTTGTGTGTTGCTGTCTGCGCCGTTACAGCAAATTCCCAAGCGGTTCGCAAGCAGCCAACGATATTCGACCTTCGCAAACCAACGATTGTGGCTTTTTTTGTGCCCATGACAGAAGCGGAGGCAAACAGCGGCGAGGGCGACGCCGAGGCTCTCAGTGATTTCAACCACTACGCCTACCTGGTCGAGACACCTTTGCGCAATGCGGGAATTGAATTCCACGTGACGAAAGAACGTGCATTTCAGATTCGGATCGGGGCGAAGCTACGAACTTTTCAAACTGGCAAGGATGGCGTTGGATACTATTTCTTCGCGCCGGACAAGGAACCGCACGTCGAAATTGGCGTGATGACGGATGAGGATCTCCTTGTTGTGGCCCGCAAGTACTTCGGTATCGCAATCCCGTATGCTGGCTCACGGATGTGAGACAGTGCCATTGCTTACTGGTCAAATTGCGGTTTGGCAGGGATCATTTGCTGATGCAGGACGCGCACGATACGAATTCCGTCGGGCTTCAATCGGTAGAACACGATGTGCTTCCCGATTTCGTGCCTCCGCAGCCCAGAGCTGATTGCATCGCACGCACGGCCCATGCGCGAGTTCTCGGCGAGGTCGTGGAAACAGATTTCCAGGCTCCTGGCGTACTTCACCGCCTGCGCCGCGCCCCACTTTTCAAACGTGTACCTGGCGATGGCTCTCAGGTCGGCTTGCGCGGGCTTCGAGACGCTGAATGTTGGCAAGGCTCTCTTCCTTCCCTGCGGCTAGTTCGTCGATATAAGCATAGAGCCTCTCGAAGACGCCGTCCTCGGCATCTGGGCTGGCATCTCCTGCCGCGATGGCTGCACGGAGCGCGGCGAGCTTCTCCTCGTACTCCCGCTCCTCCTTTTCCAGCACGCGCAAGGCCGTGCGCATCACTTCACTGGCATTGGCGTAGAGTCCGCTCTCCACCCTTGAAGCAATGAATTGGTCGAGTTCCTTGGTCAGGTTGACGTTGCGAGTGGGCATGGGACACCTCGATTGAAGTATAGAAGAATTGGCCAACTTTGCCAATCCTTGAATTGGCGACCGAAGGGGCAGGCCTGCGGTCACTCCGCCGCGCAGAGGGAGAGAATCGCCGCGCCGAAGCGCTCGACCTTGGCTGGACCCATTCCATCGACCTCCAGCAACTGCCTGGGATTCCGCGGGCGGGCCAGGGCCAGGGCTGTCAGCGTGCGGTCGTGGAGCACCACGTAGGCCGGAACCCTGAGCCGTTTGGCTTCCTCGGCGCGCCACTGCCGGATGCGCGCCGCAAGCGCTTCATCTGGGGCCGTGAGCCGCACGGGCGCAGCCGGCTTCGCCGAACCAGCCGCCGAAGGTTTGCCGGTCGCGGGCAATGCGGCGGCTTTTGCCTTCTTCCGGGGGCGAGTTGGCTCGACCCGCCCGCCAAATTCCTCCACAAGCCCGTCGCCGATGAGCAGCTCCAGCGGAGAGGCCGGGCGCAGCGCCCGGCCCGCTTCCGTCAACATGACTTTGCGGTAGCGCCGGACCTCGCCGTCCTTCTCGTATTCGGCATCTTCCGTCGCGATCAGGCCTGCCTGCGCCATGGCGCCGAGCAGGGCATCGAAGTCGTCGCGGCTGAGGCTACCCACCAGGCCGAGATTTCTTTGCAGCGTTCCGGCCGCTTTGTAGGTGACGGGCCGCAGATCGTCCAAAATCGCCTGAGCCATGGCCCGCTCCTGCGGTGTGGCGCGGCGAAAGAGCCGCAGCACCGCCCCGCCGGGATCGCAGACATCGCAGACACCGCAGGGCTGGCTGGCATCCTCCACATCGCCGAAGTGGCGCACCAGGGCCGCCATACGGCAGTCGCTTGAGGCGGTATAGCGCAGCACCTTCTCAAACTGCTCGGCGCGAAACTGCGCCTGCACGGTATAGGTCTTCTTCCAGCCGGGGCCGCCGGCGGTCGCATTGCCGCTGTAGTCCATGCGCGCGCCGCCGTGGATCTCGAGCTTTTCGAGCGCCTTGTCGAACTCTTCTTCGCTCAGGCGAGTGCGTGCGCGCAGCTCTTCAACCGGCTGCGGCTCCTCGGTGAGCGCGTGGAAGACCTGTTGAAGATGGTCGGCGGGCGGATAGTCGCGGGTCAGGAAGAAGCCGTGCGTTCTTTGGTCGGCGTAGCTGTGCATCAGGTAGGTACGGCTGGGAGCGCCATCGCGGCCCGCGCGGCCAATCTCCTGGTAGTAGCCTTCCAGCGTGGCCGGCAGCCCGGCGTGGATCACGGTGCGAATGTCGGCCTTGTCGATGCCCATGCCAAAGGCGATGGTGGCAACCACCACTTCCAGCTCGCCGGCCTGGAAGGCGGTCTGCACGCGCTCGCGCGTCTCCGCATCGAGGCCGGCATGGTAGGCGGCGGCAGGAATCCTGCGGCCGCCGCGTGCCTGATTGGATGGCGTAGCGGATAGCTCCTCGGCCAGCCGCTCGGCATTCTTCCGTGAGGTGGCGTAGACAATGGCAGGGCGGCGGACAGGATCGGCGAGCAGGCGGGCAATGGCGACTGCCCGCTCCGGCACCGGAACCTCAGCCACTTCGATGGCCAGGTTTTCGCGGCGGAAGCCGTGGATGAACCGGATCGGCTTGACCATGCCCAGTTGAGCCAGGATGTCCTCCTGCACGGTCGGCGTGGCCGTGGCCGTCAGCGCCAGCACGGGCGCGGCATTTTCCCCGGCCCGCAGCGCTGGCAGGTATTGGCCCAGCATCCGGTAGTCGGGACGGAAGTCGTGGCCCCATTGGGAGATGCAATGCGCCTCGTCAATGGCGATGAGGGCTAGCTTGCGCTTGGCAAGCATCTCGGGGAATCCGGGCACACGCAGCCGCTCCGGCGCAATGAAGAGAAACTGCAAGCCGCCCTGTAGGTAATCCACGCAAGCCTGGCGCGACATGCCGCGGTCGAGGCCGGAGTGAATCCGCGCTACCTTGAGGCCCAACGCGGAGAGCTTGGCGGCCTGGTCTTCCATGAGGGCAATGAGCGGGCTGATCACCAAGGCCGTGCCGCCGCGCGCAATGGCCGGCAACTGATAGCAGAGGCTCTTCCCTGCCCCGGTCGGCATCACCAGCAGCAGGTCCCGCCCGGCCAGCGCCGACTTGCAGACCGCCTTCTGGTTGGCGCGGAAGCGCTCGAAGCCAAAGACCGAACGAAGCAGATCGGCCAGCAGGTCCGGATTGGCCGCGTCGTTCGTATTGGAGGGAGTGGTCAAAACGGCGCGTGAGAGCATGGCACGAAGATTGCGCGGTGCTGAATTCAACTTTACAGGAGCGCCTTCCTTTGGAAGTGCGAGAATTGAACCGGGCTCCGCAAAGCCCCTTAGTCTGCATTCTTGCCATCAAATAGACTGCGGACAAGCTCGGAGCTTTGCGCGCAATTGGCTTAGATCGTGCCTCGTGGACTATGGGCATATTTTTCCAAACGGGGATTTCCGCATGAACGTCTCGCAGCAGATTCACGGTTGCATCAAGAAGGCTTACAGCACGAGGATTGCCTTCGCTTCATTGGCAGCGCTCTTGCTGCCGGTTGGGGCCGTCGGCCAGACGACCTACAGCGACCCGCAAGGCGGTTACGATGTGCAGGTTCCCGTTGGCTGGCAGGCCGCGCCGGACAAGACCACGGGCCAGTTGGTGATTCGCAACGGAGCGGTGCAGGCGATCGTTACGGTGACGCAGCAGAACGCGGGAAACGCGATGACCGCGAAGGAGTTTGTGGAGGGCACAGCCAAGGAGTTCCAGAGCCAGTGCCCGACCTTCCAAGCGCGCCAAAGCGGCGAAGTGACGCTGGCCGGCTGGCCAGGCATTTACTCGCTCTACACCTGCAATGATCCGAAGTCTCCCGCCGTTGCCGAAACATCGTCGGCTGTAACGGCAAAAGGCGTACTGATGGGTTTCACGCTGATCGCCCCAATGGCGCAATATTACGCGAGCCTGCCTGCGCTGGACGGCATTCGCAGCAGCCTGCATGTGGCAGGCGATCAAAGTCCGGCGGCCGCAAGCAGTGGCGCGGACTCGCTGGCAATGGCCGAGCTCAAGAAAGCCTGCGTGGTGGGGATCTTTGCGCAGTTGGAGTGCGCCCGGAGGATCGGCGTTCTGCTGAGCAAAGAGGAACTGACGGCCGCACCGGCACCCTCAGCCGCGACCGGCGGCGTGTACCGCGACCCGCAAGGCCGCTTTTCGCTCAAGCTTCCCAAAGGGTGGAATGCGATCGCGCAGGGCGAAAACGGCGCTTTCGGCGTGCAGTTGCGGTCCGGCTCGAACTGGATCAACATCATGCTGGCCGAGGCTGCCGCCAGCACCGGCGAAGTGGTAGTGCACCAGGAGCAGAAGGTGGCGGCGCGCTCCAATTCGTCGCGCCAGATTCCGTTCGGGCCTGCCGGGATAACCCAGCTCACGGAAAATGGCGTTGAGGTTTCCTACGACCATTTCGGCGCGGCTACTCCGCAAGGGGAGACGATCGAAAGCTACATTGGCGGCGTGGGCAATCTTACCGGTTCGAGCCACACGTTCCTGCTCCTGATTGCCGCGTTTAACGTCCAGCAAAAGGTCGATGCCGGGTCGATATTCCTCTCCGTGGCGCAGAGCATTGCCATTCCAGCTCACTGATGCGGCTGGTTTTCGGGCACAACCTTTGCGTCTTTGGCCTGCTGAGTCTCAACGCGGAAGCGCTTGTAGTCGTAGTCGCGCTCCGTGCCGTGCTGGCGAATGCCCTTGACCAGCAGGATTCGGGCTGAGATGGTCCCTTCGCCGCCGGTGGGCAGCCAGACTTCGCCGTTGACCGGCGCCTGATCGAAGTTAAAGCTGGAGCCTTTCTGAATGCTGGCCACCAGACCGCCGGCGATATGAAAATTATCGTTAAAAGTTACTTCAAGGTGGGCGACGACGCGGTCGGCCTCGTCGATCCATACCGTGCCCTGGACCTTTTTTGAGATGTCCTCGGATAAGCCATGGGGCTTGAGATCTTTGCGGCCGATGAAATCGAAGACCAACGTCGGGCGGCCACGATAGCTCAATCGGCGCGGGTTGCGAATATCGGCAACTTCCAGCACCTGGCTGAGAGAAACCCCCTGGTTCGGCTTTGGAGGGGTCTGGTCCGGTTTGTTTGCCGTCTCCACAAGTTTGGTAACGCGCTCGGTCTCTTTTTGCAGGTCTTGGCCTTCGAGAGGCTTGCCGTCTTTCTTCACCTTGCGACCAATCTGATGCCCGTTCACATAGAATTCCTCGAACTCTTCGGTCTCGGTTTTGGTCACATGACCGTTGGCGTCGAGATCCTGCACGGTTTCCATCGAGGAATATGTATAGTTTTCGAGCAGCTTATCGAGTTGCTTCTGACGTTCCCGCACCTCGCGCATGAGTTGGTGGATATCGGGCAGGGGAGCAGCGGCCAGCTCAGCCTGTCCGGACAGCGGAGCCTGCTGTTGCGGGCAGGCCAACTGCGCTGAAAGCAGAGCCAGAAGCAAACCCGCAACCGGGACGTTTTTCAGCGATGCCATGAGGGCAATTCCTTGATGGTGGTTTGAGCCGGATCCGGGTCCGGAGTGTCCTCTTCTTGGACCTCCGGGGCCGTAAAAGGTCGCCAACCCACAAGTAAACAAGCACTGGCTCGAAACTCCCGATTATGCTACAACGAAAGTTGTAGGGACGCATCCAACCGCAGAGGATCACTCCACAGGCTATGGGCTGAGTCGCATGGAAAGGAGTACAACCCAATGTTCGGACTGGTGATTCAATGGCTTATCTCCGCTCTTGCCCTGCTGGCTATTTCAAGATTTGTGCCCGGTTATTACATGGAAGGAGTGCTGCCGGCGGTAATCGCCGCGATTGTGATCGGTCTGTTGAATGCGCTGCTTGGCCTTGTTGCAAAGGTCGTAACTTCTCCATTCACCATCGCCGCATTTGGGGTTTGCCTGTTTGGAATCAACGCTCTGACGATCCTGTTGGCATCGAAAATCGCACCCGGCTTCGATGTGGAGGGGTTCTCTCCGGCGCTGTGGGGCGCGCTTGTGATGACCCTGCTGGGTCTCGGGATCCGGGGGTGGGTAAGGGAGGAGTGATCCTCGCGCCAACGATGAAATAAGCCCAGCTTTGCCTGGGGAACAGCTTGCTTGTCCCGGCCCAGAAGAAGGAATTACAAAACCGAGGAGGAAAACGACCGCATGTTTGGATTGCTGGTTCAATGGCTTTTATATGGGATCGCCCTGATGGTGGTTTCAAAGATTGTGCCGGGCTTTTCCGTGGCTGGATTGTGGCCAGCGCTGATTGCTTCGCTGGTGATCGGCCTGCTGAATGCGACGCTGGGCCTGCTTTTGAAGATCGTCACGTTCCCCATCAGCATTCTCACCTTCGGGCTGTTTCTGCTGGTAATCAACGGCATGATGATTCTGCTGGCGTCGCACATCGTGCGCGGGTTTCATGTGCGTGGGTTTGGAGCGGCGTTCTGGGGCGCGGTGGTGCTGGCCCTGCTGGGGATGTTGATCCGTGCGGTGATGAAGGACGCGTAGCCGGGCCGCTGAATCGATAAACTCTACCGTACCAGAGGAACTCTCGTTTTGTTGGCGGCAGCAGGCTGCCCATGGCGGAGCGGTTTGGGCGCTGCCGGCGCGGGAAGTTTGCCAGAGACTTTGCTGCCCGCCGGTTGAGCCGCCGCGGGATGCGCGAGCACCGGCCCATTGAGAGTTTGCGGCGTGCGCATGGCGCCGGCGCTGGAGAAGCCGCCTTGCGCCGCGCCGTGGGGCGGCAGAACGATGACCTTTGCTGTTGGCGGCTGCTGAACGCGCGAATACACGCCCCAGCCTCCTCCGGCAACCACGAAGACAATTGTGGCCGCGGCTGCGGCGCGCACCCAGCCGCTGCTGGGCGTGAGCGCCGCGGGCCAGGCGAGAATGCGGGCCTTACGCGGGGCTGCCAGCAGTCCGGCCTGAATGCGGTCCTCAAGCCCCTCGGGAGCGGGAAGGCTGGCGATCAGACGTAACGTTGCTTCAGCGGCGCTCAGGTCGCTGGCGGAATCCGTTTGGTTCGAGAAACTCTTCCGATCTGGGGTATTCATCGCAAACTCCTCGTGTGATCGAGCAGGCCGGCCATCAGGTTGCGGGCGCGAAAAAGCCGGGAGCGGACGCTGGATTCGCTGATTTGGAGCACCGAGGCGATCTCCACGCTGTTCAGCTCTTCGAAGGCCGAAAGCATCAGCACCTCGCGCTCCTTGGCTGGCAGCTTTTCTACACAGCCCAGCACATGGGCGTGGTGCTGGGCGGCGGAGGCAATCTGCTCCGCGCTCAGCCCGGCAGATGGCAGCACGCGCGCCAGTTCTGAGACGTCGTCGGTTTCAGGCCGGGTCTTGGATCGCCGCTTGCGGTCCAGCACGATGTTCCAGACGATGCGGATCAGCCAGACGCGCTGGTCGCGCACCTCGTCGAGCGTCTCGCGATGGCGCAATACGCGCATAAACGCCTCTTGCACCGCGTCTTCGGCATCCGCGGGATTGCGCAACACCGAGAAGGCCACACGGTAGAGGGTTGCGGCGTACTGGCTGACGAGCGCCGCAAGCGTCTCTTCTTCCGCGTACTGGCGGGCATTGTCGTCCACAGCGCTGTCTGGAATCTCCATCCAACCTGAGAATACTGCCTGGCTGGCGCTCATAGATGACCAGACGCAGGCCGATTGGAAAATGCTCAAGAACGGGTCGGCCAGTTTGCCGCACGGGCAGCAAACGAAAGACTCGCGAGGCCAAGCTGGCTCCGCGAGTCGGGATTTGACAGGAGCCGGCCCTACTGTTTGGGAGCGAGCTTTTGCAAGGCGATCTGGCCAGCGGCGCCATCTTTGTCGGCGTCCTTGACCTTGGCCCACAGACCCCTAGCCAGGTTGACATTGCCCTTTGCTGCGTAAAGGTCAGCCAGGTCGAGATTCGCCACGTTGGCTGAAACGGTTTCCGACGGCTTGGCAGCCAGCGCCGTATAGAGGTCGATAGCCTGAGAGTCGCGCCCCGTCTGGCGATAGAGTCCGGCCAAGGCGAGTTTGGCCAGGTTCGACAGATTGCGGTCCCAGGCTCCGGCGGCTAGCTTCAGCTCACTCTCAGCCGCGGCGGTCTGTCCCAGGTCAAGGTCGGTGACGCCTGCAAAGTAGTGCGCCTTGGAGCCCTCAGGCAGCCACCCATATTCCTTGGCGACGGCGGCAAACAAGCCATTTGCAGCTTTGGATCGCTCGGCGGCGGTGGCATAGACACCTTTCTCGGGCGGCGCGCCGGGGATGGCGAGGGGCGTGTCGTATACATCCATGGCCGTACCCAGGGCGCTGTCTGCGGAGGAGGAGCGTATATTCCAGTACACCAGCCCGCCGATGCACAATAAAACGACGACGGCGACGCCGATGACCCAGCGCAGAACGCCGGAACGATGACCGCTGACCCAACTGAAACCGCTGGCGGTGGCCTGGGCAAAACTGTCTTGCTTGAGAGCGTGACGGGTTCTTGTATCCACGGAGTCTTCTTTTGTCCTTCTTGAGCAAACTTGCAGGCGGGCCGCGACGATGGAGCCGCCAAGACCGCAACCCTACCAGTCTATCAGCGCGCGGAGAAGAGCGTCCACCGGCACGGATGGGCAAGAGTGCATGTGAACAGGCCGTGACGGCAAGTGGAGACCTTAATGCCTGGGAGTGTGGCCATGCGAGCGAAGCGCGCGGATACGTTCGATGGCGTCGTCGAGCACGGGGCGTTCCAACGCGGCCAAGAGGCCCTTGTCGATCAGGGATTCGACAAAATCGATGACGGGAAGCCCGCGCACGGTAGCTTCGCGGACGATTGCGTCGGAGACGGTTACAGTGACTTGCATGGCCGGGAGTTCTCCTGCGGGGTTCATCGGCGAGCTGAGGCGGCGAAAGAGGCAAGTCTGAAAATGAGGCAGCGGCCAACCGCGTGGGCGCATACTCGATACGACTGCGTTCGGAGTCCGCTTGCTCTTGCCCAGCGGGAACGATAGGCTAGTGTCATGTACGAAGACTTCAATGTAGCCGACCGCTGGAGCGGCGAGGATCTGCACTGCCGCTGGAAGGGGACGCTGGTGGCCATCGCCACCCGCCATGCCGATGCCGTCGATGTCCGTTTCGACGTGAACGGGCGCCCGATGTGGATCGCCCTGCCTTTGCTGGCCTGGGGCGAGCAGAAGCGGCGGAGCGGCAAGGTGATTACGGACCAACTGGCCGCGCAGATCGCGGGCCGCTACCTAAAACAACTTGTAGAAGAAGGCTTTGACTCCCGCCGCGAGATCTATACGATGACCGTGGCCGAGGTTCTTGAAAATCTGGATGCGGTAGTGGCCGAGGCAAAGAAATTGGGCGCAATGCCGACATTGCCGGTCATCGCCTAGAGCCTCGGATTGCCCAGGCTACGGATGAGTGCAGAATCGATCGACCGGGGATATTAAATTAAGGGATCGCCGCTGTCGTCATAGCGCGCATGCCGAGGCTCCCTGGCTGAGCCGCGCAGGGATTCGACAATAGCTTTGGCCGCTGCCAGCATGCCCGCAAGCTGCCGCGCCGGCTTGCTGACGGTCTCGGCCAAATACTTGCCTGCCTGATCGACCGCATCCAGCGCCTCTGTGGTCATCCCGTCCAGGCGGTCGGTCTGACGGCGGGTTCGCTCGAGAATATCCTTGAAGGCGAATTCCACGGCTTCGGTTTGATTGCGCACCCCACGCGCCACTCTAGCCAGATCGCTAGTAGCCGTTTCGGCCTTTGGAGTCAGGCGGGTAATGACCTGGCGGGTCTGGTCGACGAGCACCCGGCTCTTGTCAACAAGTTCCTTGGTGTTGTCAATGAGCGGCGTCAGCGAAGAACGCAGATCGTCGATCTCCTCACGCAGGGACCGTACAGCCTTGCGCAGAGCAAAATTGATTGCCAGCAGGACGATGGCCTGAAAAAGCAGGGCCAAGGCAGTGACGGCAATGCAGGCTAACTCGATGGTCTGATTGTCGAAATTTGGCATTGGAACTATCTCGCGCAGGCCTTCTGCAAAGTTCGAGGAAGTCGTTCGACAGGCTCCGGGGGCAGATTGGAGCGTCCTGCCCCGGAGCCGTCGCACACCGCATGTAACCGCCCGCGCGCTCAACTCCGGAGCCGATGATCGATAAAAGACGCCGCGCCGGAACTAGCTCGAAAACCGGCGGCTCAAAGATGTGTAGGATCGACGGGGGCGACAGTGGACTTATACGCATCGCGTCCGGCATCGACGGCCGCGGCCACTCTGGTTTTCTGGTCGGTTACGAGGTTCTTGCCGCGCTCGACGAACTCTTCCCATTGCGCCCGGCCACGATCCACGAATTCGCCCGCCTGCTCCTTGCCCTTGTCGACCAGGGTGCCGACACGCTCGGCGACCTGTTGGGAGCGGTTGCGAAGATACTCAGCTCCTTCACGGGTGCCGTTGGCGATGTCTTCGCGGGTCTCGCGACCGCTCTTGGGGGCATACAGGATGCCTACCAACGCACCAATTCCCAACCCGGCCAAAAACCAGCCCAATTGCTGTACTTTGCTATCTTCCGCCATGATGACTTCTCTCCCTCTGCTCAGCTTGAAGAATGCTTGAGCCTATCAAAATTCCCTACAATGCCGCAAATCGCAATCCTTTGCTGAGCCCGATTTCATTCCCGGCGACTCACGGCCCGATGCGCCCATCCCGCAAGAATGCAAGCGGCGACGCACCCACTGCTTGGACGCTGTTTTCGCGGGCGAAGTTGTACATGCTCCGGGGGGAGCAGCTAACCCGACCCTCTTCAACACAATACAGTAAATTACCCGGTCCTGCCGAATGTTTTTACCGCTTGCCGGCTACAATTCACAATGCGGAAATGCGGGTATCCTTTGGTTGCGTGTTGGCGTGAATTTCCTCATTTGCCACATCCGCAACTGTGGGCCATGATTTCGGCAAAGTGCATCGCTCTTCGGTGGGATAGCTGAGCGATTTGTTCGCGGCAACTGAAACCGTCGGCGACGATCAGTGTGAGAGGGCCGGCCCGCTCGACGGCGGACAAAAAGCCGCCGCTGGCGATGGCTTTGGAAACTGCGAACTTGTCCGCCTCGAAGCCAAACGGGCCGGCCATGCCGCAGCAGCCAGCCTGGATGGACTCGACGGTTGCGCCGGCCTGGCGGAGCAGCGCGATCTCATTGGCAGGACCGCCAAAAACAGCCTTGTGATGGCAGTGGCCGTGGACCAAAACGTTCGCTCCTTTGAGCCGCCCGGTGGCCCATTCTGGAGCCTTGGCGGCGAGCCAGTCGGCCAGCAGCCAGACCTGACCGCTCATGCGCAGCGCGCGGGGATCGTTGGGAAACAGTTCCAGCAACTCGTCCTTGAAGACGCTGGCGCAGCTCGGCTCCAGAAAGATAAATGGCAGACCTGCCTCGATCTGCGGGGCCATGCGGTCTAGGACCTTGGCCAGATAGATTCGGGCAGCGCCGAGCAGGCCGAAGTCGTAAAGCGGGCGGCCGCAGCAGATGTGCCCGCGCGGGGTTTCAACCCGGAAACCCGCCTGGGTGAGGATGGATTCAGCGGCGGCGAGGGTTTGCGGGTGGTAGTAGTTGTTCCAGGTATCCGGCCAGAGAACCACCTGCTTTCCCTCAGGGGCTAAAGCCCGTTTCGATTCTGTCGCATTTACGGCACGACTGAAGTCGTGCCCTTTCAAAGCAGACCAGCGGCTGTGCTGATAGCTGCGCGGGGCGAGGCGCGGAAGCTGGCGTTGCCGCGCCACGCCAACCATGTGCTTGATAAGCGGGCTGGTGACGGGACCAGTGAGCAGCGCGTTGGTCACGGCCGGCGTGAGCGAACCCCAGCGCGCCCACTGGTCGGCATAACCGAAAACATAGTGGTGCAAAGGGTGCAGGCGGCCCTTATAGCGCTGCGCCAGAAACTCCGCCTTGTAGGCGGCCATGTCTACATTGACCGGGCACTCGGATTTGCAGGCCTTGCAACTGAGACAGAGATCGAGCGCCTCGTGGACGGCCTTGCTTTGAAAGCCCTCCTCTTGCAGTGCGCCGGCCAGCATCTCCCAGAGCAGACGCGCGCGGCCCCGCGTCGAGTGCTGCTCCTCGCCGGTTGCGCGGTAGCTGGGGCACATGACCCCATGCTCGGCGTTGCGGCAGGCGCCCACTCCGACGCAGCGTTCGGTGGCACGCTCGAACGAGCCACCATCGGCGGCAAACGCGAACTGCGTTTTTGGCAGTTTTAGAGAGGAGTTTTCCGTAGCTGGGGTTCCATGCCGCAGGTTTTCAAGAGGGTCGTAGACGCGCACCGCATCCACCAGCTTGCCGGGATTCATACGATTGTCGGGATCCCAGAGAGCTTTGAACTCACGGAAGGCTCCCATCAGCTCCGGGCCGAACATTTTGGGCAGCAGCGCGGCGCGCGACTGGCCGTCACCGTGCTCACCGCTGAGCGATCCGCCAAAGCCGAGCACCAGATCGGCGGCGCGTTCAATGAACTCGAGATAGCTGCGCTGGCCCTCGGCCGTGTGGAAGTCGCAGTTGATGCGCATGTGTACACAGCCCTGGCCATAGTGGCCGTAGAGCGGGCTGCTGTAACCGTATTCAGCCATGAGGGCGGAGATGCCGCGCAGATAAGCGCCCAGTTGAGCGGGCGGAACCGCGGCGTCTTCCCAGCCTTCAAAGCGGTCAGGCTCGCCGGGCACGAAAACCATCGCGGCCAGGGCGGATTCGCGGACATGCCAGACGCGGGCGGCCTCTGCGGATGAGTAGATGCGAGCCGCCGGAGTGTGGGGCCAGGCTTGCGCAGAACGCGCCAGGGACTCGGCTTTGGCCTGAGCCTCATCGGCATCCCACGCGCCCATCTCCACCAGCAGAAAGCCTCCGCCGGGCGGGAGCAGCGCGACGTCGTTGACGGCGAGGCCTTTGCGGCGCATGAAATCGATCATCATGCCGTCGAAGCCTTCCAACCCGATAGGCCCGAATTCAAGTGTGCGCGGAACAGCATCGGCGGCGAGAAATGCGTTATCGAAGGCCAACACGGTAAGCACGCGGAAGGGCGGGCTGGCGGTCAGGTTCAATGTGGCGGAGACGACGTTGGCGCAGGTGCCTTCGCTGCCCACCAGCGCGCGGGCCACATGAAAGCCGTTTTCGGGAAGCAGCTCGTCGAGGTTATAGCCGGAGACGCGGCGGGGAATGCGCGGAAATTTCTCCCGGATAAGGCTTGAGTAGCGGTCGCGCAGGCTGGCCAGGCCCGCGTAAATCTGGCCGATGCGTCCGCCCGCGCGAATCGCGGATTCGAGTTGCTCAGGGCTGGTGCGGCCAACGGTCATGCGCGTGCCGTCGTAGAGTACGATGTCAAGCGATTCAACGTTGTCTGCCACTTTGCCGCCGAGCAGGCCGTGGACGCCGCAACTGTTGTTGCCGATCATGCCGCCCAGGGTGCAGCGGCTGTGCGTGGCGGGGTCGGGGGCATAGGTCAGGTGGTGCAGTTCGGCGGCCTCGCGAAGGCGGTCGAGGACGATGCCCGGCTGCACTCGAGCCAGCTTGGCGGCGGGGTCGATCGAGTCAAGACCGTGCATATACCGGGAGTAATCAAAGACCACGGCCACATTGGCGCACTGGCCGGCCAGGCTGGTGCCCGCGCCGCGAGCCAGCACGGCTGCCCCGGTGGCCCGGCAGGCGGCAAGAGCTGCTTCCACGTCCGCGGCGTCCCGGGGCAGAACCACCCCGATCGGAAGCTGGCGATAGTTCGAGGAGTCGGCTGCGTAGAGAGCGCGGGAACCAAGGTCGAAGCGGACGTCTCCACGCAGCGTAGCCTTGAGTAACGCTTCAAGCTCGCTGTGCGCGGCAAACCGCTCATGCTCAAGCGGAGACTGGTTGGTCAGGATCGTAAAGGCCGAAGTGCTCACCGGGTAATGGTAGCGCGTCAGGAGCCGCGCAGCTCGCGAATCGGAATCCGGCGCGCGCCAAAGATGCGCAAGGGACGATAGGATGAGCTATGGACAGATTCATGTTTCACCATGTTGGAGTAGCGGTTCGGAACATCCAGGAAGCCATTGCAAACTACCAGAATCTCTTCGACTACAAACTCATTTCCGGTCCATTCGACGATCCGATTCAGAATGTTTCCGTTTGCTTTCTAAGCCGCGGCGAAGGAGATACAACCATCGAGCTTGTGGCGCCTCTTGGGCCCAACTCGCCCATCGACCGGACGCTGAAGAAGGGCGGAGGAACCTATCACGTCTGCTATCAGGTGCAGGATATGAATGCAGCGATGGAGCATCTCACCGAACGCGGATCGTTGCTGCTGAGCGGGCCGGTCCCCGCGGTGGCCTTCGAGCTGAGAGAGATTGCATGGCTCATGACCGAGACCGAACTGCTGGTTGAACTGGTGCAGGCATAACCCGGATGCGACGCGCGCGTTGAACCCTCTCCGAGACTGCCCTAAAACGCCTTGTATACAATGTCGGGCGCGGGCTGGTTGAGCAGGAAGGTCATAACGAAAGCCGCCAGGCCCAGAGCCGATGCGTAGACCACACGCGCATAGCGGCTGGTCAGCACCGGCCCCTCCGAGGTCCTGATCGAGAGCAATGCGGCGCGAAGGGCTTCCCATAGACCCAGAACGACAGTCGCGCACAGCCAGATCTCCAGCCACACCACGAGCCATTGCGCAAGGCCTAATGCTGCGAAGATCGTTTCGATCTGCTTCCAACTGGCCCAGAACCAGAAAGTAGAAAAGGCAAACCAAGTGAAGGTCAGTCCGCGGCCAAAAGCGACATAAATTGGATTCTTGGCGAGCTCCTTATAGCCCTTGCGGCCCAGGCCGCGCCCAAGCCCCAACTGCCAGAGCTTGTTGATCGATACTCCTCCGCCCTGGAGCACGCCGAACATAACAAATTCCGAGGTGCGTCCGTGCCATACACCGACAAGGAAAAAAGTGACAAAGAAGCAGAAAACCGCCAGAAACGGTTCCAGGGAAACCGACGTCACGCGACGCATCAGTGTCATCAGCAGAGGGTTGTAGACATAGGTCTTGAGCCAGGTTGATAGCGTAATATGCCAGCGATTCCAAAAATCCAGATAAGACGCGGCAGAAAAGGGCCGGTCGAAGTTCTCGGGCAGGCGCACGCGCATGAGACGCGCGATTGCGATGACAATGTCGATGTAGCCGGAGAAATTCGCGTAGAGAAAGAACGGGTAGGCGACGGCCAGCCGGAAGGCGGAGAAGAGCTTTTGCGTCAGGGGCAGCGGCTGCGACATCTGGGCCAGCGCATCTTCCTGCACGGCGTGCAGCAGCATGGCCAGCACGTTGACCTTGAAGAAGCCGCGGACAATACGCTCCAACTGGAGCCCGACCGTGCGCGGTCCCAGCACAATCGGTTCAATGGCAAACTGGTCGCGGGCGAACTCGTCGTATCGCTGGATGGGGCCGGAAACGAGCGTTGTGAAGTTAAGCGTGTAGAGCAAGTAAGCGCCGAGTCCGATGTGCCGCTTCTCGCGTGAATCACCTGCTTCGATGATCAGATGGAGCACTCGAAACAAGATGTAGGAGAGCCCAAGCGTGAAGTAGGGAGAATGCAGGAAGATGCCATCCGGCAAAAATGTGTACTTCTTGAGCCATATATAGACGAGGATGACGGCGAGCAGGCTGAAGACCATTGCCTTGGACCAGCCGCGCTCGACAAAGAGAAGCCCAGCGTAGCCCAATATCAGAAACCCGATAAGGGGAAGAAAGACGATGGGATCGCGCGTAAGCAGAGCGAGAAAAACTACGCTGGCAATGAAAAGCACGATCGAGCGCCAGACCCGCGAGCGGCTGAGGTTTGAGAGCAGCGCGGCGGCCAGGCCGAACAGCACAAACTGGAATGAAGCTGAGTCCATGGTTATTTTCCTTGCTCCTCTGCGACCTGATTCTGCGCTGCGGCTCTTAGCGAGGGCACTGCGCCGCCGGTTAGCTCTTTGGCCAGCAGATCGGCGATGATCGCATGTCCCTCGGGATTGGGGTGGCCATCCACTGGGAAATAACCCCTCTCGGGGTTGGGTATATTGCGAAAGTCCGGCAAAATGTCGATGTAAGTTCCGCCGTGGCTGGCAACGATGGAGCGCAGCTCGCCGTCGAGTTTGTATGGATTGTAGCCTACAGGCCACTCATCGTTGGAGATCATAGCCGCCAGCGCGCCGTGATTGGGCACGAAGACAGCGACGAAGGGCACGCGCGCGGCCCTTGCCTTTGCCTCAATCTCCGCCGCGACACCGTCGAAGTCCTGCAACAGCCGCTGTTGGGCTTGACTCGGTCCGGCCGCTAGTATCCAGGAGTCCTTGTCGCCCTGGACGGTAAAGGAGTTCACGTATAGGCTCTGACTCTGGTACAGGAAGTGGCGCAGCAGGATCGCGGTTCGGGTGTAATCGAAGGCTTCGCCAATCGTATTCGCGCCCCGTTCTCTGTCGAGAGCGCCTTTTATGAATCGCAAGGCCCTTTCCAGCCGGCTCAGATGTGTTTCAGGATGAAGGTCGGGCGGGGGCAACTTCGTCATGTCGGTGGGGCCCAGTATCCAGAGAATCAGGTCGGGCTGGGCGTCCAGAACCTCATTGAAACGAAGAGCTATATTGTGCGGGGTTCCCCCCCAACCCTCGATCGCTTCGTTGTAGAGCTCGATCCTTTGTCCGGTTCGCCGCGAGAGTTTAGCGGGCAGCAGAGCGGCGAAGGTTTTTTCCCTCGTCACTTCCTTTCCCATCGCCACGGACGAACCAATCATCACGATCCGATACGTACCCGGCTGCTTTGGCACGAGATCTTCATCGGCCCGGAAGCCGCTACTGTTGAATCGGTATTCCACCGGCGGGCTTTCGTATTTCTTTTCCCAACACACACAATTCGGAATTCCCCGCACACCGGCCGACATGTCATTGAACGCGAGGCACCGCCCCACCCCCGTCCGCGACAGGGTAAACATTTGACGCGCGATCAACTCAGAACTGACGGCCACCACACAGATTGTCAGCACGCCGAGCAATGGCAACAGGAGCCAATCGCGCAGCGGGATCTTCGCTTCCGGCGCGCTTTCCAGGCTGCCGCTGTTGGATGGGGGATTGGCATCAATCATGTTCTATCTACCCATATCGAGCGCAACCTGGGGCTGGGCGGCTTTACTGAGCGCGGGCACGGCGCCGCTGGTAAGCGCACTGGCCAATAGCCCGGAGACGATCCTGTGTCCCTCGGCGTTGGGGTGGCCATCCACGGGAAAGTAATACTGCTCGGGGTTGGGTATGGCGCGGAAGGCGGGCAAGATATCGAGATAGATTCCGCCGTGGCTGGTCACGATGGAGCGCAGTTCGCCGTCGAGCTTGTAGGGGTCAAAGCCTTTCGGCCATTCGCCCATCGAAATCATGGCCGCCTGGGCCCGATTGGGCAACAGCACGGTAACGAAAGGAATGCCCGCCGCACTGGCGCGAGCCTCCATATTTGCGACATCTATATCCGTCTGGCGCAGGTGGCTCTGCCATTCAGCACTCGGTTCAGCCTTCAGGAATCCGGAGTGGGAATCATCGCCCCTGAGATAAGAATTCACATACAGACTCTGACTCGAATAGAGAAAGTGCTGAATCATCAACTCGGTCCGGCTGGCTGCAAGGTGCGATAGAAATCCGGCGGACGCGATCTCCCATAGACTGCGCACCTTATCCCAGGCCGATTTCCTAGCCAAAGCTTCGTGGACGCGGGTCCGGATGTCTCGCCCGGCCGAGGCCTTGCTTCCCGGCACTACGAAGGATGCCTGCTCGATGTCCATGGGGGCCGCGACCCACAGAATCATGTCCGGCCCAGCCGCCAAGACCTCGTTGAAGCGCAGGACAACGTTATGTGTAAATCCGTATCCCATGCCTACGTTGTACACTTCAATCTCACGTCCGGTCCGCCGCGAAAGCTCTTGCGGCAGGAGGGCCGCGAAAGTCTGCTCTCTCCGCACTGTCAAGCCCATTACGGACGAGGATCCTGTCATCACGATCCGATATGCGCCGGGCGGCTTTAGTCCGCACTCCATACCCGCGCGATGCCCGCAGCTGTTGTACCTGTATTCCGTTGGTTGACTTTCCGGGATCTTTACCTGGCAAACTGAGTTCGGAATCCCCCGCACGCCGGTCGAAGGATCGTCGAGCACCCAGCATTGCTCCTCGTTGGTCTTCGACTGGGAAAACATCCAGCGCGCTATCAACTCCGATGTGACGGGCATGATGCAAACCGTAAGCATGCCGAGTATCGGGAGCACGATCCAGTCGCGCAGCGGCAACTTCCGCTCGGAGCATCTTCCTCCGCCGCCGGCCGCCGTGTCTCGATCGAAACTCCTAGGTGCATCGTTCAATGACTGAAATGCTCCTGATTCACCTCAAGAATACACTGCAATAGCTATCTTCCTTGCGCCTGCGGCGCTTGCGGCTGGGCGGCCCCACTGAGCGCGGGCACGGCGCCGCTGGTAAGCGCACTGGCCAATAGCCCGGAGACGATCCTGTGTCCCTCGGCGTTGGGGTGGCCATCCACGGGAAAGTAATACTGCTCGGGGTTGGGTATATTGCGAAAGTCCGGCAAAATGTCGATGTAGATTCCGCCATGGCTCGTCACGATGGTGTGCATCTCGCCGCCGAGTTTGTATGGATTGTACCCAACCGGCCAGTTGCTCATCGAGAACATGGCCGCCTGGGCGCGATTGGGAACGAGCACGACCGCGAAAGGCACACCCGCGGCCCTGGAGCGGGCGGCAGCATCAGCGGCGTCCTTGTCAAACTGTCTAAGCTTCTCTTGCCACTCTGTGCTCGGCGCAGTTCTCAGGAACTCAGCCTCTTCCCCGCCCATCAGGAAGCTCCGCACATACAGGCTTTGACTCTTGTACAAGTAGTGTCGCAGCAGGATTGTGGTTTGAGTCCGATCGAAGTGTTGACGAACGAAAGCCGCGATTGAGCCGGTGGAAAAAGCGGTCTTGAAGCGATACCACAATCGTGCGATCGAACCTGGCTTTCCCGCGCTGTTGGGCAGCGCGTCCGGCTTGTCCAGGCCATGCCATACAGCCTCGTTCGAGACGAATGCAGGATACTTGAAGTCAATGGGCGTCAGCGCCCACAAAATCATGTCGGGCTTGGCCGCCAATGCATCGTCGAAGCGCGCGTTGACGCTGTTCAGATATCCCCACATCATGCCTTCGTTATAGACTTCAACCCTGCGCCCGGCCAGCCGCGAGAGTTCCGCCGGCAGTAGCGCCGCGAAGGTATCTTCTCTCGCGACATACCTTCCCAATGCCATGGAATAGCCAATCAACACGATTCTGAAGGCGCCCGGCGTTTTGGGGCCGCACTCCATTCCAGCGCGATCGCCGCAGCTATTGAATCGATACTCTGTCAATCCGCCCTCGGCGAGTTTTCCCCAGCAGACAGTGTTCGGGGCCACCCGCGCGCCTTTGGAATAGTCTGGCAGTTCCGCGCAAGACGGAAGAGATCCAATGCCAGTGCTGAAGGTGCGCCGCGCAATCCACTCTGTGGACGCCGCCAGGAAACATAGAGTCAGCACGCCGATAATTGGCAGCACGATCCAGTCCCTCAGCGGAAGCCGCGCTTCCTGCCCGGTCTGGCGGCCGCCGCGCTCCGTTGCTGTTTCGGAACTGAATTGCCCATGGCTCATGCGCGTGACTGTGTCCTTCCAAACCAAAGAGGCTGGACGAAGGTTATTTGCTCAGCTCAAATGCCGCCCGCGGCTGAGGCAAAACACCGATTGCGGGGGTGGTCCCGGCGGCAAGCTCCTTTGCCAAAAAAGCGGCAATCATTGCATGACCTTTGGCATTGGGATGGCCATCCACAGGAAAGTAATTCTGTTCGGGGTCCGGCACGGTGCGGAAATCCGGAACGATGTCGACGTAAGTTCCGCCATGGCTGGTTACGATGGAGCGCAAATCGGCGCCCAGCTTGTAAGGGTCGTAGCCTCTTGGCAACTCATCGCTGGAAAGCATGGCCGCCTGCACGCGCCACGGCACAAGCGCAATCGTTAAAGGCACGCCCGCGGCTCTGGCGCGGGACTCGATCTCCGCGGCATAGCCGTCGAAAGCCCGCAAGCGGCTTTGCCACTGCGCGCCGGGTTCGGCCCTGAGAATCCCAGCCTCGGGTCCATCCAGATGAGACTCGATATACAGACTCTGGCTCTGGTCTAGAAAGTGCTGTAGAAGATATCTGGTCTTCGTGCTATCCAGCAGATCGTGCGCGATGCGGGTAAGACGGGAAACCGCGCCTGCGATCGATTTTTCCCCAAGGACTTCCTTGAGCCGGCCTCTCGTCCTTCCCATAAAAGCAGTGGAGTCGAGGGGCGTTATCCGGACAGGAGCGGCATTTTCCGCGTATTCGATGTCCCAATACGTTACGATCCAGAGAATCATGTCGGGCTTGGCCGCCGATATCTCATTGAAGCGCATTGAGACAATGCGGGGGACTTCGTACATCATGGCATAGTTATAGATCTCGACCTTGCGCCCGGTCCGCCGGGAGAGCTCCGCGGGCAATAGCGCGGCAAAAGTCTTTTCCCGCGGAACCCCCCATCCCATGGTCATCGACGAGCCGGCCATGACAATCCGGTAGGCGCCGGACGGCTTCGGCTGGAATTCCGTGTCCGCTCTGTATCCGGAGCCATTGAAACGGTATTCGACGGGCGTGCCTTCGGGAATCTTATACAAGCAGGTTGAGTTTGGGATCGCCCGCACGCCCGCCGCGGCATCGTCCATGTTCAGGCAATTGTTGAGCGACGTAAGGGTCTCGCTGAAGATGCGGCGCGCAATCCATTCAGTGGAACCCGCGATGAGAGAGACTGTCAGCAGTCCAAGCAGCGGCAGCAAAATCCAGTCCCGCCCCGGCAGTTTGACTTCTCCCGCAATTCGAGAGCCGTCTGGAAAAGATTGTGTCATGCGCGAGATTGGCCGGCTGGCACGAGAAAGCCCTGGGAATCCACCTTCATCGGCGCGCTCTCCGGCTCTGCGCCATCGACGAGAAGTTCCCAGCGCGTCAGCCCGGAGGCATCTTCACCCACTTTTGTAAAGCCGAGCTTGGCATAATGATCGACAACGAGCTTGTTGCGGTCAGTGGGGCGATAGGTTCCGCATAACCTGCGGATACCGGCAGCGCGCGCATGTTGAAGGATTTCGCGCAGCACCATGTGCTCGACCTTGCGACCCAAAACGCGGCAGCTCATCAGCCAGGTGTCGATCTCCCACGCTTCGGGTTCGCCGGGACGGCAGATAATCACGCTGATCATGCCGTTATCGCCGAAGATATCCGCCAGCCTGACTTGCAGCGTAAAAACTTCAGGGTCGTTCTCCGCCTGGACAACTTCGGGATCGGTGTAGCGGCGCGTGGTCAGGTTGTATTGGTTGGACTTGTTGATGAGCTGCACGATGCGGGCTCTGCCGGTGGCGTCGAAGGGCTGGAAGGCGATGGTCATATCCAGCGACGCCAGGTATGCGTCCACGCCTCCAACCTGCTTTTGCAGATTGGCGCGCTTGGCGTTGTCCTGGTAGAAGCCAGCGCGTTTCAGATCCTCGGCGGCAAAGGCCACGGCCTCGAAATACCCGGCTGCCGCGAGAGTTCGCGCATAGTCCGCGGGTTCCTCGGGCAACTCCGGCACGGAGACCTGCGGGAGCAGCTTGCGCACCAACCCGCGCTCCACTGGATTGTCGTCGAGAAAGACCATGGCGTCCAGGCCCAGCGACAATTCTTCGGCAATTGCTTTTATGTTTGTCGCCTTGTCGTTCCAGTTGGCCTGGAAGACGGCGATATGGTCCAGCTTCAGCAGCATCTCCGGGTGCTTCACAAAAGGCTCGCGCGCCACTTCGTCGGTATTTTTGGAAGAGACGGCCAGCACGACTCCGCGCTGGCGCAGGTCAAGGGCAAGCCGCTGGACCGCCAGGTGAGCCTCGCCGCGCGCATCGCCCTGCGCCACCTTGATGCCTTCGAGTCCATCATCCCCGATAACTCCGCCCCACACGGTATTGTCGAGGTCAAGAACCAGAACCTTCGCGCTCTTGCCACGAATGGCCGCTACGGTCCGGGCAACATGATCGGCGTAGAGGGGGATAAGTTCGTCGGAGAAAGAGAATTTGGCCATATTCCACAACTGAGGGTTGTGCCAGGAGGCAAGGCCAACTGTCTCGGCCAGTCCGGCCACGTCAAGCAGGACATCTCCCGACGCGAGCACAAACTCCGCCAGCTCGCGGTTTATGCTGTCAATCAGATTTCTCTGCGTTCCCGGCAAAGCGCGGTCCAGGCTGCCGAAGAGCGTTTCCGGCGGCGGGGCGAAAGTCTGGAAGATGCACACCGCATTGGAATTGGCTTTGATGCCGACGCGAAGAGCCTGGAGGTAGCCGATCGCTCCCTGCACGGTGGCGGAAGCAGCCTCGGAGTCTCCCATGGAGAGTTTCAACGGCAGGGCGCGATAGTCGAGTGCAAAAAGCACGGCATCGGGTTTCGCGCTGTTGACCTTGGAGTCCGGCGTCAGAGCTTCCTGGGCCACCTGATCGTAGGAGGGCTGGACGATCTCAAGCGCAATGCCATGGCGCGCGGCGCTTGCCACCAGAGCCGGCACAATTAGATCGATCGTCGAGTTGCTCAACACCGCCAGACGGAACGGTACGAGCGGGTCGAGAGGTTTGCCGCCGGATTTGGCTTGCGTTTGCGCTTTTCCAATGGCCTTGGCCAGCTTTGTCAACTGGTTCAGATCAAGGGCGTGGAGCGCCAGTGCCTGGAATTCGCAGCCCAACGGGCCATCCGAGTCAGGCAAGGCTTTAAGCCGCTCTGAAAACTCCCGCTGCGCGCGGGGCAGCCATTGCAATTCCGAATAGAGTGCATTCATCGGCCGGTTTCCCGTTCTTGTAGGGCAGGCTCAATCAGTTTATTGGATAGGTTCTCGGTGTCGTGCGGCGGGATGCGCCAGTCTAAGCTCGAGCCTGGATCAGCGCGACAAGTTCGCCCACATTCTGGAGTTTGCCGACCTCCGAGGTGGAAAACTTGATCTTGAAAGCCCGTTCGATGGTAAGAATGAGCCGTATATGGGCCAGACTGTCCCAACCGTCGACATCCTTGGCCGACAACTCGGGAGTTACCTGAATAGAATCTTCATCGAAGACATCCTCAAAAATCTTCGTCAGCCGTGCGTAGATCTGTGGTTCATCCATCCCGAAAACCCTCCTCGTATCTGCGCTGCACAATACGACTTTCAACAGGCTTATTGTACTGTGCAAGCGGAAGCGGCGATTTACCTAAGTGCCTGATCTTCCATCATCTTCCGGATTTCAAATCTTCCGGATTTCAAATCGCGCTTGAGGTTGAGAGTACCAGAGTCGCTGGCCTGCTTCAAGCTGAGAACCGGCGTAAGTGGGAGCGATTTTGCCAGGAAGTAACATGAGCGGCCAGTGCTTCGACACGCGGGTAATTACCGCGTGGGCCACTCTTCAACGACGATGCCAAGGTCGTTGAGCTGCTGGATAACGGCTTCGACGTTGCGACGCACCTTGGGACGGTCTTTGCTGCTGGCCAGGGGCGACTCAGCCACGGCGATTACACGGCCGTAGCGCCAGGCGCCGGGGGGCAGTGCAATCAAGGCATCGGCCAGGTCGGCGGGGCGCAGGACAAGTTCCTGGCGGCGTGCTCCCTCAGGACGCAGCATGGTTCCCTGTCCCAGGCTGCTGGGGTTGGCGTCGGCCATGGTTACGCGCAGGTTGAGAGAGTCCGCATCTACCGAGAGAAACGGATTGGCCCATGCGCCGGGTTCATGCACATTCACATAGAGGCTCTTGGCGGGCAGAGGGATGCGGGCCAGTTCGTCCCGCTGGCGGTCAGTCTTGCTGGCGGAGGCCTGGGCCGCGGCCTGGGCTTGATGCTCGGCGTTCACGGCGGTCTTTGCAACCCCAACCACCGCCTGCTCTTCCTTGCGGCAAGCTGCCAATGCCACGGACAGCAGCAGGGCCATGGCCGCAAATCCCCTGATTTGTGCGCGCTGGATCACCAATCCAGGATAACAGGCAGTCCGCACCGCGAGATGCCCGGAGCGGTGACGGGGCAGGCGGCTCATGGTGTTTCGGGCATTCGCTGTCACACTTCGCGCTCGGATTTTAGCTGAATCGAGAGCTGCTAGAGGATGGCACTAACACAAAAAAGGTATCGCCATAGAAAGAAGCTTTGTGGTATTATTCGAACGAGGTGCCGTTCGACCTTCCGGAGAGGAAAGAAATGAACAACATGCTTCTGAAGCTGTACGTGAAATACCAGGAATTGAAGGACCGTGAAGAAGGTCAGGATCTGGTGGAATATGCGCTGGTTATCAGCCTGATAGCCATCGCAGCAGTCGTTTCCCTGACCGTACTTGCCGGAAAGATTACTGGGGTGTTCTCAACAATCGACACCAGCCTCTAGCCCTGATTGAGACGATCCCTGCGACGACAGGTCGCAGCGTTGCGAATGAAGTTCATCCAATTGCCTTGTCTATATCGTGATAATTCCGCACACACAGAAACGCATTTCTGTGTGTGCGGATATCACACGCGACGTAAGACGCGCGGGACATGGAAATTGCGCCTCAAGATTCCAACGACCGCTATGAAGCGGTGAAAATTGTCGAAGATCGATTCGAGACAAATTCCGCTCAGCTATCGGCTGATTTCCGTCCAGCATCCTCGACCAGCTAATAACGCTTTGTGACGGCCTGCGGAGCGGGGCCAGTCCTGCCGCCCAGCAGCCACTCCAGGGGCTTCCTCACGTCTTCCTCTCGCGCCTGACCCTGCACCCGGGCAACGATCTCGCCTTGCTCGTCCAGAATCATCGTGGTCGGCAGCACATTGCCCAGTCCCGCGTCCTCCAGCATATCCAGGTCCGCCCCTACCCACACCTCCAGGGTGAGCGGATTGCGGCTCAGAAATTCGTCGATCTTGGGGCGGTCTTTGGCCTCGTTGGCTGATGCCGCGATGAAACGCACCTTTTTCCCCGCATATTCCTGGCTGAGCTTGGAGAGCAAGGGCAGCTCTTGCTTGCACGGGCCACACCAGGTGGCCCAGAAGTTGACCACAACGATGGAACCGCGCAGGTTGGAAATCGTCTGTTTGTTTCCCTTGAGGTCTTTCAGCTCAAAATTGGGCGCGCGCTTGGCCTGCGCGACAGGCATCAGAAAGCAGAACAGCAGGGCGGCCAATGTGCGAAGAGTGAGTTTCATTTTCTTTCCCCTTGAATGTTGGGTAGGACAGCAGGAATGGAAGGCAATCGCGGCGCTGGAACGCCGCCATTGCCTTCTCTGCATTGCAGCGAATGACTCAGAACCGGTGCGTCAGGCTTGCCAGCCAAACATACTGCGCAAAGGCAGCGTCTCCATGCGTGCCATAAACCGAGTCGGGGTAGCTTCCCGTGCGGTCGCGATGAACTGCCTTGTAGACGCCTGCTGAGAGTAAGTTTGAACCTCGCGTGTATTGCGCGCCAGGCCCGGCGGTGACCGCGAAACCAGGCCTGCGGAAGCCGTCGTTGCTGTTGGGAAACAAGTTATAGGCAGGCACGCCTTCGTCGCGCGGGCCAAAGGTTGCACTGAGCGCTTTCACATGGCTGATGTGGAGAGGAAATGCGACTCCCGCTTCCATCAAGTATTGGTCGGAGATGGCGACGTAGTTGTTGAGCGGCTGCGTGGTCGAGAGGGTTGCGCCTCGCTGCACGCCGTTGGTGCCGCCCTGGGTGGCGATGTAATCTCCGTCGGTGTAGAAGGTGAGAGACTTGCCCACTCGCCGGTATCCCATCCATTGCATCACCAGGCCCCAGCCGCCGTTTCCGGGCTGGATGGAATAGTCCACCGGCGCGGTCACTTCCACTGCCTGGCCCGTACCGGTGGTGTTGCTATCGGTGGTGTTCCGCACGTCGTCGTTGCCGGTGGGCATCAGCACTCCCAAGCCTACCGAGAAGTTGTCGTGCGGCGCATGTTCGGGGTTGCGTATCCAGATGTTGGCGCCGACGATGGTATCTCCAAGGCCGGAAGCTGCGTACTTGATGGGAGAATTCTGGCTTTTGCGGGATGCAAACAGCCATGGCGCATCGAGCTCGAAGCTGATCCTGGGAGTCCATTGATACGTCAGGTTCGAGGTGATCAGATTGATGCGGTTCTCGACTTGTGTCTTGTCTTGCGCGCGATACTCCTGGTAAACATCGCCCACATAGTGCTGGTAAGAGAACTGGTGGCGCTCGCCGATGGTGACTTGAAAGTGGCCTGGCTCCAGCGTTCCGCCCTGTTCTGTTGGCAGGCCGGTTTGCTCCGGCGAGCGCGCCAGGATGCAACCCTGCGCGCCTAACTGCCCCGCGGATATGGCCACGGCAATCGACGCGGCAAACAGAACCGTTATCTTGCTGGCACTGCTTCCGGTTTTAACTTCGGCTGTGTGCTTCGAGAATGTTTTCGACGAATGAAACTTCATGCGTTGCGACCTCTCTTCAATTGGGGAATTTGGTTTCGGGCCATGAAGAGAACTCACATGCGGCGCGGACAGACATCGGACACCGGTATAGGCGCCTGATGTTGTTTGGCGCACGCCGGCCTCCGCCATGCCCCTTGGTAAAGCTAGCGAGCGAAGGCGGGATGCGCATCGGGCAATATGTTGAGGTTTAACTCGCCTTATCGGCTGAGGCTCGACTGGCTCTTTCGATGGAGAGATGTAAAGCAATTCTTCGCATCGGCAATTCTTGGGTATGCGCTGCCTACGGCTTACTTGCCGATGAGGCTGCGCGCAATTGCATCGAGCATTCCATTAAGGAAGTTGATGGACTCGGGCGCCGAGAAGCGGCGGCCAATTTCCAGAGCCTCATTGATAACGATGGGGAATGGAGTGCCTCTAAAGCCCAGCATTTCACCAACCGCCATGCGCAGCAGATTGCGATCCACGGCCGGCATGCGCTCTAGCCGCCAGTGCTTTGAGTTGGCCACGATGAGTTCATCAATCTCTTCCTGACGTTCGACCGCAACGCGGAAGAGGTCTTCGGCAAAGCCGCGGACTTCCGGTTCGACCTGGTCGGCAGCCTTCCAGAATGTGGCGCGCACCTGGTCCGGCGTCTGCTTGCCGATGTCCGCCTGAAAGAGCATCTGCATGGCTAGCTCGCGCGATTTGCGGCGCGTCACGGCGGTCAAGCGACGCCGCCATCGCCATGCCCGCCAATCAGGATCTTGCGGTGAAGGCTGACCATCTCGATGGCTGCTACGGCAGCTTCAAAGCCCTTGTTTCCAGCTTTGATGCCGGCGCGGTTGAGCGCTTGTTCCAGGGTTTCGCAAGTCAATACGCCAAAGCTGTGAGGAATCCCGGTCTCCTGTTGCGACTGGCCAATGCCGCGCGCCACTTCGTTGTAGATGGCTTCGTAGTGGGCGGTTTCGCCGCGCAATAAGCAGCCGAGCGTCACGATGGCGTCTGCCTTGCCCAACTGCGCAACAGTGCGCGCGGCGGCTGGAATCTCCCATGCGCCGGGCACGCGGATGACCTCAATTGCAGGCCGCGCCGCGCCGCTGCGTAACAGGGCATCGAGCGCGCCTTCGAGCAACCGCTCGGTAATCACAGCATTCCAGCGTGCGACCACGATTGCGAACTTCATGCCCTCAGCCGAGAGATCGCCTTCGACAGCCACCGGCCTGCCCTTGAGCGGATCGGTCCAGGCCCAGAAGCTGAAAGCAAAGCCCGGCTCCGGCTCGACGGTAAAGATGCTCGATTTCCAATGGGTTTGAGAGATGGCGGAGAGCCGCGCAACTGCGGCATCGCCGCCCTCGGCGCGCAGCCAGTTCTGCGCCGTCCGATGCACTGCGTCGAGAGCTGTCACCTCGATCAGCAGATCGGACGGATAGGAGAATTGTCCAAAGACGATCTCCAGATTACCCAGCGGGGCCAGGAATTCCGCACCGCGCCTGTTCTCCTCATTCCATCCCTTTCCGGACTCGAATCCGAGCGCGGAAAAGAAGCTTGCCAGCCGGTCATAGACGGCGGCGCTTCCGGCAGGACGAAGAAAGGAGATGCCCTTGATCATTCTTTGATTCTATCGTGCGGAGATGGCTCCACCTTCTCGCATTCGGGTGAACCTGGGTAAAGGAAAAGGCCGGCGCGGGGCCGGCCTTAATTGGTTCTATCTCGATGGCCTAAGTGGTGGAGCGCGGCTTGACGGTAATGACTGTAGCCGGGACCGGATTGTTGGTTGGCGCAGCCAGCTGGCAGCCGGGATCGACGCCGCCGCTGGCAACCGGAGTGCACGCAGGGAGGTTGGGCGCGATCTGCTGCGTGTCGACAAGCGGCGTTGCCGGGGAGAGATTGGTGGGAATGCTGATGTAGTGAATCAGATTGTCACCCGCGGTGGAGACAAAAAACAGCGTATCGTCTGGGCTGAAAGCGCCTGCCACAGGAGCCGTGATGGCTGAACTGCCGGTCAGCTTTAGATAGTTGACCGTGCCCGGTGCGCAAACAGGGGGCGCGCCGGCGGCGCCCGGCGTGCAACTGCCGGGTATGTAGTATGGCAACGGAGCGCCAGGCGTTGACCCGGTGTAAGTAATAAAGGCCAGGTTTGAAGCAGGTGAAGGCACCACTTGGTTGACGGCTGAGGCGTTCACCTTGCTGAGTACCGCCTGATTGAGCGTGTGCGGAATAGTGAGCGGCGTGAGCGAATTCGACCCAGCGCCGGGGCACTGTTCAGTGGGAATCGTGACCCCGATGTCGTCGAGGGTGATGCCGCCATTGATGAAGGCTGCTCCAAGGATGTGATTGCCATCCGTGGTGGCGGCAAGCGTATCCGTTTGGACCGGGTTGTTAGACGCGTCGAGGATCAGATCTCCTTGCGGATAGAGGGCCACGCTCCCAACCGTGCCGGAGGGGCACCAGGTGTGAGCAGTGGTGGGGTTGCCGCGCAGATAAGCGCCCACGCTGGGAATGGTCAGGGCCGGTGTCTGCACGGTGGTTGCCACTGGCGCAATCGGCGGCAGCGAAGAAGCCGGCAGGGGACTTGGCGGCAGGGGGTAAGACGTCCAGCCAGTGTTCTGGTTGTAGACATACAACGTATCGCTGTGGCCTTGACCGAGGCTGGCGCTGTCGGTGACGTAGAGCGTCTTCGAGTCGGGCGTCCAGACAGCTGCGTTGCCCACTCCGCCCGTCGTCGAGTTCACGCCGCCAGAACTGTTGTAGAGATAAAAGATCTGGCGCGCCTGGTCATTGATCAGTATCGTGGAACCGTCGGGAGAAACGGCCAGCACCACACCGGGCGCGTTCGTGTCCTGCTTTGAAAGCGAATTACCGATCGTGCTGTAAATCATCAGCTCCCGGCTGGAGCCAAAATAGAGATTGAGGCCGGCCCGGTCCATCACCATTGAATTAGGCACATAGGGCAAACGCACCGGTGTGCCTAGGGTGCCGGTGATCAACTCGAGGGGGACAAAGTACTGCGACTGGCCCGGTGCGCCAAGCCAGAGGTACTCGCTGGCCGTGCCTGGCGTGGTAACCGTCACCGGATTTGAGGAAATGGAGAGACCGGTGCCAAAGAGGCCGATTTCATTGATGGGAGAACCATTGCAGAGGGGCGGCTGGCAGATGGCGTAGATCGAGGCCACGCCAGGGAAAGATGGCGTGATTTGCCCGGAACCGCCGGCCAGGATGTCGGCCGGGTTGGTTGACTGGTAGTCCAGGTTCAGGCCCGAGATGGGGCATCCGAGTGGAGGGCAATCCTGAACGTTGTTGTCGTACACCGTGGTCACCAGATTCTGGACGATCCCCTGAGTGATGGTTCCCTGCGTCGTGCCGTTGGCCAGGGTGACGCTGATCGACTTGGGCGGGCATGTGGAGAAGTAGCCGGCCGAGGATGCCGAACCGGACGACAACACGTTGATTTCGGTGGTTCCCGGCTGGGCAGCCGTAATCTGATTGGTTTCGCTGTTGACGTTGGCTACGAGGGGGGTGCCGACGAGATAAGTGAGCGTGCCCAGGGACGCAGAGCAGTTTGGAACCGAAGTCACGCCGGCAGGCAACGGACAGGCGTAGTTTGCGCCGGCGACCGAAGCAGGCGCGCAGAGCAGTTGCTGCTGATTGTTGCTGCCCAGAAAGCAGGCTTCTGAATCGAGCTGAGTCTGAACCCCCTGCGAATAACACTGTTGCTGCCCGGCTATGGCAAGAGTCACTGAGGTTATCTGCGGATGCACGTACACCGCGACCGGATTGGAAGTTACGGAATTCGCGGATGCTGTGATATACGCGACCGCGTAAGGCAGGCCACCCGTTGAAGGCAGTGGATCCGGCTTGCTGCAGGTGGTGTAGTCGGCAATTCCGCCGCCGGTGTTCCGGTTCCAGGTTCCGGCGCAGATGTTGCCGCTCGGCGAGATGTCCACCAACTGGTTATTCGTCGTTCCATAGGTGTACTTGTTCACCGAGGCTGGTTTGTATAGACAGGTATAGGCCGAGGGCGAACCGGCCTGCTGCGTCTGTCCGAAGGCAAGAGAAACGCCGGTGGTCTGCGGCGGGAGAACGATGGATACGGGATCTCCGATCTTCAACCCGTAGCCTGAGGTTGCGGGACAATATTGCGCCGCCGGATTGCGGGTGCAGCCGGAGATCGATATCCCGGCCGGAACGGCCAGGCACAACAAGCAGACTAGCGTCAAAAACCGCCGCATGAATCCTCCCCGCCCCGCCCTTTCAAACTGCGGAACGGTCTCTCAGAATCGGTAAAAATTGTGTCATAGCGATTCTTCAATCGCCGCGATCGCAAACTGCCGGCTGCGAAAGGCTCTTCGTCCCAGGAGAGCTTCCCCTGGCAATTGCCAGCCACACCAAGAAAACTGAAAAACACACAACCTCATCCCGTCAACATGCCCAAGGCCTGCCCGAAGCCGACGAAATCCGCTCATCCGGTTCGATGACGGCCGTTCCGAAGCACGCTGTTCCTTGGGCGATTGGCGAAACACCCGCTCAGAACTCCAAAGACAAAGTGTATCAGGATGGGCTGGCCTGGCGCAGAACGCCGCGCGCGGCCAAACACCGCCCTAGTCCATAGACGCCGCCGCGCATCGATGGAGAGCGGAAATCAGGTTGGCGGGAGATAGCGGGCGAACCACTCCGCGGCCCGCTGGATCACGTCCAGCCGGTGGGCGGGATACACAAACCCATGACCCTCGTTGGGGTAGACAACCAGTTGCGCCGGCACATGCAGGTCGCGCAGGGCATGCCAGAACTCGAAGGATTGGGGCGCGGGACACTCGCCGTCGCGGTCGCCCACCACCACCAGCGCCGGCGTATGCGCCTGCTTGATAAAGCCGATGGCCGAACTCTTCGCGTAGGCCGCCGGATCGTCGTAAACCGAAGCTCCGAAATAAGGAATCATCCACTGGCCAATGGAGTTCTCACCATAGTAGCTCTGCCAGTCGGAGATGCCCGCGCCCGCAACCGCGGCCTTGAACCTCTGGGTCTGCGTCACAGCAAACATGGTCATGAATCCGCCATAACTCCAACCGGTCAGGCCCACGCGGTTGGGGTCGACAGGATACTGGGCTTCGACCGTGTCTACGCCGGCGAGGATGTCACGCAGATCGCCGTAGCCGAAATCCTTGCGGTTGGCCTGGGTGAATGCTTCGCCCTGGCCGAAGCTGCCGCGCGGATTCGGTTGCAGGACGAAGTAGCCCAGAGCCGAAAAGGCCGCCTCGTTCAGCACTTCGGCCCCGCCCCAATGCGGAATCTCGGCCGCGGCCGGGCCACCATGCACCAGCACAATCAGCGGATATTTCCTGGACGGATCGTAGCCTTTGGGCAGTGTGAGCCAGCCCTGCACCTGGAACGCGTCGCTCTTCCAGGTCAATGAAACGGAGTTGCCCCAGGCCGGCTCGACGCCGTCGTTGAAGTGCGAGATCTGGGTGGAAAACGGCAATTCCTCGCTGTTCTCCTTTCCCAGTTTGGCCGAATAGATCTCCTCCGGGTGGTCGTATGTGCTAGACCGGAAGACGAAGAGCGAGTGGCCTGCCGCGTACGAAAGACTCATCTCCGACCTACCGTCGCCTACGGTGCCGGGGATGCTGAAGATCGGCGATCCAAATGTCGCAGTCACGCTCTTGCCGTCGGCTTCCACCTCGAATTGCAGGCGAATCAGCTGACTGTAGGCGCCTGCCAGTTCGGTGACAAAGAGGCTATTGTTGTCTTCCCAGTCCAGCCATGCGGCCGTAGTGTTCCGTCCGGGGCTCAGGTTGCGTGGCGCGCCGCCGGAAGCGGAAACGATCCAGACATCGCCGCCCGTGACGCTCTGGTCGCTCATCAGCCCGCCAATGAAGGCAATGGTTCTCCCGTCCGGCGACCAGCGCGGCACGGCAATCTGAAGCCCATGCAGAGGACCCTTAACCTCGGCGGGGGCAAGTACCGCCTTGGCATCGCCGTCCAAAGGTTGCGTATAGAGCTTGGCTACCCACCAGTTGTTTTCTCCCGGCGGATCCGCGGCGACATACGCAAGTCCGTTCGAATCCGGCCGCCAATTGAATTCATAGACATGCAGATTGGCCGGGGAAACCTGTACGGGAGGCGCGGGCGTTTGCGTGTTTGCCTCAGCCATGGCAACCCGCTGAATCTCGACGCCGTCCTCGCCGATCACTCCGGCTGGAGGCTTCATGGCCGCGAGCGCCCCGGCCGGCCGCGTTGCCCCCTCGACATAGAGGAAAGCTACTTTTTTTCCATCCGGCGAAAAGGCCGGCGCTTCCACGTAGCCGTTCAGCGTGGTCAGCCTCCGCACAGGCTTGCCGTCAAGCCGGGATAGATACAAATCCGTCTGCACGCCGGGCGCGGCGCAATCCGAGAAGAAGGCCAGCATCTTCGAGTCAGGCGACCAAACCATCTCGCCCTCGCGGCAAATCTGGCCGGGTTTGGCAGACGCCGTCACCCGATCGCTTTTGGTCAGGTCGCCAAGCGGGGCCACGCGAATCTCTTCGCCCCCTTCGACCCGCTCAAACCACGCCAGGCGAGCGCCATCGGGGGAAACCGCGAGCTGCTCCACAAAGCGGCCCCGGTTCAGTCCCTTGAGCGCCTCTTCGATGCTGGCGCGATCCGGCGCCGTGGCTGCTGGAGCGTTCTGGGCTAGCGCGCCTGGGGAGTTGAAGGCTGCGCACAGAAACAGGGCGGCTCCCACGATCGAGCCGGCCCGAAGACAGTTGCGAAGCGGCGTCAAGAACATACCGGACATGCTAACAGGAATCGCCGGGCGCTGGATGCCTGTTCGACAGCCAAGCGAACGCGTTAACCTTGGATAATGTAACGTAGCGTCAATGGAGGATAATCGAAGCATGTCCACGGAAACCCCTGACCGCATACCGGCGCAGGTCTGGCTCGCCCTGCTGCTGGCAACGGCACTGGTCTTCACCCAACAAACCCTTGCCCAGCCGCCTGCCGCCCCGGCAGCGCCGGCACAAACAACCCCCTGGCAGCCGCGCATTCACTTTAATTCCCCGCCCAACTGGATCAACGATCCCAACGGCCCCATCCTGCTCAACGGCCAGTACCACCTCTTCTTCCAGTTCAATCCCCTGGGAGACGAGTGGGGCCATATGAGCTGGGGTCACGCCGTTTCGCCGGACCTGGCCCACTGGAAGCAGCTCCCCGTGGCGCTGAGCGAAGAGAACGGCACAGCCATTTTCAGCGGCTCGGTGGTGGAGGACCGCGAGAACACCGCTGGCCTGTGCGGCGAGGCCGGCAAGCAGACCCCCGGCTGCCTCATCGCCATTTACACCGGCGCTTCGCAGGAGAAGCAGACCCAAAACCTGGCCTTCAGCCGCGACGGCGGCGCGAGCTGGACGAAGTACGCCTCGAATCCGGTGATCGACCTAGGCCTGAAAGAGTTCCGCGACCCCAAGGTCTTCTGGCACGCGGCTTCAAAGAGCTGGGTGATGGTGGTCTCACTCCCCGACCAGCACAAACTGCGGATTTACCGCTCAGGGAACCTGCGGCAATGGGAGCAGGCCAGCGAATTCGGCCCGGCAGGCGCTGTCTCCGGCGAGTGGGAGTGCCCGGATCTCTTCGAGCTGCCGGTGCGCGACGGGAAAGGACGCCGTGTGGCCAGCCGCTGGCTGCTCAGCGTGAACATCAACCCCGGCGGCCCGGCCAAAGGTTCGGCGGATCAGTACTTCGTGGGCCAGTTCGACGGCTATCGCTTTACGGTGGATCATCCCAGTTCCGGTGCCCACTGGGCCGACTGGGGCAAGGACTTTTACGCCTCGACGTCGTTCGCCAATATTCCGCCCGACCAGGACCGCGTGTGGATAGCCTGGATGAGCAACTGGCAGTACGCCGCCAAGCTGCCTTCGTTGCCGGGACGCGGCCAAATGACGGTTGCGCGCCGGCTCTTCTTCCGCCAGCCGCCCCCGTATCCGGCGCTGACGCCCTCGCAGGAGCCGCTCGCGCTGGTGCAGGAACCGATTTTGCCGGTGGCTGACAGCAAACATTACGGAGCCATGTTCGGTGCGCCGTCGTTCCAGACTATTGCCCAGGCCAATGCAAGCATTGAGTCTCTGAAGCAATCGGGCCGCGTCTACCGGCTGAGCTTCATCCTCAACCCCGGCGACGCCCAGGAAGCCGGCGTGCGCCTGCGCCGCGGCAGCGTAAATCCCAACGACTCCGCCGCCGAAGAAACTGTGGTGGGCGTCGATACCTCAACCAACCGCATCTTTGTCGATCGCACACGCTCCGGCAAGACGGATTGGTCCCCCGACTTTCCGGCCCGCGTGTCGGCTCCGCTCAAGCATCCGCAAGCCGCTTCAATCCCCATGGAGATTGTGGTGGACGAAAACTCCATCGAGGTTTTTGCCGAAGACGGAGAAACCGTGCTGACCAACCTGATCTACCCAGCCGCATCCAGCCAGGGCCTGGCCTTTTACTCGACGGCCACTCCGCCGGGAGCGGGGCCTGCGCTGATCCGCAATATGGAGCTGACGCCGCTTGAGCAAACGGCGGCTGCGAAGTAAACGGAGGAAGGAGGGGCCTGGGCATGGCCCCTTTTGCATTCTTGGACGGGAGTATCGAAAGCAAACGCGGGGCGCCCAGCTTCAGTCGTAGCGCTCGAAGACGATCTGCTTGCGGTGCCAGCCGAAGGCGGCCAGGGTGTCGCGCACGCTGGAAACCATGAAGTTGAGGCCGCAGATGTAGGCGTAGATGTCGAAGTTCAGCTCGGAGGCCAGCAGGGTTGGGTCGGGCGGGGGCGCGGGCAACGGCTGGCCAAGACGGGCGGCGCGCTCCTGCACGATTCGGGTGACGTGCTCCTGCACGTAGCCGCGCAGGCCGGTCCAGCTCTCTTGGGCGCGGCTGAGGGTGGGCAGGTAGTGGAAGTTGGGATAGCGCCGCGCCAGCGCTTCGAACTCCTCGCGGTAGTAGATGTCGGTTTCGTGGCGGGTGCCATAGACCAGCCAGAGTTGCTTGCCGCCGCTGCGGTCCGGGCCATCGGCGGGAAAGATCGACTGCAGGAAACCGCGCATGGGCGCAATGCCGGTGCCGGTAGCGATCAGGATCGAGTCGGTGACTGGCTCCTTGAGTATGAAATGCCCGTGCGGCCCGTGAATCTGAATCGTTGCGCCCAGCGGCAGATCGGGCAGGTCGGCCAGGTGATTGGAAAAGAAACCTTGCTCTACCCGGTTCACGCAAAGCTCGAAGCGGTTGGCTTTGGGCGCGGAAGCGATGGAGTAGGCGCGGGTCTGCGTTTTGCCGTTGGCGTCCTCGGCCACCGCGGAGACAAACTGGCCGGCGGCAAAGGGAAAGCTCTCGACACCGTCCAGAACAAAGACGAAGTGGTAGCACTGCGCTACTTCGGAGATGCAGGCTTTTTCTTCAAGACGTGCTGTAAAGAGCGGTCGCGCCAAGGCAGTTCTCGCTGGGGAAGAGATGCAGCCCGCGGAACGGGCTGATTGCAGTATCGCCAGAGGAGCGGCATGGTGGCAAGCGGGCCTTTGCGGAGCCAGGTTGGTGGCTCATTGCCGCTAGGATGGATTGGGAGGCCACTGCCTGGAAGTGTGCAGCAAACGGAGAATCTGCACCTTATTCCCACGAATTCTGTAGATGAGAAAGTAGTGGCGATGAGCCAGCAGCTCCCGTGTGCCAAAAACGCGTCCGAGGCGGCCAATCTCAGGGAACCTTGTCAGAATTGTGGACTTTTCCGAGAAGATCAGGTCCATTTTGACCGCAGCGCGAGGGCTATCCGCCCGAATGTGCTCAAAAACTTCGCGACGATCTGCTCTGGCAGCCTTGGTCCAAACCAGATTCATCAGGCCGGCCTAGCTAGATTCCCCAAGGCCGTTTCGCGCATGGCCGCAAACTCCGCCTCGACCTCTTCGGCTGGTACAAGATTTCCGGCGTCTGCGTCGTCGATGCCAATCTGAACCTGGCGGCGAAACCACTGCTCATATTCGGCGTCGGTGCGCTGGGTTTCGATAAAGTCCCGCATGAACTCGCGGAGGAGATCTTGCTCGGTGCGTTCGCGTGCCTCTGCCGCTCGCGAAAAGGCGTGATGCAGTTCGGGGTCGACTCGGATTGTGATCGTGGTCTCTGCCATGCTCGCCTCCTGAAGGCGAAGAATTATCCTCAGCGTACCATGAGACGCGAACTCACGCTGCAAAAGGTGTCGGGCGCACGCCCCTATAATGGACGGGGAGCCGGATGACTTATCACTGAGCTTTTCCGGCGCCCAAGCCCGTTTTCTGAGGAATCCATGGCCGCACTGCTCGAAGCAATTACCGTCAAGCGCAAGATGTATTTTGAGTTTGAAAACACCCCATATTACTGTCTTGAAGCCGAGGTATCCACCCCCACGGCGCGTGGCGGCCAGACCCTGGTCCGCCTCAAGATGCGCAACCTGCTCACCCGCGCGGTCTTCGACAAGACCTTCAAGGCCGGCGACAAGTTCAAGGAGCCGGACCTGGAGACGGTTGAGGCATCATACCTCTACAGCGATGGAGAGGGCTCGCACTTTCTGGATCAGGAAAGCTTCGACACGCATACTCTGTCAGGCCAGATGGTCGGAGACGCGCTGGACTTTCTGGTCGAAGGCGCGTTGATCCAGCTCCACAAATACAACGGCAACCCCATCGGCTTGCAATTGCCCGAAAAGGTGGAGCTGGAAGTTACGTATACCGAGCCTGGCGCGCGCGGCGACACCAGCGGCAACGTGACCAAGCTGGCGCGGCTTGAGACGGGCCTGGAGATCAAAGCTCCGCTTTACGTGGAAGTGGGCGAGAGGGTGAAGGTTTACACCGAGACGCGGGAGTTTGCGGGGCGGGCGTGAGGGAACGCATTCTGCATCTGGAGGTTACGTCTCCAACACGAAACCAGGCCTAAGAATCGATTCGTCGCTAAGCGGCAAGCCGATTTGGACAGATTCTCGTACAGTCACATGGCGTTCCGCCGGGAAGTTGGTAACCAGCGCTTCCGTCATCGGGTGCCGGAGGTCTTCGCTTGAACCGACGTGATAGAAGTGTTCCTTTGTAAAGATATGGTACGGGCCACCAAGCCACTTCCTCTCCATCGCTAGGTTTGATCGGAACTCGTTACTGTGCCATGTGGACAAGATGAACCCGCACGGAAGGTTCGCAAGACGCTGTCCAAGATCGGCCTCGTCTTGCTCCGACCAGCTATTGAAGTAGTCAACATGTCGCCCCGCGTAAGGCGGATCGGCGTATACAAGATCACCCTCAGATACTTCGGACAGCGTCTTCTTAAAGCCAGACACCCTAAATTCCCAATCCACCCTGGAAATCACTGCGGAAATGGAAGCTACCTGATTGGCGATCTTGGTGATGTATGCAACTGCGAAACGGTCCGGCTTACGACAAAACGGCACATTAAATCGCCCTTTCTTGTTGAATCTCATCACGCCATTAAAACAAGATCTGTTTAAGAACAGGAAATCCAATGAGTTCGGAGAGAAATTAAAGCGTTCGCGCACCTCATAAAAATAGTCTTCACCCTTTGCGCTGAGATTCGCACCCTGATCTCTGAGAAACTCCCTTACATCTCCTGCGTTGACCCTGTGCTGCTGGATGTCCCGATAAAAATTCACGATGTGTATGTTTGAATCGCACAGCAACGCCTTGGGCGGTTGGAGATTCAGCGGTACAACGCACGAACCGCAGAAAGGCTCGACCCAACGATCAAATTCTCGATTGCGCATCAATCGGCGAATATCGACCACCAGCTTTGTCTTAATTCCTTGGCACTTGATTGGTGGGACTAATGGAGGAGCGCTCATTCTGACTCCTCATTGGCCGAATCGTCTACTCCTATTTCAGCTATTTCTCCTTCGTGCTCGCGGAGTTTATCGACCCCTCGTTCCTTATAGGCCAGATAGTTCTTCAGGTTCGTGTATGGCCTCTCGATTTCCAGTGCCTGAGCCATGTCTCGGGTTAGATAGAACATCCAGTAGTCGTCATAGATCTCTTCGCCCAGTTTCTCGAAAGGTCCTGAACCGCGAAGCAATTGCTCGATTTTGGTGACAGAGCCGATGTTTTTCGTATTGCCGCTTCCAGGGCGCGATGAGGCTAGCCTATATTTTGGCTGCACGAAAAAGTGAAAATCCTTAATCACCGAAGGAATTTGTTCTAAATCTTCGAGCGTGAAAATCTTGCGTTCGTCGATGGCATCATCGCACTTTGAATAAATCACGCCAAGAACAAAGTGTCCGGAATATTGACCGTACGGGTAGAGTGTATTCTTATTGCTATCCCGCTTCCGAAAATACCCAGTAAAGGCGCCAAGGGTCATTCCGTTGACACTGGTGTCATCGATTCTGTAACTGCTCTTGATGTCCACGGCGAACTTGCGGCCTGAGTCGTCGTGAATAAAGGTCAAATCGGGGTAGAAATTCTGATGCGGGGAGAGTTCAATCCGTAAACTATTAGCCTTGCCAAACTCCACAAACATGGGAAGCAGCAACAGTTCGAGGACCTTCGATGTAATTTTAGGATCGACTGAGATGGTATAGATGCGTCGATAAACATCAATGAAACCCTTGATGATCCAATCCCCCTCGTTGGTGGCGACAGCTCTAGCGAAAGAGGTTGTATGGGCTTGTAACCGGGCGAGGAATTCGTTGGCCAACATGATATAACCCTACTCCACGGTCACCGACTTGGCCAGGTTCCGCGGCTGGTCCACATCGCAGCCGCGGCGGACGGCGATGTAGTAAGCCAGCAGTTGCAGCGGCACAATTTCAATGAGCGGCGAGAGCAGTTCGATGGCCGGCGGAACGTGGATGACATGCTCCACCAGGCTGCCGATGGTCGTGTCGCCCTCGGTGGCCACGGCAATTACGCGGCCCGAGCGCGCGGTGACCTCCTGAATATTCGAGAGGGTCTTCTCGTATCGCAATCTCGACGCGGGATCGGATTCGTCGCGCGTCGCCAGCACTACCACCGGGAGGGTCTCGTCGATCAAGGCGTTGGGGCCGTGCTTCATCTCGCCTGCCGGGTAGCCCTCGGCGTGGATGTAGGAGACTTCCTTGAGCTTGAGCGCGCCTTCCAGGGCAATGGGGAAGTGAATCCCGCGGCCCAGGTAGAGAAAGTCGCGCGCATTCGAGAATTCCTTGGCAAGCTGTTCGCATTGGGCGGTGCGCTGGCGCAGTACCTCTTCGATCTTGACCGGAATGCGGCTCAGCTCCTCGATCAGCGCCACCGTCTGGGCTGCGTCCAGCTTTCCGCGCAGTTGCCCCAGCTTCAACGCCAGCAGGAACAGCGCCGTCAGTTGCGCGGTAAATGCCTTGGTGGAAGCTACGCCAATCTCCGGGCCGGCGTGGGTGTAAATCGCGCCATGCGCTTCGCGGGCCACCATCGCATCCACCACGTTGCAGATAGCTACAGTCTTTGAGCCCAGCCCGATCATCTCGCGCTGCGCGGCCAGCGTGTCGGCAGTCTCGCCAGATTGCGTAATGAGCAACCCCAGCGCATCGGGTCCGGCGATGGGATCGCGATAGCGATACTCGCTGGCGTAGTCCACATCCACGGGCAGGCGCGCCAGCCGCTCGATCATGTATTTGCCGGTGAGCGCGGCGTGCCAGCTTGTCCCGCAGGCGGCGATGCTGATGCTCTTGGCGCTGGCCAACTCGTGATCGGCAATCTTCATCTCGCCCAGGAAGACCTTGCCCGAGTCCAGCGAAACCCGGCCCAGCGTGGTGTCGGTAATGGCGCGCGGCTGCTCCCAGATTTCCTTGAGCATGAAGTGCTTGTAGCCGCCTTTTTCCGCCTGGATGGGATCCCAGTGAATGTGCGTAATGGCGCGCTCGATCGGGTTGCCATCGAAGTCGGTCAGCTCGACTCCGGCCAGGGTCAGGATGGCCATGTCGCCATCGGCCAGCAGATACATATTGCGCGTGTGCTGCAGGATGCCGGGAACATCTGAAGCCACAAAGCACTCGCCCTCGCCCACGCCAACCACCACCGGCGGACCAAAGCGCGCCAC
>Ga0182016_10000430_pt1 | contig 52782 bp, 29 predicted proteins | sample 712S2MmetaG_FD_120491 | JGI IMG/M metagenome (GOLD analysis project Ga0182016, IMG submission 120491) | Permafrost microbial communities from Stordalen Mire, Sweden - 712S2M metaG | ecosystem: Environmental > Terrestrial > Soil > Wetlands > Permafrost | place: Sweden: Stordalen | collected...
AGTTGCATTTTTGCCTGTGGAACGAACCGGTCTCACAAACTCCTATGCCGGAGGTCCGTGCGTTTTGGGAGCGGCGGTCTCACCGCGAACTTGATGGGCTCGTCTTCCCGAGCCTTAGCGGCGTGGATCAACTCGCTTACATGACGCTCCATATCCTGCGTAACCTCTTCCTACGAGCCTGGATCATCCACCATGTTCGTGAACTGGCAGTCTTCCTTAACAACCATGCCGATGACGATGCGTTCTGGCATAGCTGGAGCAAGATTCATTCATCGAGAATGCGATCAATTCAGGCAATCGCGTTTTACTACGCGCGCGCATGGTTCAACTGCCGTCTTCATCCTATGGCAGCGCACGAGATAGATACACTTCCCGCGAATCGGCGGAGCTGGCTTGATTGTTTCTGCGGGTCTGCGCTCGAATCAATGTTTCGCCTCAACAAGGACTTTATGTGGCTGCAACTGACGCTCGTTCCTACGATGGCGGGGAAATGGAAAATACTCCGGCGTGCCTTCTTTCCTGCGCGCATCGCCCGAATCGGAGTTTTGCCCATTCGAATCGAAAACAGACGAATTGTTCCTTCGCGCGCGGCGAGCCATTGGCAGCAATACATCGCATACCTTTACTCGCGAACTTTCGCGTACGCCCGCTCGAACATGGCCACGCTCGCACGAGGCTTTGGCTGGTACGTATCGCGCGTGGTTTTCTCAGCCGAGGCGGGTATGCGCAAAGGTTCCAAAGATCCAGGTAAGGGATCTACCGATTTCGGTCTTGCCGGCGAGAGACTCGACGATGTGCATCCATTCTGATCACTTATAGTCGTGTTGTACTTCCATATGGCGCTCCCGGCCACCGATCCCGTCCCTGCTGTGTATCTCGATAGGACGCGACAATCCTATGACATTCGAGTGACATGCCGCAGGCGCAATTGCGAGTAGCATAAGCGGCGATGGACTTGATTGCTGTGACCGAGCTATAAGTCGGTCTTCACATTTTTCCAAGGCAACATCGAACGAACTTCAGAAGGAGATGGCATGTCATCGAAAGCGATTCTGAACGAATGCAAAGCGAGTGTGCTGAACATGAGCTATAAATGCGTGCGAGGTTTCCGCGCGGCAGAAGTCGCAGCGGCGATTTTGGCACTGACACCAGGACTTATGCACGCTCAGCAACCCAGCGCGGAAGATGCTTTCTTGCCCAGCCCGGTAAGGGTCGTCTCTACGGTCCCGGCAAATGGAGATGTGAACCCGTATGGTGTTGCGTTTGTTCCTGGGAACTTTGACACCAATTCAGGGCCCTTGAAGCATGGGGACATTCTCATTTCAAATTTCAATAGCAAGAGCAATCTGCAAGGGACGGGATCAACCATCGTGCGCGTTCCCGCGAGTGGATCGGCAAGCTTGTTTTTTCAAGGCGGAGCGGGACTTGGGCTTTCGACGGCGCTGGGTACCTTGAGGGCCGGCTTCGTGGTTGTGGGCAACGCTCCGACCAAGGATGGGTCCTCGGCGACGGCGAGCGCAGGTTCGCTGCTCGTAATTGATAGCCGGGGCAAGCTTGTCCAGACGATTGCGAATGACTGGATCCAGTACCCGTGGGATATGGCGCTTGTCGACCATGGAGACTCCGCGACCGCGTTCGTGACGAATGCATTGAATGGAACCGTGAGCCGGTTAGACTTTAAGGTAAGCGCGAGCGGTCTCAAGTTACTCAGCGCGATTACCATCGCATCTGGATATGTTCATCGCGGCGATCCGGTAGCGCTTTTTGTCGCTCCAACCGGGCTCGTTTATGATGGCAACCGCGATCGGCTCTATGTGGCGTCGACGGGAGATAACGCCGTGTTCGCGATCGCAAATGCCGCTGAGACACACACAGACTCCGGAAGAGGAGCGATTATCTACGAGGATGATGCGCACCTTCACGGGGCGCTCGGACTGGCCGCGGCTCCCAATGGTCACTTGCTGGTGAGTAACAATGACACGGTCAATTCGGATCCCAAGCAGCCAAGCGAGATTGTTGAGTTCACCAAAGAGGGCGAATTCGTGAAGGAGTTATCGGTGGACCCCAGTCAGGGAGGATCGTTTGGGTTGGCTGTAAGGTCGACCAGCGACGAGTCAATTTTTGCAGCGGTGGACGATAATGCTTCCACGCTTATCATTTGGACGCTGAACCTGCCGTAGTCGCCAACCTGCATCGATCCACGCAACAGTGGCATCGCTGCGAGAAGCGAAGCCCTCACTTAACTGGCCATCAAACGATCGCGCCGGGGCCGATCAAGTTACTCTGCCGAAAAAGAAGAAAGAGTCACCGGCCCCAGGAGTCCGGATGCCACCAGAGGTGAATTGACCTTATAGGGCTTTACGGTTGTAAAGGTGTATTGCTTCGCATTCGGCTGTTGATCGCCAATGAGCCGATTCACCCACGCATTCGTCACCTTGATTGCGACCTCGTTCCTGCCCGGCTTCAAAGCGGTTGTCACGTCGACACGGTATGGTTTGTGCCAAACGACGCCGAGCGGCTTGCCATTGACTATGACCTGAGCAAGGTTGTCGACCTCCCCAAGATTCAGCCACAGATGCGTAGCTCTCCGGAACCACTCAGGCTTTGCATCAATATCCTTTGTATAAGTGCCCGTGCCGGAAAAATACTTGACGCCTTCATCGGCGTTGTCGCTCCACGAGGAAAGGCTTGCCATGGTTGTGGAAGGGGGAGCACCTCGTTCCGGTTGGAAGGCCACGTTCCACGGGCCTTCCAGAGTCATGAGTTGTTTCTCAGTTTCAAAGGGCAGCGTGCGGGACTTCTCGTGGGTTGTCTTGCGAAAGACGACAAAGACCGTACCCCACGGTCCAAGTTTGATGGGAACGGTGGTTCGACCATCGGCAATTGTGAATGGGGCGGGAACTGATTTTCCAGTCTCGGCGTACCATAACTCAGGCGCCTTGCCACCTATTCGAAAGCTGGCGTTGAAGACTTGATCGTAGTCACTCCTGTTGTCGACGAAGTAGAGATCGCCATCGCTGAGCTTGCGGTGAACAAAGGGCAGGCGAACGTCGCCTTCCGACTTTGTGTAATCAAAGTCTGGTGCGATTTTCAGCAGGGCCAGCGCTTCTGCTGGGGATTGCCCTGCGTAGACAGCGCCCTTACCCACTTTGTGAATTCCGGAGCCATCGCCAAATAATTCTTCGTTGAGCTTTCGGAATTCGGCCTGATCGTCGGCAAGACTCGGATCGTCGATTGGTTTAGAGCCAACAATGACAGCTCCTTCGACCACTAGGTTACGAATCGCACGCAGTGCGGGTAAAGACATGTGCCGGCTATAGGGGTCAAGCCCCAGCAGACGGTAGCTCATTCCGCTCTTTGTGGTGATTTTCCCGTCTGCGACGGTAAGTTCGTGGATAAGACCGTCGGCGTTGATGTAATCGAATCCATAACCCGCGGGCAGGTCGGGCGACTTATCGCCAAAGATTGCGGTAAGGTTGGAATCTTCGCCATAGAAGTAGAGCAGATCCGCGCCAAAATGACCCTGCTGGAGGAGATAACTGGTTCGGGCTAGATAGTCGATCCAGGGTCCTGCCTGGTCTGCCCACGTCTCATTGCGGTTGAACCATTGACCATAAGGCCCAAGGGTCAGTCCAGGCGCTTTGTTGACCAGCGGTTGGTGGGCCGATTCGTGAATGACGATTCGGTTGATGCCGTTGAGGAACTCCTGGTCGGCGGTGGGCTTGAGCGTAGCCGGCGACCATCCCCAGGGCGCCTCTGAAGCGGTCATGGATTCTGCGGCTGCCAGGTTTTGTCCGTAGATATGGGCCACTGAGGCCGACTCGCGGTCGTCGGCGTTGTAGCCGTATGTCTCTTTATTGACGCCGGGCCTCTGGGTCCACATTGCCGACATGGGAACCTCGTTGAGTTTCTTTACTTCCATGCCGTCGGCGATCAAGGCGCGCCCGGATTCATGCGATTCCCCATAATGGCCAAGGTTGTGAGCATGGATGGACGCTTCAACCTGCGCGTAATGCTCATCGGAAGTGAGGTCGGCGATTGTTTTTCTCAGGTCCCACAGGAATCGATCACTGGCCGCTGCGCTCTCGACGACATGACCCGCCAGGACGGGAAGCCATGGGGTTGGATCGTAGCCTCGATATTTCTTGAATTGGGCGATCATGTTATCAGTCCAGTTTTGCGGACCGGCTTCCCAACTGTCCGTAATGATGAATCGCAGGCCACGTTTCCCCATGAGGTCTGGCCCGACCGTGTGCTCGTATGTATCCAGATAGGTGTCCATGTAATGGCGGACATAGCGGCCGTCGAGCTTGTCGACCTCGAACCCCGTGGCTTCGCGGGTTGCGGGGTGATTGCGAATGCCGAGCAAAGAGTAACCCAGGCGCACGACGACCCAACGGCCTGGGGGCGGGGTCCAATCCAAGGTGCCGTCGGGCTGCATTTTGCTGGTGAGATCGACGATCGAATTCTTGTCGATAGCCTCAGACGCCGGCACGGTTGGTGTGGCCAACCCGTATAGGTCGTCCATGGTTGTGAAGGCCGCTTTATCTTCGAATCTGTTTACACGAGCGCCGGTGTAAAGCACGAGTTCGGCGACATCTACTGAAGCTGGCGCTGGGGCTTTCGTTGCGAACGTGATGCGGAAGAAGCGCGCGGTTACAGGAGCGAATGCGGTCGTGGTCCCAACATCTCCGTTTTCGATATGGACAACATTTCGAAAGGTCTGGCCGTCATCGCTGGCTTCGAGATCGCATCCGTTTTCGCCGCTGCCCTCGCAGATCTGCATCGCGTCGCGAGAACTGGCCATGTGCAACGTGATGGCCTGGATGCGCACAGGCTTCTCAAACTCGTAAAGCAGCCAGGACGGAACACCCGCCTTAGCGGAGGAAAACGTTATGCCGTGGACATCGTCTCCATCGGAGAGCGGGGTGGGATCGATCGGAACATCGGGCGCTGCGCTGGTGGTCACCTTGGGATGCAGTGTGAAGATGGCGACATCATCTTCGGGAAGCCGATAAGCAACGACTGCACTGTCGGCATAGTGCACCGGGTCGGCCGCTGCGGTCAAATAGTCTGGCAAGTCATGGTTGGGCAGGTTCTGGAAGGCTCCGGTGTTTGAGGGGGGATGCGGCAGAACTCCGTGAAACGGCTTCGAGCCTTCGACCTCGATCTCACTCCATACATATTTTTTCATCGCTTCCGCTGGGGGAACCCAGGGACCACCGGTCTCGCTCCAGCCGGGCGATCCTGCGATGGCTTCTTCCATACCAAATTGATCGGCGAGAGTCGTTGCGTATTTGAATGCGTCTTTCCACTCCGGGGTCATGTAAGCAAGACGATGATCGACGACCTGGGGGGTATCGAGAGCCGCGTCGAAGTTCTGAAATCCGCCAAGCCCGATGCGGTGCATCCACTCCAAATCCAGTTTGATTCCTTCTTTGGTGATGTTCCCGTTCATCCAGTGCCACCAAACGCGGGGCCGAGCGCTTTCAGGCGGATTTTCAAATCCGCTCTTGAGGGGATCAGTCGGGTTTTGCTGTTGGGCTACGGATGGAGCTATACATACCAGAAGGACGGACAGGGCGAGTCGTATTGCCTTGGAATTCATTGCTTCCCCTTGTGATCGGAACATCGCATTCGGGTTGGGCGAATTAATTGCTCTTGATTGCTCAGGCTGCGTCGGCGCGGCTTCGCAATCGCGGCTTCCATTGAATGTGGGTGATCAACGCTTCTGATCGGCTCCAGATCCAGGAAACCTTTCGCGAACATAGTAAATGAATGCGGAACAATCAAGTAAGGCGGCAGGGATTCGAAACCAGGATCGGCAAGGAATCTGAGACCGAGACGCGGCCTCGAAGATTTGTTGCGCGTGCGAACGGCAGTGCGCCGGAGCTAGGCAGCTCCGGCGCGTTGCGGCTAGCTCAAGTCAGTTCGCGGGGAAGTTGAACAGACCGAAGAGGTCGTCGAGAGCCGGAGAATTAACCGGAACGTATGGGTTCTGAGTTGAGGCGATAGGGTTGGGGAAGTTATCGCGGCTGCGGTTGGTAATGGTGGGAAGGCCCCAGTTGGCCTCAATGAATTTGTCGATCGACACGTGATCGGCATACTCGTGGGCAACGTGGCCTTGCTTTGCAAATGGAGATACCGCAATGAAGACAATGCGGGTGCCGTCGCCGAAGAAGTCGAGCGGCTGCACGTAGCCGGAGTCGTAGTAGCCGCCGCCTTCATCTTCGGTGATGAATATTGCGGTACTCGCCCAGAGCGTTGGATTCTCCTGAACCGCCTCAACGATCTTCTTGCTGAAGGACTCGAACAGATCGAGTTTCGAAGAACTGGGATGCCCGTCAACCAGACCGCTCGGCTTTACGATGGAGACCGCTGGAAGGGTTCCACTTTGAATGTCACTGTACAGGTTGGCAGTGTCCTGTATGTGAGCATTGCGCACGGTTGCGTTGGCCATGATAGAGGTGTCGTACTGGAATGGATTGCAGATGGTGCAATACTCGTCAGTCTTCGCTCCGATGGCAGCGTAGTTGAGCTGGTAGGGATCGGGAACATAGTTATTCCACTGATCGCCGTAGTACTTCCAGGACACGTTGGCCTTGATTAGATCGTCGCCAATACTGGGCACGGAGGAAGGAGGAATGGTAAATGGTGTGTTGTCGACGTTGTTGTCGGTGTAAGCGTTGTTGCCATTGCCGAAGTAGCCGGGGTTGTAGTTGTTGAGCAGATAGAAGTGCCCCTTTTGGCAGCGAGAGTCGATGGGGTTCGGGAGGGAGCTGAGGTAATTAAGGATGGGAGCTACGCCAGGCTGCGTGGAATCCGCGCAGTTCGAATAGGAGCCTCCACCGTAAGCAGAGGATCCGAATGCGCCGCCGCCGTAACCGTCTTCCGCATACCAATTGTTCGTCTTCGGAGCCGGATTGGGATCTTCGACTTCATTCACAACGCCGGCGTTCTTGGTGCCCTTGTAGACTTCCACGTTTTCAGGAGGCATCTTCGCATTGCCCTTGCCGTCGCTGAACCAGATGGCATCGGCATGCCCGAACATGATGTGGTTTGCACCGGTGCCACCGTTGACAGACTGGTGGAAGTTGTCGCTGATGGCGTAGGTGTCGGCGAGTTGTTTGAAGTAGGGAGCATCGCCGTTCTGCATGTTGTAAAAGCCCATCGAGGTTGAGCCTTCACCCGTTGTAACGGCCGTTGGAGAATACTCGGTGCTGAATTCCGAGGGCTGGGGCAAGCCGTTGGTACCCGCGCCCACGGTGGTTTCAACCCAGGGAAACAGGGCTGCATCGCAACCAGAAGGATTGTCTTCAGTGGAGCGATCGATGCTGCAGTCGAGTTGTTGCCACATTTGATAGAAGCGGTGCACCGGGCTTGCCGCATACGAGTCATACGTAAAGGTCTTGCCGTTGGTGAGTTGGAAAGGACCGGCCGGCAGCGAGTCGACGTCGGTGATGCGAACGTCGGGCACATGACTCTTCTGCCCGGTTCCGCCCGAAACGAGATATTGATAGCCGTCTGCGGTCAGGCCGTTCTCAGACGCCTGGGCCAGACTAAGGCTGTCACTCGAAACATAGGAATCTGTCGGCCCACCGGTGAGCGGCGCGGGAAGATTGTTGGTCGGGAATGAACTTTTTTCTGGACTGAGCAGGAATGCATCGGGTTTCTTATCGGCGGCGGCGCTTTGTGCAGCCTTGGCCCAGTTCGCGCCCGGCTTTCCTTCGGCCGTGATAATTCCCTCGGAAAGCAAGTTTTGGACGTGCTCGGTTGATTTGGGCGGAACATACGTCGCGAACACGTGATCGAAGCTGCGGTTCTCACCGATAATCACGATGACATGCTTGATTGGTGTCGCCGTGTAGTTGTCGCGTGATGGGGTTTGCGCGGTTTCTGCAGCGAAGGCATTGCCAAGAACGAACTGGAACATCGCAATCGAGATCAGTCCATTCTTGACAGCCTTCAGCGCTTTGCGTGCGAAAAGCTTGAAACTCATCGAAGTCCTCCGGGGAAGGCCGAGTTGATTACCTCGGCTGGAGGAACCATAGACGCAGAAAATGAATAGCACACGCAAGGGCTCTTAACAGGAGATGAATTCACTTTCAACGTACCAATGGGGCGCAATTTATTCGCTGGATTTTCATTGACGCGCAGTGAGATTGGAGCATCGTGATTCGGCTGTATTGTTTTCACAACTGCGCGCAACGTTCTGATCTGTTTTCGCGGACGGCGAGACTACCCGGATCGTACCCATCATGCCCTTATCTTCATGTTCGAGAATGTGACAGTGATAGAGGAATGTTCCGATCGTTTTGGGGTCGCGAAAATCCATGCGCAGACGCACGCTGGGATAAGCAAGCGAATGACCATCGTAGTAGGGAACGTTCACCGTATCGCGAAGGAAATTTTCTTGAAGCGAACGGCCTTGATATTCGAGCAAAAGAAAATGAAGCTGATGGATATGAAAGTCGTGCAGTTCCCGGGAACGATTTTCAATGATCCAATCTTCAACAGTTCCCTGCTCTGTAACGATATTGGGCACGTCGGAAGTCATTTCAAACATTTTGGGTTCCTGCCCGTCAACGGTCAGATAGAACTCAACTGCGCTTGTCGGATCGTTGGGATCATCGAGCTTTTCAGAAAAGTAAAGACGCCGCGTGCGAACGGGCTGCACATCGCCCAACCATGCCTTCTCCGCTGATGGCGTGGGACGCAAAGCGGGCTGAAGGCTTGAATGGGGTTGCGGCGCATCACGCGGGACCTCGATTGTTGCCAGCATTCGGTTGGGATCGTTCTCTCCGCCGGGACCTGTATCGACACTGCGCGTCACGAGCAGCCCAGATTGACCTTCTGAGGGAGCAGTGACAATGAATTCGACGCGGGAGCCGGGTGGCACGCCAAGATGCGTCTGCCAATCCGCACCTGCGCTCTGTGTATCGATATGGTGCATGGGCACACCATCTATCGCTACCAGTCCCAGGGGCTGCGGTGCGTTCAGAATGAGCATTTGCAAGTTGAGATAGGTGATCGCGGAGGCGTTGAGCACGCGCCACAACTGTCGCTCACCCGCGCGCAACTTGATAATTGCGGGAGGGTAGGCGGGATAGGGAACGGGAACAAAATTGATGGAGAGATCTTTCGCCGGTTTGCCGAACCCGGTGCCCGTATTGGCAGCATCCCCGTCGCGATCGACAAGGAATTTTGGGATTACGGGCTCAGATTTCGCGGGCTGCGCGGCGGGATCCATCAGGTCCTGGTCGCGAATGATGAAAACGCGTTCGGGCAATCCCCCGAGGCTCGGCTCGGAGCGCTCAATTCCTTCGACGATCAATGCGCCAGAAGCTCCGCCGAGCAATTGCTGCTTGGCGAACCCGTGGATGTGTGGGTGATACCAATACAGACCGGGCGGTTCGTCCTGGGGAATTGTGAACCGGTATTCGAAGGGCGGATCGCCGGGCTGCACTGAGGTCGTGAGGACCTCGTCCTGATGACAGACCGGGGGAATGGTGAGCCCGTGAAAGTGAAGGTTTGTGGAGATTGCGGTCATTGCCCCACTGGAGCACGCATGGCCATTCATTGGATGGATGTGGGGATGTATTGGAGTAGTCGCAGCTACGCCAAGGTTAGGCTCGGTGAGCTCGTTGTTCAGGTGAAGAACGATGAGATCGCCGGGGTGCACACGAAGGTTCGGGGATTGATGACCTGCGTCATCGGTATAGCAATAGCGGACAGAGCCATCGGGCCGTACCGAATTCTGCACGGATAGCGTTGTCTCGAGAACTCCATTGACGCTGCGAAGGTCTGCAGGCTCCTCCACGAGACTGCCGGGGAGCGGACGCGGACAGACTGTGGTGACCGCCTGCACTGCGAGCGCGTTGAGACTGCAAGCCACCGTTGCGCAACCTAAACATGCAAGGCAGGCAAATTTCTGTATTCGTGAGCGGCTCAAGGGGAGAAAGACGAATGGGGAAGGATTAAGACTGCATAGTTTCATACCCTATAGTTTTCCTGACGAAGATGAACGGACGGTAAACAGCCGCATCGACTGGGATTCCAGCAGTGGAGGGGTTGGCTAAAATGGTTGAAGTCCCGCCGCGTATTTACGAAACCACGGACTGTGGAGAGGTTTGCGATGACGGAGAGAATGCCAGCCGTGTTTTTCGGACACGGAAATCCAATGAATGCGCTGTTCACAAATCACTACACCGAAGCGTGGGCCGGCCTCGGCAACGCCATGCGACGCCCGAAAGCAATTCTTTGCCTGTCTGCGCACTGGTACGTTCCGGGCGCGGCCATCACGGTGAGTACTGCGCCGCGAACGATTCACGACTTCGGCGGCTTCCCGCCCGAGCTTTATCACGTGCAGTATCCGGCGCCGGGAAGTCCCGAGCTTGCCTCGCGCGTGCAGAGCCTGCTTGCTCCGCTACCGGTAAGGAGAGACGAGCATTGGGGGCTCGATCACGGGACGTGGTCTGTGCTTTGCCATGCGTATCCCCATGCGGACGTGCCGGTGGTGCAACTTAGCATCGACGAGACACAGCCCGCGGCCTTTCACTACGAAATCGGCCGACGCCTTGCTCCTCTGCGCGAGGAGGGCGTGTTGATTATCGGAAGCGGGAACCTGATCCATAACTTGCACGCATATGCGTGGGGACAACATCGACCTGAGCCTTACGACTGGGCATTGCGATTTGAGGGTAGGGTGCGGGAATTGCTTCTGGCAGGCGAAAGCGCTCCGCTGGTGCAGTACGATGAGAAGCTTGGACGTGAGGCATTGCTGGCGGTACCGACTCCCGATCACTACTTGCCTCTGCTTTATGTGCTGGGAACGCGCACTGCAGCCGATCAAATCAGCTTTCCTGTCGAAGGCATCGATGGCGGATCGATTTCGATGCTCACAGTGCTCCTGGACTGATCTCGATTCTTGACACACCTATTCATCTAGGGATAGAGTTTCCTTACCAAGCCGTCTAGGGGTTTAGCCGCGGGTGGTCGAGGTGGCCTGTGCCGATTTTTCGCCGACTCAAGAATCTGTTCCTGCGTGCGCGTGTCGATAAGGAAATCGACTCTGAGCTGCGCGCGCATCTGGCCATGCGGATCGATGACTATCGGGCTGCCGGCATGACGGTGGAAGAAGCGCGGCGCAATGCGCTCGTCCGCTTTGGAAATCCTACGGCAATCAAAGAACGCACAACGGCCGCTGACGCCGCATTGACGCTGGATAGTGTGGGCCGCGATGTTCGCTACGCACTGAGGCAACTTCGCAAAGCGCCGAGTTTCACGTTTGTGGCGCTGCTGACGCTGGCCCTGGGCATTGGAGCAACGACGGCGCTTTTTAGCGTGGTCGATGCAGTGATTCTGAAGCCGCTTCCCTTTCCAACCGCGGCGCGTTTAGTTATGCTTGAGTCGTTGATTCTTTCCAGCCATCGTGGCGGCGGCGCCTCGTATCTTGATTTTCTCGACTGGCGCACGCGGAATCATTCGTTTGAGGGGATGGCGGCATTCCGCACCGGCGATTACACGCTGATCGGCGGGCACGACCCCGAACATCTGCAGGGAGCGGGTGTATCGGCGCAGTTGTTTTCGTTGCTGGGGGTGACACCCGCGTTGGGACGCAATTTTATTTCGCAGGAAGATGAGTTAGCGGCGGCGGGCGGAACGAATGCGGTGATCCTGAGTTATGGCCTCTGGCAACGCGACTTCGGCGGGGACACATCCATCCTGGGCCGCGTTCTTCAACTCGGCGATCAACGCTGCACAGTGGTGGGCGTGATGCCGAAGAAGTTCCAGTTTCCCATACAGGCTGAACCCATTGAGTTATGGACGACATTGGCCATGGATACGAAAGGTGGCGCCAACGCGCTGACCGCGCAGCGTGGCGCGCACTATCTGGATGTAGTCGCTCTGCTGAAGCCGAAGATCTCGCTTCAACAAGCCGAAGGGGAGATGGTTGCGATTGTCAGCCAGCTCAACAAGGAACATCCGGAGAATAAGCCGCGTACTGCGCAGCTCGTTCCAGAACTACAAATGCTCACCGGCGATCTGCGAACTCCGATGTTTGTTCTGTTGGGGGCGGTCTGCTGCGTGCTATTTATTGTGTGCGCCAACATTGCGAACCTGCTCCTGGTGCGCGCGACGGGCCGACACCAGGAGATTGCGCTACGCATTGCCCTGGGCGCGAGCCGCGGGCGGGTGGCGGGCCAGCTCTTGGCGGAGAGTCTTGTGCTGAGCCTGCTTGGAGGCGGTTTCGGCCTTCTGCTGGCAGTCCTCTCGCTGCGGTCTCTTGTCGGGATTATGCCCCCCGACATTCCGCGGATGGAGTCGATTGGGCTTGATGCACCTCTTCTCGGCTTTGCGTTCCTGGTTTCGCTGGTGGCAGGCATCCTCTTTGGTCTCGCGCCAGCAATGCAGGCGTCAAAAGTCAACCTGACGGAATCGCTGAAGAAGACAGGGCGCGGGGGAGGTAGTGCTGACAAAGGAAGGTTGCGCGCGGCGCTTGTTGTGAGCGAGGTTGCTATGGCTGTGGTTTTGCTTCTGGGCGCTTCTCTGCTGTTGCAAAGCTTTCTGCATCTCACGCGCGTCGATCCTGGATTTGATCCGCATCATGTTTTGACTTTTCAGCTGGACTCGCCGGCAGGCATGGACAGCAAACAAATCCCTGAATTCTTCAAGGAAGCTGTCGAACGGATGCGCACAATCCCCGGAGTGCTTTCAGCCAGTGCTTCTGCCTATCTGCCGCTCACCGGAGATCACATTCGTACGAGCGTGGAAATTGGGGGCCAGCCGCTCGCGTTGGGCTCCCGGCCAATGGCGGACCTGAATATTGTGTCGCCTGGATTCTTCAGGACATCTGGAACGGCGTTGATGAATGGCCGAGATTTTTCTTCGCAGGACGATCTGAAATCGATACCGGTCGCGGTCGTGAATCGGGCATTCGTGCGCCAGTTCTTTCCCAACGAGAACCCGATCGGAAAGCAGGTTCGCCCAGGCATCGGGAATGGATACGGGCCCGGCGAGCCGCCCATGCGTGACATTATCGGCGTGGTGAACGACGCAAAGCAGGACGGTCCTTCTGCGGACCCTACGGCAGAGGTCTATGTACCAATAAGTCAATGCTTTTACGACACCATGTCGATCTTAATGCGCACCGAGAACGAACCTGCCGGAGTGGTGAAAGCAGCGCGGGCGCAAGTAGACTCCCTCGACAAGAATCTGCCCATTTATCACGTGAAGACGCTCGATCAATATTTTGCCGATTCGCTGGCTTCGCCGCGCTTCAACTCGTTCCTACTGGTGAGCTTTGCGGCATTGGCTTTGCTTCTCGCGCTTCTTGGAGTTTACGGCGTGGTCTCGTATGCGGTAGCTCAACGCACACGTGAAATCGGCATTCGCATCGCGTTAGGAGCGACCAGCGCGAATGTGATTCGATCGACGTTATCGCAGGGCGTGCTGCTGGCGCTTATGGGTGTGGCGCTGGGTGTCGCCGGCGCTTTCGGGCTTGTTCACTTGATTTCCACCATGCTTTTCGGGGTGCGCGCAACCGATCCAGTGACGTTTGCTTTGGCACCGCTCGCGCTGCTAGGCGTTGCCGTCATGGCGAGTTACATTCCGGCACGGAGAGCGGCGAAAGTGAATCCGACCGTAGCGTTACGAAACGACTGAGACGAGTAGCGGCGTTTCAGCTGCGTAAACGGTTCTTCTTCTGAATGCAGAGTGGTACATTCAGTTTGGATGGAATCCCGCGAGCGGAGGCGTTACACATGCGTGGTAGGTTTCTCGTTCTCATTTTCTCTTCGTGGACGCTTTTATCGCTTCAGGCACGCGCACAATCGGCGGCAGAACTGGGCGATCTCAGAGGACTCGCACCAGTGACGGTTCTCTTGACCTCGCCGGAAGGCAAAGCTGCGCTCGACGCGAACCTCAAGGTGACAGGCGGCATCCAAACGGGCACCATCCACCAATCCACACTTTTGCCGTTTCCCGAGGAGCAAGAGCTGGCTTTACAAGACGCAACCATCACGGGCGCCAATCTTGCAGATCTTGCCGATGGCCTGGGAACGACGCTGGGAGCGGCCTATCTTGCGCGTGCACATTGCAGCGACGCGAAGCACTGCACCGAAATCTCCAAGGCAGTCGCAGAGATAATCGCGTACGCGACGACGACTTCGGGTTCTCATTCGAATGCGGGAAAATATCTCTTCGCAAATGAGACCAAGGACGGGACTGCGCCGGTCTCGGATGCGGCAGCGGAGATTTTGAGCGAGATGCAGGGGCAAACGGATGTGTTCGGCAAGGCCTATAACCTGCCCGCCGGAAGCCCTGGAGCGGACAAGTTCGGAGATTCTCGACCGTTTCAAACAGAGCCGACAGTTACTCGCTTTGAAGGGACGGACTACTTCAATGTCCGCACGGACAATACCGCATACAATCGCGGTCCGATGATGAACCTGGTTGATAGTCCCAGTTACCCCAGCGGCCACACGACGTATGGCTATACGGGTGCTTTGCTTCTGGCGCTGATGGTGCCTGAACGTTACCAGCAAATGATTGCGCGCGGAGCTGAATACGGAAATGATCGGATCATAGTGGGCGCCCATTATGCGATGGACGTGCTCGGCGGGCGCGCGCTGGCAATGCACGACGTAGCTCATCTTCTTGCCAACGATCCTGAGTATGCGGGACAGACGGTCAGAGGTGTCTCGACCATCAGGGACTTTCGGGCAGCCCTCGCGGCGGCTCGCACTGAGCTGACAGCGGCGTTACAGGCCGGATGCGGTAAGAAAATCAGCGAATGCGCGCGGGAAGATATCGGCCGATTCAGCAATGCGGCGGCAAATGCGGATTTCTATGGAGAAACGCAGACCTACAATCTTGGAGTCGTCTACGCGCAACAAGAGAACTCCGTGGAAGATGTCGGCAAGCTTGCTCATGAAGCGGGCTATCTTTTAACCTTCGCGTTTCCTTCTTTGACGTTGGAGCAAGCCGACCGGATTTTGACAGAGACAGAAGGACCGGGGGGCGGATTCCTGGACACCGGGTCGGAGTTCGGCGTTTATTCGCGGCTCAATTTGTACGCAGCGGCAGAGCGTGCGAAGGCGCTGGAGACACGGTAAGCGCTCCGACTCCGGGCACGCCATCGTTTCGTCGAAACTGCGACATCATGAAAAGTGGTGATGGAAGACGACACAGCAATCGATTCCCGGAAGGTCTCACCGCTGTTCCGTCTCGACTGCGGCGATAAGCGCATCGAGTGCAGATGTTTGTCGCGTCGCATCTCCGGAATCGAACGGTCCTTGCCAGTTCATCCCCAGTTTGTGATTTTCTCCCTGATCTTTCTGCCAGATGCTGTCGGCATTGATGCGAAGAAACGAACGGTATGCCGGCCGGGGCGCGACTCGATAAAGCTTTACCAGGTTCCGCATGAAGACGCCCTTGAATTGCGGTAAGTCGGGCCCTCCGCCCGGATGCTCGTTCAGAACGCCGCCGGGAGTTACAAGCATGGCAATCGTCGCCTGGGCGATCGCCTCGGCCTGTGGTAACAGGGAGGAGTCGCCATCCGCCTGGGCGAGCTCGACTAATCCACCAAGGACGACCCCCTGGTTATATGTCCAGGTTGTCTGGTGATTATTTGTACACGCGGCAGGGTTCTTCGCATTCAGACCGTCGTTCACGAGGTTTTCAGCGTTGACCATACCGGATGCCTTGAACCACCGCCATTCCTTCTGAGCCCAGGCAAGATATTGCGCCTTCTTCTCAGGATCGGCGACGCGATTCGCAAGCCCCGCGGAAATTTCAAGGAAGAGTTCGTTCGTGACCGCGTTTTTGTATGCGGAGTGTTGCAGGTCTTTGCTCCACCAGACACCGCCGCCACAAGTCCCGGTTTCCCATTGCTTGGTCATGTCGGCGAAGATGGTCTCAGCCATCTGAAGGTAACTCGCTGTCTTCGTGAGATCGTAGGCGTCAATCCACGCCAGGGCCCACCATCCCTCATCGTCGTTTGAGTCATTCACAAAATTGTGAATGCGATAAGTCTTGTTCGCCTTGGCAAAGGTGTTGGCGACTGCACCGAGATACTTCGTCGTGTGCGAGACCCGGGAATAATCGACCAGGACCGTGATGGCATTCGCAGTATTCCACCAGTCTGTGGGCTTTCGATAGAGGCCGCTAGCGGGCACATACCAGGTCTGCAAAGTTTGAACGGCGAGCGTCGCATGTTGGGCGTCAGTGAGAGTCGACGAATTCGAGACATCGGAAGACCCCGCGCGTGCAGGAAAAAGAAAAGCTAAGAAGACTAGGACGGACAGGGTCAGCCGAATACCGAAAGACTGAAGGCTAAGACGCTTGATCAGGCGTACGCTTCGCGAATTCATTTTGACGACCCTTCGATAGAAGAGATGTACCGCGGAGTGGATTCGCGATTGCGATTGTGCGGCAGATCTCGCCAACTGATCGGAATCCCGCTCTTAAGAACCATTGAAACAAACTCAGGCGGTGCCGTCCATGACCACTTCGGTAATGCAATCTCGATCCATTAGCATTGGTCCGAAGACAGTCCCTGATGTGATCTGCCAGAGGTACTCTAGAAAAGAGTGCATGGCGTGGCGCAGTTGTCGAAACGGCTTCGGCGTCGCCATGCAGAAGCTTTCAGCGTTCTGATTTTGGGAGCCGAGAATGAGCCGAGCCTTTCCATTTGGTCCCACGCGTCGCAGATTTGTAGGTCAGCTCAGCATTCTCATGGCAATGCCGGGCCTTTTGACTTCGAAGCTTTTCGGATCTCAGAACCAATCCGCAGGGCCATCGGAACCGCCGAAGGCTTCTTCGACAGTTCGAAATCGCGCTCCGCTCGCGTCGAGCGCCTTCTATCCGCTGCCCTTGGGATCGATTCGCCCGCAGGGATGGCTTCTTCGGCAACTCCACATTCAGGCGAGCGGACTGAGCGGCCATTTGGATGAAACCTGGGCGGACGTCGGGCCCAACAGCGGCTGGCTGGGAGGAACCGGCGAATCGTGGGAACGCGGACCTTACTTTCTCGATGGACTCATCCCTTTGGCGTACCTGCTCGACGACGCAGGCCTCAAAGCGAAAGCGCAGAAATATGTGAATTGGACGCTCGAGCATCAGCAGCCGAATGGAATGATTGGGCCGGCTTCGAATGACGATTGGTGGCCGCGCATCGTAATGCTGAAGGTGCTCACCCAATACCAGGAGCTGACGGGAGACCCGCGCGTGATTCCGTTGATGGATCGCTATTTCCGATACCAGTTGCGGGCACTTCCGACTCGCCCTCTGCGAGATTGGGGCAAGTTCCGGTGGCAGGACGAGCTGCTCAGCGTGCTGTGGCTTTATAACCGGACCGGTTCTGCGTATCTGATCGACTTGGCTAAGCTACTCAAGCAACAAGGACACGATTGGCAGGCGCAGTATGCCGATTTCCAATACAAGCAACGGATAACGGCGGAATACATCAAGCTTGAAGAAGGCGGAGGCCTCAAGGATCTTGCGCTTTCAACGCACGGCGTCAACAACGGGCAAGCAGTCAAGGCAGGTCCGGTATGGTCGATGGTTTCGGGTCAACCGCAGGACCGCGCGGCGGTTCTCAAGATGATTGCGGAGCTCGACAAATACCACGGCCTGCCAAACGGAATGTTCTCGTGCGACGAGCATCTGGCAGGCACTGATCCGTCGCAGGGATCGGAGCTGTGTACGGTTGTGGAATACATGTTTTCGCTTGAGCAATCCCTTGCTATTATCGGCGACGCCTCGCTCGGCGACAAGCTGGAACGTCTGGCATTCAATGCCTTGCCGGGGACGTTCACAGACGACATGTGGGCGCACCAATACAACCAGGAGCCCAACCAGGTTGAATGCAGCCTGCACCACAAGCCGTGGACGACGGATGGACCGGAATCGAATCTGTATGGACTGGAGCCCAACTTCGGGTGTTGCACGGCCAACTTCCATCAGGGGTGGCCGAAATTTGCCAACAGTCTTTTCTTCCTGTCCGGCGCGCACGGGGGCACTGAGGAAGATGGCCTGGTTGCTGCGGTGTACGCTCCGAGCGAGGTCACAACATCCATTCGCGATACGCCGGTCCAGGTGATTGAGGAGACGGACTACCCGTTTCGCGGTACAGTGCGGTTTACGATTCGCCCCGCGGTTCAACTTCGATTCCCTATGCGCTTCCGCATCCCTGCCTGGGCCATGGGTACCACGATCGTTGTCAACGGACTGGCTGAGGCTGAACCTGCGCCGGGCGCGTTTGCCGTTATTGACCGCGTATGGCATGCCGGAGATCGGGTGGAACTGACATTCCCGATGGCGCCTCGCGTCTCTCACTGGTTCCGTGATTCTGTTGCGGCCGAGCGTGGACCCCTTGTCTTCTCGTATGGAATTGGCGAGAGTTGGGTCAAGTTGCGCGATCGCGGGATGACCGCCGATTGGCAGGTGTTTCCAACCACGCCTTGGAATTATGCGTTGAGCCTGAACACTGCGGCCGACCGACACTCAATCGCCGTTCAAGAATCAGTTGTCGGGGACGGTCCATTTACGAGAGAGCATGCCCCGGTCAGTTTGTCGGTGAAGGCTCGGAGAGTAGATGCGTGGCGCGCCGAAGATGGAGTTGCCGATGCGATTGCGCAGAGCCCGGTGGCCAGTGACGCACCAGAAGAAACCATCACCCTGATTCCGTATGCGGCTGCAAAACTCCGCATCACGGCATTCCCGCAGTGCAAATCCTAATCCGGCAGCCGGAGCGATTCAGTTTATTGACCGCGCTACGCGAACCAGCTCAGGGAATTACCAATAGGCGGAACGGATAAACGTAGGCAAGCAGCAAAACCAGCCCCGCCGCCAACAGCGCCAGGGCGAGGCTATGCCAGAACACGAAGCGAAGGATCGAGCTCTCCTGGCCATACTGGTCGGTTGCCGTGCTTGCCACAACAATGTTTTGTGCGGCGATCATCTTGCCCATCACGCCGCCGGTGGTGTTTGCAGATGCCATGAGGACCGCTGAGACACCAATCTGTCGCGCGGTAAGCTTCTGCAAACTTCCGAAAAGGACATTCGAAGACGTGTCGGAGCCGGTGGACGCTGTGCCCAGCCAGCCAACGAGCGTGCCGAAGAAGGGATACAACACACCGGTGCGCGCGAAAGCGAGACCCATCGCCGCATCCAGACCACAGTAGCGGGTGATGAATCCCAAAGCGAGCATGGCGGCAATGGTCAGCACGGTAAAGCGAATGGTGAATAACGTGGCAAGGAATGTTTGCAGCAAAGCCTTTGGTCCGAGGCCCATCAACAGGCCTGAAAGCACCGCGGCAACAAAAATGCCCGTGCCGGTAGCCGTTACCCAGTTCAGCTTGAACTCAGCAGCTTCGATTGTCGGCTTCAGTACTACGGGAGGCACGCGCTGCACAACTTTGTTCAAGCCTTGCACCGGAATGGAAATTGTGGTCGCACGATCGACAGGCTTCGAGAACTGAGGGATGCCCCACAAGAAGACAACAATGCTGAGAACGAGCCACGGAAGCCACGCCTTGAATGTCTGCGCAGAAGTATGGTCAAATTTCTGACGCTTCGAACGAGTAATGTCTTCGCCCTTGGCATTGAGCACACGCTTCGGCTTCCAGAAGCGCAGAAAACCAATCAGTACGACTATCGTTGAAGAGGACGCCACAATCGCAACCAGGGTAGGCCCAAAACTGGCCGCCATCCAATATTGTGTACCGGCAAACGTGACGGCGGCAACAAGAATGGCCGGCCAAACCTCGAGCATATTCTTAAATCCTGCGTACACCAGAATCAACCAGAAGGGGACCAGCAGGCAAAATGGCACCAGCATCAGCGCGGTCATTTTCGTGAGTGAAAGCACGTCGAGCCTTGTGACCTCTGAGAGGGTCACGACGGGAATGCCGAGCGCGCCGAAGGCCACGGGGGCGGTGTTTGCAATGAGCGAGAGGCCGGCGGCCTGCATGGGCTTGAATCCGAGGCTGACCAGAATCGCTCCACATACGGCAACCGGTGTTCCAAAGCCCGATGTTCCTTCAAAGAATGCGCCCAATGCGAAGGCAATCAGCAGCAGTTGCAACCGGCTGTCGTCGGTAATATTGGTGAGGCTCTCCTGAAGCGCACGGAACCGGCCTGTCTTCACAGTCAATTGATAGAGGTAAATCACTGGCAGAACGATCCAGCAAATGGGGAAGATGCCATAGCCTGCGCCATAAACGGTGCTGGTGAGCGCCAGGCGCATCGGCATGTGGAATAAATACACAGCAATCGTAAGCGCAGCGAGCAACCCAATGACTGCCGCAACGTGGGCCTTGAGCCGAAAGATGGCCATGGCGCTGAGCAGGATGACAATCGGAAGAGAGGCGAAGAATGTGGACAGCCACCAGTGGCCTGTTGGATCGTAGGATTGCTGCCACGAACCGGACCTCGGGTTCGTCGCGAGCAGGTACACGATTCCTGCGGCGAGCGCGATGCCTGCCGCGACCTTCAACGAGAGTGAGAACGCAGTGGAGCCGCTTGATACTCGCCCCAAGGGGGGACGGGGATTCGGCGAGTTGGGCGCGCGTGTCACTCGATCGAGCCTGAAAACCATTACTTCATTCCGGTACCTCGAATCCTACATGACACGCTGGAGTTCCGAGGCGCTGCCGGCGACAAATCAGAAATGGCGAATGGAATCGGCGCTGTTCGCAGGTGTGTCTTCGGGAGGGATGGTTCCATGTTCCACTGCCCTGTCTGAGTGGCTTTCAAGAGATCGACTTACAAGGTCGCGCGAGCCAAGTCCTATGGCAAGAGAAAGTGTAAGCACAATGCCGCCGAAGAGAATACCGAATGCCAATTCCGCGACCACACCTCCAATCTCAAGATGGTCGAGCACCATTGCGGCGGTGAGTACGAGGACAAGCCACTTGACTCCCAGCGAAAGAAACCGCGCATATTGCAGTTGGGCGTTCACCGCGCCGATCAGCACAGATCGAGCCAGGAACCGGGCAATCAGTGTGCCGGCAATCAGCAGGAAGATACCGCCGACCGCATGAGTGAGGTAAGGCAACAAAGAAATGGGGAGCGTCGTCGCAGATGCGTAGGAGGCGTCGAATGCCGAGACGCCGATGATGAGCCCGAGCAGCACACAAATCCAGAAAGAGCCTCGTGCGATCAAGGCGCTTGGCGAAGTGGCAGGAGTCCAATCCGCATTTCCTCTCGTTCTTGCGACGTATTCGTCAAATTTCGTCCAGGCCAGCGCTCGCCGTAGAATGGCGGAGATCAGCATGCCAATTGCGGTGAAAACTGCCAATGCAACAAAAAAGGCCAGAATGCCAGGCAGGATGGCGATGAGCAATGACAGTACGCGGTAGAGCGATTGGTGGAGTGCGTCGGACATGTGATGCCAGACCGACGGGTTGTCGGGATAGATTGGTCCTGAGCGATCGCTGGGTGTTAATTGCATGAGCGCGGCAAGGGCATTCTGCATGAGACCGACTCCTTGAGAAAAACTTCCCTGTTGCGTCTAGAAAGCATGGGCGAGTTTGAATCGTTGAACGGCCCTCGGTTACCGAAATCAACTGCGTCGTTGACCTTGAGCATTCGATCGCCAGGGTCCAGACACTCGCTTTCGTTTACGGGTTGAATCGATCGGGCCAGCGCCATCGCGAGACCAGATATGGTTTTTCTGCCTCGAATGCACCGGCGACTGCTTCAATGTGTTGTTCCACGCCGGTTCCTGAGGAAGTGATGTTGATATGACTGGCAACCCAGGCAAGATAAAGCGGTATAAGCGCGCCGAGGAGGTGTCCTCGATTGATGGTCCTCAGGCGGTAGGCAAGCACGAAGTCGTACACGATGCGCGCCCAGAGATGCTCGGGCATTTGGAACGCGGTTGCGTCTGTGGCGTAAAGCCTCTTCAGCCCGATGAGCGTATTGGGCGGCAATACCAGCGACCAGATCTCGCGCAAGTTTGTGTACGCGAGACGAAACGTATCGAGCATCGGCGTGATATCGGCAGATGCGTCTGAGATTTGCGGCGGCTGCATCGGGTGACGAGCCACGGGCGTCTGACGCGCGCGCTGCCAGAACGCAGCTTTGGCGTCGATTTCTGCAAAGAGCGAACCAGTCACCGAAGCCAGGATCGCGTTGATGTCGGGATCGGCCGGCTGTGGTTGAGCTCGCGGTCCCACATCGAATTCGTTGACAGCGAAACCCGCAACAGCCGCCTCGCTTACCGGCCATACAAGTGATGTGTTCTGGTTGAGAGCACTCAAACGCTCCGCGACCGAGGCGAGGCGTTCGGCCATGCGGCGTGAAAGGCCGAGATCGATCGCCAGGGGGAACCGGGCACGCGAAGCGAACAGCGCCCGCGTGAGTGGATAGAGAATGGCGGAGTTCACCAGGCCGGCATGCGGAGGCATTTCGTAACAAGGGATTGCGAGGTCGGTGGGAGTGTTCAAAACCGCGTTGGAAAGTTCGCGCAGCCCGGAAGGCCGGAGCGACGCCGAAGCCGGTCCGAGGATCAGAATGGCACGCGCCTCATTCTGTTCGGCTAATTGATTGGCAAGTACGAATTCGGCCGCGGTGAGCGTCCACGAGGAGACCGCGGAGGGAACGGGAATGATCTTGAGTGAGTGCCAGGACTCGGTGGCGGGCGCGTCCGGCGTTGCCACAATCATTCCCTCTGCCGACGGAAGCGAGGCGAGGGTTGAAAGGACAGTTTGAAGCGTTTCCGGTTCCATTGCAGCGAGCAGGACGAGCAGGCCCGGAGCGGACCGTGCCGAAGCGAAGGAGTTCTCGAGGATTGGGTTTGTGGTCGCCATCTTCGTTCTCCTGATGCGGATGAGCTACAAGGCTAAGATGCCCGCGAGTGGGATGCGGAGCCATGTGGGCCGATTGTTGAGTTCGTACAGCAATTCGTACAAGGCTTTCTCAAGCATATATGCGGCAAGCAGGGCCTGTGCCTGTTCAGGGGCGGGAAGCAGTCCAGGATTGGCGGCGATGGTTTCGCGATAGGCGCGAAGGAATTCGGACGAGGTCGAATTCTGCCAGAAAGTCGCCCAGGCGGTAAGATTCTCCTGAGTCGATGAGCTTGCCAGGTCTGACCCAACGTTTGAGAACCGGTGAAGTCCGGCGAATGCGACATACGAAAGCGAGCGAATCATTCCCGCCACGTCCTTAAGGGGTGACTGTCTTTGGCGCCGCTCCGACAACGGGCGCGCCGGTTCGCCCTCGAAATCGAGAAGAACAAAGTCTCCCGTGGCCGGTTTTGGCTGGAGGCGATACGGAGATTTGTCTGTCGCGGCTGCCTGGCTATCGCTCACGCGCAGCGTTTGACCGAGGTGGTAATCTCCGTGGATTCGAATCCGTTGTCCTCCCGCTGAAAGCGAGGTAATGGCGTTCGCGCGCGCAAACAGATCGATGCGCCGCGAGAGCAGCAATCCGGCATCGTCGGCAGTCAAGTCTTTCAATGTTGACAGCTTGATTTTAAGGGCTTCTAACGTCGATGTGATCTGCCCATCGATGCGCTGCGCCTCTCGGGCAAGATCCTCTGACGTAAATGGCTCGGCGCCAAATGCCGGATCGTTTGTGGGTGTTGCCAGGGCTAAGTGCATTTCTGCCGTTCGTTTGCCAAGCAACGCCGCAGCTTCCAATGCAGGGGACGCCAATTCGAGAGCTTCGCGATGTGGGGCTCGCTCGTTCAGGAAATTGGGAGCGCCCGTTGCCGGCGGCGCAGAAAGCTTCACGACCGACGCAAAATAGCCCTCAAACTGATCGAGGAACCACTGCCACCCATCGCCCTGATTGGCCACCAGGCCTTGCAGCATGGCAACGGTAGTTTTCTCGCCCTTTGAAGAAGTCAGACTGATCTCGCCGAGGAACGGAGCAATCCTCTGAAAATGTGCGGTTTCGGTAAGGAACCGGCCGATTTCGACGTCAGGATTTTCGCCCGGCTGAATTCGACGGAAAAGTTTCAGAATGAGTTGCTTGCCATAGAGAATTGAGGTGTTTGACTGTTCGGCAGACCCGACCCTTGAATTCAACCCCCGGGCTTGCTTAGGGTCGAAGGCATTCGAGGCGCGCGCTTCAAGACAGCCGCGAGGCGCAGTATCCGTCGGGGCGAGGCTTGCCGGCGCGACCGCCTCGCCTGGTTGCGCTGTAATCGGCACAGGCGACGGCGGAACAACGACCGAAGGACTCATCTCGCCTTCTGTTTGCGCCTGAACTTCGTTTCTGAGACTCTCTTCGGCGGTGGAGTTTCCCGGAGTGGTCGAAAGGCCTAACGTTGCGTTTCGCTCAATGAGTGAGAGGATGCCGTCGCGGAAGTCAGCGCAAAATGTCGCATCATATAGAACAAATTCGCCCAGATGTGTTGCAACCGTGGCGAGAATGCCCAACGGAAAGTTAACCCTCTGTTGGTCAGCATCGAACGAATTACTGACTGCCAGTGGAACACTATACGTGTCAGTCGGGCCGACGGAGTAGGTAATTTCAACAAAAAACAGCGCCAGCCGTATCGCAACTTGTCCCCGGATGTCCGTCCCCTTTGCAGTGCCGTCCGGCGCCTGCGCCTCAGAAAGTTCAACCCAATCGACAACGCGCACTGATTGGATCTTCCGGGTCTTGGCTCCAAACCAGCGTTGTTGCGGCAGCCACTCGGGAAGCGCCCCTTGCAGCAGCTCCGGTCCGCGACCGGCCATGAACCCGGCCCACCCACTCGACAGCAACTCCAGCGCCGCGGCTTCCCGTGCTAGCTCGGCCTCCGCTCCTGCATCTTGCGGCTTGACCGCGATGGGCGGCAACTCGCTTGCCGGTTGAAGTTCAAGCCACAAAAAGGAATACGGAGCCAGGGAAAGCGCATAAGGCGCCTCGGTGATGGCCGGGAAAGAAACATACCCAAGCATCTCAACCGCCTCATGCCCGCCATATTCTGAGAGGTCCAGCGAGACAGGCTGAGCAAAGCGGCTCAAATTGGCGACGCATAGAACCGTCTCGCGTGTCCCATCGCCACGATCGAGCTCGCGCAGGTACGCGAGAATCTTTCTATTTTCAGGATTAAGAAACTTGAGCGATCCCCGGCCAAAAACCTGGAAAAGCTTGCGCAGAGCAATCATATTGCGCGTCCAGTGCAACAGGCTTGATTGATCGCTCAGCTGCGCTTCAACGTTGATGACCTGGTATCCGTAGACGGGGTCCATGACGACGGGAAAGTAAAGCCGGGCCGGGTCGCAGCGAGAGAAGCCGGCGTTACGATCCGAGTTCCACTGCATGGGAGTGCGTACCCCATTACGATCGCCCAGATAGATGTTGTCTCCCATTCCGATCTCGTCGCCGTAATAGAGAATGGGCGTTCCGGGGAAGCTGAGAAGCAGCGAATTCAGCAACTCGATGCGCCGCCGATTGTTGTCGACGAGCGGAGCCAGACGGCGCCGGATGCCGACATTGATCCGCATGCGCGGGTCAGCGGAATATGCAAAGTACATATAGTCGCGCTCGTCGTTGGTCACCATTTCGAGCGTCAATTCGTCGTGATTGCGCAGAAACAGGCCCCATTGACAATTTCCAGGAATGTCGGGCGTTTGCGCCATGATATCGGTGATCGGTAGCCGGTCTTCCTGACGGAGGGCCATATAGATTCGCGGCATAAGCGGAAAGTGGAAGGCCATATGGCACTCGTCGCCATCGCCGAAATAGGGACGGACGTCCGCCGGCCACTGATTGGCTTCAGCCAGGATCAGCCGATTCGCATAGTCTGCATCGATAGCCGCGCGAATCTTTTTTATGGCACCGTGTGTTTCAGGCAAATTCTCGCACGATGTGCCGTCGCGCTCCACCAGATACGGAATAGCGTCCATGCGCAGCGCGTCAACGCCCATGTCGAGCCAGAAGCGCATTGCCTTCAGCACTTCTTCAAGGACCCGCGGATTGTCGAAGTTCAGATCGGGCTGATGCGCGAAAAAGCGATGCCAGTAGAAGACTTTGGCGGTGTCATCCCAGGTCCAATTGGACTTTTCAGTATCGGTGAAGATAATGCGCGCGTCTTTGTAGAGGGCATCGGTGGACGACCAAACGTACATTTCGCGATCGGGAGAGCCTGGTGGCGCCAGCCGTGCGGCTCTAAACCACGGGTGCTGATCGCTGGTGTGATTAATCACCAGTTCGATCATCACTTGCATGTTGCGGGTGTGTGCCGCGTCGAGAAACTGCTTGAAGTCGCTCAGCGTGCCGTAAGAAGGATTGACATCGACGTAATTCGCAATATCGTACCCGTCGTCCCGCAGCGGCGACGGGAAAAACGGCAGGAGCCAGATGCAGGTGATTCCGAGATCCTGAAGGTAATCGAGCCGCGATAAAAGGCCCGGAAAATCCCCAATGCCATCGCCATTGGAATCAGCGAAGGCACGAACATGCAATTCATAAATGACGGCGTCTTTGTACCACAACGGATCCGAGGCGCTTGCCAGCTTCTTCACGCTGTGCTTCTCCGATTGAGTTCGATGCGTAATCCCGCGCATCTGCAATTAAGGCATAGCGAATGCCCTGAGGGCAATTCGCATTCCAGAAATCTGGTGCTTCAGCGACACCGCAATGCCTGGGCCTGGTGAACGGGCACATTTTTCGATTCGGTGCCGACTCCCGGCGCGCAGGACGACCGTCCAGCAAAAGTACTCGAATATCGCAGATTTGGGCCCAAAGCACCCTCCTCCTGCAACCTTTACCACCAGTCTCCTACTCTAACAACCAAGGCGCAGGGCGGTGGTTAACGTTGCGCACGAGGCCTATGCGACGAATCCCATCATCCACGTACCGTCTCCAACTCCATAAAAACTTTACATTTGATGACGCGGCCAATGCGGCGGCCTACCTGAAAACCCTCGGCATTTCTCACGTTTACTGTTCCCCCTACCTGCAAGCCGTCGCCGGAAGCATGCACGGGTATGACGTGGTCGACCACGAGCGGGTGAACGATGAATTGGGCGGCGAGGAGGGTCACCAGCGCTTCTGCCAACGATTGGCGGAGCTCGGCCTGGGTCAGGTGCTCGATATCGTTCCGAACCACATGGCGATCGGGCCGAAGAACCGCTATTGGTGGGATGTTTTGGAAAACGGGCCATCAAGCCTGTACGCCAGCTGGTTCGATATCGATTGGAATTCTTCCGAGGCCAAGCTGCAGAACAAGATCTTACTGCCAGTGCTGGGAGATCAATACGGGCGCATTCTGGAAGCGGGAGAAATCAAGCTCGAACACGAGGGCGAACGATTCAGGATTCGCTACGCCGAGAATATCTTTCCGGTTGCCCCTCGCTCTCTTTCCGCCGTCCTGACTCGGGCCGCGGAACTGTCCAAGAGCGACACATTGAACTTTATCGCTGACAGCTTTTTGCGCTTGCCATCCCCGGAATCCACCGATCTTGAAGTCGGGCTGGCGCGACATCGCGACAAAAATGTAATCAACGCCTTGCTGAAAAGCCTGTGCGCGGAGAATTCTGAGATCAATACGGCCATCGATCAGGCGGTTGCCGAATTGAACAGCAATTTTGATGCCCTCGACAACTTGCTCAATCAGCAGCTCTATCGGCTCGCTTACTGGCGGACCGCGGACCAGGAGCTTGGATACCGGCGATTTTTCGATGTCAACAGCCTCATCGGTCTGCGCACGGAAAGGCAACACGTCTTCGATGCGACGCACTGCAGGATTCTGGATTGGCTGAAAAAAGGCGTCCTCGATGGAGTGCGGGTCGACCACCCCGACGGCCTACGCGACCCGAAGCAATACTTTGAGCGACTCCGAAATGGCGCGCCGGATGCGTGGATTGTTGGCGAAAAAATTTTAGAACCCGGTGAATTTCTGCGCGAGGACTGGCCCATTGAAGGCACGACCGGGTACGACTTTCTAAACGTCTGCAACGCTCTGCTTGTCTCAAGCGAGGGAATGAGCGAGCTATCTGCCATTTACGCCGAGTTTACCGGGGAACCTGTCGACTTCGATGCTGTAGCCCACGACAAAAAGCTCAACGTTGAGCAGGAAGCGCTTGGCAGCGATGTGAACCGGTTGACGAGCCTCTTTGTCGAGCTGTGTGAAAACAACCGCGATCGTCGCGATTACACGCGTGCAGAAATCCGCAGGGCGCTCAGGGAAATTGCGGCCTGCTTCTCGGTTTATCGAACATACGTTGTTCCCGCGCGGGACGAAGTGGCGGATGAAGACCGCATTCGCATCGACGAAGCAGTTTCCAACGCAAAAGCGCGCCGGCCCGATCTCGATGCCGGCCTCATAGACTTTATTGGCAGCGTATTGGCGCTGCGCTCGCGCGGCGGATTGGAGAGTGAATTCCTGCAGCGCTTTCAGCAGTTCACCTCGCCGGTTATGGCAAAGGGCGTTGAAGACACCGCATTCTACTGTTTCAATCGATTGATCGGATTGAACGAAGTGGGCAGTGCGCCGGGAAGAAACGGAATCAGTGTCGAGCAGTTTCATGTTTATTGTGCCAGGATGCAAGCGGCTCATCCTACGACTTTGACCACCCTCTCGACTCATGACACAAAGCGGGCAGATGACGTGCGCGCTCGCCTGGCAGTGCTTTCCGAAAATCCGGTTCGCTGGAAAAGCGCACTCAATCGATGGTCTCGGGCCAATGCTCCGTTCCGCACTGGGAAATATCCCGATCGCAATTCGGAGTATTTCCTCTACCAGACCATGATCGGCGCATGGCCCATCGACAAGGACCGGCTCACAGCGTACATGGAAAAGGCGATGCGCGAGGCCAAACAACAAACTAGCTGGACGCAACAAAATCGCGAATATGAAGAGGCCCTTGGCCTTTTCATTGAGCGCATTCTCGATTCGAACTGGTTTATCGCGGAGTTGGAGAGCTTCGTCAACCGCATTTTGTACGCGGGACGAATCAACGGTCTCTCACAAACGCTGCTTCGCTACACCGTCCCAGGCGTGCCAGACACGTATCAGGGAAGCGAATTGTGGGACCTGAGCCTTGTCGATCCTGACAATCGCCGGCCCGTCGACTATGCGCTGCGCTCGCGCATACTAAGCGAACTGGGCGCGGGAATGAGCGTTGAAAGAATCATGGAGTCGATGGACTCAGGAACGCCGAAGCTCTGGGTTGCACACACTGCGTTGTGCGTTCGGCGCGATCATCCAGAGTGGTTCGGCGCAGATGCCGCATATCAACCGGTGCTTGCAGAGGGGCCAAAGCGCGAACACCTCGTCGGGTTTCTCCGCGGAGACCGCGTTGCCGTATTCGCGCCGCATCTGCCGCTGAAGCTTGGATCAAACTGGGCTTCGAACTCAATCGAGTTGTCGCGTGGAAAGTGGTTCAACCGCTTGACGCGCGAGACCTTCGCAGGCGGTTCGATACGCGTGCAATCGCTGCTTCAGCGATTTCCCGTTGCATTGCTCACGCGGGAAGAGGATTGAGAATGCATCGTTTTGAAGTTTGGGCGCCTCTCCCGAAAAAGATATCGGTTCGCGTGAACGGTCGTTCATTGCCGATGAACGGTCCTGATCCGCGCGGCTGGTGGCATCTTGATGTGGAAGATGCGGGTCCCGGAGGCGATTATTGCTTTGTCCTCGATGAAGACGATGCATGCTATCCAGATCCGCGTTCGCAATGGCAACCACAGGGTGTTCATGGACCATCGCGCGTCTACGATCAAGCAGCTTTCGCATGGCCGAAGTCTTCCCAGGCCGTTGAGTTCCAACCTGCACTGCTCGCGAGTGGCGTTATCTACGAACTGCATGTGGGCACCTTCACTTCTGAAGGAACGCTCGATTCGGCCATCGGCAAGCTCGATTACCTGGCTGACTTGGGCATCACACACGTCGAACTCATGCCGGTCGCGTCGTTCTCCGGTCATCACGGCTGGGGGTATGACGGCGTCGCGCTCTTTTCAGTGCACGAGGCTTATGGCGGCCCCGATGCCTTAAAGCGATTCGTCGATGCGGCGCACCTGAAGGGGCTGGCGGTGCTGCTGGATGTGGTGTACAACCATTTTGGCCCGGACGGCAATTACACCGGGAAGTTCGGGCCGTACCTTGTGGATGCACATCGCACGCCGTGGGGCGGAGCAGTTAATCTCGAAGACTCTCAATCAGACCAGGTTCGTCGCTTCTTCTGCGATAACGCTTTGATGTGGCTGCGCGATTATCACATCGACGGTCTGCGGCTCGACGCCGTGCATGCCTTCATCGACAGGTCGGCTATCCATTTTCTCGAACAACTTTCTGCCGAGGTTGAAACTCTGGGGAATAGCCTGGGCAAAAAACTGGCTGTCATTGCGGAAAGCGATTTGAATGACCCGCGCACCGTCACGCCGCGCAAAGCGGGCGGCCTGGGCATGGACGCTCAATGGAGCGACGATTTTCATCACGCGTTGTTTGCGGTACTGCAGCACGAACCTGCCGGTGGATATTTTGCCGATTTCGGCACTCTCAGTCATCTGAAGAAGGCCCTCGAGCAAACCTTCGTCTATGACGGCGTTTATTCAAATTACCGCAAACGATTTCACGGCAAATCCGCAGCGCACGTGCCGCAACACAGATTCCTTGGCTACATTCAGAACCACGATCAGGTGGGAAATCGCGCGGTCGGCGATCGTTTGCATGAAGTGATCGGATTCAATCGCGCAAAGATCGCGGCCGCGATCGTCTTGATGAGCCCATTCATCCCGATGATTTTTCAAGGCGAGGAATGGGCTGCTTCATCTCCCTTTCAGTACTTTGCCGACCACGAAGACCGGGAGCTTGCGCGCCTTGTGGCTGAGGGCCGCAAGAAAGAGTTTGCCGCATTTGGCTGGAGTCCCGATCTGATCCCCAATCCAGAAAAGCGAGAAACCTTCGAGCGCTCGAAGCTGAACTGGCACGAATTGGATAGCAGTGAGCACGCAGGAATGCTCGCCTGGTATCGCGCATTAATTCAACTGCGCCGATCAACCCCCGCGCTCAATAACGATGAACCGGGAAACACCCGTGTGCATGTTGACGAACAGAACAAGTGCTTTTCAATGGAGCGCGGGAGCGTGACACTTTTCTGCAATCTCGGCGAGACCATGCACACGTTTCGAATTGCAGCGAAGAGTGAACTGATTCTCAGTTCTGGCACTCCGTTCCGCCCCAACAGAGATGCAGTCGAAGTTCCGGCGGACACGGTGGTCATCTTTCGCGTGTCTTGAATAACCCTTTGCATGGCGCCCATCTCGATTGGGCCCCTCTTGAGCTGATCATTTCAGCCAAGGATCTGTGTGAACCGAACTTCAATCGCCGCCCGCAACCAAGTCGTCTGCAATCTTCTCTAACGTAGGAGTAATAGCGTCTCCCGCACTCGTGCCCCAGGGGCCGTCCTGTTGCACCATGAAGATGAGAATGCGGCCCTTCACGGTGTCAATCTCCATCGCATTGCGAAACGCGCCGCCGTGGCCGAAGCCGGTCTTCGACACACCCCAGCCAAATCCATAACTCGATCCGCCCAGTCCGCTATTCTGCTCGCTCGTCATCGTATGTAAAGCCTGGACAGAAATGTATCTTCTCCCGTCGATGGCGCCGCCGTTCAAAATCATTCGGCAAAACTTCGCTACGTCTTCTGCCGTCGAGAATATTCCGCCCGCTGGCATGGGATATCGATGCGTGCGATCATCCAGAGGATAAGTCAGTTGGTTGATTGGGATCTCTTTGAGTTCCTTCGTTTTCGGATCCACCTTATAAGTTTTAGCCAGTCTCTGTATCTGTTCCGCATTCGGCCAGAAGGTGGTGTCGGTCATGCCCAGTGGCGTGAAGAGCCTCTGCTGCATGAATTTTTCGTAGGGCATGCCGGTCACAACTTCAATAATGCGTGCCGCGGTATTAATGCCCTCATTCGAATATGCGTATGCAGTGCCGGGCTGAAAGTTCAGCGGCTCCGCAGCGAAACTCTTCACCGCTTCTTTCAGTGGCAACGTATCCAAGGCTCCCGGCTGTGCCGCTGACTTGAAGGGAAGCCCGCTGGTGTGACTCAAAATCTCGCGCACAAGGATGGGGTGACTCGCAGGGACCAATTCCAGATTCTTTGATCCTGTTGGTCCCGGATTTGCGGTATCGTTCGACTTCGTCTTGACTAACTGGCCCTTGAACTCAGTAAGATACTTTTCGACGGGGTCATTCACATTGATCTTTCCCTCATCCACAAGCATCATGAAGGCCGTTACTGTCATAGGCTTCGATGTGGACGCGATCCAGAACAAGTCATTCGACGCCATGGGTGCTCTCGACGTAAGGTCGCGATATCCAGATGCCTTCACATATATGGTGTTGATTTTGTCAGACACCAGCGTGACCGCACCAGCCAGCGTGCCGTCGGCAACCAACGGTTGCAGATAGGAGTCGGGACCGTTCTGTCTCACAGCGCCCGTGTTCATCTGCGCAGGATAGGAGGGCGGCAGTTCGCCCGGATCTTTGTTCGGCTTATCAGCGAGCTTGAATTCCAGGCGTGAAGATTTAGTCATCTCGTCCCATCCTATCCACCAGTTATGAATCGCATTTCCATCGAGCGAGATGTTGTTGACATAAATGTTGTCCGGCGCACCCGGAGCTAGAATCTCAAACGACTTATCACCCAGCTTGAGGGTCGCTCTCTCAAACGAAGGGCTATTCAGCGTAACTCCTCCGACGCCTGGAATCTCAGGATAGATGCCAAGCATGGCGAAAACGACCCACGCTGAAGTCGCACCCAGGTCGTCATTCCCAGGCAATCCGTCCGGAGTGGCCGTAAATAAGTCGCCAATCGTTTTATGAACAACTTCCTGCGTGCGCCACGGGTGGCCGGTCCAGTTATAAATCCACGGATCTCCGAAACTCGGTTCGTTGCTGATGTAGAAATAAGGTCCGCCATTCCATGTTCCGTACTGGCTGAAGTAGCTGTCGAGCCGTGTCTTCGCCACTTCCGGGCCGCCCACAGCGTCGACTACGGACTTCAAATCGAAGGGAACCATCCACGTATATTGAGCGGTGTTGCCTTCAACAAATCCATCCGCGCTCGACGACGTGAATTTCTGCATGAAGCTACCGTCGGCCATTCGGGGGCGAATGTACCGAGTATCAGGATCGAACAGCTTGCGCCAGTTGGCCGAGCGTCGCAACATGCGATCCGCCGTTGCCTTGTCTCCCAGGGCCGTTGCCATTCGTGAGACTGAAAAATCAGCTGTCTCGTCCTCGAGGCTCACCGAGGCCGAACCCTGCGAGTCTTCGCTTTCGGCAATATAGCCCCTGGCCAGTAGTTCTTTGAGATGCGGGCGTTCCGGATAAAGCCTTACGTGGGCGTCGGAATCGTCGGCCCCGCGCACCATGAACTCGAGTGCCTTCTTCGCATCGAAATCGCGCGCGCCAAAGGCATAAATGCTGGCCAGAATCGGATCGGAAGGATCACCCACCATCACGCTGCTTTCGTCGTTTGCAACTGGCCAAATGGGCAACCCGCCACCCTGCTCCGCGTCGTTTACGAGCGACTGCGCGATGTCACTCGCCTGTTTTGGAAACAGCATAGCGATCAACTGAACCTGGCAGCGATAGATGTCCCATCCGGAGTAATTCGCATACTGCAAATGTCCCTGCGAAACCTTGTGAACCTTCTCGTCGAAGCCGATGTATTGGCCATTGACGTCACTGAAAATTGAGGGATGCAGCAGCGCGTGGTAGAGCGCGGAATAGAAAACGCGCCGGCTGTTCGCGTTTCCGCCGCTCACTTGAATGTGGCCGAGTTTATCATTCCACTCCGACCGTGCCTCCCACCGGAGCCCGTCCAGATCCCAATTCGGAATCTCCGTGGCTGCATTCTCTTCTGCGTTGGCCACGCTCACAAATGAGATGCCCACTTTCACAAGGATCTTTCGTGTGCTGGCGGGGAACACGGCATATCCGCCAGTGCGGGCGCCATCCACCGATCCCGGCCCGGCAAACCCGGCCTCTGAGAAGGTGCCCTGCTCTTGCGGCGTGCCTTCAAGTTGGAAGGCAAAGTACATCCGATGGGTGTCTTCGAGTCCACAAAATCCCGCACTGGTCACGGAACCAGTCATGCGCCCGTTCGCGACGGATACAGATGCGTCGTTTACGCGTGTGAGGTTGCGGCTCGCGTCCACGAAGAGCGTGTGCACATCGCCATCGTCGGGAAAGTCTATCTCGGCCAGCCCCGAGCGCTGGGCCGCTGCCAGCTGCACGCGGATGCCGGAATCGAGCTTGACTGCGTAATATCCAGGCTCCGCAATTTCGTCTTCATGGCGAAAGGCAGACTGAATTGGAGCGCTGCGAACGAACGGAAGCTTCTGGAGTTTACCTTTCATCACCATCATGGGGGCGTCGCCGAGCGTGCCGCAGCCTGGACCGCTGATGTGCGTGAGGCCAAAGCCGCGAACCACGGGCGCTTCGTACCTGTAGAAGTCTCCGTTCGCTGGATCAGGGCTCCAGTAAAGCATGCCGAAAGGCCGCGTCGCTCCCGGAACAGTATTGCCATTGTCTTTGAACTGGTTGGTCTTTGTTCCGATCAAAGGATCTACCTGCGAAGCCGGGTCTGTCTGAGATTTGATTTGTGTTGCCAGCCCGACCGTAATCACCATTGCAACGCACATCCAGGCGAATTTCACGGCTCCTCCATCGGCCAATCGACCGCGGAACAGATTTTCGCATGTAAGGCGGGTCGGTCCCAAAGGGCGCGCGTCACTCAACAATCGACATGGAGGTTGATTCACCGAGACCGTCGGTCTGCGGTCAAGGGACAACCTGTACATGGATCCGCACTCGCAAACGGTGCGCTGGCTCGCCAACATGTTTGAGGATCAGTTTTTTTGGGGGGGAGAAAAGTTTGGAGGCGCGGGCCGGGATCGAACCGGCGCATAAAGGTTTTGCAGACCTCTCCCTTACCACTTGGGTACCGCGCCTTGGGCAGGGGTGTTTTTAGTTGGCTCCAGTCCGCTCGGCTCTCCCCAGGAAAATGCGACGGGGCGGGGCAAACTGGAGCGGGAGACGAGATTTGAACTCGCGACCCTCGCCTTGGCAAGGCGATGCTCTACCACTGAGCTACTCCCGCTTGGTGCAATCCTGAGTATACCGGGCGGTCCAAGGGAGGTCAAACCAGGGAACTCGGCCTCCAAAAGCCCACTTTCAATCTGAGAAGCGGCAATTCATGCCGAATATTGGCGCGTACCCTTCTCCTCGCGGACGATCTCTCCGTCGCGCATGTAAAGTATTCGGCCGGCGATGGATGCGGCCTCAGGATTGTGGGTAATCATCAAAGTTGTTTGGCCCAGCAGACTGTTTGATTTCAGCAACATGTCTAAAACGGCGTCGGAGTTCTTTGTATCAAGATTTCCCGTTGGCTCGTCCGCGAGTACGATCGCAGGCCGCGTGATCAGTGCCCGCGCGATGGCCACCCTCTGCTGTTCGCCGCCGCTCAACTCTGAGGGCCGGTGGTCGAGCCGGCCACGGATGGAAAGCAGGCCGCTCAGATGGTCAAGATAGTTCAGATCCATCGGCTCTTTGCGTCCGCTCACAGCATAGGCGATCTCGATATTTCCCATGGCTGTAAGCGTAGGGAGCAGGTTGAACTTCTGGAAGACAAACCCAATGCGGTGCTTGCGCAACCGCGTGCGTTCGCCGTCACTCAGCGTGGCAAAGTCCACTCCGTCAATGACAACACGTCCCGAAGTTGCCTGCGTGAGCCCGCCCAGAAGGTAAAACAGCGTCGATTTCCCGGAGCCGGATGGACCCACGATTGCGACAAATTCGCCGGGCTCGATCGAAAGCGAAACGCCGCGTACCGCCGTCACCAGGAGGCGCCCGGCTGCATACACTTTGGTCAGGTTTTCGGCGAGGATGATGGGTGAAGACACGGCGGACGGCACCTCCTTATTGTAAATGCGGCATTTGGCCGAGATGGGAGCTGCACCAGTGCGAGGGGAGCGTTCCTGGCCGAGGAGATCGTCGCGACGGTCCCGTAGAATAGGAATGCACTGGACCTCGAACATAGGATGCTTTGCGAATGACTCTTCAATCGAACTCAACGACAAAATCGAATCTGACTTCATCCGTCGAAACCGCAGCCTCACAGGCAGGTCTGGTCGTGGTCTCGGCCAGCGAAGGCAGCGACTTCCATGGCCAGCCGACCGCTGTCTTCCAGCTTGGCCTGCCGCATGCGGAAGCGGGTCACACTCTTCGCCTGGAGCTTGGCGAGGGCTTCGAGTTCGACAAACCCGAACTACTGCCCAGCATGACTGCTCACCTCGCGGCGCAAGCCAAGCGGCTGCGCAATCCGCGACCCGAGTGCTACGTTACGATGGCTGGGCTGCCCATAGCATTTGGGCAGTTCCAGTGGCCGGCGCACCGGTCTACCTCGGGCGCCGATACCTATATCGTTCACGGGGAGATGCACCTGGCCGACGGCGGCACGCATAACCTGCACGCCAAACTTGCGGCATCCGTGACGCTGACCTTCGCCGAGATCGTTCCGGCCATGGAGCAGCCATTCGCCGAAAGCTTCGTCTACAACGCAGTGCGGAAGACCGTGGATTACGGCCAGTTGGAGTTCGTGAAATCCGGAAATCGCCAACCGGTTCCGGTTACCACGCGCTATTACAGCCGCTGGAAGAAGCGGTTTCTCTTCACAGAGACCACCGACGCTGAGCGGCTCGACTACCTGCTGCGCAAAGTCTATTGGCTTTCTGGCGCGCTGGGCGAAAGCAAGCCGGTTTGGATTGCCGATCCGCGCGACGCGCAGTATCTGAATACAACCGAAGCCGAGTTGCTGCGGATGGCCGGGCATGAAAGCGGCGAGGGCCTGATGACGTTGGATGGAGAATTTGCAGCAGCCACTCCAGCCTTGCTGGCGCGCGCCGCAGAGTACCAGGCGAAGCTTGAGGCGGCATTGAATTTCACCAAACCTCAGTTCAACGAGTCGATGCGCTCCGGCCACGCGAACATGTAGCACGCGGCTTGGCCTCACCTGCCTAGAACGGTTGCCCGCAGCCTGCGCAGAATCGAGCGCCGGCGGGGTTGGGCTTGCCGCACTTACTGCATGCGAGTAAAGTGCCGGATTGTGCTGGTGCGGTGGCTACGGCTGATGCTTCCATCGGGGCGGCTGGCGGCATGTTCACGGTCACGTTGACTGGCTGACCCCAGCCCGGCATCGGAATCCCCAATGTAGCGGCAATGCCTGCGGCCTGAATGGCGTTGAACTCGCGCACGCGTCCCGGCATGAAGAAACATTCGATCAGTCCCAGGATCGCCGGAATACCCGTCCAGAAGAAGCAAAGGTAGAGAATTCCCAGGCCTGTTCGGCGCAGGTAGAAGTGGTGCGCTCCAAAATCGCCAAGGAAGAGAGCCAGCAGAATGCCGACTACCTCATCCCGGCGCACCGATTCATACTGCTGGTAAAAGATGGCTTGCGGATTCGGGAAAGCTGCGGTACCCATGATGGGTTCTCCTTGGCAATGGATGAGGTCCAACAATGCTTTTCAGCATACTGCGCTGGTGTTGGTGGTACGCAAGTCCGTAAGACCGGGTTCCCGGCATAAACGCTGCAAATCGTACCTGCGCGGTCAACGGGCTTTCGCATCTAACATGTACGATGCGATCCGAACTGCCTTCCGCCGCGGTGAGCGGCACTTTCCAAATTGACGGCGACCTGCCCGTGCACCGGCTCGGGTATGGAACGATGCGCCTTGTCGGCGATGGAGCCTGGGGCGAACCGGAGGATCCGGGCAAAGCGCGCCGCGTTCTGCGCCACGCCGTCGAACTGGGCATCAACCTGATCGATACTGCCGACGCTTACGGGCCGGAGATTGCCGAAAGGCTGATCGCCGAGGCGCTCTACCCGTATCCGAACGGCCTGGTGATCGCGACCAAAGGCGGAATCACGCGGCAAGGGCCGGCTAAAACGGAATATGTGGGTCGCGCGGGCTACCTGATCCAGTGCGTGGAGATGAGCCTGCGTCGGCTCAAGCTGGAGCGCATCGACCTTTACCAATTGCACCGCATCGATCCGCGCACTCCGCTCGAGGAGTCCCTCGGCGCGCTGAAGCAGATGCATGAGCAGGGCAAGATCCGGCACATCGGCCTCAGCGAAGTGAGCCCCGGCGAGATTGAAGCGGCCGAAAAGATCATCAAGGTCGTCAGTGTCCAGAATCGATACAGTCTGAGCGACCGCAGGCATGAAGAGACGCTCAGATACTGCGAGAGCCGCGGAATCGCGTTTCTGCCGTGGTATCCCATGGGCGGCGGCAAGCAGTTGAAAGCGGAGAACCCCGCAGCCGCAAAGCTTGGCTTAATCGCGGAGAGCCATGGAGCGAGCACGGCGCAGATCTCGCTCGCCTGGCTGTTGCAGCGCTCGCCGGTGATGCTGCCGATTCCCGGAACGTCGCAAGTTGCGCACCTGGAACAGAACGTCGCAGCCGCCAGCCTGCAGTTGAGCACGGAGGAAATTGCTGCATTGGAGACGGCGGCTTCTTAGCGTTTCCGTCCCGCGTCGAACTGCGCTCCCCACATTTCATTCGCGACGATTTCAACGAAAAGCACAAAATCGCACCTTTTTCGCTGTTTCTCACACGTAACCGATGTATCTTGAGCGCTTTGCAGCAAAACAGGGGGAGGGGTGGGGGTTTCCCGGGATGTACAGACCGGGAACACTCCTGACACCGAATCCGGATGTGCATTTGGTGAGCGTTGCATGAGCCCAGCATGCGCTCAAACAGACAAATTCCCTGCAAATGCGCAAAGAAAAATCGCAGTTTTCCCAAAAACCCCCTTCCCATAGCCATTCGAGTGGAGTATAACTGGTTCCCATAGTCATTCGAGTGGAGCTTCGGCTTTGCTCGCATAGCCATTCGAGTGGAGGGACCTGATGATGGTGATGAAACGGCCGCCGGAGGCGGGAGAAGTTCTCCAGGGCACGCTGGACATGCTCATCCTGCGAACCCTGGTGATGGGGCCCTTGCATGGTCACACCATTGCGGAAGCCATCGAGCGCACATCGGAGAACGCGCTCGAGGTGGAGCAGGGCTCTCTCTATCCCGCGCTGCACCGGCTTGAAGATCGCGGCTGGCTAACTTCCGAATGGGGTGTGAGCGAGAACAACCGCAAGGCCAAGTTTTACAAGTTAACGGCGCGCGGCCGCAAGGAAATGCACGCGGCGGCCGGCCGCTGGCGCAAGATGACGCGCGCAATCGGATTGATTCTTGGCGAGGCGAACGAGTAGAAGGGCGCGCTCAGAATTCCCATTTGCAGAGGATCTGAGCAGAGTTTCCCTCGAAAGCCAAAACCCGCGCCTTGAACCCGAGTTTAACTACGGGGTAAGCCCGTACCCTTCACGAGAGCCGACAGATGGAGGTCGAAAATGAATCTTGATCGCTACAAAAATCGAACGCGCAAGGATGAAGAGCTCGCTGAAGAGATTGAGTCCCACCTGGCGCACGAGCGGGACGCGAATGGTGCGCGGGGATTGAGTGCGGAAGAGGCCCAGCGCCAGGCGCGGCTGAAGTTCGGCAACCCGCGCACGACACGCGAGTCGGTATGGCGGTACAGGTCGATTCCGTGGCTCGAAAATCTTGGGCGCGATGCGCGCTTTGCGCTGCGATCCCTGGCGAAGACTCCCGGTTTCACCGTCATCGCGGTCCTCGTAATCGCTGTTGGCATTGGCGTGAACACTGCTGTCTTTTCGGTGATCAACACGGTTCTGCTGAAGCCGCTCGCTTATCCTGAGCCGCAGCAACTGATGCAACTGATGAACACCACGCGGCGTGGAAGCTTTCCGGGAGCGAACATTCCCAAGTTCAACATCTGGCGCCAGCAGACGAGCATTTTCTCGCATGTGGCCGCGTACGACTTTGGCGGAGCGGGACTGAACCTGACCGGCGGCGATCATCCCGAGCAAGTGCAATGCATCCACGTGAGTGCCGATTACTTCGCGATGTTCGGCGCGCCAGTCGCATTGGGACGAACCTTCACGGCCCAGGAAGACAGCCCCAACGGTGGGCACTTTGTGGTTCTGAATTACGGGTTGTGGAAGAGCCGCTACGGCGGCAACAAGAACGTGATCGGCTCGACGATGCAGATTGATGGCCAGCCTTACATGATTGTCGGCGTCATCGGTAAGGGTTTCGTTACGGACACGCCGGCAGATCTGTGGATTCCATTTCAATTCGATCTGAATTCGCAGGACATGGCGCACTTCTTCACGGTGGCAGCGCGGCTGAAGCCGGGAACGAACGTGACGCAAGCCAATGCGCAACTGCGGCTGGCGGCAGACCAATACCGCCGTACCTATGGAAACGATGCTCTGGGGCCGGAAGATGGATTCGGTGTGATGTCGCTGGAGGAGGCGACGATTGGCGACAGCAAGACGCCGCTGCTGATCCTGCTGGGCGCCGTGGGGCTGGTGCTGCTCATCGCGTGCGCGAACGTAGCCAACCTGCTGCTGGCGCGAGCTTCTTCACGAAAGCGCGAGTTGGCAACGCGCGCGGCACTGGGCGCAGGCCGCGGACAGATTATTCGGCAGTTGCTCACAGAGAGTCTTTTGCTCTCGCTCTCAGGCGGAGCGCTCGGCTTGATTCTTGGATTTGTCGGCGTACGGCTTTTGCTCAGCATCAATGCGGGCGGAATGCCGCGGCTGGGCGAGGATGGCTCGGCGGTCGTGCTCGACACAAACATCCTGCTCTTCACACTGGGCGTGTCGGTGTTCACGGGAATCCTATTCGGATTGGTGCCAGCGTGGAGCGCATCGCGCCCGAATCTGGTGGTCACGCTGAACGAGCACGGCAGCCGTGCGGGCGGCGGGTTGCGCGGCGGCAAGCTGCGGTCGGCCCTTGTCATCAGCGAGATGGCGCTGGCGTTGATCCTGGTGATTGGTGCTGCGCTTTTGATTCGCACCTTCATGAAGATCGAGGCGGTCACGCCGGGCTTTGAGACGCGCAACATGCTGACCATGGCGATGTCGATGAGCGGCGACCGTTTTCAGACCACGGGACCGGTGGCGCAAGTGATTCGCGACGGACACGACCGGTTGATGGCAATTCCGGGTGTCGAGGATGTGGGGGTTAGCAACTGCTTACCACTACAAGGCGGTTTCGGCATGGTCTTCGACGTGGTGGGGCGCCCCAAGGGCAATACGCCGTTCACGGGCGGCGCGAATTTCTACTCGATTTCGTGGAGCTACTTTTCGACATTCCGCATTCCGCTTGGGCGCGGACGCAGCTTCACCGAGCGCGATAACGCCTCAGCGCCCCTGGTCGTGATCATCAACGAAGCCTTTGCGAAACGCTATTGGCCCAACGGCGCAGATCCGTTGAAGGATCGAATTCAAATCGCGCCGGGTGCCGGCCCGGCATTTGCTGAAGGACCGCGGCAGGTGATCGGCATTGTAGGAAATACGCACGACCAAGGCCTCAATCGCGATCCAGAACCCATGATGTTCATCCCGCTTGCGCAGATGCCCGATTTAGAGACTGCTTTGAACTCCCGAGTCGCGCCGCTTTACTGGGTGGTGCGCAGCACACACGAGCCGCACGCGCTGGTCACGTCGATTACGACGGCGCTGCGTGACGCGAGCGGCGGCCTGCCGATTGCGCACATTCGCACCGTGGACGAGCTGGAATCGCGCAACACGGCGAGCCAGCGATTCAACATGCTGCTGCTGACGATTTTTGGTGCGGCGGGTCTATTGATGGCGGCAATTGGTGTGTACGGCATTCTCTCGTACTCGGTGGAGCAGCGAACGCAGGAGCTTGGAATCCGGATGGCGCTGGGCGCGCAGGCCAGCCATTTGCGCCGCATGGTGATTGGGCAAGGAATGGCGCTGGCGCTGATTGGCGTGGTGATCGGCATCGGCGGCGCGTTGTGGCTCACGCGTTTTCTGGCCAGCTTTCTCTTCGGCGTGAAGGCCATGGATCCGGTGGTGTTCGTCGCAACGCCTTTGCTGCTGACACTGGTGGCCTTGATTGCAACGTGGATTCCGGCTCGGCGCGCCACGCGTGTCGATCCGATGGCGGCGTTGCGGCTGGAGTAGGTGCGCCTGCGAACGAAAAAACAGAAGAGCCGCAGCTCCTTCCAAAGCTGCGGCTCTTTGCGGCCCTACATCAGCCAAACCCGAAATTGAATCAACTACATTTCTTTTACGCCTTCGACAAACGCCTTGAGACGGCGGCTGCGCGAAGGATGACGCAGCTTGCGCAGTGCCTTGGCTTCAATCTGGCGGATGCGCTCGCGCGTGACCTGGAAGCTCTGACCCACTTCTTCCAGCGTATGCTCGGAGCCGTCTTCAAGACCGAATCGCATCTTGATAACACGTTCTTCCCGAGGGGTAAGAGTCCGGAGGACCTGTGAGGTGTACTCCTTCAGGTTGACGCTGATCACGGCTTCTGACGGAGAGACAGCCTGGCGATCTTCAATGAAGTCGCCAAGGTGCGAATCTTCTTCTTCGCCGATCGGCGTTTCCAGCGAGATGGGCTCCTGCGCGATCTTGAGAACTTTGCGGACCTTGGCAACAGGAATATCCATGCGGCGCGCGATTTCTTCGCTGGATGGTTCGCGGCCAAGCTCCTGCACCAGCTGACGCGAGGTGCGGATCAGCTTGTTGATGGTTTCGATCATGTGCACCGGGATGCGGATGGTGCGTGCCTGGTCCGCAATGGCGCGGGTGATCGCCTGGCGAATCCACCAGGTTGCATAGGTCGAGAATTTGTAGCCGCGGCGGTATTCGAACTTGTCCACGGCTTTCATCAGGCCAATGTTGCCTTCCTGAATCAGGTCGAGGAATTGCAGACCGCGATTGGTGTACTTTTTCGCGATGGAAACCACCAGGCGAAGGTTCGCTTCGATGAGCTCCCTCTTGGCCTGCTCGGCGTCCATGTCGCCCTGGATCATTTCGCGCTGCGTGCGCTTCAGCTCGACGATGGAAACGCCGGCGTCGCCTTCAATCTTCTCGAGGTCGACTTTGCAGTTTTTCTGCTGGCGGCGGTATTCCTTCTTCAATTCCTCGCTCTTCGAGGCGTCGAACTTCTGATCGAGCGAACGAATCTGCCGCTCGAGCGTGCGCATGGTGTCAACGGTCTTGTTCACCTTGTCGAGCAGGCGCTTGCGCTCGAGGGCGGTGTACTTCAGTTCGCGTACGATGCGCGAGATGAAGACTTTTTCACGGCCGATGAGCCAGCGTGTGTGCCGCGCGGCATTGACCTTCGCCTTGGGGGCGCCGGCAGGTACGGGCATCTGCTTCTCTTCGAGCACAGCAATTTTCTTCTGATGTTTGACGAGCGCTTCGATGCGCGTAACAGTGGCCCTTACGCGCGACTGCACTACCTCTTCGGTGAGTTCTTCTTCGTCGAAGACAACCACTTCTTTTACGTTGCGGACGCCGCGCTTGAGGTCTTCGCCGAGCGCAACGATTTCGCGAATGACAATGGGTGAGCGTGAGATGGCCTTGAGCACACGCATCTGGCCGCGCTCAATACGCTTGGCGATTTCAACTTCGCCCTCGCGCGTAAGCAGTGGAACGGTACCCATCTCGCGCAGATACATGCGAACGGGATCGTTGGTTTTTTCAAGCGTGCCCGGGGTGAGGTCGAGCTCGACGTCTTCTCCCTCTTCCAGTTCAAAATCCTTGTCGCCTGGAAATTTGGGTGCGTCGAGCAGGTCGATGCCCTGGCCGCTGATGGTTGTGATCAGATCGTCGAGGTCGTCGGCAGAGCCAATCTCGTCGGGCAGGATGTCGTTGACATCGCCGTAGGTGAGATAGCCCTTCTCCTTGCCTGTGTCGATCAGGCTGTCAATATCGTTTTCGAATTTGTCATCAATCGCCAAATTGGTCCTACTCTCTCGTGCAATCAGATGCGGCGTCAGTTACGACGCGGAACTTTCCTCCGCAGCGCGTTAAAAAAAGATTTTCCGATTGGAAAACCTCACGCGCACACAGGGCAAACTGCGGTCACCCGCTCAGCAGCGGCTTGAAGGTATTTGCTCGGAACAGGATGACTAGCGCTTCAGGTTTCGCCTGGTTCGCCCGCGAGCCGGAGCTCATATGTGGGGCAGAGGGGCGCGCATCCTTCACAGAGATCAATAGATTACCACAGCTTAGCTCGCGAGCCGCAACAAAAAGTGCGCCTCGTGGAACCGCTCCTGCGGAGACGGGTCGTGCCGCGTTTGCCGCCCGTTCATCCTGCCCTAACAATTTAGATGCAATTGGGTTTCAGAAGACACTGAATGCCGGCAAGAAAGGTGAAATCTGAGGGCCTCGGATATTCAGCTCGGACGGCGTCCCTGGAGGGCGCGGAGTGCGCGGTCGAGTTCGAGCTTCTTCTGGGTGAGGAGAGCGAGCTCCGTGAAGTCCCCGCGGCGCTCGGATTCGGCGATCTCGGTGCGCAAAGTACGCTGGTGCGCTTCGATGGCTCGCTCGTGGAGCTCCTGAAGGGCGCCGGCGACTTCCCTTTCCTCGGGGGCGCGCGTTTCGCCGAGCAGCGCCTCGGCCAGCAGAGACATCTGGGCTGGGTCGTTGACGGCTTCGAGGGGGTCCTGGGCTTCGCGAATGGCCAGGGCCTGGAGGGCACCGAAAGACGCAAGATGCTCAAACCATGTGGGTTGATCGTGCACGGCCTGGGCCGCCAGGTGGCGGGCATAGGAGCCCTCGATCCGCGTGGAGGCCAGGGCGCGAAGCAGGACGCGTTCCACCTCGGTGAGCGCGGTGGCGCGGGTTTCCAGGCGGTCGCGGCGCTTCAGGGCGGCCTGACGAAGCTCTTCGCGCAGGATTGCTGAATCGATGCCCAGCTTTTGCGCAGCGTCGTTGGCGAACTGGTCGCGGGCCAGGCGCTCGGGCATGCGCCGTATATGCGGCAGCAAGTAGTTCATGGCTTTGAGTTTCTGGTCGGCGGTCGCGCCGGGAAAAGCGGCCCGGGCGCGCTCGATCAGGTATTCGGCCTGGCTGCGGGCGGTACGAATGGCGGCAACGTAGGGCTCGACTCCGCGCTCGCGAATGAAGCGGTCGGGATCGAGACCGCCGTCAAGGGTGACGATGCGGATCGTGAAGCCCTCCTCGGTCAGCAGGGCAATGGATTTTTCGGCGGCATTGGCTCCCGCTGTGTCGGGGTCGAAGTTGACGACGACGTTGGAGGTGTGCCGCTTCAGCAGGTTCACCTGCTGCTCGGTGAAGGCGGTTCCGCTGGTGGCAATCACGTTCTGTATCCCCCGCAGATACACGGAGATACAGTCCATCTGGCCTTCGACCAGGAGGGCAAAGCCGGCCTGGCGGATGGCCGTGCGGGCTTTGTCTAAGTTGAAGAGGACAAGGCTCTTGGAGTAGAGCGGCGACTCTGGCGAATTGAAGTACTTGGGGCCGGCCTTCTCACTAGTTTCGAGAGTGCGGCCGGTGAAAGCGATCACGCGGCCACTCTCGTTCGAAATGGGGAACATGATTCGTTTGCGGAAGCGGTCGTAGATGGGTCCCATGCTGCCGTCGCCCTGCTCTTTGGCGTTGAAGAGCCCGGAGACGCGCAGGGTATCGTTGTCCGCCATGCCGCTCAACTTGTCGCGGAGCGCGCTGAAGCTGTCGGGAGACCAGCCGATGCGGAAGGCCTTGATGCCCTCAGGCTTGAGACCGCGGCCGGCGAGGTACTCACGGGCGACGGCGCCTTCGGGGCCGCGGAGCAGGTCCTCGTAGAAGGCGGCCGCGGCCTCGTGCAGGTCGAGGAGTTTGCCGCGTTGGCGACCCTCGGCGGCCTCTTCGGGCGACGAGAACTCCCTCTTGGGCAAGGGGATACCGCACTTCTGGGCGACGATGCGGACGGCTTCAGGAAAGCCAACATTCTCGATTTTGCCGACAAAAGAAAAGACATCGCCGGAGGCCTGGCAGCCGAAGCAGTGGTAGAACTGGCGCACCGCATGGACGCTGAAAGACGGCGATTTTTCCTTGTGAAACGGGCAGAGGCCGGAGTAGTTCTGCGCGCCCGCTTTGCGCAGACGGATGTAGCTCTCGACGATCTTGACGATGTCAGCCTGCTGCTTAACGGTTTGGGCGAAGTCGGACACGGAGAGGTCTTGTACGAGGATACGGCGGGTGGCGGAGTGGGCGTTGTGGAGAAGTAGATGGTCAGGGATTGGTAGAAGGGATTTGCGGTAAGCAGTCAGTCATCGGTGTTCCAACCCCTTAGTAGGGCGCGGTGATTAGTATGCGTGATTCCAAAGCCAGCCCGCTAAGCGGGCGATAGGAGCTAGCCCCAGGCGCGAGCCTGGGGCGCGCAGACGGCTGCGATTCCAGCTCGCTTTCAACGAGCGAAAGACCTACTGCCATACGTAGCGCTCATCGAACTCCACGCCGTGCTTGCACAACAGCGTATGGAACTCTTGCTGAAAAGAGATCCGCTGGTGATGTTGGTCTTGGGTCTGTATGTAGCGAAGGACCGCGCCGCGGCTCGATTTGCTCACGCTGAAGGCAGCATAACCGCCTTGCCAGGCAAACATACGCCGCTCAGGCCATTTCTCCTTGATCCATCGGGATGAATTTGTCTTAACAACGCGGAGGCAGTCAGCGACCGCAAGATCAGCAGGAAGCCGCGTAAGCACATGAATATGGTCGGCAGTGCCACCAATTGTGATCGGGTCGGCATGCAATTCTCGGAGAATTCCGCCTAGATAAGCATGAACGTCTTGTCGTATCTCGTCCGAGAGCAGTGGTCTGCGGCCCGAGGTCGAAAAGACGATATGCACCAGAAGTTCAGTGAACGTGTGGGCCATTCTTACGCCCCTCCCCCGGGGCTGCGGATTCGCCCGTCCTTTATACCCCAGGCTTACGCCTGGGGCTAGCTCCTGTCGCCCACTTTGTGGGCTCGCCTTAAGAACTACCCAATCATTCACGTTGCAGGATCCCGTTCGAGAGTCGTGTCTTGCAATGACTTCGATCCCCATTTCATCCAAATCGACCATTACAACGAGCGTCCAAAAATACTTGTTGCAACGAATATCTCTCTGGCGCATCCAAGACTGTTGAGAGGAGCAACACCCCATGGCGACAGCAACCCCCGCACCCGGCACTGTGACCACCTGGAACCTCGATCCCGCCCACTCCGTGGCCGAGTTCAAGGTCAAGCACATGATGATTTCGAACGTGAAAGGCAGTTTCAGTGGCCTTTCCGGCACCCTGAAGCTGAATGAGACAGATTACACGCACTCAACCGTCGAGGCATCGATTCCCGTGGCCAATATCAAGACGGGCGACGAGCAGCGGGACGGCCATCTCAAGAGCGCCGACTTCTTCGACGCCGAGAAGTTTCCCGCCATTACCTTCAAGTCGACCAACATCGACTCCAAGGGCGGCGCCGATTATGAGGTCACCGGCGATTTGACGTTGCACGGCGTAACCAAGTCCGTTACGTTCGCCGTCGAAGACCTGAGCGAACCGGCGAAGGATCCGTGGGGCAACCATCGGATCGGTCTTTCGGCCACGACAAAGATCAACCGCAAGGACTTCGGCCTTACCTGGAACTCCGCGCTGGAGTCGGGCGGCGTGCTGGTGGGCGAGGACGTGACGATCCACCTGGAAGTGCAGTTCATCAAAGGCTAGTTGTCAGGGATCAGGTTCCAGGGATCAGTGGTCGGTGATCAGATGGCCCAGGGGTCAGGGTTCAGGGTTCAGAAAAGCGCGGCCCAGGAATGTAGCGCGAAAACCTTGGAACAGAGAGAACGCGCGCTTCCCAGTGCGCTGGAACGAATCCCTGACACCTCATCCCAGACACCTCATCCCAGAAATCTGATCCCTGACCGCTGAAACCCGATCTCTCGTCACTCAATAGTCGTTGCAACGAATATCGTCCTCGCACATCCAATAAGAAGACGTTGAAGAGCACGCACCGGGAGGTTCACCATGTCATTACGCGCAGTCAAACAAGTTCTTGAAACCAAGCCCACCATCGAAGGGGCTGGCGTGAAATTACAGCGCGCCTTCGGCTTCGGCAAGACCAAGGAGTTCGATCCCTTTCTGTTGCTGGACGATTTCCGCAATGAGAATCCGGCCGACTACCTGGCTGGATTTCCGTGGCATCCGCATCGCGGCATCGAGACCATCACCTATGTGTTGGCGGGCGAAGTGGAGCACGGCGACAGCCTGGGCAACAAGGGCCGCATGACGGCCGGCGATGTGCAGTGGATGACGGCGGGCAGCGGCATTCTGCACCAGGAGATGCCGCACGGCGACCAGAACGGCCGCATGCACGGCTTCCAACTCTGGGCCAACCTTCCCGCCGCGCTCAAGATGACCGACCCGCGCTACCAGGACATACCGTCGAGCGCCATCCCCGAAGTTACCGAAGATGACGGAACGAAGGCGCGCATCATTTGCGGCGAGTTCTGGGGCAAGACCGGACCGGTGGAAGGCGTGGCCGCCGACCCGCGCTACGTCGACATCTCGGTGCCGCCGTTCCAGCGCAAGGTCATCAAGGTCGAGACCACGCGCAACGCCTTCGCCTATGTATTCGCGGGCGCGGGCACGTTCCGCGATGCATCAAACCCGCAGGCCGTGCTGACCGAGTCGGCGATCGACCCGAATGCCGCGGCGAAGTACGACGCGAAAAACCATTCGCTCGTGCTGTTCGATCGCGGCGATGAAATCGTGGTGCAGGCCGGGCCGGAGGGCATTCGTTTCCTTCTTGTCTCGGGCAAGCCGCTGGAAGAGCCGGTAGCATGGTACGGCCCGATCGTAATGAACACGCAGGCCGAGTTGCAGCAGGCGATGAGCGAGCTGCAGACGGGCAAGTTCATCAAGCACCGGTGAAGCCGGAACAGGAAGTCGCAGCGCGGAGCTCTCGGGCTTCGCGTTTCTTTTTTTCATCTTCTTTGCGTGATCTAATGGGCGCATGCTGCAACGCCTGATCCCGAAAATCTTTTACAACGAACTAAGCGAAGGGCTCGACCTCTTTGTCGATACCCTTGGCTTCAAGGTCGTGCACAACGATGGCACGCTCGCGGTCGTGGAGCGCGACGGCGCGAAAGCGTACATCGTCGCCAGTCCCGAATACGCCGCGAAGGACCGGCCTGAGATCGCGATTGAAACCGACACCATCTTCGAGGTGTACGACGAGATCAAGGCGCGCCGGCCGGAGATGTTGCACCCCAATGGCAACGTGGTAACCAAGCGGCCCTGGGGCGCGCTGGAGTTCGCCGTCTTAGATAGGTCGACCGTCTGCGTCGTTTTCCGGCAGTGGTGAGCGGAACACGTTACGATTGAACGAATCTTCCCCCGCATTGGAGAAACCTCTATGTCCAGGCGCCTTTCTGCATTGCTCTTCGCAGCTCTCGTTCCCTTTCCCGCTTTCGGCATAGCCCAGAATCTGGATGCGGACTATGCCGCACGGGTGAAGGAATGGACGACCAAGCCTGAATTTCTAAGCCCGCTCATCGATCATCTTTCTGCGGGTGGGAGTGTACCCTCCCCGAAAGATGTGCTTGGTCATCACATTGGCGCGCCGAAAGAGCTCACCTACTACGCCGATGTCCTTCGCTACTACGACACGCTGGCGGCGCACTCGGGCCGCGTGAAGGTGATGCGGATCGGCAAAACGGAGGAAGGGCGCGACTCGGTGATTGTGTTCGTTGCCTCCGAAGACTCCATTACTCATCTTGAGGAGAATCGCAAGAATCTCGCGCGCCTCGCCGACCCGCGCGGCCTGAGCGATGCCGATGCGCAGACGCTGATCGCCAACACCAAGCCGATCTATACGCTCTCCGGAGGGCTTCACAGCGCGGAGCTGGGGCCGCCGGAGATGCTGATGGAACTCGCGTACCGGCTCGTGACCGAAGATTCGCCGCTTGCTGACTCGATTCGATCGAATGTCATTGTGGCGATCATGCCCGTGGCCGATCCCGATGGACGCGACCGGTCCATTGACTGGTACTTTGCCCACAACATTGACGTGACTGATTACGAAAAGATGTCGGGCGTGCCGTACTGGGGAAAGTACACCAAGCACGATGACAATCGCGACATTAATTATGCCGGCATGGCCAATCAGAACTTCCTGCGCTGGTATCTCGACTGGCATTCGCCCATCATGCACGATCTGCATGAGTCGGTGCCGTTTCTCTACATCTACAGCGGCCAGGCGCCGCAGAACCCGCTGTACGATCCAATCGTCTACAGTGAACTCCCTCTGCTTGCCAACTGGGATATGACCCAGTTGACCCGCTATGGCATGCCCGGTGTCTGGACACATGCGTATGTGGACGCGTGGTCGCCGGGCTACGTGGCCGAAATGGCCACCAACCACAACGGACTGATGCGCTTCTACGAGATTATGGGCAACGCCGGCGCGACCACGATGGAGCGTACCATTCATCAATCCAACCCCGCGATTCACGGCGGCGGCGAAGGCGGGATGCTCGGCGACATCACCAAGCGCCAGTGGTACCGCCCCAATCCGCCCTATCAGCATGTCTTGTGGTCGATGCGCGATAACACAAACTACGCGGAGAGCGGTGTGCTTTCCTCGCTGCAATTTGTTGCCGCATTTCCGAGAGTCGTGCTGCAGGACTTTTACGTAAAGACGCTCCACGCCTTGAACGCGGGCACCAAAGAAGAACCGTACGGCTTCGTGATCCCTGCCGACCAGGAAGATCTCACGCGCGTGGCCTTCGCTATCCACATCCTGCGCATGCAGGGCATTGAAGTTGGCCGCGCAAAAGATGCCATTGAACTCAAGGATGGCAATTATCCCGCGGGCTCGTTCCTTGTGAAGACCAATCAACCCTATGGTCCTCTCGCAAAAACTCTGCTGGGCAAACAGACGGATCCGGATCCGGACCTGAAGACCTACGACGACAGCGCCTGGACCATGAGCCTGATGACCAACACGACGATCACGCCAATCAAGGACATCGCGGTGCAGTCGGTTGCGGTGGATCCCGTTGACGAGTTCACGCCCCAAGGAACGTTGAAGGAGGTCCCCGCTGCTGCGGTCTATGCCGTTGCCGATCACGGCTCTCCAAACATGGTGACGCTCCGTTATGGTCTCAAAGATGTTTCGATAAAAATTGCAGAAAAGGCGTTCAAGGCAAATGGCTCGAGCTTTGCCGCGGGAACCTTTCTCGTTTCAGGATCGGCTGCGTCGACTCTGAAGCCTCTTGCCGCCAGGCTGGGTCTGGATGTTGTGGGCCTGGCCGCATCCCCGCTGGTCGCCACGCATGACGCAGGCTTGCCGCGCGTCGCAATGTTCAGCACCTGGGGCGATACGCAGGATGTGGGCTGGGTCCGCTACACGTTCGATCAGTACAAAGTTCCGTATGACCTGATCTTCAAAGAACGCGTTGTGCAGGGCGATCTCGCAAAAGATTACGACCTGATCTTGATTCCGAGCCAGCGATCCTCGAAGTCGCTGGTATTCGACATCCCGAAAGCGGACAAGCCGCTCCCTTATCAGAAGAGCGACAAGTTCAAGTTTCTGGGAGACTACGGGACCTCCGACGACATTTCCGGCGGCATGGGCGGTGCGGGAGTGGTTGAGTTTCAGAAGTTCGTTGACGACGGCGGCTTGCTGGTCACGCTCGGCACGTCGAGCGCGTTTCCGTCAGACTACGGCCTGGCGCCGACAATCGAAACCAGCAGTACCGGCGCGAAGTTTTACGCTCCCGGACCTGAAGTCGAAGCGGAGATCGTTCACGCTGAAAACCCGATCTTCTATGGCTACGCCACAAAGACCGTGCCGGTGCGCTACGCGAATGGGCCGTTGCTGAGCCTGAGCGAAGAGATGGACAAAAACGATGTGCTGATGCGGTTCCCGGGCGGCGAGAAATCCGTCCTCAGCGGACTGTTCAATGGCCCGGATGACATCAAGGGCAGAGCGGCAATCGCCGTTGTGCCGGCCGGCAAAGGAGAGATCGTTCTGTTCACCACAAACCCCGCCTGGCGCTGGCAGAACCTGGGCGAGTACCGCATGATCTTCAATTGCCTCATCAACTACCGCAACCTCAAACCAATTCCCTCGACCACACCGGAAGAGCCGCACAAAGATGCCGCGGAATCGCACTAAAGGGCCTTCGGCACTTTGCGTCACACTTCGATCGGCAGCTCAGCCGAGAGGATGTTCATGGGCGTCAGTCCGCGCTGGCGCAGCGCGCGCAGGCTGAGCGAATCGTAACGCTTGGCGAGGCGGCGGCCGTTGTGGTCGACGAGCAAACGGCAGTGGAACCAGTGCGGATTGTCGTAGCCGAGGGCCTTGTTAAGCAGGATCTGCCGCGCCGTTGATTTGAGCAGGTCGGCTCCGCGCACAACTTCCGTGATACGCATGGCGGCATCGTCGGCCACGCAGGCCAGCTGGTAGCTGGGTGAGCCGTCGCGACGCCACACGATGAAGTCGCCGAAGTCCACACCGGCAACAAAGCGCTGCGGGCCCAGATTTGCGTCGATGAACTCGACAGCTTTGCCGTCGGGGACGCGGAAGCGCCAGTTGAATCCTTGCGGAATTTCGAAGTCGATAGACGTCGGTCCGGGCAGCTGCGGCGCGTTGTCGAAGATTCTGCGGCAGGTTCCGGGATAGAGGGGCTCATCGTCTTCGGGCTCCATTTTGCCGCCGGCAGTTTGTGGGCCCGACCCGCGCTCGTGCGGCGCGCCGAGTGCGTTGTCGAGGTCTTTGCGCGAGCAGCGGCACGGGTAGAGGTAACCACGCCGCATGAGCCGGCGCAGCGCGGCGAGATAGATGGAGTGGCGGCGGCTTTGCACGTAAGGAGCAAACGGGCCGCCTTTGTCGGGCCCCTCTTGCCAGCGGATGCCGAGCCAGCGCAGATCGTCG
>Ga0182016_10000433_pt1 | contig 52576 bp, 39 predicted proteins | sample 712S2MmetaG_FD_120491 | JGI IMG/M metagenome (GOLD analysis project Ga0182016, IMG submission 120491) | Permafrost microbial communities from Stordalen Mire, Sweden - 712S2M metaG | ecosystem: Environmental > Terrestrial > Soil > Wetlands > Permafrost | place: Sweden: Stordalen | collected...
ACAATATGGCCAGGCAATACGCTGCCGCCGGCATGCAGCAACCCGCCGAAACCATGCAACTGGCGCGTGCCACGGTGCGCTATAAGAACGGCAGTTTCACCATGAAAGGCCTGCTCGCCGCTACCGTCAATTGCTCGCTTTCCAAAGTGCAGGGTAACCCGCGGATGCAGACGCAGAATAACTCCTGCCATGCCGAGGTCCACTATGAGCACGCTCCGGAAGGCCAATACGATGCCGCCATCGCCCTGCTGGATCCCCATTACACCGGCGCCGTAGAACTCGCCCCCTTCACCAACGCCTGGATCGCGGGGAATAACCGGCAGACACAGGCCAACCTGGCGCAGATCCGCGCCCAAGGCGCCCAGTACGCGGCGCAAGGCGCCGACCAGTTCGCCCACAGCCAGGCCGTGCGCCAGCACATGCACGAGGAATTTCTATCCACCATGCAGCGCGGCACCACCATGTCCATGAACCGCTCGGCGCAAATCGCCAACTCCAACCACACCATTGCATCGGATTGGGTAGACTATTCGCTGGACCGCCAGACCGTCCGCGACCCGAATACCGGCCAGACCACTAAGGTTGACAGTTCTTACAGTTATACCTGGCTCGACAGCTCCGGTAAGGTCAGCTACCAGACCCAGGATTCCTGGGCCAATCCCAATGGAACGGGGCAGGGCACCTGGACCCGCCAGCAAGTGGTCCACGGCGACGGCACCGGTAAGTAGACTTACTGGCGGAAATTGATTTCGATAGTTTGCCAGTAGTCGACCGCCTGGCCGTTCTTCATGGCGGCCCTGAACTTCCAGCGTTGCACGGCTTCGATGGCTGCTTCGTCCATATCGGGGCCGAGGGAGCGCGTGACCTTCATGTTGTGAATCTGGCCATCGGCGCCGAGGAGCACGTTTAGCACAACCGTTCCGTAGTGCGCGGCATTGGGCGTGTTCCCCGGGTATACCGGCTCCAACTTTATAGAGCAGCACCGGCTTGCGATCCACCTCAGGATCTAGGTACAGCCCGGACGGAAGCTTTGCCATGCTCAGAAACGAGTCTATCCGATCTGGTGTCGATAGGGGGCCAACGTGGCTCCTCCAATCGGACTGAGCCTGGGCCATGAGAGCCGCGGCGGCAGCAGCAGCGGTCAGGAGGGATGCTCCCAAACAAACATGACTCATCTTGGCCGAATCATAACATGGGGCGGCGTCGGTGAGGATGCACGGTTGTTCTGGGAGTAGTGGTCGGCAAGTGGCTAATCGGAGACTGACCTCCGGCGATCTGCCGGGCCACTTGGCCGTATTACGCGCTAACCGTCGAAGTGGCGGCCGGCCCCCGACTTGGCTGGTGCTTTCATCGGCGTACCAGCCTCAACGCTGCAAACCGTACGCTCGGGCAGAGATTGGCCGGATTAATCGAGAAATGTGGAGCTGCACATTATTGGACAGCTCCGGCCCGCCAGGCGTCGGCGGCAACGGCGAGTTTTCCGGAAGTCCTGGTGGCCGGATGCAAGAATGCGGGCCGTCAATAAACGCCGGCGCATGGAACCTTTTTGTGTTTGCGGAGGCTAAACTGGGAACGGAGAACCCATATGCGGTCACTTTCCCTACTCTTTGCCGCCACTCTGCTGTGGGCGCAGCCGCCGGCGCGCGTGCAGACGGGCTACGACGCAATCCAGCCGGCGCGCCTGAAGGCCGATTTGACCTTTCTTTCCTCCGATTCGCTGGAAGGCCGCTTATCGCTGCAACGCGGCTCGGAGATCGCTATCCAATGGATCGCCAGCGAGTTTGCCAAGGCCGGTCTCAAGCCGCTGGTGGGCGACTCCTACCTGCAGCCCGTGCCGATCGTCGAATTCACCGCCGACCGCGCGCTCACCTCGCTCACGCTGTCGCGCGACGGCCACAGCGAAGTCTTTCATGCGCCCGACGCCACGGGTACGTTCGCTCACGAGGTCACGATTTCCGGCCGCGTGGTCTTTGCCGGCTTCGGCATCACCGCACCCGAACTGAATTACGACGATTACGCCGGTATCGATGCGGGCGGCAAGATCGTCCTCGTCCTTAATCATGAGCCGCAGGAGGCCGATGCGAGCTCGGTGTTCAACGGCATCGGCAACACCCGCTACAGCAACAACAATTACAAGCTGTTCAACGCCGAGCGCCACGGCGCCGTGGCGCTGCTGACCATGCCCGATCCTAATCACGAGGGTCCGGTGCGGACGGCGCCCGCGATGCCGGCGGGACCGGTGCAGCGGCCGCGGATTTTGTCGGAATCGTTGGCGGAAGGCGGACCGGCGATTCCGCTATTCGCTCTCGGCCGGCGCGTCTCCGATGCTCTTTTCGAGGCGGCCGGCAAGAAGGCGGCGGACGTGGAGAACGGCATCAACGGCAAGCCCGCGCCGGCTTCGTTCGACGTGCCCGCGGTGACCATTGAGCTCCATACGGCCACGGCCGAGCAACGGCGCGCCAACTCGTACAACGTGGTGGGCATGATCGAAGGCAGCGATCCCACGCTCAAGGCGGAGACTATCGTCTTCAGCGGACACTTCGATCACGAGGGCACCGGCCCCGCTGGAATCTATCACGGCGCCGACGATAACGGGTCGGGCACTGTCGGGGTGGTGGCGCTGGCGCAGGCGTTCGCGGCCAACCCGGTTAAGCCGCGGCGCTCGCTGGTGTTCATCGTGTTTGCCGCCGAGGAACGCGGGCTGCTGGGATCGTACTACTACGTGAGCCATCCGCTGCGCCCGCTAGCCGGCACGCGCGCGCAAATCAACTTTGACATGATCGGCCGCAATGAAGCGGCGGATCCGCGGGTAATTACCAAGATCTCATCCGATACCTCCAACCAGTTCGGCCTCATCGGGACCCACTATAGTCCCGACTATCGCGAGACGGTGGAGCGCCAGAACAAAACGGTGGGGTTGGACATCACTTATAAGTGGGACCTGGATGCGTACAACGGCGTTCTGTTCCGCAGCGACCAATATCCGTTCCTGCTACACGATATTCCGGCGGTCTGGTGGTTCACCGGCTTCCATCCCGATTACCACCAAGTTACCGACACGGTGGAAAAGATCAACTTCGAGAAGATGGCGAAGATTGTGAAGCTGGCGTATCTGAGCGGCTTCGAATTTGCGGATGAAAGGAATCCGCCGAGGCTGGAGCCGCGGGCGAAGGCGAAATAGTTCGCAATTGGCGATCGAGCTTTCGCCGCGGGAGGAGGGAAATGGCCTGAGCCCATTTCGACCACTCCCTTACGGTCGTGGCTCGGTATGGGCACACTGCGTTTTTCCGAGCCGCGACCGTGAGAAAGCGGTTTGCGGACTCATGGCAAAACACCGCGGACTCAAGCCGGTAGTATAATTGCGTCCTACTATGCCGAAGCCCTTGCCCGACGATACGTGGAACAATTTGTACTATCCGCCTCCCGACTACAGCTACTTCCAGGACTGCGATCGATTCGACTTCGAACCTGGCGCGACGGATTTCTCCTGGAAGAATGCCTGGTGGCTGGCGGAGGCTTCCTTGCTCGCCTATGTCAAGACTAAGACATGGGATGCAGTGAAGGCGATTCTCGCGGCAGCCCGCTTCGCAGATGCCAGACAGATCGGAGCAGAGCCCGCGAAGAGCACTAAGGGATTCATCGCATGGCGATCCGGCAATTCGCCATTCGCCGTGGTAGCGTTCCGGGGAACCGACAAAGACGATCCGCGGAACCTGGCGACCGACGAAGACCTAATTCCGGAGTCGAGGGATGGCTCTGTCGTGCACCGCGGATTCGGCCGGGCCCTGGACCAAGTCTGGGACACAGAGGTGGCGCCCACCCTGGCGGCATTCCTCGGCGCACATCCCGGTGCACCCGTCTACTTCACGGGGCACAGTCTCGGCGCGGCTCTGGCCACGATTTCCGTCACGCGCTTCCAAGGCGCGGACTGCGCCTTGTATACGGTGGGCTCGCCTCGCGTTGGCGACGACCGGTTCGTCAGGGCAGTCTTACAGAAAACCAGGAAGGTCTTCCGGTTTGTAAATTGCCAGGATATCGTGACCCAGATCCCGCCCGAGTGCCCCCTGGAGCACTACTACCGGCACGTAGGAGCGGTGAGATACATCAATCGCGCCGGAGCCATTCTCGACCACCCGTCCGATTTCGATAAGTGGACCGACGCAACCCGAGGCATAGTTGCCCACGACGGCGCCGCGGCCATCGGCGAAATCGCAAGTCCAGCGAGGTTTGTTTCCATCGCTGAGTGGCGCGGAGCCCTCCCGGACCCCCCGCCGTTCCTCCTCGGCAATCACACGCCGGCAAGGTACGCCATTCTAATTTGGAACTACTACTCGGGATGTTAGGCTCGCCAGCCGGTACGCGGAAGGAATTTACAGCTTCAACATCGCAAGGTCGCACCACACGCTCGGAGGTGAAGCTCGTCAGTACGTGAGTGTTGCGGCGATTCAGCGGAAGGCTGATGATCTGGCGAGAGAGTACCGAGAGCTTGACACACGCATACAGGAAGCGGATTGGCTGACACCGCTGCTGGACTAGGACGAGCAGGTAGTCGACGTAAACGAGAAGCGAGTACAACCCTGCGGCGGGGAAATGCCGATCTGGTAGTGCGAGGGCAGCATTAGTCGGTTCGATTCCGGCCCGCACAGCGTATGCCCCGTACTGCGTACAAACGCACGGCGTAGTGTAACCGTGTACTACCGCGTGCTGATCTCGTAAGCGTAGGCGAGGGTGGGGAAGGGGCACTCGTCCAAGCACTCCTTGAGGGCCCACAGATTCCTCTGACGAGGCATTATTCCGGAGTGATGGTTACCTTTCCACGAGCGTGCCCTGTTTCCATGTATTGGAAAGCCTCACGGGCCTCACTCAACCGGTAACGCTTGTCGATGACTGGCGTTACCTTTCCGGCCGCCATGAGCTCGCTCACGGCGGTCAGATCCTGTTGGTTCACTCTGGCAATGAAGATGGCTATTTTCTGGCTCACAAACATGGATCGTACAAGCGCGCCGATCAGACCAACCAGAAGTCGCGACAACGGCACGTCGGGCGGTGCTCCGACCCCGACGAAGATTCCTTTGGGATTCAACACGCGCGTCCATTCCGAAAACGCGTGGTTTCCAACGCAATCCAAAACGATGTCGTAACATTGGCCGCTTTTGGTGAAATCCTGTTGGGTGTAATCAATGACCTGATCCGCGCCGATGGATCGGACCATGTCGACATTCCTGGTGCTGCATACGCCGGTGACAATCGCGCCGAACGACTTGGCGATCTGCACCGCGAACGTGCCCACCCCTCCCGCCGCACCGTTTACCAGGACTTTGTCCCCGGGCTGAATTCGTGCCTTGTCGCGAAGACCCTGCAATGCAGTCAGGGCGGCTACCGGTGCGGACGCGGCTTGCTCATATGTCAGGTTATCCGGTTTGATGACCAACGCGGACTTCAAGCCGCTCGCCGACTTGGAAACCGCATACTCGGCAAACGCCCCGGTACACGTGCCGAACACCTTGTCGCCCGGTTTGAGCTGTGTTACGTTCTTGCCCACCGCTTCAACCTCGCCGGCCACATCCACGCCGGGGCGTTTCATCTTCGGCTTGCCGAGCCCGAGTAGCAAGCGGAGGATGAACGGGCCGCCTTTCATCATTTTCCAGTCCAGGGGATTGACGGAAGCTGCGCGTACCTTTATCAGGACCTCGCCGTCCGCTGGAGTCGGCTTTTCAATGTCCAGACATTCCAGAACATCGGGTGAACCGAAGTTTCGATAAACAATGGCTTTCATAGGCGTCGCCTCAGAACTTGCGCCCAAAAGCGGACCGTGTCAGAGCTTAGCAAATTGCGGGCGAGATTACACTCACCTACTACGCGGAAGGATTCGCAGAAGTTCCACGGGCTGTCTCCTTGCGGTATGGAGGCGGACGGCGATTGCTGTGGCCGCCGTTAGAGTGCAAACCGACCCGGCGGCATGCGCCCGAGCGAGAATACCCGTGGTGAGCCATATGCTCCTTCCACACTGGCGCCGCGGCGAATCGGCCGAATCGCGCCAAGCGCCCGCATGCGCGCGGGCAAAAGGAGTCAATTTAACCGATAACCAGTCGCCCGCTACAGCCGGCCAGAAGTTCCGCGCGGCCTAAACGGCATGGTTTGAGATGTGCAGCACCTTTTTTACCGTGCTGTCACCGCGGATTAATAGTCCTCTGTTACTGTCGTCCAGACGTGGCTGGCTCTTGCCACCGCCAATCTCTTCACTTCGAGGACCATGACTAATGAACCTTCCATTCAGCATGAAGTTCTTTCGTGACCGCACTGTCATCAACTGGAGTCCGGCGCTTGCGATTCTGGTTGCTTTCGCGGTCAGCCCGCCGGTTGCACCGGCGCAGTTTTTGAGCCTGCCGAATTCATCCCAAAACCTCCCGAATACCGGTCAGCAGCTCACGCCGATGGCCGTCCCGGGAGGCGGCTTCCAACCCCTGAATCCTGGGCTGCCCGACAATCCGGGCTGGCTGGCCGGTCAGGCTGTAACCGCCATTACGAGTCCCGATCGTAAGACGCTGCTGGTCCTGACCAGCGGGTACAATCTCGTGAACTTCTCCTCCGGTCCCAGCGCGGGGAGCCAGAATAATACCGATTCCACCGAGTATGTATTCGTCTATAACATCGCTAACTTAGCCCCGGTACAGACACAGGTAATCAAAGTGCCCAACACTTATGCGGGGATCGCATTCAACCCCAATGGCAAGGAATTCTATGTTTCCGGCGGCATGGACGACGACGTGCACATCTACGGGCTCGGCAGCAACAACCTGTGGAGCGAAGAGAGCGCCAGCCCGGTAAAGCTGGGCCACGCGGCAGCGCCGCCCGTGAGTCTCGGCGGTGTCGGCCTGGGCGTCCCGCCAGCCGCGGCCGGGGTCGCGATCACGGCGGACGGAAAGAAGCTGGTTGTTGCGAACTACTACAACGACTCCATCACCTTGCTTACGAATTCCAGTAGCGGCTGGACGAAAACGACAGAACTCGATCTCCGCCCGGGAAAAATCAACCCCGCCAATTCCGGCGTTCCGGGCGGCGAATATCCCCTGTGGGTCGCCATCGCAGGCAGTAATACGGCATATGTCTCCAGTATTCGCGATCGTGAGATCGTGGTGGTCAATATCTCCGGCAGTCCCACCGTTACTACGCGGATTAAAGTTACCGGACAGCCCGGAAAGATGGTGTTAAACTCGGCCCAGGCCACGCTCTACGCGGCCGAAGACGAGTCAGATTCGGTGGCGGTGATCGACACCGCTAGTAACACACTCACTCACGAAATCGGCGTGTCGGCGCCGCTCGGCGTCCTCTTCGGCGCTCTCGCGCAGCGCAAAGGAAACAATACCAACAGCGTGACATTGACGCCCGACGAGAAGTATCTCTATGTTACGAACGGTAACATGAACGACGTCGCGGTGGTCGACCTCGCTGGCCTCACTATCGGAGGATTCACCTTCAACATCGGCACGCCGGTGATCGGACTCATTCCCACGGGATGGTATCCCAATTCCGTGGCGTTTAACAGTGACGGATCGCATGTGTACGTGGTCAACGGCAAGTCGCCAACCGGGCCGAATCCCGGCAACTGCCACGGCGGCGTAGTCCCGTCGCTGCCGTCGGCCACATGCAACGCTACCGACCAGTACGATTTGCAGCTGATCAAAGCGGGACTCCAGTACTTTCCCGCGCCATCGCTCCTGAACCTTTTCGTGCTCACGGAGCAGGTCGCCCAGAACAACCACTTTTATCGCACACAGTCATCGGCCGATGCCGCCACCATGGGCTTTCTGCGGAACCACATCCAACACGTGATCTATATCATCAAGGAGAACCGAACTTACGACCAGATTCTGGGGGACCTGCCAGGGGCTAACGGCGATGCCAACCTTACCGAGTTCGGAGCCGCAGTTACGCCAAATCTGCACGCCCTCGCCTCCAACTTCGTCACCCTCGACAGCTTTTTCGATTCGAGCGAAGTGAGCATGGACGGATGGCCATGGTCCACCGCCGCGCGCGCCCCCGATGTCGTCGAGAAGCAAACGCCGGTCAATTATGCCGGCCGCGGCGTTTCCTACGACTCCGAGGGAACCAATCGCAATATCAACGTGGCCTACGCGACCCTCGCGCAGAGGCTGGCGGCCAACCCGGTGTCACCCCAGGATCCCGATGTTCTGCCCGGCATTACTGACACCGCCGCTCCCGATGGGCCCAACAACCAGATCGACACCGGGCACCTCTGGGATCAGGCTCTGCGGGCCGGACTGACGGTTCGCAACTACGGCTTCTTTATCGACCTCGCCCGCTATCAATTGCCCGCGCCCTACAGCACCCTCTTCGGGATCCCGGAAGATACCGACCCGTTTTCCAAAGGAGAACAGGTAGCCTTTTCGACCAACGCCGCGCTTCGCCCACTGACCGATGTCTACTTCCGCGGCTTCGACAATATCTTTCCCGACTATTATCGCTACACGGAGTGGTCCCGCGATGTCGACGCCGGCGGACTGCCGCAGCTCAGTCTCTTGCGCGTCATGCACGATCACACGGGCAATTTCAGCACCGCTCTGGACGGCGTAAATACACCCGAGTTGCAGGTGGCGGACAACGACTACGCGGTCGGGCTCGTGGTTCAAAAGATCGCTTCCAGCCAGTACGCCGGCGATACTCTGATCTTCGTGATCGAGGACGACGCGCAGGACGGCGGCGACCACGTGGATGCGCATCGCAGCATCGCCTTTGTCGTAGGACCGTATGTGAAGCAGCACGCAGTGGTCTCCACTTCGTATAACACCGTGAACATGGTCCGTACGATGGAGGAAATCCTCGGCCTGGATCCCTTGAACCTGAACGACTCGGTTGCCCTGCCGATGACGGATGTCTTCGACCTGAACCAGTCCAAATGGAGCTACACCGCTACTCCGTCCGCGATGCTCTACAACACCACGCTGCCCTTGCCGGCGAAAGCCGCAGGTTTAAAGATTCCGAAATCGACCCACAATGCGGCGTATTGGGCGCGCGTGACCAAGGGACTGGATTTCTCGAAGGAAGATCTCGTCGATGCCGTGGCCTACAATCGCATTCTCTGGGCAGGCCTGAAGGGAGATCGGATCTATCCCGGCGACGCCAGTCTGGCGCAAACGCGTTCCCTGTACAAGAAGGCGCTGAAGAAGGCAGCTTCGGGAGTCGCACGCGACACCGACGACGAATAGCGGTGTCCAGCGGTCAACAAAACTGCAGGCGCGGACAGGGAGTCCGCGCCTTTTCTTACCACGGCCGCGCGTCAGTCCAACGCGACACCGACGACAATGGCCGCGGGCGCATCGCCAAATCTCTTCCCCTGTTTTTCCTTTGCGACTTTGCGCCTTTGCGGGAGATATTCTTCTCCCCGTCCGGCCCATCGTTTTTACCCCCTACAGGCCATTAGTACCAGTAGGTTAATACGCCTTGCCAAAGACCTTCCCGAGAGTTTACACTCGATCTGATGAATTTCGGGTGACACGGTGCAGCCTTCTTGCCCCGCTCAGCTCCCTCGTAAGCAATTCCGGAGGCGATTTACGATGCACACGCGCCTTACTGGCGTTCTCCTGGCGTGCCTGTGTTTCGGGGAAACAGCGCACGCAGGCATACTGGTTTTCCGAACGGAAAAAGGTCTGCAGTTCACCGACGCGGCAGCCATTACGGTAAACGGTAAGGACAAGGCCGCTAGCCTGGGCAGCCAGTCGGCCATCGGTACTCCCGTGTCCAAGCTCCCGTCGGCAAAGCTCGCTGGTACTTTATTAAGAGACGCCGATGTGGGAGCCCTGCTCGAATATGACCCGGGCAGGCTGAACTATCTGGCGCCGGAGGGTCTCCCCAAGAACAGCCCTTCGGACCTCCCGGGTATCTGGAAGGTCTCCAAAATCGCCTACAAAGCCGCCGAGAACAGCAAGACCGCTACCGATGTCGAGGGCGAGTTCGTCGCATTCCTCCCTGCCGGCGCCGACGATCTCACCACGCTCTGCATGGATCCCCAGGCGCTCCAGCTTATCGGCGGAAAGGGCAAAGGCTTTCAGATGCAGGTCGACCTGATGTCCGCCGCGGTGAAAGCTTATACCGGCAATGCGGATATCGCGCCGCTTGAAACCTACGTCGAGCAAGCCATGCGCAGCCGGTACGAATCCTTTGAAGCGGGCACCGCCGGCGTCGAAGCATTGGATGAGGGTCTGCGATTCTCCAAGCTCTCGGAAGCCGCCTATCCCAATTCGCCCGAGCAGGTGAAACTGCGCAAGCAACTGGCGGATCGCAGAGCGTGGCTCGACCGCAGAATCGCCGTGCAAAAGGCCTTCGCCGCCGCCAGCCAATGGGACGCCCTTCTGCTGGGCGATCGCGAGCTCGAACGCTATCAGCAGTACTTCCCGGATATCGTAAAGGCACACACCGAGGCGCTGCAAGGCAGCTTGCAAACCCACATCAAAACCGCCAAGGAATACGTCGCCGAGGCCAATTACGGCCCGGCATGGCGCGAGTATCACCTCGCCTCCCTGCGAAAACCCTCCGATTCCGGCTTGCAGGAAGAGGTGATGCAGACCTGGACCGAATACTCGCGGCGCCACGCCCTCGATCTGCAATCGAAACGCATCAAAATCAGCGCCGGAGCGCAGTCCGCCGTGGATCGCGACCTTTATTTCGCCGAGCAGAATCGGTCGGCCAACAAACTCGACGACGCGCTCAAGAATGTGCAGGAAGCGGAAGCCGTGCTGCAAGCGGCGCTTCCGGGCGGCGGGGTGAGTGGTTCGAGCTTGAAAACCTGGTACACCAAGGCCCAAATTCTAGGCGCGCAGGATCGTGTCGCCGATGCGCTCGCCACTCTCGACAAATACGATCTGGAAGCCGTGGAGGAAGAGCGCGCGCCCGCCGAGAAGTTGCGCAATCAGCTGCTGTTCAACCTCACCAGTTTGCTGAAGACGGTGAAATCCAAGCTGCAGTCGGCCCTAAACGACGGGAGCTACGTCTCCTTACAAAACATGACGTCCCAGGGCCTGCGCATGGCGGCCGACGATTCCGACCTCTTGTATTACGCCGGTCTGGTCGCCCTGGTACGACGCCAACCGAAGCAGGGCCGCGAGTATTTCCTTCACTACCTGGAGGCGTCCAACACCCTGGACTCCAACCTCGAACAGCGGGCGCAGGTGGTCCGCATGCTGGCCAACATCGTGGCTCCGCTCAGTGAGGGTGCGGGCGAACCCAACTGGTTCTCCGGCGAAAAGCTGCCGAAAGGCGTCTTCTATTCGCCATTCAGCCTGGCATTTCAACCCCGCATCGACCATATCGAAGCGTCCAAGTTTCGCGAAAATTTCGATTGGGGCTCGGACAAGCTGAAATCCATCACCCCGATATTCGAGAAGGCCGATCACGTCACGGGCGAACAGGCGTTCTTTTTTGACTATGACAAGGACTTTCCGCAGGTCGGCTGGATCGGCGGGGACAACGAGGTCCGCCCCCCCGTACCGTCCGACCCCGATGAGGCATACCAAAAGGCTTTCGTGCTGCTCCCCAACAATCCTCTCATCGATCCGCTGGCAATCCAGCGCCTTACCGGAAAAAGTTTGGGCCTGGTCATGGCAGGCAATCGCTTCTTCAATCCGTTCGTCTGGGAGAAGGTTTATTACTTCAGCCTGACCTATGACGATCACGGGCGCGCAGTCCACGCTCAGCAGGTCAGCGGCCCGAAACGCGCGCCGGGAGAGCAGACTCTCGATTTCGAATGGAACGGATTGCAACTCACCGCCATCCGCGGCTATGTCAACAAGGCGAAGAATTACGAACGAGTCATGCGCTACCGCGATGGCCTGCTGGTCTCCGAGGATATCCGCGGCGGCGGCAAGTCATCGCGTATTAAATATAGTTATGCCGGCAACCGGTTGGTCTCCGCCGACGGGACCACCGACGGCACGCTCGACAATCGTAGCCGTAAAGTAATCTTCCAGGCGGCCTCGCCATCCACGGTGATGAAATGACGCGAACCAATCGTTTTGTGCGCCTTGCTCTCCTCCTGACGGCCGCACTGACCGTTTCGCTGCACGCCCAATCCGCGGGCAAGCGGGTGGCCCTGATCATCGGCAACAACGCCTACCCGATGAGCCCTCTCCGAAACGCCGTCAACGACGCGCACTCCATGGAACAGGCGCTCGCCACCGCCGGCTTTCAGACCAGGGTGGTGGAAAACGCCAAGAAAGCGGAGATGGAGGCGGCCATCGGCGAGTTCCTCGATAAGATCGGCCCGGACGACGTGGCGCTCTTCTTTTACGCCGGCCATGGAGTGCAGATCGAAAGTGAGAATTTTCTGGTGCCGGTGGATTTCCCGCAGGCCGGAACTATTTCCGCCGCCAAGTTCGCCTGCATGTCGGTGGCGCAGGTTTTCGACGAATTGAAACGCAAGCGCCCCAAACAATGCATCGTCATCCTGGATGCCTGCCGGACGAATCCTATCACCGCCAGATATTCGCTCGCCGCCGGGCTGGCGAAACCGCAGGACATGCCTAAAGAAGCCTACGTCGTCTTCTCTACCGGACCCGGGCAGGTGGCTAGCGACAATCCCGACGGCCGCAACAGCTGGTTTACGGAAGCACTGGCCGATTACATTTCGCAGCCCACCATGACAGTGGATATCGAGGAACTCCTAAAGCGCGTCAGCAAGCGCGTTTCCGACGCCACCGAAGGCCGCCAGGTGCCGTACAAAGATTCCAACATGACGGGGCGGTTTTATTTCCACCCGCCGGCCAATGACGATTCCGACATCGATCCCAACCTGATGCAGAAGTGGATGGACGACGCCATGCTCCACGAGCAGCACGGCGAATGGGCCAACGCCATCGAGCTGGTGGGCCGTATCGTGCAGCGAAAGCCGGGCGGCTCGGTGGAAGAACTGGCGAAGCGAAAGCTGCCCTACCTGACAGCCCGCAGAGACGCCCAGGCGAAGTTCGATGCCGGAGATTACGCCGCTGCCGCCGGCCTTTACGAAAAGGCGGTAAAAGCCGATCCGTTCGCCGGCGAGGCCATGATGCTGGCGGTGGATAGCTACCTGCTCCTCGACCAGCTTCCGCCCGGTGTCGCTCTGCTCGGAGCGTTACGGCAGCGCGGAACTGCCGAATCCGTGGAACACGCCGAACTCATGCTGAAGCAGCTGGCCGCGGTATCGCCCGAAGCCGCCAAAGCCGTGCAGTCACCCACGCCCCAACCGCCGCCCATCGAGGAACTTTTCAGCTCGACTACCTTTGGGACCCCGGACTGGGAGGCCGGCAAGCGCCGTCTCGAACTCGCCACGGTGGACATTGCGCCCTATACGAAGGATCTGAAGATGGAAGTTGCCATGCCGGTGCTGATCGCGCTCCCGCCGGCAGCCGGCGCGCAAGACGCGGCCGCAGCCCCCGCCCAAAATGCCGCGCCCGCCGATGCCAATGCTGTCACGCCGGCGGCGGCCATCGCAGCTGCCATCTTCCACATCGATGTGGTGCAGGTGGCCGGCGACTCGCGCAACTTGAAGCTGCGCACTGGCGCCGCGGAAGAATTCGGCTACCTGGTGCTGGACGGTGTCTCCAAGGAAACCCCGGTCCTGCTCGACAGCAAACAGGTGGCGCCCTCCGGCAAGCTGAAACTGGCGGTCGGCAAATACGAGGTGCGCATGATGGACGGCGGAAAAGTGGTCGGTACCCACCCCGTGGAAGTGAAGGCGCTCTCTATCGAGAAATTAAGGGTGGGCGAGAAATGAGACGTTTAGCGATCGCCGCGCTGGCCGTCTTTTGCGCGTCGGCGGCCAACTGGACCGACCGCAAAGAGTACGACCTTGTCATGGGCGTCCGCGCCGAATCGTCGCCGCAGAAGCGGGTGGCGCTGCTCGAAGAGTGGAAGACGAAATATCCCAAGAGCGAATTTCAGCAGATTCGCCGGGAGCTCTATTTTGCCGCTTACCAGGCAATGGACGACAGCGCCAACATGTGCGCCGTGGCGGGCGAGATGCTCGCCGCCCAGCCGGACAGCAAGATGGGTGCATATTGGTTCGCGCTCCTGCTGCCGGAACAGAAAAAGTCCTCTCAGGAGCAGCTGGAACTCGGCGAGAAGTCGGCGGCCGTATTGCTGACCGGCGAGAAATCGCAAGCCGGCGCGGAATGGACCGCGCACCGTGCACTCGGCTGGGTCCATTGGCGGCGCGGGGAGAACACGCTGGCGGAGGAGGAATTCCGGAAATGTCTGGAGTTGAATCCCAACGCGGTGCAGATTTCCGCCTGGCTGGGTACGCTGATGGGGCTCGAACAAAAACCGGAGAATCGCGTGCCGGCGCTGTGGCAACTGGCGCGCGCGGCGGCGTATCGCGGCAACGGCGCGCTGCCTGACGGGCAGCAGCGGCAGATTGCGAATGTCCTCGAGCGCATCTATATCTCCTATCACGGCGACAACAGCGGGCTCGATCAATTGCGCGCTTCCGCCGCGGCAAAGCTGTATCCGCCGCAGGGGTTCGATATCGAGAATGCGGCCGCCGCAGCGCTGCGCAAACAGGATGAGGAGCTCAGCCGCACCAATCCGCAACTGGCAGCGTGGGTCCGCATCCGGCAGAAGCTCGAATCGCCGGACGGCGAGAAATACTTTGCCGATAACCTTCAGGGCAAACCGCTCACCGGATTGAAGGGCACGCTGATCAAAGCCGATCCGCCGGGAAAGCCGAACGAGTTGACCATCGGCATCGTCGACCCCGCGCAACCCGAGATCGTCCTCAAGCTGGATAGCCCTTTTCCGAACGCCGCCGAACCCGGCGCCGTTTTGGAATTTGAGGGAGTGGGAAATGCAGTGGCGAAGGGCCCGTTCGTTTTGACCCTGGCCACAGAGCGTGCGAAAATCTCCGGCTGGCCCGCGCCCGCGCGAAAATCCGGCAAGTAGACCCAGGGCCGGGCCTGTCGCCCGGCTGGGCAAGCTAAAGCTATGCTTTAGCTTGTCTGGCTGGTCTGAAGGCCAAAGGCCGGGCTTGCGCCCGGCAGACAAGCTGAAGCATGTCCCACGTCTACTTCACGGGGCGTTCGGGCTGGAGGTATTGCGCCAGGAATTTATACACGTCGTGGCGCGATTCCTTGGCGAGTTTGGTATCGAGGCGGCCGAATTCATGGCCTCCGGGCGCGTTCTCGTAAATCTTGTATTCGAACTTCTTGCCGGCGGCTTTCAGCGCGGTGACGAAGCGCTGGATCTCGATCACGTTGACGTCTTCGTCGTTGGTGTTGCCGTGAATCAGCAGCGGGGTATCGAGCTTGTCGGCGTAGGTGATGGGTGAACGCTTCAAGTACTCCTGAATATCGCCCGACACCGGCTTGCCGACGTGCCCGGGCGCGGCAAAAATCGCCTGGTAGGACGCATCGTGGTAGCCGAGGCGCAGCACCAGATCGGTGACCGGCACGCCGGCGTAGGCCACGGCGTAGACACCGGGGTGCAGCAGAATGTTCATGAGGGTGATGAAGCCGCCATGGCTCCAGCCGATGATGCCGACGCGCTTGGGGTCGAGGAAGTCGTAGTTGTCGAGCATCCACTCGCGGGCCAGATAAACGTCTTCCACTTCGAGCCCGCCGTAATCGATCTGGTTATAGAGGCCGTTTCCCCAACCGGTGCTGCCGCGGTAATCCGGCCCGATGACGGAGTAGCCTTGCTGGACGAGCTCCTTCACGGCGCCGTATTCGTAATCGCGGCCGAAATCGCTGTGAATGCCCTGGTGCGCGAAGACGATGAGCGGCTGTTTCTTGGAGCGGTCGAGATTCTTAGGGACGAAGGTCATCGCATGGATGATCATCGGATTCTTGGCGCCGGGCGCGGTGGGATTGGGCGAGCGGTGCGGCGGGGCGCTGGTGTAACGGATCTCGTTCACTTCGGCGATGTCGCCCAGTTGCATGTACCACTTTTGAATTTCGAGGGCCTTCAGGACGGCGTCGGAACCCTGATTTTGTGCGGCGGCTGGGCCTCCGGCCGGGACGCCTTCACCGCCTTCACCGGCAGCGCCGGCCGCGGCCGCACCGCCACCACCTGCGCCACCACCGCCTGCGCCAGGCGCCGCGGGAGTGGGCGTCGCGCCGCCCCCTCGTTGAGCGGAGGCAAAAGAACACACTGCCAGACAGACCAACCCGATTCTCAGAAGCATTTCATTCTTATATCACTGACGGGGGTCACCTGCGATATCATAAATTCCTATCCAGCCTAGTAGACATACCTTATGACTCGCAATCGAACCGCGATCTTGTCCGCTGCCGCCCTCGGGTTGGCGGCCATTTCCATCCTGGCGAACCCGCCGGCGGAGACCTATCCGGCCGCGTTATGGTCGGGCATGAAATACCGCCAGATCGGGCCTTTCCGCGGAGGCCGCGTGACGGCCGTTACCGGCGTGCCCTCGGAGCCCTACACGTTTTATATGGGCTCGACGGGCGGCGGAGTCTGGAAAACCACCGACGCCGGCCACTCGTGGCAGAACGTGTCGGACGGGTTCTTCCCGGTGGCATCGATGGGCGCGGTGGAAGTCGCGCTGAGCGATCCGAATATCGTCTGGGCGGGCACGGGGTCGTCGAAAATCCGCAGCAACGTGTCGATCGGCCGAGGCATATATAAATCGACCGACGCCGGAAAAACGTGGACCTTCATGGGCCTGCGCGACGTGGGGCAGATCGCGACGATTCGGGTGCATCCCACCAATCCCGATATCGTGTTCGTGGCCGCACAGGGCAACCCGTTCGTCGCCAATCCGGAGCGGGGCGTGTATCGCACCAACGACGGCGGCAAGACGTGGAAGCTGGTGTTCCACCTCGCCGATACCGCCGGCGCCGCCGATCTGGAGTTGCAGCCCGGCCATCCCGAAGTGGTGTTTGCGTGCCTGTGGCATGCGCAGAGGAAGCCGTGGACGATCATCAGCGGCGCCAAGGAAGGCGGCATTTATAAGAGCACGGACGGAGGCGATAACTGGAGCAAGCTGGCGGGCGGATTGCCGAACGATCTGTTCGGGCGCTCGAACGTGGCGATCTCGAATGCGGCGCCGAATCGCATTTACGCGCTGATCGAGGCGAAACCGGGGTCGGGATTGTATCGCTCGGATGACGCGGGGGCGACCTGGAGCCTGGTAAACAGCTCGGGGAACCTGATCACGCGGCCGTTCTACTACGACACGCTGGGCGTGGATCCGAACAATCCCGACGCGCTGTGGATCGGGAACGAAGGCTGGTTCAAGAGCACGGATGGCGGCAAGAGCTTCCGCAGTTCGCCGATTCCGCATGGCGACAATCACGACGTGTGGATCAATCCCAAGAACTCGCAGTACATGATTCAGGGCGACGATGGCGGCGCGACGGTATCGCTCGATGGCGGGCGCACATGGAGCAGCGAGGACAACCAGCCGACGGCGGAGATTTACCAGGTGGCGGTGGACGATCAGTTTCCATACCTGGTCTACGGCGCGCAGCAGGATAACACCACGGTGATTGCGCCGAGCCGGGCGCTCGGCAATGGCCAGCAGTTCCGCGTGGGACCGGGATGCGAGACGGGCCCGATCATTCCCGACAAGGACAACCCGGCGATTGTCTATGGCGGCTGCAAGGGGCAGTTCAGCCGGCAGAATACGACCACCAGCGACGAGCAGCAATACTGGGTGGGCGCGGAGTCGTTGTACGGCAATGGCGGCGAGACGCTGATGTACCGCTTCCAGCGCGTCTCGCCGATGGAGGTTTCGCCCTTCGCGCCGCACACCGTCTATTACGGCTCGCAGTATCTGCATCGCTCGCCCGATGGCGGGGCGACATGGCAGACCATCAGTCCCGATCTGACGGCCCACCCGGAAGGCACGCAGGGGGCGAGCGGGGAGCCGATCACACGGGACGCCACGGGCGAAGAAGTTTACTCGACTGTGTATGCGATTCGCGAATCGACTTTGCAAAAGGGGCTGATCTGGACGGGGTCGAACGACGGCCTGGTTTATGTGACGCGCGACGATGGCAAGACGTGGACGAACGTCACTCCGGCGGGTCTGGCTCCCGGCGGGCGCGTACAGAATATCGAGCCGAGCCCGCTGCGGCCGGGGACGGCGTACGTGGCGATCTATCGCTATCTACTGGGCGATTTCGCGCCCTATATTTACCGCACCGACGACTACGGAAAGACTTGGACGAAGCTGACCGACGGCAAGAACGGAATCGCGGCCGACGAGCCGGCGCGCGTGGTGCGCGAGGATCCGGATCGCGCCGGGCTCTTATACGCGGGAACGGAATTCGGCATTTACGTTTCGTTCGATAACGGCGGGCACTGGCAATCGTTCCAAATGAACTTGCCGGTGACGCCGGTCACCGATATCAAGGTGGCGCATAAGGACCTCGTGATCTCGACGCAGGGGCGCGGATTCTGGATTCTCGACAATCTGACGCCGCTCCAGCAGATCAAGCCGGAGACGGCGGCAAGTACGGCCGCGCTGTTCGCGCCGCGCGAGGGCATTCGCACGACGCGGGCGACGGGCGGCGGAATCGGCCGCGGCGGCGCGGGTCCGCAATATCCGCTGGCGGGCGCGGAGATCGATTATTACTTGAATGCGCCGCCCTCGGGCGATGTGGTGATGGAGGTGCTGGATAGCCAGGGCGCGGTGGTGCGGCGCTTTACCAGCGCGGGAGCGGCGGCTCCGCAACGCGGAGGACTCGCCGAGGAGGCTCCTCCCATGGAAGAAGGAGAAGGCGGCGGGGGTGGCCGCGGCGGACGCGGTGGACCGGTGAGGCTCGAAAAGAGCACGGGTATGCATCGATTCACCTGGGATCTGCGGTATCCGGGGCCCTGGCAGAGCGCGGCGCGGCCGGAGGGTCCGAATGGGCCAATGGCGGCGCCGGGGGAATTCAGCGTGCGGCTGACGGTGGGGCCGGTGACGGAGACGCGGCCGCTGCACGTGATCGAGGACCCGCGGGTGACGGCGGACGGCGTGACGACGGCGGACCTGCGGGAGCAGTTCGAGCACAATATGCAGGTGCGCGACTTAGTAAGCGACGTGAATAAGACGGTGACCCGGCTGCGGGCGGCACAGGTGCAGTATAAGAGTAACGATTCGATCCTGCCTCGCCTGAACGAGCTGAGTTCGCACCTAGTAACTCCGATTATTCGCTATAGTAAGCCGGAGCTGCAGACGCATATTACCTACTTGTACAGCATGACGAATAATTCCGACCAGAAGGTCGGGCTGGATGCGTTGGAGAGGCTGAAGACGTTGCGGAAAGAGCTGGATGAGCGGGTGGCGGAGCTGAATAAGATCTTGGGGAATTAGGACATTGATTTCACCGCAGAGACGCGGAGACGCTGAGAAAGACAAAAGTCAAAGTCAAAACCGGAGAGCGCGGAGGCGGCAGAGGACGCTGAGGGGTTGGGCTCCGGGGTCACGGCGTCCTAGTAGCTCACGTTCGGGAAACCCTATGGAACTACCTCCTTTTCTACTAGACCGCTGGATCGAACAAAAGCAGGACCCCAATTCACGGATTGAATACGACTTGGCATCGAGCACAGGGCCGGTCTGGACGTTGCGCGAGCTGCTGGCGCTCGCAGGCGAAGGCGAGTTGGAGGGTTTGCTCGACACGCCCATTACCTATACTGCCGGGCCCGGCACTCCCGCGTTGCGGGCGGCGATTGCCGATTTGGAAGGCGTGGAGCCGGAGGCGGTGCAGGTGGTGACGGGCGCCTCGGAAGCGCTGCTCATCCTGTTCTTCCTGGCGGCGGAGCCGGGGGCTAACGTCGTGCTGCCAGATCCCGGATACCCGGCGAATGCGCCGTTGGCGGAGTCGCTGGGAATTGCGCTGCGGTATTACCATTTGCGCGCGGAGAACGAATTTCGCGTCGATCCCGATGAAATTCGGCGGCTGGTGGACCGCGATACGCGGATGCTGATGGTGAATTCGCCGCATAATCCGACGGGCGCGGTGATGAGCGATGACGAGATCGAGGGCTTGCACAACTTCTGCGCGGAGCGGCGCGTACAACTTGTCTGCGACCAGGTTTACCACCCGATTTATCACGGTGCGGAGAATCGGACAGCGGCACGTCTGCCTCATGCGACGGTGATTAGCGATTTCTCAAAGGCGCTTTGTCTGAGCGGGTTGCGGATTGGGTGGATGGTGGATCGCGATGCCGCGCGGCGGGAGCGCTATTTGAACGCGCGCAACTATTTCACCGTCACGGCGAATGTCTTCGGCGAGCGGCTGGCAGTGCTGGCGCTGCGGCACAGCGCGAAGATTTACGGGCGGGTGCGGGAGGTTTCGAGGCGCAATCTGGCGCTGCTCGACGAAGTGTTTGCGCGGCACTCGGAGCGGCTGCGCTGGGTGCGTCCGCGGGGCGGGATGACGGCATTTCCGTGGCTGGCGAATGGCGCGGATACTCGCGGATTTTGCCGGGGTTTGGCCGACCGCGGAGTGCTGATGGCGCCGGGGGATTGCTTCGGCCAGCCGGCGCATTTCCGGTTGGGATTTGCGGCGTCGGGCGAACGGTTCGCGAGCGCGGTGGAGAGATTTGAGAAATTCTTGAGTGCGGCCGGCCGGCAATCGGCCGCGGGTTAGCTCGGAAGAACTTATTTCGGCGTCGTGATCTTCTGGTGGTCCACGATTTGCTGGAGAAACCGCAGGATTTGCGCGGGCTTGTAGTTGCGGGAGGGTTCTAACTCGCCGCTGTTGGTTCGTCCGACCGGCGTGCCGTCCCAGGCGAAGAAGGCTGCGGCGGGCACTCCTTTGTCGAGACTGACCCCGAGGTTTTGAGCAACGTCTCCGTTCTTTTTGCCATCGTCGCCGATGTCGACGCTCACGACTTCGAAATGGCTTTCGGCGTAGCCGCGGACTTCGGGTGAATCGAGCGAACGATGGAGGACTCGGCAATCCTCACACCAGTTGGCGCCGAAGATTACCATAACGAACTTGCGATCGGCGCGGGCGCGCCCCTGGGCGGCGGCGAGATCTTTGCGGGCGTCGGCGTCGGCGCGGTACGGGCCGGGCGTCGCGGTGTGGGGCGTTTGCGCGAAGGCGAGAAGCAGGGTAGCGAAGAATGCTATGGTTAGCTTCATCGGCTTTAGTTTAACCTCTGGCGGGGGCGATGAGGGGGCAGAGGTCGCGGATGGGTCGGCTGGCGCAATGTGGCGTCGGCGCACGGAGAGCTCTCATTTCCGCAAAGCGTAATAGCCCGATTTCGCTTTCACCTTGAGAGTGGCGTCCTTCGGGCGGATGGAGATCTTGCGGAAAGTATCGTCGTCCGAGGTATTGGTCGTATGGTAGCCGAGTTCGTAAGCCGACCGCAGTTGCTCGCCGATTTCCTTGAAATTGCCGGCTAGCCCCTCCTCGCGGGCATCGAAGTCGGCGCCGCCGGTTTCTTTGGCGATGCGCGCCATCACGCTGGTGCCGTATTTATTGCGCGCGGTGAGACGCTGATTGTGCACTTCGGTGTATCGTACGCAGAAGAGAAGCACGTTATTGGTCTGCGCCGCCTCGATGGCGTCGAGCATATGGTGCGCGCTGGAATTGTCTTCGCCGTCGCTGAAAATGACCAGCGCTTTTCGGCCGCCGTCGGTGGTGTTGGCCAGCATCTGGACGGTGGCGTAGTATATGGCGTCGTAGAATGCAGTGCCGGCAGTGCGGATTTCCTTCGGTCCGAGCTCGGGATATTCGGAGACATCTTTAAGGCGGTCGAATCCCATGAGAGCAGCGGCGAGATCGCGGTCAGGCTTGGAGTAATCGGCCACCAGACGGATGTGGTTGGCAAAGCAAAGGAGGAAGGCGCGGTCCTGGGGCGCAAGGGCGGCGTGGAGAAAGGTGCGCAGGTCCTTTTCGTGCGGCTTGAGAAACGAACCCTGGCTACCGCTAATGTCGACCACCAGCCCGAGCGTCAGCGGCACATCCTGGCTGGGAGCGAAGAAGGCGATTTTCTGCGGAACACCATCTTCCAGCACCTCGAAATCGTTTTGCGTGAGGCCGGTGACCAGCTGACCGCGGCTGTCGCGGACGGAGAAGCTGATGTTGACCAAGTGCACGTCGGCGCGGAAATCGGGCTGCGCCAGACAAAGCGATGGGAGCAGGCACACGGCCATCCGGAGCTTCATAATCTGTATTACGCCACACTCCTGGACGCGGAGGCACAAAGCTTTGGCTGTCGAACTGCCACGAACCCGACACGGCTGCGGCGAGCGGGCGTTGCGGAAGATCGCCGGAGCTTTCTGGCCGCATCGCGATAAGCTTTAGTAATGGGCCAATTCGAGCAGGTCTTCGAGAAATTCAAAGTCGCCGGGAAAGATCTCGGGGATAAGATTCGAGAGCTGATCCACGAAGGTAATGTGCGCCGGATCATCATCAAGGATGAGCATGGGCACACGTTCCTGGAGATCCCCCTGACGGTGGCCACGATAGGTGTGGTGGCTGCGCCTATTCTGGCGGCCGTGGGCGCTATCGCTACGGTGGTTTCGAAGTGCGAGGTGGTGGTGGAACGGACCACCGAATAACCGGGTGGCGCAAACCGCTTCCTCACGGTCGCGGCTCGGAAAAACGAATAGTTACTCGCGGGGGATGCTTAGGTCGGTCTCTTCCTGGGCGCGGTGGCGGACGTCGATGCCTTTCACCAGGAAGACCACGTCCTCGGCGATGTTGGTGGCGTGATCGCCAATGCGTTCCAGATTGCGGGCGACGAAGATGAGGTCGACGGCGGCGGGGACTACGCCGGGATCGCGCTGCATGGTGGCCAACAATTCAGCGTAGACACCGTCGCGGAGCTTATCCACTTCGTCGTCGGAGAGCAGGACGTTGCGGGCCATATCGGTGTCCGAATTGACGAAGGCATCCAGGCAGCGCAAGAGCATCGATTGCACCAGTGACGCCATCTTCGGGATATCGATCATCGGCTTCACGAGCGGATGATGCATCAGCGAAAGGGAACGCTCGGCGATGTGCTGCGCGAGGTCGCCGATGCGTTCCAGGTCGGTATTGATCTTGAGCGCGGAGGTCAGAAAGCGAAGGTCGCGGGCCACCGGCTGGTTGAGCGCCAGCAAACGCGTTGCCAGGCCGTCAATCTCCATTTCCATGCGATTGATCTGAGGCTCGTCGCGGATCACCTGCTCGGCCAATTCCCGGTTCTGCTCTACCAGCGAACGGACGCTCCGATGGATGGCGGACTCCACCAGCCCACCCATCTCCAATAACTTGTGGTTCAGCTCTTCAAGTTCGACGGTGAAATGACGCACCCAAGATCCCCCTCATTCTCAACTTCCAGCCACATTAATTTGAGTCTAACCGAATCTACCAGTGATGTAGTCTTCCGTCTCTTTCTTTGCGGGATTGCGGAAGATGACGTCGGTCTTGCTGTATTCGATGAGCTTGCCCATCAGAAAGAAGCCGGTGAAATCGGCCACACGGGCGGCCTGCTGCATGTTGTGGGTCACGATGACCATGGTGCACTGATCTTTGAGGGTGAACATCAGCTCTTCGATCTTAGCGGTGGCGATCGGGTCGAGCGCCGAGCAAGGCTCGTCGAGCAGAAGCACCTCGGGATCGACGGCCAGAGCGCGGGCGATGCAGAGGCGCTGCTGCTGGCCGCCGGAAAGCGCGTAGGCCGATTCGTGAAGCTTATCTTTCACCTCGGACCAGAGAGCGGCGCGCTGCAGACTGCGCTCCACGCGATCGCGCATTTCGCTGCGCTTCGCCATGCCGTTGATCTTGAGCCCGTAGGCGATGTTGTCGTAGATCGATTTCGGAAACGGATTGGGCCGTTGGAACACCATGCCGACGCGCCGGCGCAAACTGGTGACATCGACGCCGCGGACGTCCTCGTTATCGAGCAGGATCTTACCTTCCATGCGCGAGTTCTTGATGGTGTCGTTGATGCGGTTCAAGTTGCGCAGAAAGGTCGACTTGCCGCACCCCGAAGGCCCGATGAGCGCCGTCACTTTGTGCTCCAACATCTCGAGGTTGATGTCGTGCAGGGCCTGGAAGGCGCCATAGAAGAAGTTCACGTTGGTGGCCCGTAGTTTGGGGCTGGGCGCGGGTGTCGGGCTGGGCACGGGAGCCCCCTTTCGATCCGGAGCGGCCTTCGGTTGGGATGCGTAATCGGGTACGGTACTCATAAGATTCTCGCTGTTAGCCACGTGGAACGGAAACTCCCCTGGCCAAAATCATGCGGGCCAGAATATTGGCTGTTAGAACCATGCCGATCAGCACCAGGCCGGCAGCCCAGGCTTGCTGATGCCACTCTTCATAAGGTCCGGTGGCGCGGCTGTAAATCATCACTGGCAGGGAGGCGGTAGGCTCGGTGAGGCCGCCCCAATACTGGCTGCTGAGCGCGGTAAATAATAGAGGCGCGGATTCGCCGGCGATGCGCGCCACGCCGAGAATCATGCCGGTCATGATGCCCTTGCTGCCGGCCGGGACCACCACGGTCACGATCATTTTCCATTTGCCCGCGCCCAACGCCAACGCGCCTTCCCGCAGCGCCAGTGGAACTTCGCGGAGGAACTGCTCGGTTTGCCGCGTCACGATGGGGATCAGCATGACGCTTAGCGCAATGGAGCCGGCGAGCGCCGAATTTCCGTGCATCGGCACCACCAGCAGGGCCCAGCCGAGGATGCCGACGATGATCGACGGAACGCCATTCAAGAGATCCGCGACATAGCGAACGACGGCGGCGAGTTTTTTGTCCTCGTACTCGGCGAGGTAGATTCCGGCGATGAATCCGATGGGAATTCCGATCAGGGCTGCGATCCCCACGATTTGCGCGCTGCCGACGATGGCGTTGGCCATTCCGCCGCCGGTCTCGCCGACTGGGACGGGCAACTTCGTGAAGAAGTTCCAACTCAGCGAGCTGGCGCCATTGACGATGAGCGCGCCCAAAATCAAGAACAGAACGGCGACCGTGGCGACTGTGCATACGCCGGTCAGGGTGAGCATCACCGCATTGACGAACTTACGCCTCGCCAGCATTCAGCGCTTGGACCCTTTCTTGGTGGTGGCCACAATCATCATGCGGGCAAAGCCGTTGATGACGATGGTGAGGCCGAAGAGCACCAAGCCAAGCTCGACCAGGGCCGAGGGGTAAAGCTTTCCGCCGGCCTCGGCGAATTCATTGGCGATGACGGCCGCAATCGAATATCCAGGCCACAGCAGCGAGGCATGTACTGCCGGGACGTTGCCAATCACCATGGTGACTGCCATGGTTTCTCCCAGGGCTCGCGCCAAGCCCAGAAAAATCGACCCTAGAATTCCCAATTTCGCGTAGGGCACAACGATCTGCCAGGTAGTTTCCCAGCGGGTGGCGCCGAGCGCCAACGCCGCTTCCCGCTGCTCGCGAGGCACGGCCAAAAGCGACTCACGGGAGACCGAAATGATAAAGGGAACGGTCATGATGGCTAAGACGAGACTAGCCGTCAGATATCCGACTCCGGCTGCCGGGCCCTGGAAGAACGGCAGGAATCCCAGGGTCTCCTTCAAGAAAGGCTCGATGTACTGGCGCATCAGAGGCACCAGCGTGAAAATGGCGAGCAGGCCATAAATCACGCTGGGGATCGCGGCCAGCAATTCGATTACGAAAGTGAGGCCGTTGGAGAGCTTCGCGGGAGCCAATTCGGCGAGGAAAATCGCCGCGCCCACGCCCAGTGGAATGGAAAGCAACATGGCAACCACCGAAGTGACCACCGTACCGTAGAGAAACGGAAGCGCTCCAAAATCTTCGGTTACCGGATTCCACTCGGACGAGGTCAGGAATTTCCAACCGAACTTGGCGCGGGCCGGCGCCGACCTCGAGAGCAACTCGTAGACCAGCAAAGCTACGATTGCGAGCAGCACACAGGCAAAAAACAACGCAGTCAAACGGGCGATTCGGTCGCCCATTTGACTGCTGACTTTTCGGACCGGCTTGGGCACAACAGCCGTTTGGGTAGCCATCTGGGATAGGCCCCGGCGGACCTAGTTGGCTCCCTTCTTCTTGGCTCCGGATGCAGGCGCCGTGGAGGCGGAGCCTTCGAGCGCCGCTAACTGCTTCTGCTCTTTCTCGACAACGGGCTTCGGCAAAGGAGCGAAGTCCAGGGTAGGGGCGATCTTCTGGCCATCCGTCAGCATCCAGCCGAGAAAGGCGTGAATTGCCTTGGATTTGTTGGCATCCGGAATGTTGGCCGGAATGAGCAACCAGGTGAAGCTCGAAATGGGGTACGCATTCTTGCCGGCGGCATCGGTGATGGACACGCGGAAATCGTCGGGCATTTTGACCCCGGCAGCGGCTTCCGAAACAGTGTCCATGGAAGCCTTGATGAATTCCCCCGACTTGTTCTTCACCAAGCCGTAGCTGAGTTTGTTCTGAATGGCGAAAATCAGCTCCACGTAGCCTATTGAATCGGGAGTTTGTTTCACCACCCCGGTGACTCCAGCGTTCTGGTTACCGCCCAATCCGGCCGGCCAACTCACGGCCTTGGCGGCGCCTACTTTGCTCTTCCATTCGGGGCTCACCTTGCACAGATAGTCGGTGAAAATGAACGTTGTGCCGCTGCCATCGGTGCGATGCACAACCATGATGTCGTCGTTCGGCAGCTTGACACCGGGGTTGTCCGCGGCAAGTGCCTTGTCATTCCACTTCTTGATGTTTCCCAGGTAGATACCGGCAAGCGTCGGCCCGCTGAACTTCAGTTCCTGGGTAATGCCGGGGACGTTGTACATGGGCACCACGGCGCCCAGCACCGTCGGGAAGTGCAGAGTTTTGCCTTTGACGGCTGCCAGTTCCTGGTCGGTCATCGGCATGTCCGACGCGCCGAAATCGACGGTTCCGTCGGTGACGCCCTTTACGCCGCCACCCGAACCGTTGGCCGTGTAATTGATCTGAACGTCGTTATGGACCTTGTGATAATCCGAGAACCACTTCTCGTAAATTGGATCGGGGAATGTCGCGCCGCAAGCGTTGATTTTGACCTCAGCGAGGGCAATCGACACAGCGGCCGCTGCCAGCACCCCGTACACGATCACTCGTTTTTTCATTCGATACCTCAATTTTCCCAAAGCATTGTTACAGTTCGGTTAACGAACCGCGAAATTCCGTGCGTTGTGCTACTTGCCCAGGGTGGGAGCAGAGCCGGGCAAAGTGTAGCGAATGTCGACGTAGACCGTGCTATCGTGCCCGCCCTTGGGCGTATTCGGAGCGACGTACCACAGATAGCGGTTGAGCCACTCGTACTGCGTGATCATGCTGAGCGCGCCGTATTTCGCGTCTTTCCAGAAAGTCTGGACATAACCGATGGTGAACTCCTGGATGTTCCGGTTCTGGCTCCCACCGTGGAAGCCGTACCCGACCAGGCTGGTGCCGTTGGCATCGAGCGCCACGTCCTTACCGACGTAGATGTCGCCGTAGTAGGCAAACAGCAGAAAATTCTTGCTGAGGTTGGCTTCGAAGCCGTGCACCATGCCGCCGGAGTGGATTGGGCTGAGACTGCCATTGGATCGGATCACCACGTCTGGCGCCTGGCCGAAGAGGTAGCGGCCGCCGCCATCGCTCCAATAGTTATTGGTGATCAGGCGGAAATTCTTCACCACTTCGAAGTTCCCGTTGAACGATCCGCCGGCCCCTGACTTGGTGAATGTCACGTTCGTACTGGGATTCCAATCCTTGAAGTTCCGTTCGATTCCGGCGACTTCGAAGTGTACGTGGGAGATGGGATCGAAGGCGACCTTGGCGATGAAATCCGGGGTCAGGTTCGGTGTGCTGAGAGGGGCACCCGTCGAAGCGTTGTCTAGCTGGCCGCCCACCAGGGAAGCAAGCGCCGTGGGAGCGGTGATCGAGGAGCCACCGGCAGAACCGCCCACATACTGGTTCGGATTCTCCGCGGCGAATGCCACTGCTACCGTGTCCGCCGGGTGATAAACCAGTCTCAGACCCGGCTGGCGGGTCCAGGTTAAGCCCGCTACGTAGTTTACGTCCATGACTTGGCTGTAGAACAGATCGCCCGGCAACGGCGATATGCCCTTGCGGCCCGGTGTCAGCAAACTCCAGCTTTGACCGGCGAGGAATTCGACATTGCCTTTGCGGACATCCACCCAATAGAGGCGGATGCGGGGAACGAACGCGCCGTTGGTAACGCCGAGAGAATTCGAGCCGCTGGTGCCCAGGAAGTCCATCTCGTTGTAGCCGATGATATGGGCGCCTTTCACGTTGGCGTCGAAGCGAAAACCGAAGCGGCTGTTCTGCGGGCTGAAGCGGAATTCCGAGAGGTGAGCGGTGGCGGCATTCGCCAGGGGGACGCTGCCAAAGCTGCTGCCGATACCGGAACCGGCGTTCTCATTGCGCCACACGCCCGTCAAGTCCATGAAGCCTACAGGAGTGAGGGTGGCGTCGCCGATTTTGAGCTGCAGCGGCGAGCTGGGCTCGCCCGCGGGCACCTGGGGATCGAGGACATGCGGCGCCGGAGCCGGCGGAGGCGGCGGCAGCATCGGGGTGGACGAGGCGACTTCACCCATATTCGGGAGCATGTGGATGGGCGTTGCCGGAGCGGGCGCCACGGCTGCCGCGTCGGCATTCGTGCTGGCGGGCGATCCAGCGGCTGCGGGCGCGGCGCTGGAAGAGATAACCTGTTCGAGCACCTTTCGCTGTTCCGTCAGCATCTTGCTCAACTGCTCGATCTGCTCCTGCTGCTGCTCAAGCTGCGCTTTCAGCTTGGCGAGTTCGGCATTTTTGTCGGCTTGGTCGTCAGCGGCGTGGCCGACGGTGAGAAAGCTCATCGCCATCATGGACAGCAGGAATGCTGCTCGTCGTGTTCGGGTCATTTCCGTCCTTCCTGGTAATTGAGAATTAGAGAGAGCGCGGGCCGCGATACACAAGGGGCCTGCGGGCTATTGAAGTGTAAATGTGGGACCAAGGGTTGAGCTTAGCGAAGGGTTGTTACGAGACGATGAACGGATCATTAAGACTCGCTTACCTGGAAATGAATTCAGGCAGCGAAATGGTGAAGCGCGATCCTTCTTCCAAGGTACTGGTCACCGTGATGGTTCCATTCATTTGTTCGATGGCGTGCTTCACAATGGAGAGGCCGAGACCGGTGCCTCCGACCTGGCGGGAGCGGGCCTTGTCGACGCGATAAAAGCGCTCGAAAACCCGCGCCAGATCGAGAGCGGGTATTCCGATTCCGGTATCCCAAATGGAGATTTCCACACGGCCTTCGGTGCGCCGTTCCACCTCGATCCCGACCTCGCCGTTTTCGCGATTGAACTTCACGGCATTGTCCAAAAGATTTAGCACGGCCTGCTCGAAGCGGATGCCGTAGCCGAGGATCACTACCTCGGGGATTTCGTTGACGCGCAAGTTCAGTCCGCGGAGACGTGCCGCCGGTTCCACCGCATGCACTGCGCTGGCAATCGCATCGGCCAGGGGGATGGGCCCCGGTTCGGGCTCGGGGCGTCCGGCCTCGAGATCGGAGAGGGTCAACAGGTCGGCGGCGATGTTGTTCAGGCGGATGCCGTTGGCCTGGATGATTTCCACAAATTTGCGCCGGTTTTTGCGATCCTCCAGGCCGCCATCCAGCAGCGTTTCGGCGTAACCGCGAATGGTGGCGAGCGGAGTGCGGAATTCGTGCGATACGTTGGCGATGAAATCGCGTTTGATGCGCTCCAGGTGCTCTTCCGGCGAGACGTCGTGGAGAATGGCGATGGCGCCGCGGAAAGTGCTGTTGGCCAGCAACGAAGCGTTGACGTCGAAGGACCGGCCGGATAACTGCACGCGCCGGTGGACGGGCTCGCCGGAATCCACCACCTGCTTGAGAACGCGGAACAGATCGGGATCGCGGACCATGCGGATGAGGGGAATGCCTTGCGCCGCGCCGTGATCGCCGATGGCCTTCTGAAAAGAGTGGTTGCAGAAGGTGACGTTCAACTGGGCGTCGACGGCCAGGACCGCCTCGGTCATACTGGCCAGGACGGCCTCGCGGCGGGTCAATTCCATGCTCAGGCGGTTCACCAATTCCGCAATTTTGGGCGTCATGCCGGCCACCGAGCGGGTCAATTCGCCCAGTTCGTCGTCTCCATGGACCAATGGGGGCCGGGCGGCTTGCTGATCGAGCATGGTGTCGACGAATGCCGTGAGAGCATTGACGCGGCGGGCTAGCGTTTCGGCCAGGAGCCACGCCCCGCCGACAGCCGCTAGAGCCAGCGCGAGCGACAGAACGCGCACCCGCAAATCGCCGACAAAGATAAAAATAAGGACAACGAAGGGAACCGCCAACAGTGCGGCGGCGGTGACAGCCCGGCGCGCGATCGAAGCCCTCATCGCCTGTCCGCGCGGCGAATCAGACTGAGGCTGCCTTTCCGCCCAGTGCGGCCTCGGCTTCGGCAAGGGAGCGGTACGTGACCAGAATGGAGTTGACGCCCGAAACGCGGAACACGGTCTGCAGCCGTTCCGACGCGCCGATCAGGGCATAGTGGCGGCCGTGCTGCTGACAGGAGACGTGGAGGGTCATCAGAGAACCTAACGCGGCAGAGTCCATGTACTCCACGTCCGTGAGGTCGATGATGGCGATGGGCGGACGATTCGTGCGCATCGCGTCTTGAAATTCGAATAACGAGGAGAGCGTGAACGGGCCGGTCAGTTTGAGAATGCGTTCTCCCTCGAGCTGCCCGTCGCTCCAACTCATGAAATCGGCCATATCCAGGCAGTCTACTACGTTCGCCAATTACAGTGGTGTTACGGAAACGTGGGGCGGGGTATGCTTCAGCTTGCCCGACCGGGCGAGCTGGCCTCGCCTTGACAAGCTGAAGCATGTCCCACGTCATCAGTGGGCGATGTCGACTTTGGAGGGGTCTACCTGGTAGCCGTCGTCTTTGGCGGCGTCGACGGCTGCCGATCGTAAGACCTCATCCCCGGCGTTTTGAGGAATTTTGGGAATCGGCCGCCGGATCACTTCCTCACCGATCTTTACGCGGACACTCCAGCGTTTCTTGTCGGTGTCCCAATTCACATGAGCGCTGTCAGCATTGAGCATGAGTACCTCCCGCAGGGCCTTTCGACCAAATCATACACCCTCCGGCATTCCCGTGGTGTAGGCCACAGTACCTTTAAGCGGCGCCGAGCGCTTTGCCGACCAGAGTTTGGGCTTCTTCCTGAATGCGGCGTAAGTGATCGGGGCCATCGAAGCTCTCGGCGTAAATCTTGTAAACATCTTCGGTGCCGGAAGGGCGGGCGGCGAACCAGCCTCTGCGGGTGACGACTTTCAGGCCGCCGAGCGCCGCCCCGTTACCGGGCGCGACGGTCAACATACGCTCGATGGGGTCGCCGGCCAGATCCTTTTCGTGGACCTGATCGGGCGCGAGCGTGGCCAGGCGCGCTTTCTGCTCGGGGGAGGCGGGCGCGTCGATGCGCTGGTACACGGGGGCGCCGAATTGCTCCGTCAGGGTAGCGTAAATCTGCCCGGGGTCTTTGCCGGTGCGCGCCAGGATTTCGGCGGAGAGCAGCGCCATGACGATGCCGTCCTTGTCGGTGGTCCATACGGTTCCGTCGCGTCGCAGGAACGAGGCGCCGGCGCTCTCTTCGCCGCCGAAACCGAGGGAGCCGGAAAGCAGCCCATCCACGAACCATTTGAAACCTACCGGAACCTCCACCAGCGAGCGGCCGAGGCTGGCCACTACACGGTCGATCAGGCTGCTCGAGACCAACGTCTTCCCTACCCCGGCGGCACTGCTCCAACCGGGCCGGTGATTGAAGAGATACCAGATAGCCACCGCCAGATAGTGATTGGGGTTGAGCAGGCCGGCGCTGCGGGCGACGATTCCGTGCCGGTCGTGATCGGTGTCGCAGGCGAAGGCGACGTCGAACTTGTCCTTCAAGGCGATCAGGCCGGCCATGGCGTATGGCGAGGAACAATCCATGCGAATCTTGCCGTCCCAATCGAGGCGCATGAAGCGGAAGGTCGGGTCGGGATCGGCGTGGGCGATGTCCATTTTGAGGCCGTACCTGTCCGCGATGCGCGCCCAATATGCCAGCCCGGCGCCGCCTAGCGGATCGGCGCCAAGCGCCGGCGAGGCGGCTCGCACGGCATCCAGATCGACCACTGAGGCCAGGTCGTTCACATAGGCCGAAATGTAATCGTGGCGGTGGGTAGTAGGTGCGGCGAGCGCGGAGGCCAGGCTCTGGCGGCGCACGTCGCGGAGATGGTCGCGCAGAATCTGGTTGGCGCGGTCCTCGATCCACCTGGTAACCACAGTATCGGCAGGCCCACCGTTGGGCGGATTATATTTGAAGCCGCCATCGTCGGGCGGATTGTGCGAGGGCGTGATGACGATGCCGTCGGCGAGACCGGTAGTGCGGACACTGCCGCCGGGAGGGCGGTTATAAGTAAGAATGGCGTGGGAGAGCGTGGGGGTGGGGGTATAGCCGCGGTCCTGGTCGATCATCGCGTCGACGCCATTGGCCGCCAACACTTCGAGGGCGCTGGCGAAGGCCGGCTCGGAGAGCGCGTGCGTGTCGGCGGCGAGAAAAAGAGGCCCATCGATGCGGTTTTGAGCGCGATACTCGCAGATCGCCTGCGCGATGGCCAGGATGTGGTCTTCATTGAAGGCGGCATCGAAGGCGGATCCGCGATGGCCGGAGGTCCCGAAGGTCACTTTCTGTGCCACCTGAGATACGTCGGGATGTTCGGCGTAGTAGGCGGTGATCAGGCGCGGGACGTTCACCAGGTCCACAGGCTTGGGGCTTTGACCGGCTCGGGGATTTATCGGCATGATGATCCAAATTAGCGCAAATTACGGCGTTACCTATATGAGATACCATTCTTTCGAAGGAGGATCGACGACGTGAAGAGAATTTTGTTGGCCAGTGTAATGATGTGCCCGGTGGCGATGTGGTCCCAGGAAATCAAGCCCATCGATGTCAAGCCGGGGTTATGGGAAAACACCACCACCAGCCAGATATCGGGGCTGACCATGCCCAATATGCCGCAGCTTACGCCAGACCAGCTCGCCAAGATGCCTCCGCAGGCGCGCGCACGCATCGAAGCCATGCAGAAGGGCGGCCCCGGCGCCCCGCAGACCCAGACCATGAAAGCCTGCATCACGCGCGAGCAACTCAACAAACCGCTGTTCGATAACGGGGATAAATCGTGTACGTATAAGCTGGCGAGTTCTTCCTCCAGCAGCCAGACGATTCACGTGGAATGCGCGCGCGGCAACACCAAAACCGCGGGCGATCTCACCCTGGAGCGTGTGGACTCCGAACATTTGAAGGGCGACATGCTCATGAAGACCACGGGCGACAGCAGCACCGCCGGATCCATGGGTCAGAACATGACCATCAAGATATCCTTCTCAAACAAGTTCCTCTCCTCGGATTGCAGCGACGTCAAACCCGGAGGCCTTGAGAAGTAAGAGGCCCCCACGTGGGACATGCTTCAGCTTGTCCAAGCGAGTGAAGCTCGCTCTCTATTTCAGCGCGACATTCACGGCGGTGACATAGTAAATTCCGCCGTCCACTACGACGGTAGCCTCTATGCGGTCACCGGCGTGGAGTTTGGCTAACTCGGAATCGGGCCGTACAGGGTACTCCATAGTCATGGCTTCCATCCAGTCGTCAATTTTGCCGGCATCGATGGTCGCCATTTTGGCGACGGGGTCGACAGCTTTCACGACGCCCTGCATGGGATAGCGCTTCGCAGTGTCCTTGGCGCCGCACCCGAAAAGCACGAATAGCAGCACCAGCAGGCAGGCAGTTTTGATCATCGCTTCTCATGATCGCATTAAAGAACCGCTCGCTTGGACAAGCTAAAGCATGTCCCACAACTCCGATCGTGGGGTATGCTTTAGCTTGCCCAGCCGGGCGACGGCCCGGCCATGCCCTATCGCAGGGCGCCCATGGTGTATTGCACCATAGCGTATTGGCTCTGATAGTCGTACTTGGCGCTCAAATTGGCGATCTGTGCATCGGTGAGATTCAACTCCGCATTGGTCAGTTCGACGATGGAAGCCAGGCCGAGATCGTATCGGCCCTTAGCCAGTTGCTGCGCTTGGGTAGCCGCGCGGAGCATTTCCGCCGTGACGTCCATGCGCTGGTAGGCGACGGAAAGGCCGGCGTAGGCGTTGCGGACGTCGCGGGCGATGGAGTCCGCCTCGTCGCGCAGGCGCTGATCGGCCTCCATGGCGCGGTAGCGGGCTTCCTCGCGGCGGGCTTTGAAGAGTCCGCCGTTGAAGATGGGAATCTGCACGTTGATGCCGAGGGCTTCATATTCCGCCGGCGTGACTCGCGGCAGCTGAAACTGGGCAATATAGGAAATGTAGCCGCCCACTCCTAAGAAGCTGGCGTTCGGCAGAGACAGATCTCTCTCGGCGCGCTCAAACTTATAGGCGGCATCGCGATTCAATTGTAAGTTGACGAGCTCCGGGCGGGCTTTCAAAGCTTGCTGCACCAGGTCTTCTACGCTGGCGGGGGGACCGGGCGGCAGGGGCTCATCGGAAAGCTGGTAAACGGCGGGCGACTGGGAACCGAGCGCCCGTGTGAGCTCCGCGTAGGCCTGCTGAATCTGATCCTGCGTCTGCAAAACCAGCAATTTGGCTCGCGCCAGTTCCACGTCTGCGAAAGCCACGTCCACTTGCGACTTCAACTTGTTATTGAAAAGCTGCGTCACCTGGTCCGTCAGGTACTGGCGCGCGGTGACGGTCTGCTGCGCCACTTTCACCAGAGCCTGGGCCTCCAAGGTGCCGAAATAGGCCTGATTGACGCGCAACAGCACGTCGTACTTAGTGGCTTGGGTAGACTGTTCGGCCGCGCTGGCTTGTAAGCGTGAAGAGGCTACCAGGTTGGAAGTGCGGCCGGAGTCGGTAATCAACTGGCTGAGCACCAGTCCCTGGCCTTCGTGGTTGAAGAGGCTGGGGTCGTTGAGCATGCCCGCGCCGATGCGCGCTCTGGGGTTCGCCTGCGTGCCGGTAACGTCGCCGTCGAGATGCGGGTAGTAGGCGGAACGGGCTTGGTATACGCGCTGCTGCATGGCGGACTGCTCATTTTGCGCGGCCATCACCCGGGGATGATTCTTCAATGCCATGGCTTCGGCATCCTGCAGACTCAATTTCACCGGCGCGGCCGGCTGTGCCAGGGCGCACCCGGCGGCGAGGATCAGTGCGTGAGAGAAGTATTTCATCGCGGGCTCCGTGACCACTCCCTTACGGTCGTGGCTCTGTAGGAAGTTGTGGCTCTGTAAGAATCGGTTGTCTCCGGCGGTACACCAGCAGATACGCCGCGGGGACGATGAAGACCGTGAGAAGCACCGACGAGGTGAGACCTCCGATGATCGCCCGAGCCATGGGCGTGTATTGCTCGCCGCCTTCGCCCAACTTCATTGCCATCGGAATCATACCGATGATCGTCGCCAGTGTAGTCATGAGAATGGGCCGCAGACGCACGCGGCAGGCGGTAACAATTGCGTCGAGCACCGGCGTGCCCTGTTCCTGCAGACGGTGGGCGAAATCGACGATTAGAATACTGTTGGAATCGGCGATGCCGATCAGCATCAGCACGCCCATCAGCGACATGACGTTGAGCGTGGTATGCGTCAGCGGCAAGATGATCAGCACGCCGATGAATCCCATCGGAATCGCCAGACAGATCAGGATGGGATCGATGAAGGAGCGGAATTGCGCGATCAGAATCAGAATCAATAAGACGAACGAGATGACGAATCCCTTGCCGAAGCTGGCAAAGGATGCATTCATGCCTTCCACCATGCCGCGGTATGCCACGCGGATGTTGGAGGGTAAGTGCGCGTCGGCGACGGTCTTCTGGATGGCGACGGTCAGCTTCGCCAGATCCTCACCCGACGGAGTAACAAAGATATCGACCACGCGCTGGATCTGGTAGTGATCGATCTCCGTGGGGGACTGTAGGTATTCGAGACTCACCACGCTATCGAGCGTAGTCGGTTCCTTCAGATTAGGCGCCCGCAGCGGAATGTTCTTCAAATCCACCAAACTGTGAATCGCCGTGTGTCCGTGCTCGGCGTACTGAACCGAGAGGAAATAATCGTTGCCGGTCTGATAATCCACCCAGTAGTTGGGCGCGATCATGGTGTTGGAATTGAGAGCGGTGATCACGTTGTCGACGATTTCTTTTTGCGTAAGTCCCAGCTCGCCGGCGTGCACGCGGTCGACATTCAAACGAATTGCCGGATAGTTCATGTCCTGCGGAATGTAAATCTGGCCGACCCCTGGTAGTTTGTGGAAGCGGCGGGCCAGATCCTGCGCCGTCCGGTAAGTGAGATCGAGATCGCGGGTATTGACCTGCACGTCGATGGGCGCCGGCAGTCCCGAATTGAGGATGGCATCCACCATGGAGCCGCTTTGAAAGAAGGCGCGCACGTCGGGAAAGTGCGCGGCCAGATCGTTTCTGACCTTCTCCATGTAATCCAGGCTGCTCCCTTTGTGGCCTTCCTTGAGCGCGGTCTGAATGGTGGCCGTGTACATTCCGGCATTAGTCGTGTAAAGCGAAGAAAAGTCGTTGACCACGCCGATGTTGGAGACGATCATGTCGAGATCCGAAGGCGGAACGTCGTGCCGGACCAGGTCTTCGATCTTGGCGACGTATTGATTGGTAGTTTCGATTCGCGTTCCGGTGGGCACCTTGATATTCATCGTGAACTGCCCGGCATCGGTCTGCGGGAAGAATGCGCGGCCGAGGAATGGATAGATGCCGAGGCTCGCGAAGAAGAGACACATCAGCAACGTCACGGTAAGCGCCGGACGTTGCAAGGCACGTCGTACCCAGCGCTCATAGAAATCGAGCACATGATTGAACCCCCGGTTGAACCAGGCATTGAAGCCCCGCTCGGTCGCCGTCTGTTCGGTGGCGCCTTCCGCATGGACGTGCGGAATCGCCTTCAAAAAGCGGGAACAGAACAGCGGAATCACCGTCATCGCTACCACAAAGGAAGCCAACAGCGAAAGACAAAAGGCCAGCGCGAGCGACGTAAACAGGAACTTACTCACTCCGATCAGCAGTGTTACCGGGAAGAAGTCCACCACGTCTACCAATGTGGCTGAGAGCACGGCCATATTCACTTCGGCGCCGCCCTGCTCGGCGGCTACCGCCGGCGTTTCGCCCAGTTCGAGGTGGCGATAGATATTTTCGAGCGAGATCACCGAGTTATCGATCACGCGGGAAAATGCCAGCGCCAATCCGCCCAGAATCATGGTGTTGATGGTGCTGCCCATGAGGTTCAGGACAACGATTGTGGCCATAGCGGAGATCGGAATGGAGAGCAAAACCGCGAACGTCGCTCGCCCGCTTCCCAGAAACATGAGGATCATCACGCTGGTGAGGAACAGGCCGATCAAGCCCTCGTGCATCACCGTCTTCAAGGCTTGCTTGACGAAGATCGACTGATCGAAGACGATGTCGGTCTTCAATTGCTTAGGTAGATCGAAGAGCTTGGCGGTGAGAGCTCTGACATCGTTGACCACCTGAATGGTATTGGTGTCGCCGCCCTGCTTCATGATGGGGATGTAGGCCGACTTCTGGCCGTCGATACGCACGATGCTGTACTGCAACTGGCTGGCATCCTGCGCGTCGCCCACATCTCCCACGGATACCCATTTCGAGCCGACCGTCTTCAGAGGCAAGTCGTTGATATCTTTGACATTCTTTACCAGGCTGTTGGAGTAGATGTAGTAATCGTTGGGTCCGATCTTGACGTCGCCTGCGGGCAGAATCAAGTTACTGTCGTTCACGGCGTTGACGACATCCATTACGCTCAACTGCCGGGAGAATAACTTAAAAGGGTCGACATAGATCATCGCCTGGCGGTATTTACCGCCGAAGACAGCGGGTATCTCGGCGCCATTTACTACCGCGATCTGATTGCGGATCTGGAACTGCGCCAGGTCGTGAAGCTGTGTCTCGTTGAGGCCCTCGCCTTTCACGGTGACCAGGCACACCGGCAGGCTGGAAGCGTCGAACTTCAGGACGACCGGTGGCAGTGTGCCGGGCGGCAAGCGCTTCAAGTCGGCCAACGCCAGATTGGAGAGTTGGGTGACGTCTGCGTCGGCGCTGCTTCCGGGCTGAAAGTGGACCTTGATGATGCTGACACCCAATAGCGATCGCGACTCGGAGTGGTCCACGCTGGAGGCGAGCGTAAAGAAGCGTTCCAGCGGGTTGGTGATGTCCGTTTCGATGTCGATGGGCGGCATGCCGTTGTAGAAGGTGGCGACGATGACTTCCGGCATGTTGATGGGCGGGAAGAGATCCACCGGCATTTTGGTATAACTGGTAGCGGCGAGCACCGCCAGCGCGAGACAACAAACGACGATGAAGTAAGGATTGCGAATCGAAAAGCGTGGCATGGAGGTTACTGCTGGGTAGCCTTGTATTGTTCGACGTCCATCTGTTGCGGGCTGACCTGTATCCCATTCTTCAGACTGCTGCGATCGCTGACCACCACGCGATCGCCCATATTGAGCCCGCTGAGGATTTCGATATCGTCGGCGGTCTGGAGGCCAGCCTCGATCTTCCGTTCCTCAATGGTGTTATTGGCATTCACCACAAACACAGTTACTTGTCCATTCGTCTGGCTGACCGCCTGGAGCGGCAGCACGAGCGCGTCGTTCTTGCGATCTAAGGTGAGAGTAGCTTCGGCATACAGGCCAGGCATCAGAACGTGGCCGGGATTGAGTAACTCGACTTCGGTGTGCATGGTTCGCGTATCGGAGGAGACATCGTTGGAAAAGCGCTTCACGGTGCCGGTAAAGTTCCTGTCGAGCGAGGTAACGTGCACCTGCACGGGATCGCCGAATTTTATGTACTTCACGTAGGATTCGGCCACGGGAATCACGAGACGGAACACGTCGTCTTCGGACAGACGTACCAGCGGCGTCGCCGTCGGGGAGCCGGTGCCGGCTTGAATCAGGGCGCCGAGGTTGGCATATCGCTGGGTGACCACACCATCGAACGGCGCGGTAATTCTGGCGTACGCAAACAGCGCCTTGTCCCGCTCCAGATGGGCGCTGGCTTCATCCAGGTTGCTCTTAGCGGATTGCACGGCGGCCTTGCCGGCCTCCACCAGCGACGCCAGCGCCAAATCCTGACCCTGGGCATTGTCGATCTCCTGCTGCGCCACCAGGCCGGGGTTCGACTGACCGACGCTCGCCAACCGGTCGGCATTGGCGTGAACGGGTTTGCGCTGCGCCTCGGTCTGCTCTACGACGCGTTGCGCGCGGGTTACCGCCTCCTGCGCGTTGTTGATGGCAGCCTGATCCTGTCTGAGTTGCGCCTCCAACTCAGGAATTTCGAGGACGGCCATCACGTCGCCCTTCTTCACGCGCGACCCGTAGTCCACCCGCAGGTCGGTCACATAGCCCGATTCCTTCGCCCAGACGTCAGTCTCCTGGTAAGGCACGAGTTCCGAGGAGACCGTAAGCTGGCGCATCATCGGCTTGCGAGTCACGGAGGTGACGCCGACCACAGGCACGGCCGCCTCCGCAGGCGCGTTGCCGGCGCGGACCGCTTCGGTCTTCGAGCAGGAGTCGAGTATCGACACGGCGGCGACCAGCATGACGAAAGCGGAAATCTTCGGTTTCATAAGCGCCGTTTTACTGCCTCTGCAAGCTTGGCCGATAACATGGCCGCCGAGAAGTCTCTCCGTTCCGTGAGATCGAACAGCTCGCGGTCTTCACGCAGAACCTGCTCGGCAAGCGTGGCTAAGTCGTGGACTCCGCGGTGGGGAATCATATGAACGCCGTGCAGGTCGCCGTGTAACAAATCGCCGTTGGAAATGCGCAATCCGCCGATCTCCACGGTGTCTCCGAAGTCCACCACGTGCGCATAGGCGTGCGAGACGGCGACGCTTCCGGAAAATACCTGATAGCCGAGCGCCTCGATTCCGGGCAGGTCGCGGGCCGCGCCGTTGGTGATGCAAGCTACGCAGCCGAACGCGCGCGAAATCCGCGCATAGGCCTCTCCGACCAGCGCGCCGACGCCGGGCTCGTTGTCGCCGTCGAGGATCGCCAGGATTCGCGGCCCGCTGAAGCCGGCCAGATAATTCCAGAACTCCGGGTGCGCATAATAGTACTTGCCGTTGACGGGAGTTACCGATGACCGCATACGCGCCGTGACCGCATAGCCGATTACCGGTTCAAACCGCGGAAACCGGCAGGTGACGTCGCCGGATATGAAACCTTCGTTACCGGGACGGATGTGCAGGCGTTCAATGGCATTGGAGAGAGTACAGGTGTCAAACTGCCGCAGGCGCTCCAATTCGTCGCGCGACAAGTCACCGTTCGTGGGCTGCATCATGCGCTGGCACCCTAATCATAGCCAGCTAAGCACGTTTTGGCCCATACCGTCATCGCAGGAGATTCGCACCAAAATCGAAGTAGCTAGAAATCACACTGAAAATACTGTTCCTAGAGGATTCACCCGGGCGACGGGTATGGCGTACCATGAAATCGACGATAGTGCATCATGGGTCCTATCCGTATCTTGATCGCCGATGACCACGCCATCATGCGTCGCGGTTTGCGGACACTTCTGGAGCATGAGCCTGGCCTGGAAGTGGTCGCCGAGGCCTGCGACGGCCGGGAAGCCATCGCCCTTGCCCGCCGCGAGCGCCCCCACGTGGTGATTCTCGATATCGCCATGCCGAATCTTAACGGGATCGAGGCGGGCCGGCAGATCGCCGAGATTTTGCCGGATACCCACATCGTGATTCTGACGGTGCAGGCCGATGAGTCGTACTTATTGAGCGCGCTCAAGGCCGGCGCCCGCGGATATGTACTGAAAAGCTCGGCGGAATCGGAAGTGGTGGACGCGGTGCGCGCGGTGTCCCAGGGGAAGGCGTTCTTCAGCCCCAAAGTGAGCCGCATTCTGGCCGACGACTACACACGCTACTTGCAGCGTGAGCAGGCGACGGATGCCTACGAACTGCTCACCAACCGCGAACGCGAGATCCTGCAACTGCTGGCGGAAGGCGCTTCCAATAAAGATATCGCTAATTCGCTCGACCTCAGCCCGACCACTGTGATCTGCCATCGCCAGCACATATTCCAGAAGCTCAATCTGCATAGCTTGGCGGACCTGATTCTGTATGCCGTCCGAAAAGGTATTATTTCACCCCAAAGCAGCAGCGTCTCCGGGTAGCGAGTCGTCAGCCGGTGTCCGTCTATTGACGATGCGCGGCGGCCTGGTGCTCGGTTTCGGCGTGCTGCTGGTGCTGCTGATTCTGTCCGGATTGAGCGCCTTGCGGGCCCTCTCCGAAGTGCAGAACGCCAACCAAGTCAGTCTGCGGCAGTTTCTCGCCAAGAACCAGCAGCTCGATGAAGTCCGCGGCGCGGTGTATCTTTCCGGCACCTATCTGCGCGACTACCTTCTGGAACCGGACCGCGCCAAAGCCGAACAGAGCCGGGCTGAGCTTCTCGACGCCAACGCCCGCATCCAATCGCTGCTGGCCGACAACGGTTCGCTCTCCGGCGGGGACGACCGGGAGATGTTCGCAGCGTTGAAGCGCGAGTTGCGCGATTACTGGCAGACCATGGAGCCGGTGCTTTCGTGGACTCCCGAGCAGAGGAGCAAGGAGGGATACCGATTCCTCCGCGACGAAGTTTTCCCGCGGCGATCGAATACCTTGTCGATCGCCGATAATATACGTTCGCTCGATCGGGAGCAATTGATGCGGCGCGATGAAGAACTGCGGTTGCAATTCTTCGGGGTGCGCGGGCAGCTGGTGTTGTCTCTTTTGGTCATACTGCTGGTGGGCATGGGGCAGGCATATTTCAGCACCTCGCGCATTTTGCGATTGGAAAAGCAGACACTGAAACATCTGCAGGAAGTGACGGAGGCGCGCCAGGAACTGAAGGACCTTTCCGCCAAGCTGGTGGCCACTCAGGAAAATGAGCGCAAGAGCATCTCGCGCGATTTGCACGATGCGGTGGGGCAATCCATGTCGGCGGTGCAATTCGAGCTGCACGATCTCGCCGTGGCGCTCCGGCCTTACGACAAGGAACTGCGGGAGCGCGTGGATCGCGTGCGCGAGATGGTGGAGAGCTCGCTGGCGGTGATCCGCAATATGGCGCTGCTGCTGCGTCCGGCGATGCTCGACGATCTCGGATTAGCGGCCGCGCTCGGCTGGCTGGCGCGCGAAATCTCGCGCCTGACGGGACTGCATATTCAGGTTCAGGCCGACGATTTGGCGCCCGATTTACCCGACGAGCACAAGACGTGTGTCTTCCGCATCGTCCAGGAAGCTCTGCACAATATTCAGAAGCATGCCAATGCAAATGCCGTGGAAATCACAGTGCGCGCTTCCGATTTCTGGCTGTCGGTGACGGTGCAGGACGACGGCCGCGGATTTCAGCAGGGGCGCAGTCACGGCCTGGGGCTAACGGGGATGCACGAACGGGCGGAGGGTCTCGGAGGATCGGTGAAGATTACTTCCGGGCCCGGAAAAGGAACGCTGATTGAAGTGGCGCTGCCCCTGCCCCAGAGGCTGCAGGCCGCGCGCGCCTAGGGTGCGGCCCGGTATCGGCGCACTGCGTTTCCGAGCCGCGCGCGTGAGCAAGCGGTTTCGTATCGCCTACCCTTTTTCGATCAGATCGAGGAATTTCTCCTGAATCGCTTCGCCCGTCGGGCTATCGAGAGTGATTACCAGAATGGTGTCATCGCCCGCGATGGTGCCCACCACTTCCGGCCACTCTTCGTTATCCAGCGCCACCGCCACGGAATTGGCATGCCCCGGCGAGGTCTTCAGCACCACCAGATTCTGCGCCCGCAGCACGTCCTTCAAGAACTCCGCGGCCAGCATGGAAAATTGCGGGCCGGTCTCCTCCGGCGCCATCTCCTGGTAGCCGTCGCGCGTCTTCACCAGCCGCAGATCGCGAATATCGCGCGAGAGCGTCACCTGCGTGGCGGCGATATCGACCGCCTTCAGTTCCTGTGCCAACTCTTCCTGCGTGGAGATCTTCTTCCCGCGGATCAGCTTCAAGATTTGCCCTTGCCGATACGTCTTGGTCATGACTCCATCCTCGTGAGCCGCTCTTTCGCCGCTGCCAGCGCCGCGGCAACGCTCCGCGGCCCCGTGCCGCCCGCAATTTCCCGCGATTGCATTCCCCGGCGCGGATCGAGCAGCGCCGCCAGATCGCCGGTGAATTCCGGTGCGAATTGCGCCATCTGCTCGGGCGTCCAATCGGCGGGCTTCTTGCCGCTGCGCACGCTCTCCAGCACGAAGCGTCCCACAATCTGGTGCGCCTGGTGGAACGGCGTTCCGGCACGCGCCAGCGCCTCCGCCAGATCTGTGGCCACTACCCAACTTTCCTCGGCGGCAGCCGCGGGCTTCGCTGGCACCAGCTTCACCGATTCGATGACCGCGCGCGCCATTTCGAGCGAACCGCTCAACTGGTCGGCCGCTTCGAACAGCGGGACCTTGTCTTCCTGCATGTCGCGATTGTAGGTCATCGGCAGCCCCTTCATGGTGACCATCAGCGATGTGAGGCAACCCATCACGCGACCGCTCTTGCCGCGGATCAGCTCCAGCGAGTCTGGATTCTTCTTCTGCGGCATCAGGCTCGACCCGCTGGTGACGCCGTCTCCCAGTTCCATCCAGCCGAACTCTTCGCTGGAATACAGAATCCAATCCTCTGCGAGCCGGCTCAAGTGAATCATGGTCACGCTCGCGGCGTACAAGAAATCGAGCGCGAAATCGCGATCGCCGGAAACGTCCATGCTGTTATAGGTGACCGCGGCGAAGCCCAAATCCTGCGCCATCGCCTGGCGGTCGAACGGAAAGCCGCTGCCCGCCAGCGCACCCGACCCGAGAGGGAGCACGTCGGCGCGCCGGCGCGCTTCGCCCAGGCGCTCCCAGTCGCGGGCGAACATTTCGAAGTAGGCCAGCAGATAATGCGGCCAGAGCACAGCCTGCGCGCGCCGCATGTGCGTATATCCGGGGATCGGAGCATCGGGATACTGCGCCGCCAGATCGAGCAGCGCGCCCATCGTGCCCGCCAGCAGCGCGCGCACACGATCGCATTCCTCGCGCAGCCACAGGCGGGTATCGAGCGAGACCTGCTCATTGCGGCTGCGGCCGGTGTGGATCTTGTCGGCCACCGCGCCGGCGCGCTCCTTCAGCTTGCGAATCACCAGCGTGTGGACGTCTTCGTCGTCGGCGCCCTCGTAGAACGCGGGCGAGGCGGCATCCGCGCGAATGCCATGGAACACCTCGACGATCTGCGCACGCTCGTCAGAAGTCAAAATGCCGGCACGCTCCAGGGCGCGCGCGAACGCCTGCGAGCCGCGGATATCCGCATCGATCAGGCGCCGGTCGAAATCGAGCGATCCCGAGAATCGCTCGAAGATTTCCGACGGTCCGGCTTCAAATCGTCCGCCCCACAGCTTCATAAGACAGAAATATCCCTTCCGCCCGGCGCGGCGGCAACATGCTCATTCCGGTTCATAATCCGATTTAGGTTAGCATCATCAGCAGCAGCGCCTTTTGGGCGTGCAGCCGGTTTTCGGCCTGGTCGAAGACCACGCTGCGCGGGCTTTCCATCACGCCTTCGGTGACCTCTTCGCCGCGCTTGGCGGGCAGGCAATGCATAAATACCGCATCGGGCAGCGCCTTCCCGAACAACTCCTCATTCACCTGGTATGCATGGAACGCCTTCTTCCGCTTGGCGGCTTCCTGCTCCTGTCCCATGCTCGCCCACACATCGGTGTACACCGCATGCGCCCCCGCCATCGCCTCGGCGGCCTCGTGCGTAATCAGGATCGACGCGCCCGAGACGGCCGCCAGGCCTTCCGCCTGCGACACGATATCGGGATCGGGCGTATATCCCGGCGGGCAGCCCAGCGCGAAATCCATTCCGAGCCGCACAGCCGTCAGCATGAGCGATTGCGCCACATTATTACCATCGCCGATGAAGGCCAGTTTCAGCCTATTCAGGGAGCCGAACCTTTCGCGAATGGTGAGCACGTCGGCCAGCGCCTGGCAAGGGTGAAAAGCGTCGCTGAGGGCGTTAATCACGGGCACCGATGACCATTGCGCCAGCCCCTCGACGGTAGTCTGCGCGAACACCCGCGCGACGATGGCATCGCACCAGCGATCCAGATTGCGCGCCACGTCTTTCAGCGGCTCGCGCACGCCGATGGGGCCTTCCATAAAGATGGAGGCGCCGCCCATCTGGGTCATGGCGAGCTCGAACGTCAGCTTGGTACGCAGCGACGGCTTCTCGAACAGCATAGCGATCGACTTACCCGCCATCGACTGCCCGTATTCCCGCGGCGACTGTTTGACGGCCATGGCGAGATCGAGCAGGTAATAGAGCTCGTCGTTGGTCAGATCGAGATCCCACAGATAGTCGGTGCGCCCGGCTTTCAGAATTGCGCTGGGGTGAAACAAGCCGGCCATCGGGATCTCCTCGTGTGAATTTTTATTCATCACAATGAATTAATAATCACACGATCGGCGGCGGAGTGTCAAGCACTTTGAGGTGTGCCGGCGCGTTGCCGCACAAATCCCTCTAGGCTTCTTCCGATCTGGAAAAGGGACTGAGCCTACTGAATATTCGAGTCCAGGTTTAGGCGGGCCTTGAGCTTAAGAATCGAAATAAAATCCGCTGCGTTGATCAGCGCCTCGTGTTCCGAGCGTTCCGTGTCGCTAAGCGCCCCCTCGTTAGCCAGCTCAGCCAGCGCATCGATCCGCTCCTGAACCGCCCGGTCAACCTGGAAATCGACGATTCGACGTGCGGACTCAGTGTCGAGGCAACGGCTCAAGGGCTGCAAAATCCCATCCAGGCCACTCGCAGCGTTCATGTCGATACCTTATCACGGACGGGCGCCGCCAAGGCTTGGCCTGTGGGCCATCCTGGAACCCGCCGCTGGCGGCGAACACGGCGCCGGGTCGTCGTTTAGGCTAGTTTGCTCACCGCAAAACTAGCCCCCAAAAGGCCGCGGCATACTTCTAATAGTGAACGAGGATTTTGAGGCTGAGCCACGGCGCATTCCCTTGTGGTGGTAAGAAAACGGCCCCCCGCATGTTGTGGTGGCGTTGCTTTGACGAAAATGTGTAGTATGCTGTGAATAGCCTACCGGAAACGGAAGGCGGGACGTAAAGACCCGGCACGTTGGAAACGGGATGCGAGAGGTTGATAGCGTCCGGAAGGACGTGATTCGAAGGGAATACCCGGACACTACTCGCATTGGGGGTTGCTAGAGTTCCTCAGGCCCGGCGACTGGTAAACGAATGTCGCTATTCCAGGTTTAGCGCAATCCGTGCAGGTTGGCATCGAACCGAAGATCGAAGATGCCCAGTTTCAGAAACTGACGAGAGCGAGGGGTAAGCTCCCGTCTGCCCAGCCACCCCTTGAGGCGCTGAGCGAATCGCCCCGCCAAACAAACGTCCGCAACGCTAGCAATTATCCTCTCGCATTGAGAGCGATTCGCTCAGCGCCTCAAGGGGTGGCATGACGCGAACAAGGAACCTCCGCTGGGGAATGGGAGGGATCTCCTACAATGTCAAAAACCTTATACGTTAATTGCATGGTATCCGCGGGACTCTTCGAAGGTGAATTCTACATCACTGTCAGGGATTCCGCTGTTTATGTCGATCGCGGCAAAGTCCGTGTTGATGCGGCGCCCCAAAATGGAGACAAGATCAAAGGACAGGTTATCGCCTATTTCATAGAGGAGAAAAACGACCAGATTCTAGTCGAGTTGCCCGGCGAGCCGGTTGTAGGAGGACTTCGGGCGTGGGTGCCGAAAGGCGATTTGGCCTACGCACAAACTGTATGATCTTAAGCAACGACGGCATCAAGAAGGCGCTTGAAGAGGGCGCCCTTGAGATTTCACCGATTCCGGATGAAACGCAATACACAACCTCTGCCGTCGATCTATACCTTGGTAACGAATTCTATGCCTGGGATGCAAGCAAATTGCAGGTGACTGGAGTCAAGGTCGAGCTGGACCTCTCGGCACAACAGTTTAACGAGACCGCAAGGGCATATCTCATACCTCTAAGAAAGCAAGACGACGGTTCTCTAATATTCCCGCCGTTTCGCGAGCATCCATGGCATATGCTGGCAGTTACGCGAGAAAGGGTACATCTCAACAGGGATTACCGTCTTGCGGCAAGGGTAGAGGGCCGCAGCTCTTTAGCCCGTATTGGTATCATCGTTCATTTGACCGCTCCGACGATTCATGCTGGCTTCGGCGGCAACATCACGTTGGAGATGATAAATTTCAGTCCCTTCTATCTAAAACTGGTGCCCAACAAGACTCGCATCTGCCAACTAATTGTCGAGCGGTTGGAATCCGATCCGACGCGGGAAATCAACACTACCTTTCAAGGGCAAACCATGCCTTCAGGCGAAAACAAATAATCACGAGCCCTCTGTGCAGGTTCAGCATGTCCTCGTAAAGAGGTTGAAAGAAGTCGCACGACGCCACAAGATCACTCACGCCGAGACTGCGAGGCGCGCAGGCACATCCCGAACGAGGGTGACGGCGATCCTGAACGACGACATTCAGCACGTCTCGACCGATCTTCCGATTCGCATTCTCGCCTCTTTGGGTTACTGCGTGAAGGTTTCCGTGGTCAGGACCACCGCCGCGTCGTAATGTGCCACCCGCTGTGGTGTACCGCCGAAAGGTGTAGCCCTAGTCCCCGCAATCCGCTAGAATTGACGTTCCTCAAGTCTTCTGTGGATCTGGAGAATCCATTCAAATGACTATACCAGCCGCAGCAAACGACGACCCTCTGGCTGGTACCCCAGTGGATCTACCGATTCTGAGCATCAACTTCCCGCCTCGTCCTCACACTGAGCTCCTCCGGAACAACGTTGTCAACACGTTACAGGATCTAGTTAAAGACGCAGTGTACGCCGCTTCGGTCGAAGGGCCTGAGGGAATGGGAAAGACAACCGTGCTTTCTCAGTTTGCTCGTCGGTTTCCTTCTACAGCCATATCGCTGTTCATCTCGCCGTCTAATCGGCTTAGTTTCGATATAGACCTGATTCGGAAAGACCTCACGACACAGGTCTATTGGGTGCTGAACAGCAAGGTATTAGGACCCCACGAATACGATCCCTTACTGCTGAAGTCCTATTACAGCGACCTGCAAAGGCACGCGAAACAGTCCAAATCGACTATCTATTTCCTCCTGGATGGAGTGGACGAGCTAGATAGAGACGCGAGGGAACAACTGTTGAGGCAACTCGCCGATACGTTACCGGTTGGCATACCGCAGTTCCGATTCCTTTTCTCGGGCGACGACAGCTTGTATAAGCCCCTATTGGGTCGCAATCTCGCGATCAAATCCTACCCATTGACGGAGTTCAGCTCCGACGAAGCCAGAGCCCTCCTTGACGGCCCGGGTCTGGCCATCGAAATGGTTAAAGACATTAACGGGATATGCCGTGGCATTCCCGGTCGTCTCGCGAGCGTCCGTCGCGCATTGGATAAGGGGGTACCGGCGGAGGAATTTGTGAGTGATGCGCCAACGAAGTGGCCCGAGTTCTTTGAGGTCGACTGGGCGCAAGTTAATCAATCGAACGAGCAGCTACTAAAGATCCTAGCCCTCTTGGTGCACGATCTGAAGCCACACGCCATCTCAGACATCGCGAGCATTCTGAGCATCTCAGAAACGGAGGTTGCAAGCGCGGTGGGCACAGTCAATTTTCTGACAATCGACTCGACTACGGGCATAGTCCATATCGCTAATACTGGTTTGACGAGATACATCGCAGATCGCTTAAAGGATCGTAAGGCGCAAATCCAAAAGCTGCTAATAAAGCGCCTGATGGCAGCACCGCGTTCATCGGAATCATTACTTGAACTCCCTACGAAATTGGAAGAGGCCGCGGAGTACTCGGACCTCGTCGATCTGCTAACACCCGATCATCTCCTACAGGTCCTTGAGCGAAGTCAGACCCTGTCCCCGGTCGACGACACTGTTCAGCGAGGCTTCCGGAGCGCAAAGAAGCTCGGCCGAGACGCTGATCTCCTCCGCTTCGGACTCCAGCAGTCCATCGTTTCCGAAATCGCAGCCGCAAACACCTGGGAATCTGAGATCGCTGCCCTTGCCGCACTGCGTCACGACAAGGAAGCGCGGGCGCTTGCAAACAGCGCGACGTTGCGAGAGGACCGGCTACTCATGTTGGCGACCCTTGCACACAGTGTCTGGCTAAGGGGCGACCCAGCCCAGCCCGAATTGCTGGACAGTATCAAACTGCTAATCGACAACCTCGACTACTGGTCACTAGGGCGGCGAGCTGGCAATATAGCTTCGAAACTGACGTGCGTCAGCCCCGATCTAGCAACGACCATTCTGACCAAAGCGAAATGGGCGACTGACGAGACCTCATTAGACCGTGCATTCGTGCGTCTCACCGTGTCCGCCCTCACAGACATAAAGGACGACCGGAGACGCGACCAAGCAATGGAGGTCGCCGCGCGGTCTCGCCGCGATCCGGGCGCCAAGGGCCTCCTCGAGGGCGTCCGCGTTCTGTCGGGCCGTGTCGACGTTGACGACGTTCTTGCACGCGTCAAACAGATCGACAGCATTGATGCGCGGCTGTCGCTAATGAGGTACTGGTGCGTACTTAACGCTTCTCAGGACGGTGCCGATAGCGTCGCCCAAGAAGCCATTCGCCTTGCGCTTGCGACGCCAAAGGTGAGGCTAGACGCGACCTTGTTGGCTGATGTGAGCAAGGCAATCGCCGGCAGTCCTACAATGGAACGTAAGAAGGAACTTATCGGAATGCTCGATGGCGTACGGGGCACCGCTGAGAGATTGGGGCCTTCGGTCGACTACGTTCGCCTCCAACTCTCACTAGCGCTCGCTGAGACCGTAATTGACCCTGCCGCCGCCGAGGGCCGTCTAATGGAGACGTTCGACTACATCGCCCGAATTGGCGAAATGCCATCTAGAGGTCAAGCCTATGCCACCTTCTTAGGCGAGCTTAAGAAGATACCATCTTCCGTCAAACTACAGTCGGGCGACAGCCTTGAGCAGTCCTGCACAAGTGAATTGGAGGCGGTAGTTCTCACACTCTCGGACGCTACTGCGGATCATTACCTGTCATTAGGTGATATAATCACCGGATTAGCTCCCGGCGACATCGATAAGGCTTTAGACTACACGAAACTAGTAAATACGGAGCATCGGCGTAACCTCGTATTGCTAGACGTGGTGGATACTCTGCTACGGCGGCCTACATCCGATCTAGATCCAGCGGCGCTTAAGAAAGTTCTGGACGCAATAACCGGCACCGACGAACGCGATCTGGGCCTGCTTCACGCCATGGATCGCTTCGCCGACTGCAAAACCATTTCGCCCGAGAGCCTAAAAGCTCTGCTACCCCTTATTAATCGCATCCAAGATATTACGGATTCTGTGATCGCGTGCCGCTCCTTCGTATGCGCATTCACGATCATCGCGAGAGCCCCTGAAACCACCGAACTCAGTGCGTTGCGCGAGCATGTTGCGCGAAGGCTGATGTCCCGCTGGGAGCACATTGACGTAGAGTGGCTGCGGATCGACGCCGGGTTTGGCATCGTACCTGACCTTGCTGAGTTCGACGTAGATCGAGCTGAAGCTCTGCTGAAGGCGACCGACGCGATCAAAGGCGATTCGGCCATCTCAGCGCCCAAACCTGCCTCAACCTTTCTAGCTTGCATTCGCCTTGTTGTACGAGCGTTCTGCGGATTACTGCCTCGTCATCTCGAGACAGAGGTGGACCTCCAGGCCATGGCGGCGCTCATTGACATAATTCCTTCTTATGGCGAAAGGGCTATCCTTTGGGCCGATCTGTGCATGAGAGCAGCCATCTCGGGACGCAGCGATCTGACAGAGCGACTCGTCAAGGACTATTGTCTGCCAGCGTTCGGCCACGTCCCATTGGACGATGTTGCGTATCGCGCAGGCGTACTAATTCAAATCGCGCCAGCCATCTACCGTGCGCAACCGACAACATGTATTGAGGCGGTCCTTAAGCTTAACCAGGAAGACAGAGATGTCGCGTTTCGAGACATCATTCGCTTCATCTTGTTTGATCGGGTGCCCTCTGACCCGGTGGACAGGACGACGCGCAATATGGCGGAAGTTAGCCATGATAAACTCCTGCAGGTATCGTCGCTTACCCAACGGCTTGAAACCGATTGGATGATATACTCCACTGCGGAGGACATCGCCGACCTCCTGCAGTCAACTTCTAACCGGTATTCGTTAAACATACCGCAACGCGAGGATATCGCACGCCGATACAACGTTATTGCCAAGACTAGACTTCCGATAGCAAATCAAATAGCCCACCCAGGATTCCGCATCGCGACCCAAGCCCAGATTATGCGGCTTACCCAATCAAGGCCAGCAGACTGGACCGATCTGATAGCGGAGGCAAAAGCGCTTACAAACGTCGCAGACCGGGTTTATGTGCTGCAGATAATCGCGCTGGCACTTCCAAAAGGTATGTCAGCGCAATCCGCTAAGCTTCTGGAACAAGCGAAACAGGAGATCAAAGACATTCCCTGCACTCTCGACCAGATCGAACGATACCTTGGTTTAGCCGAGGACGTGCAACAGCTCGACAGCTCACTCTGCCGAGACCTCGTCAACCGTGCGGCCATGGTAATCAAGGAAGCCACAGACGACGTCACTGAGCAGCAGCGGCGTCTCGTTGATCTCGCCTATCGGGTTGAAGAGGGCCTGGCCAAGAAGTTGATTGATGAGTTCGACGGTGATGACGCCAAGCGTCGCGCTCAGGCCCAGATGAAACTGCTTGAGATCCGAAATGCAATCAAGGAAGATGAGGGGAAGCTGGATGAGGAGAAAGTGCTCCGACGGATTCAGTCTGAAGACGTATCGCAGCTCGGCGTGCTGTTGCTACGGTCCTTAAACTCCGGTCGAGTTCAGAGCTACCACCCGAGTGAGATTAGGGGCTACCTTGATTTAGCCGCCGAGCAGCCGCTGAGGCGCGCGTACCCTATTCTAGTCTGGTATCTAGAGAACGCGGTCACTCGCTTTTCAAAGACACCGCAGGCATCGATATTTCTGCGGCCGATTTTCGATGCGTGCGTTGTCGGTGCGCAGATGGCTGGTAGGGTCGCGGGGAGGGCGATGGTCCGGCTAAGAGCGGTCAAAACGCAGGCGGCGCATCTAACTGACACCCGCTCGCTCCTCGCAACGCCCACGAATCGCGAGGACGCCATCAGGATCTTGACGACGTGGATCGAGCAGCATCTCCGAACCAGCGTACTCATTCACGATCCATACTTCAGCCCAGACGATCTTCATTGGGTTCAGCTGATACGGACCGCGAAGGCCGGATGCGAGATAACAGTGATGACGGCCCGGCGGCATCAGCCGACTCCCCCGCACGGGGAGGAGCTCCAGGACGTCTACTCAAACGCATGGCGGACTTCATTCGATCAGAGCCCGCCAAAAACTGAGATAGCGGTGATCGGAGGAGAGACCTCAAAGGAATGGACTTGTCCCCCAAATTGAGACACACAGTTAAGAGTCAAAATACAGAGAACGGAAATTTTGACTCATGAGAATTTCAAGACGAACGTTTACGCGCGAGGTAAAACTGGCCGCGGTGCGACG